>Ga0315904_10000672_pt1 | contig 54685 bp, 38 predicted proteins | sample LakEriMetagenome_6_FD_203529 | JGI IMG/M metagenome (GOLD analysis project Ga0315904, IMG submission 203529) | Freshwater fungal communities from buoy surface, Lake Erie, Ohio, United States - Buoy 12 MA120 | ecosystem: Environmental > Aquatic > Freshwater > Lake | place: USA: Lake Erie, Ohio...
CGTTGGAGCAATGTTAACGTTAGACTCAAATGTAACTCGTATTTTATTTACCCCTCCACCAGGATTATTTGAATTCGCATCAAAATACTTCGCTTTATTATTAAACAAATTTAATCTTTCAGGAATTGTTAAACTGTTAGTGAATATATAATTTCCTGAACCTGTATCATATTCTAAAAGTTGAGGAACTGAATTAGTAGAACTTGGGCTTCCAGTATCAATTGGTTGTCCTGCAAATAAATTTGAGATGACCAATGGATATGAAAAAGTAGTAGTATTAAGACTCTGAATATACTCTCCATTGAATCCATACTTAGATAATACCGCGTATAAACCACTATCTTGGATTAAAGTTTCGGAATCTAAACCACTACCTGATGGGTCTGAAACCCCAGGGTCAGGACTTCCACCTTGTTTACAATCACAAAGTTCACAGTCAGAATATGATAAGTTTGGAATTGCCAAATTAGTAAAATACTTATACAAATCTAACATAGTTTGTACGTAATCGTACATATCAATTAATTCTTCACACTTACTACCCAAACAACCAAAACATAACCCTTGTACGATATAACAAATTATCAAAATTACCGTAACTATAATAGCAACAACAACTGCTAATATAGGACCTAAAATATACTTCAATAAGAAGGCTAATATGTGAACAACGATTAGTAAAACATATAAAATCGGTTTGAATAGGAATATCATTATGACAAAAAGTAGATATATCAAATCAAACCTTAGTATAGCATCATTGTTAGGAAACTTAACATTTTCACTTTCACAAGCATCGTCAAGATTATTTTTTAATGACACCATTCTGTTAGGAAGATATCCTTTCCTATATTGGTCAATCAACTGTGAAACGGTATAAACTTTATTATAAACCATAGGATAAAATCTATCCTCACAGTCAATCGCTTCTTGAATCATTTGTAACCCTAAAGGGGTGGTATCCCCATAGTCGTCCCAATCTAAACTAAAAGTGTAAGATTTAATAGCATAAATTGTATCGGGTATTGTATTTTGTAATGGGTCAGTTCCACTACCTTGAGTCCACCCATACTCTTTAATATTTGGAACTAAAAAATAACCTCTTTTTATTGCCTCATTTAAGGTCGGTTCTTGATTCCACTTAACTTTAAATCGATATTTACCTTTAGTTGGAATTCCTTTTGATGGGTCATTAGATATGACTCTTTCTCCAAATTCATTAGTTACTACGTAATCTAAGTTCATTGGTACATCAATCATCCAAGCACCATTTTCATCAATAACTTGACCACCTTGTTCTAAATCATATACTTCAAGTACAGGTCTACCATTTATATCCTGTTGTATTGTTTGTCTTATCGCCAAAATTTCACCAGGTCCTGCAACTAAATTACATAGATTACCTTGTTTTAACTTTGGTTTACAACTTCTTTTTTGGTATTGGTCATCATTTGATGAAATTAATGACCCCATAAAAATGGCGGTAGGTGTTATAGTAATATTGGCTTCTGCAGTTAAATCAAAATCAGTTCTTGTGATACCTATATTACAAATTTCAGGTTGACCCCATAAAGGTTCAACTTCAATAGTCCTATTAATTGTTACAATTTGAGGTAACTCATTAAGATTGTTTGAACTTTTAAAGTTAGTACCCGCAACTTGAGCTGGTGTCGCAACACCCATTCTAACTAAATCTTGTGGTGATAGAGAAAATTCACCGATGTCGGACAAGTCAACATCAACGTGTATTGTTTGAGCACCAATTGGTACTCCAAATATCATATAGTCACCACTATCATTTGTTCTTGCGGTGTAACGATAATATTTGTCAAAAACTTCTATTAGTGTTGGGTTAGTTAAAACATCTTCTCTGTCAAAAAATGTTCCTGTTGGGTTGTGTCCACTATGTTGTTTTACATAAGGTAATAAGTTATATCTATACCCGTCTTCATTTAATTCTGTTAAGTTTTTATAAGGATATAAATCCGCGATGATTGGATTTGTTTCATCTTCGGAAGTTAAGGGTATAAAAATTGAAACTTTGGCGTTAGGAATACCAAATCCGTCATTAGCGGTTACTCTACCAATTACAACACCATAATCAGAACATGGTCTTGTATAAATTTGACTCTGTAATATTTTTAAAGACAATATCTCTAAAAATTCAAAGTCTTGGTCTAAAAGTACTTTTAATGATTTATCAACACCTACTTGTGTTCTTATTCTATATGAATTCGACATTCTTTATCTTTTTTTGATAAATAGTTTATGCTCTATTTTCAAAAAGATAAATCACTTTTTTATAAAATAAATTATCAAGAGAAATTAACAGTCTTAAGATTTTTAACTCTAACAATAACATCTTTGCTTGGGAATCTTAATTGATACGTTTGACTTGGTTCTGCAAAAATTGTATCGTCAATTAATTCAATTTGTTTTGTATCCTCATTCGCATATCTTTGCGATGTTTGTGATGAAGAATATTGACCTCCGATTTTGTTGAATACTTGAATATCTGCAACAGAAATAACACCATTTTCACTTTGTACTAAACGTCTTATTTCAGATACATAAACGTTTTGCCCCATTTGTCGATTAGATGGACTCATGTATTCTGTGATAACATTCACTATTTGAGAAATAACAGTTCCTTGATTTTGACTATTATCTAATACCACATCAATATTGATACCTAAATCAATTACATTCGCACTTTGAATCGAAATATAATCATTAATCATTCTATAGTTTGAGAGATAGTTAGCAACATTATTTTTCAAGGTGTTTGAGACGATTTCGGTTAAACTCCCTGATTCGTCATACGCCAACATTTTAATAATGATTTTATTGTTTTCTTCAGTAATTGCAACTTTTGCAGGTGCCCCAAATTGGGATGGCATTGTTCTTATAATTGAGTCATAATCATTTATAGTTACCGCTCTGTTTTGTGCGGCAAAGTTAAATGCTACTAAGTTTCTTACTTCTTCTGTTGTTGGTGATGGAGCACCTCCAATCGCTGCAGTTACGTTGGTACATGATAATGAGTTAACAACACTTGTATTAATAGATTCTGAAGGTCCGTTAACAAAGAAGGATATATTACCAATTTGTGTGATAACATTAACACCTAAATTACTCGCAGTTCCTCCTCCAATTCTATACTGAACAAATAATGTTGAGTTCCCTTTTAAAGTACTACCCAAAGCAAAGTTGTTTGAGTACTTATAAAGGTCTAATTGATATCCGTTTCTCGCAAATTCTCTTAATTGTTCGTCAGCAGATTGAGTACCTCCACCAAAAGTCATCTTTAAAAATCCTTCGGGAGTAAACTCAGTTATAAATTTAGTATTTGTTTGTACATATCTACCAACTTTGATTCCAGGGTTGTCAGATACTTTAGTTGGGTCTTCAACAAATACTCTATCTTCAATTAATGCTTTAACTTCATACCATCTATTATCTAAACCTAAGAATTCTTGTGCAGATGGTACGTTTGAATATTGAGTACCGTCTTTTAAGAGTACGCTTGTCACTCCTAATACATTTTTTTCAGGTAAAAACAATTCGAAAAAAGGTCTTACATCGTTTGGTGTAATAACTCGTTTGAATACTTTAGTGATACCATTAACTACAGTTTCTCGTTTAACTATGGTGTAATTTAATAGTTTGTTATTTGCATCAAAATTTGGTATTTTTAACCTATTCGGGAATCCTTCAGCGTTAATTGCCGATGCAAAATCTATATCATAAACGGTTTCAAAAACTTGTCCTGCTCCGTTTACTTGAGAACCTCTCCTTAAGATACCACAATATCTTAAATCTTCTTTATCTCCAAAAGCGGGTACTGTTATTGAAAAATCAACAAGAGCTACAGATGGTCTTTGTCCAGGAATTTTTAATCCGTAAGTTCTTGCGATATTAAAAATAGATGACCTTTGTTGAGCATACTGAAGTACAGTTTCCTGAATACTCCTATCAATATTAAATTGTAAGTTATCGGTAACCGCAGCATTTAAATCCAACAATGCGGAAAAAACGGAAGCATCATTAAAATTATCAATTAATTCAGGATAGTAAGTTCTTGTAAAATTAACAAGTTCAGTTCTAATAGACTGAAAATCCCTTGTGGTATATGATATTTTTTTATTAGCCATATATTATTAAATATTGATAATCACAAAATCACTTTCATTAAATGCTGAGTCAGTGATAATATAATCTATTTTTATTTTTGCGGTATGTTCCATTTCTCCAATACCAGGAACTTTGTAAACTCTTTTATCATCTTCAATATAAGACCCTTTATTTTCTTCACCTTCAGATGCGGGTTTAACACTTATATTTTGAATTGTAATCCCTGGCATGTACTCAGATACAGAATCCCTAATTTCAGCTTCAATATCTGAAAATGTTGGTCCGTCCATTGGTTCAAAAATAAATTCATATAAACGAGTACCAAAGTCAGGTAAATAATATCTAGTCCCTTTCCTTGTTAAAAGTAAGTGTACAAGATTACTTCTAATTTCAGCATCTCTATCTTCAGAAAGACTTAAATAATTACCTTTCGAGGAGTCTTGAAATGGGAAATTTATACCATATGTTTTACCTTCTGCCATATCTAATAAATATATGTCGAGATTATTTCTTATAAATACATAAAAAATAAAAATCCCGACATAGTGTCGGGATAAGTGTCGTGATTAAGATGAACATCCAAAACAATCAAACTGACTATTTTCAGGTTTTGGTGGTAAGTTCATTTGACTAAAATCAACTTTAGGTGGTTCAGGAGTTGTCTTGGGTTTTTCAATTTTAGAAATGTCAACCGCCAAGTGTTTTGCCCCTGTTGAAATTGCCTTAGTTCTTACATAATAACACAGAGTCTTAAGACCTCTTTCCCAACTGTAAAAATGTGAGGAAGAAATTTTGGATAATGTAGGATTCGCCATGTATATGTTCATTGACTGTGATTGGTCAATAAACGGTGCTCTATCAGCCGACATTGTGATTAATTCTTTCTGTGAAATTTCCCAAATAGTTTTATACTTTTGGATTAAGTGTTCAATTCGTTTAACTTTAGAATTGTATTTTTTATCCTCCAAATCTAAATAGTTGTTGAAATTAATGTTTTGTACAGAACCTTCGTTAAAAATAATCTCATTTTTTAAGTCTTCGCCCCAAATACCAATCTTCTCAAAATCATTAATCAAGTATTTGTTCACAATCATAATTTCACCTCCAACAACTCGTCTATTGAATATTGCCGAATGTGCTGGTTCAGTCATTTCGTATGAACCTGTAATTTTAGCCGAAGACGCTACAGGCATCTGTGCGGTAAATAATGAGTTACAAACTCCATGTTCCTGAACTTTAAGTTTCAACAATTCCCAGTTCCATCTTCCTGATAAATCTCTCTCAGTCAAACCCCACATATCAAATTGGAATACCCCTTTTGACATTGGTGACCCTTCAAAATATGAGTAAGGTTTATATTCACCTATTGCACATAATTCATTACTTTCAGTAATTGCTGCAAAATAAATTGTCTCAAAAATTTCTCTGTTTAGTTTTTTAGCTTCATCTGAGGTAAAGACATAATCCATTAAATAAAAAACGTCCGCAAGTCCTTGAGTTCCGATTGCAATTGCTCGTTGTTCCAAACCACCTTTTTTACCTTTTTTGGTTGAGTAGTTATTAATATCCACTACTTTATTTAAAGCTCTAACAACTTTTCTAGTTTCTTTGTATAAAAGATTGTGGTCAAACTCACCATCTTTAACATAATTCTTTAACACCATTGATGATAGTGTACAAATTGCAGTTGTTGTCTCATCTGTATATTGATATATCTCATTACACAAATTAGATTGTTTAATAACTCCAATATTTTGGTGGTTAGTTTTATTATTTGCATTGTCTTTGGAACATAGGTATGGTACACCTGTTTCAATCTGTGATTCAATAATTTTATTCCAAATTTCTTGAGCTCTTACTTTTTTACCAAGACCCATGTTTACCGCTAATTGATAATTTTCCTCATACTCAGTCCCGTAACTTTCTTGTAGTGGTTTTATACCCGCTCTTTTAATATCGTTAGGACAGAAAAGATACCAATCTTCATTGTTCTTTACCGCCTTCATAAAGTTATCAGGTATCCAAAGAGCAGTAAATAAATCACGAGCTCTTAATTCTTCAGCTCCTGTATTTTTCTTAATATCTAATAAATCAAAGATATCTTTGTGCCAAGGTTCTAAATAAATTGCTGCAGAACCTGGTCTACGTCCTTGTTGATTAAAAAATCTAAGGGATTCGTTTACAATTTTTAGATATTTTAAAAGACCTCCAGCATATCCACCTGAACTGTTAATACGACTTTCTTTACTTCTTTGATTTGACATACAAAGTCCAATTCCAGCAGCGTCAGATGAATAAGTTGATATATCATTCATAGTATTTAAAAGGCCTTCTCGAGAATCTTCATCATTGTAGTGTAATACACAAGAAGCTAATTGAGGTACTTTTGTTCCTGCGTTTATCATTATTGGTGTTGCAGGGGAAATCCTTTGAGATGATAGTGACTTGTAGTACTCTACCGCCTCTTCGAATGATTTTGTAACCCATATTGAGACTCTCATATACATGTGTTGTGGTCTCTCAATCACTTTACCACTAGGTAATTTCAATAAATACATTTCAGATAATGACCTCCAAGCGAAATAATCAAAGTTATAATCATTGTCGTGGTTTATCACCTCATCTATTTTATCTTTACCATAGGAATTAATTAAATTCATCATATCATCATTAATGATACCGTTTGAGTGTAGTTCACTCATGGTTTCACTAAAACTCGGATTAGTTTCTTTGTGATAAGATGAAATTGCAACTGAAGACGCTAAACGAGAATAGTCGTGGTGGCTACCTGTGTATGCTGCAGCAATCTCATAGATTAATTTATCCAATTCTTTTGTTGTGATTATCCCTTCAGTAGGTACTGAAGTAATAACCTTAATAAAGATTTCGTCAGAATTTACATTTAATCCTTTAGAAGCTCTTTTAATTCTGTTATAAATTTTTTGTGGGTTAAATGACGCATCATCCCCACTACGTTTTTTTATTCTTAGTGACATCATAGTTTATAAATTAAAAATCGTCAGTAAATGATAGTGTTTCGTTAAGTTTTGCTTTTTGATACTCAACGGTTCTTGATTCGAAGAAATTACCTTTAGTTTCTACCGCAATTTGTTCCATGAATTTAAAAGGTTGTTCAACATTAAAATGTTTCTTACATCCCATTTTAACTAAAAGTCCATCAACTACAAATTCCAAATACTGTTTCATAAGGTTTTGATTCATACCAATTAAAGAAACAGGTAGAGATTCAGTAATGAATTCTTTTTCAATTTCTAAAGCAGATAATAAGATTTCCTTAATTCTTTTTTCACTTGGTTTGTTTTCGATGTGATTGTTTAACAAGTGAATTGCGAAATCACAGTGAAGATTTTCATCTTTAAAAATAAGAGCATTTGCATTACATAAACCTTGCATGATACCTCTTGATTTTAACCAAAAGATTGAACAGAAAGACCCTGAAAAAAATATTCCCTCAACCGCAGCAAAAGCTACTAATCTTTCTTGGAAAGACGCATTACTAATCCATTCTAATGCCCATTTAGCCTTTTTCTGTACCGCAGGTAATCTGTCTATAGCGTGGAAACAATCGTCCTTTTCTTGTGGATTAGATACGTATGTATCAATTAACAATGAATACATTAAAGAATGAATATTTTCCATCATCAACTGAAACCCATAAAAGAATTTTGCTTCAGGATATTGAACTTCTCTATAAAAGTTCTCAGCTAAATTTTCATTTACAATACCGTCAGAAGCCGCAAAAAATGAAAGTACATTTTTTACAAAATACTTTTCATTATCTGAAAGGTTTTCCCAATCTCTAATATCGTTAGATAAGTCAACTTCTTCGGCAGTCCAAAACGCCGCCTGGTGCATCTTATAATATTCCCATATATCATTATACTGAATAGGGAAAATTACAAATCGGTCAGGATTTTCTATTAAAATTTTTTCCATAATTAATTATTATTTTTTTGTTCTCTTTGTTTTCTTTTTTCCAACAAATCTTTAACTCTTTGTCGGTTTTGTTCTTCTTTTTGTTCTTCAAGACCTAAGAACGTTACTGATGATTCAGTATCAATTTCCAACATACCGTTGTCAAACTTACAATTTTCAAATACGATTCCATCATCACCAATTCTTGATTTAGTTATCGCAATTGTCGCTAATTTCATTTCTTTCTGTTGTAGTGTTTTAGCGACTGATATAATTACGTGACCAACTTGTGCTTTCTTAATTGACCCACCCATTTGGTCTGTTGTTACCACTTCAGATGAAATTGAACTTCTGTTACCTTGAGTAGCAGTCCACCCAACCAAGTTTAGTTCGTGACACATCGCTTCAAAAGCCCTCATTACAGAACCCTCTGATTTCCATTCATCACCTAAATTTTTATCAGGTACAACACAGTCAATGTAATCTAAAAGTATCATATCAATTTTAATCCCATCAGCAATCATCTTTCTGATTTGATTTTTGATTTGTAACATTGTCATTGTGTCTGAAGGTAATTTTTTTAATACAAGTTTGTTATCCATATTATCCCTAACTTCTTGTACTTTTCTCATCACTTCTTCTTTCTTATTGGACATATCATCAGGGTGTACTTTTGTCCAAAGAGTAAAATGTTTCCTTTGAATAATTTTAGGATTATCTTCAAAAAATATCTGAAGTACATTATACCCCAAATTAAACGCGTGATTAGAAATTTTTGTTAGTAATGTTGATTTACCAACCCCTGTTGGAGCTAATACAACACCAATTTCTCCTTTAGCCAATCCACCTTTCAATAATCTATCAATAGATGGGATTCCCATAGGAATTGGATGTCTAAAGTCTTCGTTCAGTACGTCATCTAAATTAGCGAAAACATCTGACATTCCGTCTTCTCTTTCACCAACTTGTAAAGCCTCTCTTATAACAGTCTCAACGGTTTCGTAGTTTTCAAATTCACCGCCATCAATCACTTTTTGAGCTTTAGTAATTGCTTTTTGTAACTCTTGTTGTTTACAAAATTTAAGTGCTTTGTCTTGAACAAATGAACCACCATCTATTGGTGCGTCTTTAATTTTAGTTAAAGTATCTAAAACTATTTTAGACGCTAATTCTTGTTGTAATTCAGACTTTGTTATTTGTTCTAAAGTTTCGAACGTTGGAGTATGTTCGTATTTTGAATAATACTCCTTAATCATTTGAGTGATTATTTTGAAGTACTTATTATCAAAATAATTCACGTCCATAACATCGATAATTGACCTAGAAAAGTCTTTGTCCACGATGATTTGATTCAATAATTGAATCTGAAAAGTGTTACCTAAATAATCAAAATTTTTGTTTGTCGCCATATTTTTTTCCTCTATTGTTTTTATAAATATTAGGCCTTAAGAGGAATTCCCATGTACTCGTATGTTAATTTTTTGGAAGAAAAGATGTCAGTCAAATCCGAAAGTAGAGTTTTTATGTGCGGACGTATGTCTACGGTGTATCTTATTTTAGGAGGGAATATTTTGGCGTCCATCATTCTATGACAAATTGTCACATCATTTATTTTAATAAAAATTTTAAAGTGTTCAGGACCTTCAGTATTTGATGTATCTAGTACCGCAGGATTGGACATGATTTCATAGGAATTCGCCAACATATAATCCACAGATTTCATCTTCAAATCATACTCTAATAGTTCCTTAAACTCATTTAGATATTCATACAATTCTAAAGAGTTTTTTGCATCAGGATTAAAGTCTCTAACATTGAAAAATCTTTGTACGATGATATTATCGTTAACCATCATAAGGAATTCCAACTTTGTTGATTCTTGTTCTTTCATAATTTTAGTTTTTGTTTGTTTTGAATTTTTTCTTTTCTTTTCTTGTTAATTTTAAAAATGGAGTTAAAAAATTTACCCAATTATTATCTCCTTTAGGTAAAAATTTGAAGAAACCGTCCTCCATCATCATTCTAATAATGTTTCTATGTCCTCTACCATCAGGGTCTAACGTTTCCGAATAATATAACTCAACTATTTCTCTACCTTCTTCAGTTATTAATGGATTAGACAAATCTATAATTTTTTCGTTGATTTGAAAAAACTCGTCTCCATAAATTCCTGTTTTTGTTTTACCTGTTAAAAGATTTTTTAAGACTGTATTGTTTTTATCTTCTTCAAACAATTCGTTAGCCTTTTGTAAAATATCGGTTATATTAACAGGTCGGTCAAGTAACTCGGGAAATAATTTTACTAAAGTTTTTTCACCCAAATAATATATTCCGTCAATATTATCTGACTTGTCACCCATTAATATTTTACATGTTTTTACGTTATCGTGAGGAACTTCAATTTCGTACAACTTAATGTTGTCACCTTTTTTATAAAATTTTTTAGTATTTGGTGAATAGATAGATACTCTATCAGAAATTAATTGGGTTAAATCCCTATCACCAGAATAAATGGTTATTTGTTCGTTTTCCGCAATTTGACAGTAATAAGCGATTAAATCATCCGCTTCATTATTTTCAATGTTTATTTGTCTAATAAACATTTCTTCTAAGTATTGTTTTACTCTTTCTTTTTGTGAGTTGAAGGAATCTTCTTTTAATTCGTTTGTCTCTCTTACTCTTTTTTCTTTATACTGAGGATAAAGTATTTTACGTGTTAATGAGTTTTCGTTACCATCCCAAAAAACAACAACCTTATCAAGGTTTTCCTCCTCAATAAAACGTCTTAAAGTATTTAAAAAGTGCCAAGTACCTCCAACATGATTTCCTTCATGAAAGAAGTCCCTGACACCATGAAATCCAATTTTTAGAAGATTGTTTCCGTCAACAAGTAACGTCTTAATCATTTGATTAGTTTAAATCGGTTTGTTACTCTACTTCTTCTTTTTCTGTTTTTAAAACAAAGTCTCCGTCGACACCAATAATCTCTTTCCAATATTCAGCATATTCGCTTTTATATCTTTCAATTGAAGACTTTTCTTCTGCCGCATCTTTTCCTGGTAAAAACCCATGAGGGGTCACAATTATTTTACCATCCTCAAAACCAAGTCCGTTAATGTGATTCTTAAGAACCGAAATTTTAGTTCTTGAAGCAAATTTAACAGTTCTCTTGTCTTTTGTTGCACTAATCTTTGTTGTTCCCGCACCTTTTTGATTACCAAATAAAAATACCAAAGAAGAGTTCAACCAAATTGCTTCACCACCTTTAGCTTTAATTTTTGGTTGTCCAAATGGATTATCAGGTAATTCAACCCAAGGTTGGTTAACTATGATAAGTGTATTTTCATACTTAGAATCCGCCTTACGTGAACCTGAAATACGTTGATTAATACCCATACCAATCTTATCTGCCAAAGTACTTGCGTTGTGTTGTTTACCTCCTTTACCTTCGTAAGTCATTTTACATGGTACAGAACCAACTGAGTCCCACATAATACAAAGTGAATAATCTAATTCACCTTTTTCTTGTGCATCTAACAAACTATTTATATAATCAGTAATCTGCTCGATATAGTCAAAGTTGTTATTGAATAAGAAAAACCCGTCCCAAGTTAATTCACCTGTTTCTTCATCAACAACTTCTTCACATTCAAACCCCATTATTTTTGAGTGTTCAAATGACCATTTTTGTTCTGTAATGATAAACACAGGAAGAATTCCTTTCTTTTGTGAATCAACCGCAGTTTTAATTAGTGCGGTAGTTTTTCCTGTGTCAGAGTGACCTAAGAACATATTTAAATGTCCAATTGCAGGTCCTGGTAATCCAACGGCATCCAAAAAATCAGGACCTAAATCAAAAAACCTTTGTGGTTTGTATTTTGCGTCTGATGAAAACTTTTTCTTTATAGAACTAAAGTCGTTCTTCTTGATTGCCATAATTAATTGTATTTATAAAATTCTTTAATAGTTTCTAATTTGTCTTTAGCCCCCGCAATTTTATCTACCAATTTATCCATTTCTTCAATATGTTGTGGATGCTCTCCAATTCCAACAGGTGAAGTAAAATAAACAAGTAAAGAAGATTCTGCATCAGCCATTTCCGCTTCATATTTTTTACATAAAGCTTCGTACATTTTCTGTGTAACTTTATTTTCTTTGTTCATATAAATTAAAATTTTTGATTAAAAAAATAGAACTTGGACACTTTGTCTAAGTATGTGTCCAAGTTCAAATGAATTTAGAATGGCATATCGTCATCCGCGTCATCATTAGCCTGTGGGTCAACATAGGTTTCTTTTTTACCACCTATACTAACTTCAGACTCTTCAGAGTTACTATAAACATAACCACCCTTTTCGCTATCCCATTTAGGTGTTTCACCTCTTGCGATTGCTTCAAGATATTCTACAGGTTTTTTAGAATAAACGTCTTCCCATGTTAATTCATCATTAACCCAAGTATTCGCAGTTTCTTTGTCTTCATGAATTGGAGCTGGGTCATCATACATAACTGTTTGAATTACAGTGTATACCGCTCCTGTAGGAGTTTTTGCCTTAGTGAGTTCCAAAATGATATCACGTCCTTTTTCAGGGTCTGTGATGTCACCTTTCGCTCTCCAAATTGGGATAATCTTATCCAAGATACCCTCGTTTTTGTAATTGTGTTTGAATCTCCAAAATTTAACACCGTCTTGTTCGTTATCTCTATCGACAACTTTAACAATATAGAATTTACGAGGTTTATAAGTAGCCGCCAATTTCTTGTCACTTTCTTTACCTGTAGCCATCAATTCCTCATAAACTTCTGTAAGTGGGGAACGTTCATTGTCATTTTTTCCTGGGTCGTAGAATTTTTGCCATTTACCATCTACCTGTACTTCATGAAACCATACTTCTTTAAATGGTGAAGACCCGTCTTTTGTTGGAAGGATTCTTAGTCGTTTTTGACCTTGTTTTTCATTGTCTTTGAGGATTGCCGCAAAGTACTTTTTCATTCTTTCATCTTGTGTCATTGAGGAAGAAGATGAACCTCCTTTTGTTGCTTGTTCGTACTGTGCTAGTACTGCGTCTAAACTGTTTGTCGCCATAATATATAGATTTAAATTGTTTACTAATAATAAGTGTCTGCCTTGTGTTTGTCAAATAAATATGGCCTCATTGAGGCCATATTTTACTGTAATCTTCTAAAGTTGTCTATTTCAGGTTCTTCATCACCAAAAGCTCTAAAACTTCTTTTAATATCTGAAGGGGAATAACTTTCAACATCTTGTTGTGTTAAAACATATTCATTTTTTCCTGATTTTTCAATATCTTCTTGTTTGTCAACAAAAAAATCACTTAATTTTTGATTGTAAGGTCCTGAATCTAAACTGCGTAGTTCCAATTTTTCTTCAGGTGTTTTTACTCTGTATTTTTCAACTTTAGTTTCTAAATCATTTAGTTTGTTCATGATTTCATCCATCGCAGATAATTTAGTTTCTAAATCATTTAAATGGTTAAATAAAGTATCAAAATATTCTTCTTGTTTTTTCTCAACATTTTTTTGAGATTTTACCAAGTCAGTAACTTCAATTTCTTTTCCTTTTTTATCGGTTTCTCCAACCTTCTCAACTTCAGGGTCTGTCGCAGTATCAACAGGTTCTCCTACAGGTGGTACTTCACCTGTTGGTGGTGGTGCTCCCGCGTCCCCTGGCGGTGGTGGTGGAACCGCACCTTCTGCAGGTGGTGGAGGTAATGCTCCCGCATCTCCCGCAGGTGGTGGAGGAGGTAATGTGGCTTCTTGTTCGGTGATATAGTTATTTATTTTTCTATATCTTTCAAGTTCTTCAATAATTTTTATGTCAACTTTCATTTTTTATTATCCGTTTAATAATTGTTTAACTCCAGTTGTAGTTTCAACTTGAATTTTTTTATTTTTTTGTAAGGTGTTATCAACTCTTTCAATAAGACCATCTTTCATTCTTATAGTGTAACAGTCTCCTGTTTCCATGTCACAAACTTGCTTTGTTCCATCACCCATATCTTTTTCTGTAACTTTGGTATTTTTACCCAAATAGTTATCTAAAATTAATTTTGTGTTCATAATATCATTTTTAATATAAATATCGTTGTATGTTAAAAAAACCTTACGGAGTTGGTGATGGGGTTGGTGTAGGAGTAGGGGTTATTTGTTCCATTGACTTCCATATATCAATTGCTTTTTGTGCTTTAGCTTCTAATTGTGATAGTGTTGCAGGTTGGGATTGTAATTGACTATAAACAGAATTCCCTTGTGATGTATTAGCACCAAAATTAATTGACCAAAATTTAAATAAACTGTTACCATCTATTGAGGTTATTTGACTTGTTTTACTTCTCCATCTATCAATTAAAACTTTAATATTATTTGTTAAATCATCAAATACTGCATAAGGTTTAGTGTTACCATCACTACCTTTCAAACAGAAAAACTGTTGATTTCCATTAAAGTATTGTGATTGATTTCCCCAATATTGATTCAAATCAATACCCGCAAAGTTATTCTCGTATGCTTCAAACCCTGTTGAGTTTCCAGATTCAAGGTACAGTGCAACAAATACCGCGTATTTTAGTTTACCATCGTCTCCTCCAACTGAAACTAATTGTTGTATAGTACCTTTTACAATACTGTAAGCCAACTTTTGAGTTGTCGGTGTTATAGGTACAAACGTACTATACTGAGATACCGATGGATTACAAGTATTTGTTTGAGTAAATTCTTTACCACCGTTAGCATTAGATGTTACATTATTTGATTGAGATATAACGTTACCATTGGCATCTTTAGTTTTGTCTTTAGATTTTTCTTTATTTTTTTCAATTATAGATTTTAATAAATTATTTTTTAAAGACTGAAGATAACTGTCTATTTTAGGTAATGCCGCAACAGGTTGTCTTATACCTGTGAAATTGGTTTCAAATACCCCAGGCCCTATATTATGAGTAACCTCCAAAATCATATAAGGACCACTAAACATAGGGACATATCTTAAATTGAAGTACATGGTTGGTTGAATCATGGCGTTACCTAACATCTGAACATTACAATTGTAACTTCTATTTTTATATACGTTATATAATGATAGACTTTGTGTCGCTCCTCCTCTATTTCCCGCCTGATTCGCCATTTGGTTCAATACCTGTAAAGACTCCGCAGTTGCAACTCCACTACCTTGACTTACCGCAAAATTGGTGAACACTCCTTGGTTTTGAGGCCCCATATCAACATTAAATCCAACAACTTTATTTGATTTATCCCAATCGTTTTTATTTTTTAAATCCTCAACTAATGGATTATCGCTAGCCCTTCTTAAATCAAATACATCATTTCGATATCTATAATCAACATTATTTTTTATATCTAAGATTTCACTTGGTTTACCTCCATAAAAACAAACCAACTTTGCACTTGAATCTCGGTAGTCAACAGACATATGAGTTCCAAATAAAGTATTCGCAAATTCTAAACTACCTTCAGCTCTTGGTTTAGGATTTTTAACCGCGTCTTGTACATTATAAAAATTAACATATGATGGTATATTCATAACAACAAAATGATTCTCAACCAAAATTGATTCAACCATTGCCATCATATCAGATTTTGGATTTATATTAGTTAATCTATTTTTTAGTTTATAAATGTCAACCAAAACTTTATCACCAATATTTCTACTTGCCCTATCTAACAATAAGACATCTTCAAAAAATGTTTTGGTACTAAAATCGTTTCCTGATATCCATTTATCATTTAAAGATTTAAACGATTCCCACAAATCGACTTTAGTTGCTGGTCCTTCTAAATCAGAGTCTACTTGACCTTCCGAAACACTATTAACATTAGGTAATGAGGTTTGTAATTTCGGCATCAAATTATTAATAACTTTACCCACAAACTCATTAACCCCTAACAAATAATTTGACATAGTGTCATAAAATTTATTTAACCCCTCTTTTGAGTTAGGATTTGGAACTTGTGGATAAGTAGGTGCTGGTGATGAAACAAAACTTACAATAGATTGTGAATCTCCTGTACTTGTTGCTAAAGCTCCATACACATCAATAATAGTTTCATCGACCATTTGTTGATAAAATGAAGTAGTTGGTGGCCCGAAAATTTCAAGTCCTTCAAATAGGACTGTACCTGTAGAATCTCTTAATATTGTGTATTTTTTTGCATTCCCACTAAGTTTTATAACACTAATAGTTCTTCCATCTTTTAATGTTGCAAGAGCCACGCTTTGTGACGGAACATTTACAGGTGGTTCTGCAGGTGGTATTGGGTCAGGTTGAAACTGATTCAATTTTTGTGTTGCATAAACTTTTATAATATTTGCAAATTGTATTATATTATCAACAGTGAATGCTATATTCAAATCAACAAAAAAGTCAGTTATATAAGACCCGTTATTATCATAAACTAATTCAGGAATTTCGGAAAATCCTACATACGTTTTCAATGCCGACCACTCCAATGGATATTGAGTTTGAGAATCTGTTAAAGTAACTGAACCTCCGTTAGTCGGTAATGAATTAGGTGTTGATGACGTGTAACTACCCCACGTATAAGGGTCTGTTAATGGTAAATTAGAAAATGTATAAAATAATTTTTTATCAAAATTGCCAGGGTTTCCGTATTTAAAAATTACATCGTAAGTTAAAAATCCTTTCAATATTGGTTGTATTAATTCAATTTGTTTTTTCTGTATTTTTTCAACAACTTCTTGACCTGTATTACCTGTAATCACAGGAACTTTCATTAAACTTCTAAATAACATTTGGAAGTTTTTATACGATTTTTCACTCTCAGTTAAATTTAAGGAATTGTCAGGTTCATAATCGTAGATTGATTTTGAGAAATTTAAAAACTCTTGCTCAAATAAATCCAATATTTGTTTTTCAAAAACTGATAACATCTCACTCATCTTAGTGTATTTACCAAGATTACCATTGATTGAGAAATTTTCCTGTATTGATTGTCCTGAAAATATCTCTTTCATATATTCATCAGGACTTGGTTTTCTTAGTCTTCCATTATCAAAATATCCGTAGTTTGGTGCCGCCCAAAATAATCTTACTGAACCATCATACACTGATTGGTTGTCATTGACTTCTATCATCAATTTGTCATTGATAAAACATTCATTCAATGTTTGATTTAATAAAGACCCGTTTGAAGGCATAATGTAATAAAACTGATTGTCAGGTGTTTTTACTGTGACTGACCATGGAATTATTCTTAAATCTCTATTAGTATTAATAGTGTCAAAACCTTCAGGTAAATCAATTATCGCGTCTTGGACATAATTTATAGTTACCCCTGAATCAGTAATTCCACTTTGAATTGCCGAATCTGTGTATCCCGAAAAAACTTCATACCCTTGATAAAACACGTTAAAATCGTTTATTAATTGTGGGTAAAAACCTGTGTTAATTAAAGTAGAAAGTTCAGTACCAATAGTAGTGTCTTTCTGTAAAACAATATCAATTGGGGTGCCATTTATAATCAAACCGTAATTTCTTGTTTTAGCAGAGGTTGTTGGGTCGAAATTTGTAGTGTAAGATGTACCTGTCCATATAGAATCTAATATGTCAACATTTTCGTTTACATATTTCTTATAACGATGCCAAATAGAACCTATTTTTAAAATCCACGCGTACGGTACTTTGTGTATCGCACCGAATTTCTTCAATGCGGCATAAATGTAATCTAAATCAGTTGCTGACGGAGGTGTTGTTTTATTATCGTCTTTGAACTTTTCTCTGAGTGTTGATAATGGTAAACTATTAAGGAATAAATAAGCCGACTCAACAAACGGATACTCCTGATTATCTCTAAAATTTTCAACTCCTTTTTGAATTGAATTAATGAAATAAGGAGTGTTGAAAATAGAGGTGGTTTGAATACTACTTACATAACCCGCATAGTCAAAATATTTAACATCACCTTCGGTTGGTAACTGTAAATTATAACCTCGACTTTCATAAAAAACTTTTAAATCTGTTGTATAATTTACATTAGGTTGATTTAGTTCGTTATAGATAAAGTTTGTTATAGGTCTAACTTTTTCAACTGACAAATCGGAAGGAAAACTACATACAACTTTTTTACCAACATCAAAAGTAAGTGTCTTAGTTGTATTAAAACTATTTTCAGATTTCAGAATAGTACTACCATTTGCCAAATATTTCTTATCCCAATTAGAATTTGTAAATGGAAAGGTATCTAACATGTCAAATTTATTTGACGTTGTCGAGTTATCAATATACTCTACAAATTCATTCTCATTTGGTAACGAAACCAAAGGTTGGGTGTTGGTAGTATTGAATAAACTAATATCTAAAAATTCAAAGCTAGAGTTTTCAACTCTATTTTTAATATACTTGGTGTTGAATACCCCTCTAATATAATTTTGCCAACTTTCTCCAATCCCTTGATTTGAAAACTGTCTTAATATTATTGTAAAGTTTGTTGCGTTAAATCCGTATTCTTTAAGTTTTTGTATAATAAAAGGATTGTCATTAGATAAACTTTTTACAATATTTAAATTTTCGCACTCAGCAATCAAATTAGTTATTTTGTCGGAATCTGAAATTAAAGTATTAGTTCTTGAAAGTCTAGAATAAAAAGACGTTAAGAAAATTCTTTCATATATTTCATAGAAATATTTTACCTCTTCTTTATTTGAATAGACATCATTCCCTATAGGAAATTCAATCGCATCTAATGTAACTCTTTGTGGTTCTGTAACCTCATTAAAATTTGCGGTTAAGTCTGCAGGAGGTAGAGTTCTTTCAACAAAACCTTTAATGAATTCTTCAACGAACTCGATTTCAGGCCATACATCATAAAGATATCCTTTAGTTCTGTTTATTATACTACTATCACCAGGGTATCTGATTTCGTATTTTTCTTGACCATTCTCACCTGTAGTTTCAACAATTAATTGAGGCCAAGGATATACAGGTACGTTTTCATCAACTCCTGAACTTAAATTGTCTTGACTCGCTCCACCAACTTGTTTATCAAAAATAACACTTTTTCTAATTTTATTGTCTCTTTGTTCCCAAGCATCTCGGTGAACGTCATCCATTAATCTCAAGAAAGCTTCTCCATTAGCAAATATTACCGCTAAAACGTTTCTAATGTTAGGAATAAACCCAATACCACTATTTTTATTTTCTAATAAATTAGACAATGCTTTAGTTAGTTCAGACTCTATTTCTTCTCGGTAAGCCTTTAATGCTTTACCCATTTTATCGATATAATCTATAAAAGTATTCGGACCCTCGAAAACATAATAAGTAATTTTAGGTGTCATATCACCACCAGAAGTTTTAACACTAGCGGAACTAAATAAACTTTTTGTTTGTATTTCCGCAGAAAAATTATCTAATTCTTGTTGTGTTGGGTCTTTTTTTCCTTTAGTTGCAATATAAGTTTCTTTTATATCAATATCCGAGTTAGTTATTTCTTTTGGGAAAATGTCATAGGAAATTGGTTCAAATGGAATTGATATTTGTTTTGTTTTACCATTTATAGTGTACTTACCTTCCTTACCTAAAGTAGGATTCTCATTTAATATCTTTCTATATTTTTCAATTAGTTCTTTTAGTTTAGGAATTGCCACCTGAACTTGTTTTTCTTTGGATTCAAAATCTTTTTTAAATGGATACACTTTAGTTTTATTTTTATCATTTAAAATAATAAAGTTTTTCTTATCTAAATAAGTGTCGAACCAAGATGACCCTGCAGCATAATAAACGTCTTTACTGAAATTATTTAAAGATTTTTGATAATCTTCACAGTAAGTTAGAGGGTCTAAGTTTTCTTTAGTAAAAGAATCTAATACGTTTTTGACAAAATTTTCAATTCTGTCCTTCATTTGAATAACTGTTATCTCAGGAAAATCGTCAGGAATTAAACCTTTTGATTTATATTCACTGTACATCTCCTTAACTTTTTGATAACCTCTTTCAACTATTGCATCTTCTACAGGTGAAAACTGTGAAGCATTACCTTGTAGTGTTTGTATTTTAACACGAGATTTATACATGTGAGGTGTTGCCAACAAATAACCCATACTAATTTCTTTAAGTACGGTATATTTGTAAGTGTAAAACTCTAATGTAATATCAAAATTGCCTGAATAAGAATTATATGATGAGGTAAAACTGTTTAACATTAAGGCTAATCTAACTGCCTTCCCGTAGTATCCCTTTATTGTTAAGTAAAAAGTCGGATATGGTAAATTAAAGAAAGCTGCGTATGGTGAATTATCGGCACCTTCAAATAATGCTCTACCTTTAACATCAACAAGTCTTACAGTTATTTTAGGGGTAAATGCGGTATTAGTCCTTATTGATATATTAGTTATACCTAAAAGTCCATTATCAACTGCACCAGGTTTACCTCCTGAAGTTATTGTTTGTCTTATAAAAAAATCATCGTCTTTTTTTGGATTTGATACTGATGTTGATTTTGGTTGATTAACCCCCTCACCTTTTAAAGTATCTTTACCTGTTATTTCGTCGGTATAACTATTGTCTAAGAAAGTCTTACCTCCAGGTTTTAAAAAATTAATAGACGCAACTGATACTGTTTGTATCGCATCTCTATTATCAACACCAACCGCCAACTTAGTTCTTGGTAAAACTTTACACTCCAAATTAGCATACATGACTAATTCTTCATGTCTGACAAGGCGTTCTTTAGCTACCCCGTTTTCGTCAATAACTTTATTCGGGTCAACAATAATTATGTTGTTATAGTCTAATTCGACTAAAATATTTTCTTGGTTACCTGCCATAATAGAAGAAATGGTTCTCTAATTCATTTTTATAGTCCTGTAATGAAGCTACTAAAGGAAATGGAATTGTCAATATTGCACCGTCAGGAATGTTCCATTCTTGTCCTCCATAAGTTGAGTTAGCAACTAAGATTAACCATCCAAATACAGGAGTGTCATAATACTGTTGAGAAACCTTATCTAATCTAGATTGTCCGACTTTATATATAAATCTTTTGTCTGTTGTTTTAGATGGCAGATTAATATATGGTACAACTGTTTGTTGTCCGTTTATTATAAAGTCAGTATATCTATTATATGTTTGTCTTGCCATATTTAATCAAATTTTATTTTACCGTCAAAAGTGGCTTTATTAGTATCAACATTTACCGTTTTATATAAATCTGATATCAATTTCTTTTTATCATCATCAGTTGGTTGTGGTTCAGTACTATATTCAAATTTTCTTGGTTTACCTTTTGGGTACATTAACTCGTCTAACCCTTCAGTAAGTTTTTTAAATTGTTTTTCTTTCTTTAATTTTTCAAATAATTTTTCCTCTTCTTTAATTTCTTTTTCATAGTCCTTTCCTAAGTCGTCGACAATTTTTTCAAATTTAGTACTTAATTTAACAGGAGTTTTCCAATCAACTAAATCACCTTTAATAACATAATTAATGAATTCATTTTTCTTGTTCTTGTCTGATAATACTCTCGCCATGAACAAGTAGAACGTTTTATCAGGTAAACCTGGGAAATCACCTTTAAGTGTTATAAAGTCTCCTTGATTATACGTGTCAGTTCCGAAAGCAATGTGATATGTGTTATTACCAATCAAACTATTAAATCCTTCAGTTCCTACAGTTACTTTTTCTAAAGTTCTAAAATCATAAATTAATTCTTCATAAGTATCTGTAGGTGGATTTGCACCTTGCTTACTAGAATCACTAACTTCAGTAGTTCCTGATATATTATAAATTCTAGGAAGATTAGTTTCTAATAATTTACCATCAGTTTTTTGTGCAACAACATCAATTTTTCTTATGATTTGGACGTATTTTTGTTCCTCTACAACAATTTCTTGTACTGTTGTTGCAAGTCCGTTCTTGAATGTTGTTGCTAAATTTTCTAAATAAGCCTTCATATTGACTTTAACATCTCTTATTGGTTTACTGTCGTCGTCAATATTAAAGAAACTTCCAAGTTTCTTAATTATTGGATTATTGTTAGCGTCAATATCATCTAAAGCAAAAGCTAATTGATTATCGATTTCTTTTTCCCATTCTTTTGGTTTACCGTATATTTCAATCTGAACTCCTTGTCCAGGTATAGTATCTCCTGTTACAACAGTTCCTCCACTAAAATCTCTAACACTATTAAGTAATTGAACCACACCATAGTTGTATGAAGAGTTTACACTTTCTAATTTATTGGTAACAAGCTCAAAATAACTTTTAGTCCCATCGATTAAATTATCCATTATTTTTTGATACCCTATTTCACCTGTTTGTCCACTCGGAGTTGGTATATTAGTAACAATTTCCCCTATAGTTGTTCCTCCGTCATTAGTTGCGGTAGTGTCAACATTATTTTGAGTTGCAGGTGTTTGACTAGCGAGTATCGCATCAACAACTTGTTTATCCAATGCTGAAGTATCTTCAGTCCAAACCGCTCTTTCATCATATATTTCAGTATTAGCGTAATAGTTGAATGATAAAGCGTTTTGTAGTTGTTCCACAGGTTTTGCCAGACCCATACCCCCAATTATTTTAAAATTCATACTAACACTAACAATCATAGGTTGTATCCCAATACCTTCAGGATTAATATCTAAAGTTAGTGGTTCATATGAAAATTGAACTGAATCAGGAATAATTTTTGTGTTATAAAAATCACCTATTCTTAAAACTAATACAGGAGGAGCACCAAATGATGTATTAACCGCATCATTAAATTTAGGTTTTCCATCTGTACCTATTGTAGGTATTGTTTCTCCAGGTCTAACACACTGATTTAAAAATGTAAGTCTAGCATTAAGACCTTCAGGTGTCATAGAATGGAATGCAGGATTAAAGTATTTTATTTTTTCTTTAATCGTATCTAACACCATCGGATTTGACTCTTTTATTATTTCAAAGTAATCACATTCTGAGAAAAGATTTCTTAATATTTTTTTACTTATACCTTCTTTTATCTTTTTGATATAATCAACTGTCGGTTGTGGTTTAGGTACTGGTACATTTTGTTGTTCAGGATTAGTTTGTGGTAATACGGTAGTTGTGGTGGTAGTTGGTTGTGGTGGAATATCAACTTTTATATCCTTAATTCTAACACGTCTACATGCCATTGCATTAACAGAGTAAATCTGAGAATTAGAATTAACTGTTCCAGTACCACCTGTAATGTTTTTAGTACAATTTACATCAAAAAAACTTTGACCGCTTTCAGATTTAGGGATTGAAATTTCTTCCCCTTTAGCATCCGTTAGAACAACTTTAAATTTTTGACTATCAATATATTCCGCCAAATTAGCATCTCCAATTTTATACTCTTTGAAGAATTTTATAACCGAGTCATTTCTTCTTTTTGATAGATTTTGGTTATAACTAACTGAAGCGGGAGCAGATGCCGACCCTATCATAGATAAAGTTATTGTCCCTCCTTGTTTTAAAATATTGTACGCTTCGACAATAAAATTCTTTTCGTCTTTGGCTATTTTATTGTAATTAGAAACAACTACCGAATCAAAAAATTCACCTACTTTTTTAGCTCTACTACAATATTCAGCATAAGTAACTGAATCATCAGGTACATTACCCGTTTTTTTACAAAATGCAGAGTTTTCATCAAAGGTTGAATTTGCTCTATCAATGTAAGTTGATTTCAAACCGATATATGAATCAAAAGTTTGATTATATGGAACTGATGATGTTGTAGAATTACTGTTAGGGTCAGGAATATCATTATGGAAATAAAATGATAATCCCTCATAGGTTGATTTAAATCCTGCACCATCTACATTTTCATTTGACGCAGTATTATTGTTTGTATTTTGTGTTCCTGTAGTATTAATTGGGTCATTATCTTTAGGTATTGATTTATTAATACCCGCAAGTTCTTCATCAGTTAACCTTGGGTTATTTAGAATCTCTTGATAAGTAAATAAATCTTTTACAGGTATAGTATTAAACTTTTTTGCTAACTCATAAATGTCATACTTTACACAACCCGCAAAGAAAGAGTCCACAATTGAATTGATTCTTTCTTTTGTTTGTCCTTTTAATTGTTTCTCAATTAACGTATTTAAAACTGATGGGTGGTCAACAATAATTTTCCAACTTAAAGTTCCTGTTCTCGAAGAATCTTTGTACGTATAGATTGGTTCGGGTCTTCCAAGAAAAGACGTTGGTGTCCAACTAGCACTACTTGAGTCAGAGAATTTTAAGTCGTATGGTGGAAACCACATAACTCTACCTCCATTAGGACCTTTTTCACAAGTTGGTAGTTCATCATAAGTAAACCCTGGTCTACTCGAAGTTCTCCAAGCCAAGTTCTCAATAGAAAACATGTATTTTTTGGCATAACCACCTCTTCCAACATCATTATCGGGGATAATATTTGTTGACCCAGGATTTCTTAAAGGTGCAATATTAAGATTGTATGTATTATCTAATACCGAATTAGTAAATCTTCTACCTGAAGTTGTAATACCGTCTGTTTTTTGTAAATCAGCATAAGTGTAATAAGGAGTGTCTTTTTGGAAAACTCTACAATATTCAATTCCCGCTTCTCCACCCGTAGTGTTATCAGTGTAGGAAAGAACTTGTGACCCTTTAGTCATCTCTTTATAACCGTCATTGAAAACTTTACTTACTTGATTTATTGCGTTACCGACATGTTTCAATCTTGCAATACCTGAAACATTATCGGCAGAATCAATAAGTCTTTGTGTTTGGTCTAATATTGAACTTTGTTTGAAAGTTATATTAGTTGACTCATTACTTTGGTAACTTGAACTTATTATATTAAACTCTTCGTCCGCAGAACCTGAGCCTCCTCCAGGAGTTGCTTTAAATCCCGCGTTACCTTTATATTTAGGTGAAGTCCAAACAAATTGTCCGTCAATACCTCCACCGTCAGTTAAAGATTTACCCTTTAAACCAAAATTAATTTTTTCGTCATTACCTTCAAATAAAATACCTAATTCAGAAGGTCCGTAAACAGGAACTGGGTCTTGTTGTCCAAATGGATTAACAGGTATTTGATTTGGTGGTGAAGTGATTGTTGCTGGTTCTGCGTTTCTACTTCCAACATAATATCCTCCGACTAAAGTTCCGTTATCAGGATTAATTAAGTTGATTGTTAGATTAACAAGTCCTTGAGCAGCTCCAAGTAACCCTCCAAAGTTTTTTTCATAACTTGGTTGGTATCTATTATAATTAATATTAGCGAATAATGCCGACCTTTGACCGTTACCTGTATTAGATAAAAATATTTCGGACGGATTTCTTGTAATGTTCAATATCGGACCTAAAAAACCTCCTGTTAACTGATTAATAACATTAAGTGCCGTTGAGGTCTGTTGTGTTTGAGTTCCGTTCGATATATTTTCGTCAAAATAATCTCCAGGAATCGGTGAAACAGGCCAATACGCACCTCCTAATCTTGTTATAAAATCAGCAGCAGCTAATAAAGGATTTTCAGGAACTGTAATCCTCCAATTTTTATATACTAAAGGTTCTTGTCCTGTGACAATTAAGCTAGCTTCAAAAGGGTCTGAAAGTGATTCTAAATTAACAAGACCAACTGTATTCTGATAAATTTCAGCATCAATTCTATCTTGGAATAATTTTTTTAAATTTTGAGCTCCTAATCTTGCTAAATAAGAATCTTGAGACAATGTTCCATCTGAACCTGTTGGGTTATCAGATAAAAGTATCTCATATGGTGAATATGATGATGGTCTAAATGTTGGTGGGTCCCAATAAGGTAAATAAATTTTATTGTTGTTTTGAAGACTATCTACAACATACATTTGATTAAAACCTCCTTCAGGTCCGTAAATGTTTTCAATATATGCAGCATCAATATAGAATTCGTTAACAATATCTAAAATAGTATCATTAGGGTCGTATTCTCCTTTATTAGGTTCTACAGGTAAAAGTGGTCCATTGTATGTTATTTGAGTACTGAATCCTCCTTCAGGTCCATATTCATTAAGTGGATATAACTGTTGTGCAAAAACACCATTAGTTATTAATTCATCGGGAGAATCAATAACCTCAGTAACCGTTAAATTTGTTTCATAATTAACAGGTCCTGTAGGTGGTGAGAATACACCAGGTACAGTATATGGCGCCAAGTTTTTATTAATTAAAGAATTTCTAAAACTTGATGAATTTATAAATGATAATGAACTCTCTGACATTTATTTCATTTTATTATAAATAGTAATTACCCAAAATTATAAGAGTTTATCTCACCACTTTTTATTTGTTGATTCAATTGATTAGGGTTTGAATTTGGATTGATTCCTGTAATAACCGCTTGTACAATTTGTTGTTTAACTGTTAAATCATTAAGAGCCATTGATAATGAATTAGTATCAATTCCTTGAGATGTAACATTAACTGTAATATTACCATCGACTGAAATTTTTTGTGTTGTTTCGCTTGACGGTGTATTTGTATTATTTCCTAAATTAGTTCCTCCAACAATTGCATTATTGTAAATTCTTAATTGGTCTTGTTCAAATGGAATCACAAAATCTTTAACCTCAGTTGTTTTAGGGGGTATTAGTTTTTCTTTTTCTCCAACATAAGTAGCACCTTTTTCAACCATTCCTGTGAATAATTGGGTAAGTGGATTAGTTGATTTTGTTAAGTCGTCAATTGCGGTTTTACCGTTTTTTAACGCTTCATCAAACGCTCCTTGTATATAGGTACTAGTATTGGTTAACGCAGTTGTAAAACCCCCTAACGCTTCCCCTTTATTTATAGACTCAAGTAAAGTACTAAGTCCTGAACCTAACGAATCTCTTAATGTGTCAATTTGTAATTTTTCACCACTAGCGGTCTTACTTACGACTCCATATGTTTCAACAGTCGCTCGTTTTCCTTGTTCAACAACTCTTGTTCCTGCCAAAGCAGTTCCTGACCTATCCTTAATAGATTCTAATATACCTTTAATTTGTTGGGCGGTTGTTAATTGTTCTTTTGATAAATCTTCTAAAGTTTTTGGTTGTGAGGCTTCTCCTAATCTTTTTATATCATCGTCATTTAATTCAGCAATTGATTTTGTTACCGTTTTACCTTCCTTGTCTTCAAAAGTTACTTTATATTCACCTGTAGACGCATCCATTTCTGCCAAGTTGGCTATTAATTTTTGTTGTTCTTCATCAGCAAAATCAGGGAATTTTATCTTACTCATTTTATCCTCCAATTCACTACTACCCAACGCTAATTTCGCCAATTCATCATATGTCATTCCAAGAGATAATGCAACTTCTTTAAGTTGTCGTCTAGCACCTGGCATTATTTCAAATTGTCCTTTTTCATTTAATTGGACGAATTGTTTAGACATTTCAGAAATTTGATTTTGTAGTTCCGCAGGGTCATTTTGGGCTAAATCCATTAACCTTAATGGGTCTAATAAGTCTGATTGTGCAACCCCTAACCTTTGTAATGACGCAGCTAAATCAATAGCTTTTTCAGGACTCCATAAATCTTCCGCCAACTTTAAAGTTGTTCCCATATCAATTCTAAGTGCGGTCGCTTGTGCGGCCATTTTTGCCATACCCTGAACCCCATTTTCAAATCCAAATTTATTAAGAGCCGACATGTTTGTTAACACTTTATCCGACACCGCAAGAGCACTTACTCCTTGAGACCTTGCAACATCCACGACATTTTGCATTTCTTTGTTAATATGTGATATTGAGAATCCCGCGTCTTTAAATCCTTTAACTAACTCGCCAGTTCCTTTACCCGTTACTTTAGTAACCTCATAAATTTCTTCAATAGTTTTTCCTTGAGCGATTACATTTCGACCTAAAGAAGATGCTACATCGTTCATGATACCACCAATATCAGCCATACTACCACCCATCTCTTTGACTTTGATGGCAGCGTCACCCATTGCGGCTTGCATCGCAACAACATTTTCTCTACCCTGACCAAATTGATGTGCGGTCTTAGTCGCATAACCTTCCATCTCTTCCATGGTTTTGATTATTCGAGCACCATCAAAATTTGTCATGATAGCATCACCAAGTTCTTTACCTAAACTTTTAAGGTAATCTCCGAATCCTTGAATTGGGTTTGTACTTCCTGTAGATGAACCTGCTTGCATACTTTTTAAGTTTTAATATAAATAGGTTCAGATTTAATTTTTTGGAGTATTTTCTTCTATGATTTTATTGATTAAGAATTTGCGAGCGTAAGTAGGAATATTAAGGAATTCAGTATATGAAAACCTTAATATTTTTGCCATAACGTAAAACTCTTCTAGTAGATAGAGTCTGTAATTAGAAGAAAGGGCGAAAAAATTCAGCCCCAAAGGTAATCTCGAAAGATACCAATTCTCCTGACGGGGCTATAACTTGTCTTCTTAGGTCTAAAGAGATTTGATTTTCTCTCATGAAATTTCGAATGTGTTTAGAATCCATGATAGGAAGTGACGCAACAAATTGAGCGATATGTCCTTTATCAGAATTTCCATCAACTTCTTGAATTTGTTTTTCCAATCTCCAAGTTACTTTAGGTGCAATTCTACCGACAGGATATTGTTCAGTCATCTTTTCAATTTCCATAATCTCACCATAAGTTAATGGTTTTAATTTTACTGTAGAACCACTTCTTGGTAATTTAGTTGTAAATAAACCATTTTCATCTGGACTGTTTGGAATACGTTTAATGTTAAGTTCATCTAACAATATTTCCGTCTCAAAAGGTTTACTTGTTTTTGGGTCTGTAACTGAAATTTTATATTCAGGACCGAATGAAGTGTTTCTTAAAAAAATAAGAATCGCTTCGATATCACCTTCCAACATTTCGTCAGGTCTTATATCATGTTCGTATATTTTACTTCTAAGAAGTGATAATACAATATTTGTAGACGACCCAGGTTGGGACGCGATTGATACTAAAAAGTTTTCATCATTCGCGGTTAAATAACCAACCTTAACTGATTTCTTTTTTGACTTATAAAAAATACCTCCTGTTGGTAATTGTACAACATCGTGTGGTAAATTAAAATTTTCTTGACCTACGGTATATGCGTTTTGTTCCATGTTTTTGTTTTAAAAATAATTTGACTATTATAAAAATCAATCTTTCTTTTTAGAATCTGATTGTTTATCCTTATTTTTCTTTTTTTTATGTCTATTATCAAACTCTTCTTTTGTTTCAAAGATTTTTCCGCAGGTTTGACAAGTAAATCCTGTAGTGTTTTCCATATATGTAAAATAAAAAAAGTTCCGTATATGTACACGGAACTTTAGATTTTTTATTATCTTTGTACTAGTAAACTAACACACATCTATCCATTTGAAGTGTTGCAGATATTGTCGCGATACCATCAGTTGAATATCCTAAAGAGTCAAAGTTAACAGAAGTTAAGAATGTCCCTTCAATAATCCATTTTTCAACCACAACACCAGTTGGGTCTAACATTTCAAGGTCAACGTTCTTTTTATAACCTGCCGCATAACCCATACGACCTGTAACAGATTCTGCACATAAACGAACCCATTCCATTAAAGCTTGTGATGCTGAAGGTCCGATTGGGTCACGGAATTTAACGTTAATTGGATTCCATTTAAATCTACCAGCAACATAAGTTGAAGTATTTAGAAATGGTATCTCAGTAGCGTTAACTGTAATAGACGGTCTAGCAGCGGTTTCTACGAACCATTCATTGATACCCAATGTAGACGGAAATCTCATAATGAACCTGTTCTGTCTTTTCGGTTCATAAGGTATCGGCATTTTCATTAATAAATCAGCCATTTTGTTGTATTTTTTTTTCTTCTTTTATTTTATTATAAATATCCCCAAGTAAAAAATTTTCTATTTACTTTTGGTTTTTAAAATTTATTCTTCCATTATAAGTATCTAGTTAATATAATTTTTTCTTTCCTCCAGCAGTTGAATAAGTTTTTAATATAGGTTCCTTTTCAAAATGTTGTTTCATTTTTTCTAAGTTCCTTACATCATCATCTGAAAATCCAATTGTTGGTAAAAATCTATTAGATACTTTATTCTTTAAAAACGCCTTCTTTTGAAGGTGGGAAGCCATATCTCTAACATAAGAAATAAATTCTTTCATTGCTTTAACTTTACCTTCTTCAGGGTTTGTTGCCGAACCTTCTCCATAACTCACAGGATAAAATTTACACAAATCAAGATATTCTCTAATCATTTCTCTCGGTGATGTTTCTTCTTCGTCCGTTAAATTTCTATATTTTTGAAGATTTTTAACTAACTCTTTAGATGAAATCCCCCCTATATTTGAGACGATTAAATTATAAACCGCTTCTTTCAGTACACTTGGTGTGTGTCCTCTAGCAGTAATTATGGAAAAGATTGAACCGTTATTGATAGATTCTACAAAATCACTCCAAGCAGGTCCTTGTTTTGCAGTTAAAGAATCCACAATAAATTGTTTGTCTCCTTTTACACCAAAATATCTAAATGGGTCTTCCGCAAAACCTACAATTTTATGTCCCTCATATTCGAATGGTTCTTTTCCTATTTCTGTACGGTATTCGGCAAAATCCTCAGTAGACATACCCACTTCTTTACCGTCCTCATCTTTTAATATTATTTTTGTTGGCATAATCATAATATTATCATCCCAATCAAAAGAATAGTATTTCATGTCAGGAGTTCCCTCCTCATCGATTCCTTCTTTAAAAATTCTTTTACTTACTTTCATATTTTAAAATGGCTAAAAGGTGGGGATGTTCTCCCCACCTTATTTTTGTCTTTAGATATTTTCAAACGACGCTCCTGTAGGAGTTATGTAGAATGTTATATCGATAAATTCAAGTGACTTAGTTGGTTTGATGTAAATCTTACCAGTCATTTGGTTTCTATCTAAGTCAGCAACATCTGAAGAAACTGTAACTCTGAAGTCGTAAACCCCTCTGTCTCTTCTGATAGCATCCAAGATAGGATTAACCGCATTTAAGAAGTCTTGTCTTACTTTTTCATCGTTTTGTTCAAACAACAATCTAACAGAAACCGCTGAAATCAACTTACGAGCTTGTAGTAACAATCTTCTTACATTTATTCTGTCAAGTGCAGACTCTCTAATTTGTAAAGTTTTATTACCCCAAATTACTGTACCAACATCTGAGAAAGTTGCGATTGGGTTAAGTCTTCCTTTATATAGAGTGTCTCTATCTTCTTGAGTTAACTTCTTACGAGCCTTAATCGCGTTTACAATACCACGAGTGTAACCCGCTGATGCGAACCATGGGAATGCGATATTATCTGTCAGTGCCAAGTTTCTACAAACCTCAGCAGTTGCTGGGATATAGATTTGAGTGTTGTTAACTGTATCACGAGTCAATACCCATGGATAGTATGTACATGTGTAGTTAGAATCGATACCCGCAGTTTCTAAGTTATCTACCGCTTCTTGTGGGTAAATCAAATCTAAGTCATCACCTGTTGTTGGTACAAACATGTTGTAGTCAGGTGTTGTACAGATATACAATGAGTCAGCTCTATCGTTTTCAACCATGTCTATCGCAGAACCTACTAAGTCTGAATGATTTAAGTAGTCAATACCAGGTGTTACAAACACGTTGATGTTTACCGCTTCAGGGTTTGCAAATGTTCTCTGACCTAAAAGGTATGCGTAATAGTCAGTGTTTGCCCAATCTTGGGTATTGTCACCAACTGTGATTTGTTTAAACGCCCCCCATCCTGTTGCAGTTGGGTATCTAAACGATGGACACGCTCCTCTTAAGTAACCCCTTCTTCCTAAAACGAATTGGTCTTGGTTAGTTCTATGTTCTGTATAGATATCCCATCCGTCAAAACCTCCTGAACAAAGGAATGAGAATTTACGTGCAAATAATCTATAGTATTGGTTTGTTTCATCATCAGGGTCTTGAGTGAATTCAGATGCTCCAACATAGAACGCTGGTGTACCACTTGTTGAAAATGCTCCTGAAATTGTGATTCCACTAGCGTTTTTATCCATGTGATAACCTCTTGTTTTGTAAGCCCATTCATCACCTGAAACATCAGTACAAATGTCTAAAGGTAATTGTTTCCCTTTATATGTGAAGAAATCAACATCAAACCCAATTGTATCAGAAATACCTAAGTATGTTCTTCTAACGTTATCACCAGCACTTCTCACGATATCATCAGCTCCTGAAGACAATCCGAATGGTGGGTTATAAACTACCTCACCTGGGAAGTCATATTTGGTTTTATAGATTGGGAACGGAGGTCTTACACCCGCATATTCTCTGAAAGCATATCCTTGGAATCCACATGGTAAAGCATCTATTGGTGCGTCAGGATTAATTTCTAACATAATGAATTTAGAATTTAACTGATATTCACCATCCATAGTACCAACTTTTTTACCAACGAAGTTGTTATTACTTGGGTCTAATGAACAGTTGGTGAATTTCTCCAACACTGTAGGTGCAGAATCTGAATCGAAGAAGTCTCTTACTAACAAGTCAAACGTACCATTATTGAATGAAATGTTCGCGATTGAAATTTTAACTTCAATGTTAGCAGCGTCACCATCAGCAATTGTTGTAACTTTAAACAAATTGTAAACTTTGTTACCTCTAAGTTCAGATACAACCCAAGGTGAAGTTGGTGATTGATATTTTTCTAAGTACCAAGCGATTGACGTTGGGTCATTACCTTGTCTAGCATCAGGTAAAGCGGTTAAACTACAATTTAAACCTCTGATGTATCCTTTTCTCCATGCGTAATTTAATAATGCTTGGAATCTTTCTTCTACAAATAATGGAACTTCTCTTCTTGGTTTTGCAAAGTTAGACGCTCCAAATACTTTAGAAAGATACTTAGGGTCTGAGTTTTGGAATGAAGTTTCAAAGAAGAAATTTTGACCATCATTGTTTGTCACATTTAATCCGAAAGTTGCGTATGGGTTTTTAGTTACTGCACTGTATCCGTTAGAACAATCCATAGACACATCTGTTAAACCTGTAACTTCATAAACCGCTCCGTTATCAGAACCGTATGTTGCCAAACCTCTTGAACGGAATGTTGCGATTACTAAGTCGTCATAATCAGTGTAAGCAACACCGTCGAATACGTATAATGTACCAATTAATTTACCTGTGTAACAGTTAACTGGAACAGGTGAAGGAGTTGGAGTAACATTAGGTAATGGTGTTGGAGTGATACAAGGGTTTACAGGTGAAGGTGATGGGGTTGGTGTTGTTAAAGGTACTGTAGTAGTTGTTGTAACAGGTACAGGTTGTAAGTCACTAACAACACTAAAGAATGAGAAACCACTATAAATTGCGTTCCCTAAATTATCAAAAGTTGCGTAGTACCATGGGTCATTTTGAGATGCACAATAATTAATTTGTGAACCATCAACATTTTCAACCCCGAATACGTTAGTTTCTGCGGTAAATGTTGTTGATAATGCACTATAAACATCTCCTGAAATAGGTCCGTAGTAATAAATTGAAGTCCCTTCAGTTGAAGGCTTTCTTAACACATCGAAAATTTGATTAACCATATTTTCGTACAATGTTGATATACTACCATCAAAATTTTCGTATGGAAGATATAACTTATCTAAAAGATATTGTGGGATATCTGTAGTATCTAAAGTTATTGTAGATGTACTGTTTGTACAACCTGTAAAATCAATTGCGTAATCAATTGTTAGATATTCAAGACATTCTTCAACACAATTGATTGTTTGACTAGAGGTACAATAAAAATCTACAGTACTACAATCAACATTTGCTTTAGTTGTTATAGACCAAGACGGACCTGCGTCATATCCTGATAATCCCAATATTCTTGTAACAAACAATTGGTTAGATTGTTGTAAATATGATTTAGCGATGTAAGCCGCCTCATATTTAGGGATTTGGGTGTTTATGAATTTCTCTGGAGATGTTCCTCCAAAATATGTAGAGAATTCATCAAAGTTTCTTATAAAGATAGGTTCGAATGCAGGTCCTTTAATTGTTTCACCTACAATACCTAAAGTTGTAACCCCAACACTTTGGGCTACGAAACTCAAATCTACTTCTGATGTATATACCCCTGGGGATACGAATACTTTGTTTGCCATTATTAATTTCTTTTTTTAGCTATTGATTTATTTTTATTGATAAATATTAGATAAAAAACCAAAATACTTTACTTTGTAGTAACTATTTATAAATTGGGTAGAATAAATTCTGCCTTTTTTCTACCATGTCTGATAACAAGAAAATAAAGAATTTAAAGATTTCAATTGAGGTTCACGATATACTTAAAAAATATTGTGATAAAAAGGGTATAAAAATGTATAGATTTTTAGAAAAACTAATAATTGAGAAGTGTAAAGAAAAACCTGACATCTACGGAGAAAATTAGACCAAATTACTTAAAAGAGATAGTGTAGATTCTAAAGCATCGTCGTCTTTCTCAACCACAATTTTTAACACATCATTTGTGTTAATTTGTATTTCATTTACATCCGAACCATAATAATCATTATTGATATACACATCAAAGGTGTTGATATTACCACTTTCACCAACAATTATGTTTGTAGTGTAATTAAACAATTGAGATAAAGTTGTATTACCGATTACAAAAATTAAATTTTCTGTAAAACTTGATGGATTATCGTTTTGTTTAACTCTTCTTTTTGTAGTTGCGGTTTCAACTTCTAAAACCTGTAAAACTCTATTTACTGCTGGAGAAACTTCAAATTCGTCCTCATCAATTAAAAAACCTAACATAGTAAACTCGTAACTTTGGATATAATATTTTCTTTTCTCAGTATCCAAAACAGATTCATCAGAAATGTTGTTCATTACAATTGGAATATAGTGACCTTTAATAACTTGATATGCTTGTCTTGACGAGAATTTTTCTAAAATTATTTTATTGAATTTATTCAACTCCCTCATTCTATTACATAAAATTTTAACTTGGTAAGTTATATCTACAGGTACAGGTTGCGGAATTTTATAAATATCCATACCATGTCTATTACCATCCCAAGTCGGAACTTGTGCGTAGAAATATTGTCTCCTATTTGGTATTGTATACAATAAAGAAGGATTTGTCCCGTATTTAACTTCAGGAACTCTAACAGTTGTTATGAATGGGAGCTCAACGTTCTTATCTAAGTTTTGAATATCCCAAGTTTCAGTAAATTGTGCCCAATTTTGTGTTGTAACAATTATATCTATAGTTGGTACTGTTTTACCTTCTATACTTAATTTTAATTCATCTTTAACAAAATCTAAAAAACCTCTATCCAAATCGGCATGTAAAAGAGATTTAGGTAAATACGTACCGTCCTTATTAATCTTCTCAACTAACTCCTCTCTTCTAGATAAAAGAGTTTTAGGTGAAGTAAGTGGTATATTTTTTTTTATTTTATTTGGTAATGGCATTACTTCAATATTTTTGGCATTTCATTAAAAATCGCTAATGTTTTAGAAACGACTTTATAATTTTTGTTATCAAAGATTAATATCTCGTCATTTTTTGCAAATGCAATTTTGTCTACTTTTTTACCTGTGTAGTCTCTCATACCATAGGTATTAATTTTAAATACCCCGTTTTCTTCGCTATAAGATGTTAATGGTTTAATTTGATAACTAACCCCATCTATTATAACATCAATTCCTCCCCATCTATCCATCTTAGAACCGAAAGGAAAATAAACAACATTCGTGGTTTTTAATTTGTTTAAGAAATTATTAACCGAATCCTTTTCTAACTTAAAACCTTTTTCAATGGATTTCCATTGTCTATCTACTAAAGTTTTAACAAATTCTTTATCTTTTTTAAACAAATTTGTCATCCAACTCACAACGTCAACCTCTGGTGTGTCATCAAAATATTTTAAATAAATTAAATTATGTATTTCATCCTTAGTATCAAAAAAATTCATTATTGACCAATCTTCTCTCGGGTCATTAATTTTACTACCTATCGTATATATCCCTCTAAGTCCAGGAGTAAATACTGGAGTTTCTCCCTTCCAATGTCGTGGGAACGCTTTTTCTAAAGCGGTTCTAATATTTTTAGAGGTAACCCCAATCTCTTCAGTTTTTTTTATTTGTTTGTATTTCGGGTATTCTTGTTCAAAAGTTTCTTTATTTATTGCTATAGTGTTTCGTTCAGAATTTATTATTAAATCTCTTCTATTGAAAATAAAGTCTCCTGATGCTCCTTCAATCTTAACCTTACCTTCGACTGGGTTAGGGTCGTTAACAGGTAAAACACTATTAAAATAATATCTTTTAGTCGTACCTTTTTCAAACAAACCTAATGTTACGTAAGTATATTTTGAGTGTTCTTCAATGGACTCTCGAATAACATTAGATACAACTTCAGATATCACAAATAATTTATTTCTATGATTTATCATGTCAACCTCTTTAGCGGTGTAAACAGGTTCTTTAGAATCTTTATAAACAAATGAATCGTATTTGTATGGGTCGTAGGTAACTATTTTGTTTGAGGATTCTTCAGGTAAATTATTACACGGGAATTCACAATAATCGACAAGGTCTCCAATTACAAAGGCGTGTACATTTTTTCTTTTTTCATCCCTAACTTTTTCTTTACCACCTTGTCTAACTCTAAATTCTACATCTCTTAATTTAACGTAATCCGCGTGTAAAATAACTTTTGATTTGTATGTGACCGAAAAAGTATGTTTATGTAAATTATAATAAACCATTACACGTTTACCTCTATAATCTTCATCAGAATTATTATTACCACACTTATGACAAATATATGGGTCGTCACCACCATCAGATAAATCCCAAGACCAACCACAGTTATCACAAATAACTTCTTGGTTAGAAATTTTTTCTAACAATTTTTTCTTTTGGTTCTCAGTTATTACAATTTTCATTTTTTCTTTCTAACACGGTTAAACCCTTTTCTGAGTTTATCATTATGAGCTCCCGACACAACCATTAAAAAATCAATTTTTTCATAGTTAATGTTAGGGTATTTATTTTTAAATATCCGACTAACCCTTTGGGTGACCCAATTTTCATATACCCCAAAATTGTCGGGTTTATTACCAGGACCACCACTTTTTATATCACTATTCAAATCATTAATAACAATATCAACAAGTTCACCTATTTCGTAAACTCTTCGTAATACATCTATTTGAGATTCTGTAATTATTATTCTCATAATCCTCTGAATTCATTGTCAATAACTGCGGAAGCGGTTATTGTCCTATAGAATGGTTTATATCCAGCGTAAGTATGTTTATTGTCAGATGTCACACGACCATCATTATTTACAGTATAATATCTGACTCTATCTTCAGTTTCATAATACCCTATATAGTCCCCATAATTAATGTCTACTCCAAGTTCTTCTAACTGTTTTTGATAAATAGAAATCCTTATGTTACCAGGTTCGGTTTGATTAATCTTTGAATTACCTAAATTTTTATTTTCAGGTGCAGATACTTGAACATAGGCTTTGAATTCTACAGGAGGTAAAAATTTAATACCGTCTTTAACAGTTTCCCCGTAAACATCATCAGTTTTTGTTTTTAACCTATCAATACGATAAAGAACTAATGTGAAGTTCATATCTCCATATAACCACTCCTCACCTATGGAAAGGTCTAAATTATAATCTTCCGAACCGAAAAATTTACCTATTCTTGTAATTGGGACTTTATTTGTTGACATATTGATAAATATCCATTTAATTGTTATTTTTATTGAAACTCAAAACGAATAGTGTCTGAAAACATATCAAATCTAATTGAACAGAGAGCTCTTTCGATTCTGGATTCATATTCAGGAGCGAATAACTATATACTCAAATTAAAGAATCAAAAAGATAGTAATAAGAAATTTTACCCAACAAGGTCTCAATCAGACTATATTATATCTTTTCACGATAAAACCCCAAAAGTTGGAAAAAAATGGGTTGACTTAGACCCTTATTTTGCAAAAAAAATCGCAGATGAAAAACTTTATATGGAAATCCCTAAACAAATTTGGGTTGAAAAGTTGTTAGCGGAAAAAGAAAAATCATATCATATATGGGGAAAAGTATTTGAGACTGAAAATAATCACGACTTTTGGGTTCCTAAAGCCGCATTATTAAAAACCCATAAAGTTGAGAAAATTGTTATAGACTATTCTAAGTACTCTCACAGACCTCCTCTTGAGCACCAAAAGGAATCGATAGAAAAGTTGGCAGGTTCAAAAAGATTTATATTGGCGGATGACATGGGATTGGGTAAAACTACATCAACCATAATCGCGGCTTTAGAAACTAATGCAAAAAAAGTATTAATAATTTGTCCCGCGTCACTAAAAATAAATTGGGAAAGAGAAATAAGAAATTACACCGATAGAAGCGTTTATATTGCTGAAGGTAAGAATTTTTCAATAGACCACGATTTTGTAATTGTTAACTACGACATACTTAAAAACTTTTATGACATAAAAGAAAGAGAACAATCATTAATATATCAATTTAACCCTGAATTAATAATAATTGACGAAGCCCATTATATTCAAAACGCTCAAGCTCAAAGAACTAAACTGGTAAATCACTTCTCAAAAAAAGTTGATAGACTTTGGTTACTTACAGGAACGCCAATGACCTCTCGTCCTATGAATTATTTTAACTTGTTAAGTTTAATTGAAAGTCCTGTCGCTCAAAATTGGATGGCATATGCTATCAGATATTGTCAAGGGTATCAATTTAAGGCTGGGAATAGAAAAGTTTGGAATGTTACAGGGGCGTCTAATTTAGAGGAGTTACGTGATAGGACATCTAAACAAGTTCTAAGAAGATTAAAAGAGGACGTTTTGGATTTACCTGATAAAATTATCACACCTGTTTACTTGAGATTAAAATCTAAAATGTATGAAGGTTTAATGGGTGAGTATTTTAATTGGTATGATAATAAAACTGAAGAATCAAACTCATTAACAGTTCAATTTTCAAAATTGATGAAAGTGAGACAAGTTATTGCAAATGAAAAGGTAGACTCTACTATTGAACTCGCTCAAAACATTATTGACCAAGACAAAAAAGTTATCATCTTTACTAATTTCACCGAAACTTTAAATAAAATTAAAGACCATTTTGGTAAACAAGCGGTATTTTTAGACGGAAGTTGTACTAAACCACAAAGACAATACGCGGTTGACCAATTTCAAGAAAATGAAAAAATTAAAGTTTTTGTTGGTAATTTAAAAGCTGCAGGTGTTGGTATTACTTTAACCGCAGCGGAAGCCGTTATCATGAATGATTTATCATTTGTTCCGTCTGACCACTCACAAGCGGAAGACAGGTCTTACAGATATGGTCAAAAATCTAATGTTTCAGTCTATTACCCTATATTTGAAAACACAATTGAAGGTATTATTTACGACATGTTAAAAAACAAGAAAAATGTGTTTGAAACGGTTATGGGGGACAATTTAAATAAATCAGATATAATAGAAGAAATGATGAATAAAATTAATACACTAAGATAATTCAAAGTTTTAGATTATTTATAGTATATTAATTTTAGCCATATGAACAAATTAGAAGAAAGAGTTCATTTACTTAACGAACAAATACTCTTACAAGAAAAAAATCAGGACAAATTACTTTTTCTAAATGAGATGAAGAAAATAGGGATTGAAAAGTTACCCTACTCTTATTCGTCATTGAAACAATTTATTGATTCCGAAACAATGTCTTACCATTACAACAAACACTATAAAGGGTATGTTGATAAACTTAACAAGGCACTATCAAAAAAAGATTACGGTGATTTAGAATTAGAAGAAATAATTAAATCCATTAGTAAATTTAATACAACAATAAGAAATAATGCTGGAGGAGCTTTTAACCACGCATTATTTTGGAAGATGTTAAGCCCAAAAAAACAAACTCCCAAAGGTGAGTTACTTAAAAAAATCAAATCTGAATTTGGTAGTTTTAACGAATTTAAAACCCAATTTGAGGAGGTTGCAAAAGAAAGATTTGGTTCGGGATGGGTTTGGTTAGTTTTAACCAAAAAAAATCAATTAAAAATTATGTCAACACCTAATCAAGATAATCCACTTATGAATGTAATCAAAAGTGGGGGATATCCTATATTAGGTTTGGATTTATGGGAACACGCTTATTATCTAAAATACAAGAATAAAAGGGATGAATACATCTCTAACTTTTGGAGATGTGTAAATTGGGAATTTGTAGATGAATTATTTTCTTTACGAACTAAAAGAAAATTAAACGAGTCTATGAAAATAAAACAAGTTTTGAATGAGGGTATTTCTGAAAGATGTTCAAAAGAGGAGAATGAGTCGATACGTTTTATTTTTAACATAAATCCAAAAGTTAAACAAATTTTTAGATTTAAAATTGACAGTATTCTTAAAGATGTTTTTAAAGAACATTATTATGAAAAAGGTGAATATGGTGAAAATGAATCTTCAGGTATCTATGATTTAGAATCCGATGGAAGGTCAGTTATAAATAAATTAAACACAAATTACACTTGTTTTTGTATTTTATTAAATGATGTTAATAAAGTATTATCTCGTGAAAATTTACCCAAAATTAATTTAATTGGTCAACCTCCATTTGCTCAAATTAGTGAGACTAGAAAATTTGTTAATGTTTTGGACAAATACAAAAATAGGATTTTTGATGTTAACTCAGCAACGTTTTCTAACATAATGTCTACACTAACTAAAACAAATCAAATTGGTGATAAGACTGAAAACTCAACCGTTAATATATTGAAGAAAAAATTTGGTGATGAGAATGTCATTCAAATTGGTAAATTAGGAAGTACTGAAGATATGGTTGGTGGAGTGGACTGTGAAATAGTTATTGATTCTGAGACCAAAACCGCACAAATTAAACCTTATTCTAGTATCAAAAAATCCGATAACAAATATGTAATATACGGAACAGGACAAGTTAAACCTTACAAAACAGATTTTTTAATTTTTACTAAAGGTAATAAAGAAGTTTTAGTATTTAAAAATGAATCCACTAAAATAGTTAATGGTAATTTTGTTTTACCTGTAGATAATTTAATTTATCAACTGAATTGATATTTATATAATAAAAAAGAACATGGCAATTATCGCAGAACCAGAAAGAAGTCAACTATACACAAGACTTAGACATGTGTTAGGTGCTCCTCTAAGGAGTGTTGAATTAGAAGATGAAATGTTAGATTCTCTATTGGAAATTGCAATTGAGGACTACTCTCAGTACGTCCAAGATTGGTTGATAGAATCTCAATGGACTGCTCTTTATAACTTAAATTTAGATACTCAATCCTTAGCTAAGGCGTTTATAACTAAAAGTTTAGATTATGAACAAAGATATACATATGCGTATTCTAAAATAGTAGGTCTTCAGACTAATGGAGATTCTGTTCTTAAAAAAGATTATATACAATTAGTAAGAGGTCAACAAATTTATGAAATACCTGCAGGAAGAGAACTTAACGAATTGTTATGGTTTACACCAAATGCGTTAAATAATGTTTTATTCGACCCTTGGTCTTTTGGAGCTTTGGGTGGAGCTGGTTTTGGAGGACCTGCGGGTTATTCCCAAATGGGTGCTATTGGTTCGTACTTTATGATGCCAGGTTTTGATATGTTGTTAAGAATGCAAGATATCAATATTAAAAGAAGAATTATCGGGGGTGATTTAACTTATAGAATGACCGCACTTCCTGATGGTAAAAAAGCAATCCATTTAATGAACGTTCCTGGAGGTAAATTTGACTTCGGTAATGCTAGTTTAATGAATGGTAGAGTGTGGTATTGGTATTATGAAGCGGAAGGTTCTGATAGAGATAAATGTTTAAAAGATAACCCTGATATAATTAGACTCCCATCTGATGTACCTTTTGAAAAAATAAATTGGGTGGACTTAAACAACCCCGCACAAATATGGGTTAGGAGATATTTTTATGCAAGTGCTAAAGAAACTTTATCTAAAGTTAGAGGTAAGTTTAGTGGTAATATTAAAACACCTGATTCTGAATTAACTATGGATTACCAATCTTTAGCAACTGAAGGTAAAGATGAAAAAACTAAATTAGTTGAGGAATTGATTGGTGCTGAGGGTAGACTTACAAGATTAAAACCTGAAAAAGTTATGGAGAGGGAGGCGTTATTAGCGGAAAATCTTAACAAACAAAAAAGATTTACTGCAATGCCAAGACAAATTTACGTTATTTAATATGAAATCTACATTAGTAAGAAAAAAAATTGGTGATAAAGTTTATAAAGAAATCACCCAAGAAAGAAAAATTAAAATAATAACTGACAGTACTTACACTACAGATGGGGAATCGATTTTAATTATAAAAGATTCCCCCATTTGTAATTTATTTTTAGACAGTACCACAACAACATCTATTAAAATTAAAGCCATGACCAAGGTTTCAATAAGACCTAAAAGTTCGACAATTGACGAATTTTATGATGAGGTCGTTATTGAAAGAGGTGCGTGTGTTGAGTTGGAGTTTGTTGAGAACACTTGGTATATCTTGTCTTCTGATGGTTTGAAGTTAAACTAATTCTTCCCACCCATCTAAAGCAAGTTCATACATGTAATTAGGGTCTACACCTCTTTTTTCCCAATATTTTAATTCAGGCTCACTAACATCCAAAACATCTTCTTTTAATCTATCTTGGTCTTTTTCTTCAAAAGGATGTCCGTTAATTAATTCACATTGTTCTTTTGTATAGAAACCTCTATCTTCAGGTTTTGTAACTAATAATCCGTCTCTAACATCTTGTTTAAAAACTACCAACAAAGGTTCAATTCTTTTGTTAAACGTAGTAACCGCTCTTGCCACATTATATTCTCCTGTTAATTCAGGATTTTCCTCTAAACTTTTAGATTCTAACATGTAACAATTAATTTGTATTTCACTTACAGGTGGTGGAGGGTTTTTACCGTAGGTTGATATATATTGTTCTGTTTGTTTTTTAGTTAACTTCTTTGTTATTTTTTGTACATCACCATCAGAAGCCTTTGTACCGTTATTAACATAGAATATTACATCACCCAAATTAACATTTAAACTATGTTTAATAGCAAGTTCCATGTGCGCCATTCTTGACATATCACCACCAGCCTTAGTCTTTTGTTTTGTTCTTTTTATGTAATCCTCGATAGATAGTTTAACTTTTGCTCTTTGAGCAATTTTCATAAGCGGAATTTGTTTGTTATAAATCTTTGTAAGATACTCATAATACCACTCGACAAAGTCCTGACCTTTACCTTCCAATAAAAGTTTGACCCCTTTATCTAAGAAATCTTCGATATAAAGAGGTAGTTTTTTAGACTTAATAGTGTTACCCGTTAATTTAATTTTACCATTTGCCTCCATAACCGCATAATTCTTACGGGCTAAGTTTATACAAGAAGGCCAAGTACCATCAGTATCTAAAGCCATTTCACCCCTCATGAATGTGTCGTTAAATTCTGCAACGTCTGCGTCGTCACCAACGTACTCTTTATCTTTTTTAACTTTCCAGTTAAGACCTTTTCCAATATATCTGTGATTCTCCCACCCGTCAGGTTTTGAAAAGTTTACACCGTCAGTATCCATCACAAGCGGGGTATATCCTTTTTTCATGAAGAATTTAATCATCATACGAAGATATTGTCTTCCTGTACAGGTAATCTGTTCCCCCATATACATGTCTCCCCAAGCAAATACCTGTGGAGCGGATAACGCACCGAACATCGAGTTAATAAAAATCTTAATCGGTAATTGTTTTCTATCGTAAGACAAAGATTTCTTTTTATCCTTATCATACCATTCACCCGCCAAATTTTTATATTTGATACGAGTGTTACGGAAATAAGATAACATTCCTTTCATTGCTCCTGTAATGTCACATTCGGGGAATACATCATGTACAAGTTGTATTGACGGATAAAGTGATGAGTAGTCAAGTTTTAATACATTTCTTGAATATCCTACTTTTAATAATCTTGACAACCCACCAACAAATTCAGTTTTTTCTTGTTTTTCAGGTATCGCTAAATTGTATTTATAACTCCACGCTAACATCAACATTTTCCATAATGTTGCAGTGCCCATGGTCGATACTCGTTCATATGTTGTTGGTACCATAGAAGCCAATAGAAATGTACCCTGATTAAATTCATCATCGACTAATAAAGTTTCTTCTAAGTCATCGTCAAGATATCTTTCTACAATATCGTCACCTGTTGTTTTAATATATGTTCCAGGAAATCTTTGGTCTAAATTATCAAATTTAGGGTTATCTGCTCTTTTATACTTTCCGTTAGTAACATTTAACCAATACTCTTCTTTTTTTGCATACATAGAACCAATCTTATCGTGGTCTATGTAAATTCGGTCAGCATCTTCTGCATTAATATATTGAGTTATGTATTTAAGACCTGCGGATTTGATACTTGAGTTAATCGCCTGAGCTCTTCTAACTGAGTGAAGAATGTCAATAACGTTATAACCCCACATACCAATTTGATTATATCTCTCTACTTCATTAGCTAGTTTAAGTAAACTTTCACTTTGTTTGATAGGGATATTTGGGTTTAATGTTCTACATATTTTTTTGATGTCTAAGTTAAGTGCTTTACATCTTTCAAATATCCAAAACCAGTCGAAGTTAAAAGAGTTATAACCCCCAATAATTGAAGGTTTTAATTCGTTTAAGGTATTAAAAAATTCTACTAATCCAGCTCTTTCTTGGTCTTCAGTTGCACATTCAATGACTTTTTTGTATCCCTTGTTGTTTTTAATTCCAATCATGAAAATTCTACCGTCTTTAGGTTCTAAAGAGGTAGTCTCCAAGTCGAATACAAATCTTGTAATATCGTTATATTCTTCAAAACCCTTAAATAACCTTTTTTCTCTTTGAATTAAATATTGTTCTACAGGTGGTAAAATTAATACTTTATCTTTTGTTCTTTCCCCCCAAGGGTCAACTCCTCCTTCTTTAAAAAACTGAATGAGTGAGCGATACCCTTTTAATGATTTAACCATAAACTTTAAACCATTCTCCAATCGTTGATTGTCACCTGTTTCAAGCTTTTCAATCATTATACCATGTTTGGACATGGCTTCTTTTTGTAAACCTTTTGATGATTGGTAAAAATTTAAACCACGTAAATCACCTACCCATGCAAATGGGGTGAACGTATCTTTTCTAATTTCCTTACCTTTTTCTGGGATTTCTTTTATCTTGTAGATTGAATCTGATGCGTAATCGAATTCTATTGCTACTATATACTCTTCAGGGTCATCTCCGTGTAGAAACGACTCAATTTCTTTTTGGTCAATCATAATCTATATTTAAAGTGGTTCATTTGCTCTCAACATCGTTGAGATTTACCTTATGACAATAAATATAAATTATTTTTGTTGTAAAATCAAATCAATTGTAGACTCTTATTTCTATCGTTTATTGTTTGTCCTGATAAACTATCTATTATATATTTTGTTGCCATAAAATTATGCCGTTATATTTGTTATGTTTAATGCGTCAGATGAGTCGTAATAACTTAACCTTAGTGTTCCGTCACTTCTTCTGAAGATTTCACAATTGTAATCCGCATATACATGAGTAGATAATGAGAAGTCTGTGGATTGAACTATGTATTTTATTGTGTTCCATTGGAAATCATTTACAATGGTGTTTTGATAGAAGATATCCCCAATGGTGTTGGATTGGAAGATATCCCCAATGGTGTTGGTGTTGAAGTTATCCCCAATGGTGTTGCCTTGGAAGATATCCCCAATGGTGTTGGATTGGAAGTTATCCCCAATGGTGTTGGATTGGAAGTTATCCCCAATGGTGTTAGCACCGAAGCCATACCCAATGGTGTTGCCTTGGAAGTTATCCCCAATGGTGTTGGTTTGAAAGTTAATCCCAATGGTGTTGGTGTTGAAGTTATCCCCAATGGTGTTGTATTGGAAGAAATCTCCAATGGTGTTGTATTGGAAGTTATCCCCAATGGTGTTGTTAACGCCCGACCCAATGTTGTTTTGATAGAAGTTACCCCCAATGGTGTTGGATTGAAAGTTAATCCCAATGGTGTTGTATTGGAAGTCATTCCCAATGGTGTTGGATTGGAAGATATCCCCAATGGTGTTGGATTGGAAGTTATTCCCAATGGGGTTGGATTGGAAGTTATCCCCAATGGTGTTGTATTGGAAGTTATCCCCAATGGTGTTGTTAACGAAGTCATTCCCAATGTTGTTTTGATAGAAGTTACCCCCAATGTTGTTTTGATAGAAGTTACCCCCAATGGTGTTGTATTGGAAGTCATTCCCAATGGGGTTGGATTGGAAGTTATCTCCAATGGCGTTGAAGTTGAATCCATCACAAGTATTAGATGAAAAATTGTTTCCAATTCTATTACCACTAAAATTATTTGTCCCAATAGTTAAATTGGTTCCAATAGTATTATTTCCAAAAACGTGTCCAATATTATTTTCGTAAAATTGTGAATATATGGTGTTATTATTATATCCGTTCCCGATTAAATTACGATAAAATTGTGAATAACTTTCATTACCATTATATCCATTACCAATATCGTTATTATAGAAGTCATTATAAATTTTATTATTATTAAACTGATTTCCTATTTCATTATTTTGAAAATCCCCGTTAGTGTAAACATTATCTCTAAAGTCATTTCCGATATTATTCCTATAAAAGGACCCACCAAGTAAAATATTAAACTCAAAATCACTACCAATTCGATTATTATTAAAATTTGACGTAATATAATTATTATTAAAGTTTTCCCCAATTATATTACCATCAAAATCATCATTTGTTGAGTTGTTATAAAAACTATCACCTATTTGATTATTATCACAATCATCATTAAATGTGTTATTATAAGAACCATTACCAATGGTATTGTTTCTAATTGCACCGTCAAGAAAAACATTGTTTGCCAAAAGAAAATCTCCTGTACCTTGTTCGATAAATAAATTGGCTTGGTTACCAATATAGTTGTTAACCGCACCATCAATAGCATCACCAAATGTTGTGTATTCAAAAACTTGGTCTTGCCTTACATTAGGTTGGTAATAACTCATTATACCATCATCATTTCCAAAATAATAAGGTGAATTACTGGTTTCATTTATTGTTACACCTGATATGATAGCCAAAGAATCACTCACAACAGATATAACTTCAAAAAATGAGGGATTTAAATTTTGTATCGAAACAATCGACCCTGAACCAAAATTTGAGTTAAATGTTGTACCAGTATCACCATATAATACACCAGTTGTCCCTGTTAAACCACTTATTCCAACAAGACCACCTAATGGACTATTTTCTTCATATGAATACCCACGATATCTTTTAAATAAAATACTTCTGTTATCATAATCAGTTCTATTATTAAAGTTATCAATTCTTTCGGTAATTCTACCTTTTGCAAAACTATTCGTTATTTCAGTATTATTCCAAGTTATATCATATGATATTTTATCTTGTGGGTGTAATGTTGAGTATACCGTAGGTGAGAATCCTGTTGTGGATACCGCCAATAATAAAATTGGTTCTGTTGTTCCTGTTTTATAGTTACCCGTTGTAATAGGGGTTTTAGTATTATCGTAGTTTGGTTGGTCATAACAAGTTTGAAAATCGGTAATTAAATAATATCCACCAGGTACTAAAGTTCCTCCTGTATATAATGAATATAATTCATCGTAAGTTACTACTTCATAAGTTCCACCACCTGTTGATAGACCTGAATAAGGAATATGAAAAGTAAACCCACTTTGTTCAATAGCAAATAATGAATTACTTGTTATACCTGTTGAAAGTGATAATTGACCTATTGTTTTTCCTGAAAGTATCATTTTTTTGTTTTTTATATAAATATTATATTTTGTTTATTAATTAAGTTAACAAGAACCTGAAAATGTTAATGGGAACTGACAATCAAACGCGATAGTCCCTCCAGGACCTGTACCAACATATGTGTAAGTTCCGTCTGAAAATATTAAACCGACAACACTTGTTGACCCGTTAAAATCAGTTATAGTATCATTAAGTTGTATTTGTAAAGTTTCTGGTGTTTGTATTAGTTGTAGTGAATTCGAATTTATTGATGTGGCGCCATTCCACAATGATGGGACTACAATGTTTCTAACACAATTAGGTGTTAATGTTGGGGTCGGTGTTGGGGTCGGTGTTGAAGAGATTGGGATAGTCGTATAAGATGGTGCTAAATTTGCTCCTAAATCAATTGAAACTGAAACAGTGGTTGTTTGTGAAAAAGGTGAATCAAAAGAACCACCAAAAATATTCCACCCTAAGAATTGATATCCTGGTTGTGGAACTGATTGAATACTATAAGACTGATTTTTATTTATTGTAAGTGTAGTGTCTGTTGTATAAGTAACCCCATCGAAAATTATTGATTGTCCTCCATTTATAGTTTGTATATATAAAGTTAATTCCGCTTGAGGTGTTGTTGAGGATGTTGGTGTTATTGTTGGTGTTGGTGATGGAGTCTCAGTATTTGTTGGTGTTGGTGTTGGTGTTGGAGTCTCAGTATTTGTTGGAGTAGGAGTTGGAGTTTCAGTATTTGTTGGAGTAGGGGTTGGAGGAACTTCAAATTGAATTTGAGTTGCCAAAATCGATATTGGAAAATCATTTGGTGAAATATTTCCAACAAATAGTTCTGCAGTTTTATTAAGTGAATCATAAGCTAATGATGGGTTTGTTACAATTGCTTGACCAACAACTTGATTTGGTAACATTATAACATTTGCCGTTACATCAATTGTTCCTCCACCAACAAGTCCCAATCTAACAGTTAAAGGAATTGTTACATTGTAATTAATAGCGAAGTTAGAGTTTACGGTAAAAGTTGTAACCACAGAACCGCTAGATATTTCGGTTGAAATTGTGTACTCAATTTCAGGGTCAACAAACATTAGATATTCATTTTCACCAACCTCAATATACTCATCGTTTTCAGTAATTATAGGATTAATTAATTGTTGTATTGTTGTAGTTGTAGTTGTTGTAGGATTAAATGTAGTTGTAGTTGTTGTAGGATTAAATGTAGTTGTGGTTGTTGTAAAATTTGGGGTAGGTGTTGGTGGTGGACAAGTTGGACAACTTGGACATGGTGAAGTAGTGGTGGTTGTTGTAAAAGGCCCGTTTATACAACAAGGGAACTCTGATACATAACAACTATCGTATGGTAAATCATCGGCAATGAAAGATTCTTGTATGTTGATGTAAAGTTTTTCTCTTATAGGTAAAATTAATACCCCATCATCATTTCTTAACATGAATTGACCTTCATATCGACCAACTTTATTAGTATCTCTATTTTGAAACTGATAATAAATGTAATATTCTGGTTCTGCGTTTGGGTCTATAAAAGTTTTCTCCACAAACCCTGCAGGTCTTGATGTTACTTTTGGAATACCTGTTGCAGTATCAACCATAGAAAAGAATATTGCAGACAATTCTATGGTCTTCATAAAATTATCGAAATCACTTCTACCGTCTTTAACTACTTGTAATTTTAATAAAGGAAGAGTAGCATTTTTTTTAATGAAAAATTCCATCCAATCTATTTTATTCTATAAATACTTTACTTGTATAAAATAAACAGATTAACTTTCTTTTCTTAATTTTCCATCATAGTGGTCAAATCGATTATGTTCAGTTGGTGTGAGTAATAATAATCCTGATGATAAATTCCCTTTTATTGTTTCTTGAAACATGTGACTCATCCAAGTTTGTTCAAATGGATGACCCCACTTTGTTTCCAAGAACATTTTTTTGTTACCTTCTTTTGAAACTATCTGAGGCCAATTACAATAATATACCTCTCCTAAAGCGTACGGAACATCTTTATGTATTTTAATCTTTGTAAAAACTGTGTTTGGAGCATCAGGGTCTAAACCTAATTGTGGTAATGTTGGTTTTTCAGTCCAATGAGTTTCCCTGAAATTTTGTGGTACGTTATACCAACTCCATTGAGTTGAGTTATTACCGAAAAATTCTGTGAAATTAAACTTTAAAAAATCTAATTCTTCTTTTTTAATAATTTCTAAAGATTTGTTAAACAAATTATTAACATATCTGTTAAAACCGTTTTTACAAGTTTCTCCAGGTTTTGGGTAAAAGAACATATCATCTTCAAAAAATAACATATATTCTAATTTTGTTTCATCAAAATGTTCTGCAATCCATTGTCTTCCACCACATATTCCTAAGTTATCCATTTTTATGTGGGTAAATCCGTAATCTTTACAAAGTTTTACATATTCAGGAGTTGTTGACAAATCAGTTGAGTTATCTAACAGGAATTTTTCTGTTTTATCTAAAAAGTCAGAATCATAATCTTCCATAGATTTAATTAAAGTCCTAAACTGATTTGGACTATTAAAAGTTAAAACGTATAAACCTACCCCCTCAATTTGATTTTGTTTTATTGAATTTATTTTTTTAAGAATGTCTTTAGCGTCTTGTTTTTTTTGACCTTGTGTTTTAGTCACTAAAGAATCATTTTTCAAGTCTTCAAAAAACTTACCCACTAAACCATTTCCTTCAATTTCGAAATAGTTTATTAAATTATGGTTTTTATATAACATTATTGAGAAGACAGATTCTTCAGTTCCCATATAACCTTTGGACAAAGTATCCTTCAATATAGAATAATATATTGTGTTAATCTCACTTATACTATCTTTAGGTCCTCCAAAAAAACCTCCTCTTGGAACTAATTTTACATCATTACCCGCCCATTCATTTATTTTAGGATAACTAAAACCATGGATTTCGTTATTTGCAATATATGGAAAACATACAAATGAAAATTTATTAATGTATTTGGTTAATTTGTCAAGTACTTTATCGTGTGTAAAATAACCTTGGTGAACGGTATTGGTAAGTCCCGCGTCAATCCAAAACATGTACTTAGAGTTGAACCTATCCAATAGTTTAGCATCGTGTAATAGAAAAACTTTTGACATTACCAACGGATTGTACATCTCTAACTGAGCTTGGGTAGAATCTTTTAACCATCCAGCCTGATTAAACCATTTAGGGTCTTTTCTTATTTTTTGAATTAGTGGGTAAAATTCGTTTGTTTTAAACCAAGACTGATTTCTAACAATGAATTGAGTATTTGATTTATCTCTATGATGCCAAACAAATGACTCTAATTCAGGTTCTCCAAAAATAATCATTTTATTTTCAACCTTAAGTAATTGAGAAAACTTATCTTTATAGTGGTCAAACGACCTAGACCAACCTTCCTTAAGGTTATTTCTACCTATATCCCATAACCCTGTTACAAGTGTAATTTCAGACATTATTTTTTATATTTACAAACCCAAACTACTTTGGAAAATTTATTTTGATTATAAAATTCTAATCCGTTCTCTTTGGATGCTTCGGAAATATCATCCTCAACAATCTCCAACCAATTCCATATCTTATTATTAATCTCCTTTTCAAATGTAGATTTATCCACACAATAGTCATGTGCCATTATAAAATCACCTTGTTTAATAAACTTAGACAATAAATTGAATTCTCCTATCTTCCATCCTCCATCACAAAGTACAATTGTAGTACCCTCTGAACGAATGAAATTTTTTATATCTTCAGGTACGTCTTTAAAGTCCCCAAAAATATCCTCGACCCTAACATCAATACCTTTTTTAACCATGTCACTATACCAAGGTCTCGCACTTATATCAAAAGTTAGGATTTTTGTATTCAATTCTAATTCTTCAGTGATTGTTTTTAAAAACATTGTAAACCCACCTAAAGCAGTACCTATCTCTAATATTCTTTTTGGTTTTACTTCTTTAATAAAATCATAAAAAACTTGATAAACATCATGGAATTGTTGAGCTGAGTGCCCATCAAAAGAAGACAAACTGTCGTTTGCCAATAAATTTGTTTTTTTTGTTATTCTTTGTTCTATAGTTTTCATAATAAAAATATAATTAAAATCTTATGTGTGTAACTCCTGTATTAGCAACAAACTTAAAAAAATTTCGTAACTCAAACATTTTTTTCCAGTCCATAACCATTTTAGCATCCACTGCTGACATACCAATCTCAACCCCCTCAGCGAATGCCCATATATCATTTTTAACCCCAAACTCATTTCGTTCTTTCCATTTTTGAACGAAGACTTTTAATTTTTGATTATTTTTAAAAACTAAAAATTGTTCATTTACTACTTGAGCGTTATCATAAAAATTAGTTTTTAATAAACCGTAAGGTTCTACTTTGTGTCTCCAAAAACACTTCTCAATGTCCCACTTACTACTACCTATTGAGTGAGGTCTTTCGTAGATAAAATCAAACTGTGATTTGTTCATCGAATTTAAAAAATCAACAAATTTATTTTCACTGTAACCATCATGAATATCCCAATCCGCATCAAAAAAAATAATAAACTCAAAATTTCTTTTTGAGCATTCCATAACAGGAATATATTTTAAATTATAGTTAAAGTAATTTTTTATTGTGGTAGTCTCTTTTTTATCAAAGTTGATAAAATCAACGTTTTCAATTTCAACAAAGGGACAATCGGTTACTATTATTATTTTATGACCTTTAGAAATCTTATTTAAATTTCTCGCAAAATTACAAGCACTTAAAAAATATTTTTTACCTATCGCAATTGTTGTAAAAACGTAACTCATAATTTATCCGCAATTTTTAATGTTTCGGGATTAGACGGACCGTTATCATGTACAATAATTGGGTTAAACCTTTCGATAAAAATTTTACCATTTTTTATCTGAACGTGTTTTTTAGAATTTAAAGTACTCATAAAAAATTCACAGTCAGAATCAATTATAATATCATCATTCAGTAAGAACTGAATTGTCCATTTACCTTGGTCATCAATTCCTGTATCATAAACATTATTAATAATACTTTTCATATGATTCAGTACTTTTTCAGTGTATCCGAAATAAGTTCCTGAGTTCAAATATCTGTATTCTGAGTTTATTTGTTTCTTATTATATAAATGGGTATACGAATTGGGTGGCCATAAACATTGTTCTGCACCCATAATAATTGAACAATTTTTTGATTTAAATTTTTCGATTATATTTTTTGGTGAAGAATAGAAATTTGTGTCTGTAGCGTCTAAGAAAAGTATAAATTCATATTTACCTAAAATATTTTGTTCTAAATACTCATACAATTTTACTATTTTATAAAAATATAGTTTATCGTAATAAGAATCACTATTACAAATACCATTGTATCTTACTACGTGTATATCTGAATTCTCAAAATAGTTTAAAGCATTCTTAACAAAAATAGGGGTATAATTTGAGGGGTAGTCAAATAATACTGTGATTAATGCAATGTTTTTCATAAATTACCGACTAATCTCTCACACCAACCTTTAGATACTGAGTGAGGCCAAACAACCCAATATTTAGGTTTTTCTTTAGCGTTAAACTCTCTCCATATTTTACAGTACTTGTCAGGGTCGGTCATCATTCTGTTTATTTCATTAATATCAGCATCTCTTCTGAAAATTGTTTCATCTTTTTCATCATGGAAAGCAACAACCCAAAAATCGTAATCTGTTTCAGGTACTTGACTAAAACTAACATCAATACAGTGTTTAAATATTGAAAGGAAACTATCTTCCCATTCTTCTTCTGTTTGGTAAATTGTTGGATTAGGGGGGTAGTTTTTATCTAAAGTGTATTGTTGTACGGCTCTTTTAGAAAATCTTAAACCTGAGTAAATCTCATAATCTTTTAAGGTTCTCTCAGTTCCGAAACCGTGGTTTCCGAAATCAATGGCGGTTTCTCCATCCATACCAAATAGTTGTCTATTCTTTTTATGAGAACTTTCATTTTTCTTAAACCACTCTTTATCGTCATCCCACTGTTTGGTTCTATTTTTTCTTGTGTATTCATGCCAAATAACAGTTCTATGTGGATGAAACAAATCATACCCGTGAGTAAATGCTCTTACCGCAATTGATATCTCTTCCCCATGAAAATAAAATTCAGGGTCGTGTTGTACTTCTTTAGCAAATTGTCCTAAAGTAAAACAGAAGTGTGCAGAATAAAATCTTGCGGGTACTGGTTCTGTTAATTGTCCCCATCCAGGGATTGTTTCAGGTAAGAAAAATACCGCTCCTTCGGGAATAAATCTATCAAAAGCCATTCTCCATGGTTCTTTAACTCTACCTTGAGGGTCGTTATCAGGGTCAAATGATGAAACATAAGAAGTTAGTAAAGGTTTTTCAAACCCTTTTTCTTGTAATTGTTTAATCATGTTAATTAGTGTCTCATCCCAATCCTTATCAAATCTCATATGAGAATCTAATTGTAATGTGTACTCTTCGTCTTGATATAATTGTTGTACTTTATTTCTTGCCCAACAAACTCCTTTTGATTCTGAGTACAATACATTTTCGACTCTAAATCTATGGTCAAGTTCAAATTCTGTTAAGTCGTCAAATTTGTCATCTGGATGATATTGTCGACATATTCCTACTCTTAAATTTTCAGGGTATTTTGCATTTTC
>Ga0315904_10000674_pt1 | contig 54611 bp, 44 predicted proteins | sample LakEriMetagenome_6_FD_203529 | JGI IMG/M metagenome (GOLD analysis project Ga0315904, IMG submission 203529) | Freshwater fungal communities from buoy surface, Lake Erie, Ohio, United States - Buoy 12 MA120 | ecosystem: Environmental > Aquatic > Freshwater > Lake | place: USA: Lake Erie, Ohio...
AACAGGGTCGATGATTTCTCCGAAATCATCGTGCGCGACAGAGCACAGCCCGATTCAAATCGACAACTTCACCCAAGGCGCCTTACGGAGCACCTGTTGGAATCGGTCAATACCGCCAAGCCCTCGGACGTGAACTCCTGCGTTTTGCACCAAACGCAGAATCCTAGTGGGCTTATTCAAGTTCCTCGCCGTTGGCTGCGGGTTAAACGATTGTTCGCTATCGCGAACAGGGTCGATGATTTCTCCGAAATCATCGTGTGCGCCGGAGCACAGCCCGTTGTCTAGGGGCTGGGTTGCTGGCCCGTGGGCGATTGGAGGTCTTTTTCGGGGATAACCCACAACTCTCCTTTCTCGCTATCGTAGCGATAGACCATGCCCGTGGGTAACTTGGGTAACGGAATCCGATTGGCTTCGACAATTTCTCTCATGAACTCATCATGGTTACGAGGGTTGCGACCCTTTTCAGCCATATACAAATTCAGCGCCTGTGGGATTTGAATCTCGAAAGCGATCTTTTCTTTGGTTCGAAAGTAAGCGGCGGCAGGTGCTGAGATGAGGGTGGCAGGATTGTTCTCCGAACCACCTTCGAGCGATCGGCCTTTGACTCCCACACCCACACCGGCTTTCTGCGCCTCTAGGGGTTGTTCGGCGGCCTTGGCCGCTGCCTCTTGTGCGGCTTTTTGTGCAGCAAGATCCCTTTGAACGTCTGCTTCAGGTTTGCAACCTGCAAAGGAGCAAAGCATCCATCCGGCCAGCAGAAATCGTTTCGTTGAGTTAGATGACATTGGAATCACTCGTATTGTCTAGGGTTCCTAGATCGAAAAAGGGATGAATTATTTTTTGCCACCGATGCGGCCAAACTCTCCGGCATCGAGGTCTTTTGGGGCATCGAACTGCTTCTGCTTGCTATCGGTATTGGGGTTGTAACGCCAACGGGCCGAACCACGAAGGTGCTCGGGCACCAACCAGGGGATATACCGTGCAACGGTCGGCCCAGCATTGCCGATGTCTTTGCCAAACCCATACCACAGGATTCCGAGTGCAATGGGGACGGATGTCAAACCGCCAATAATTGGCGGTATCAATCGACGAAGGGGTGAAACCGCAGGCGGCTTGATCCTAGCCCCAGCGGGCTCCGGTGTCCAAGCTCCTTTCTTCTGCGAGTCGATCTGGCTCGAAGCGGTATCTTGATTTGGATTTTCAATCGATGGTTCAGGGGCTTGTTCTGACATAAACCTTTTGGGTTCTTTGGCGATAAGTCAGGGTCGATGGCCAGTAAACGCAAACCACTGGCCAAGTTATCTTTCAGTAGTATAACCCGATTTGAACGGGTTCGCACTGATTTGCAATCGGGCAAGTTGGTTATACTTTTGGATAAATAACTCATCGATCAAGACCTTCACGTAACAATAAGCTAGGGGTGTCGGGGATGGCTGGAGCAAGCAATGTATTGGGAACAGAGCTAATGCCCTGTTCGATGAATCCAAGAACAGGTTTTTTTAGGGACGGTTGCTGTAATACCAGAGCCGATGATCACGGCATGCACTTGGTCTGTGCGCAGATGACTGCCGAGTTCCTCCAATTTTCTCGTAGCATGGGAAACGACCTCAGCACACCAATCCCCCAATACGATTTCCCCGGCTTGAAACCCGGCGATCAATGGTGTTTGTGCGTTCTGAGGTGGAAAGAAGCTCTCGAAGCGGGAATGGCACCCAAGGTGGTTCTTGAAGCAACCCACATTTCAACTTTGGAATTCGTCGATCTATCCGATCTGCAAGCCCATCGAGCCCAATCCAGCCAATAGATTTGGTTTGCTAAGCAACATTTCATGCGTCTTTGATTGAGCAATCCTCTATACTCAGCGCGGCCTCTAGGTTCTTGTTGGAACCGCCAATGCGACTGGCTTGAGGAGACCTCGACCGTGCAAAAGACGGATCAAGTAAACGCTTGGCATTCGCTTGAATTACAAGACCTATTCGAGCGACTCGATACACAATCCGCAGGGCTAGGGCAAAAACAAGCCGAAGCGAGATTGCTTGAATATGGAATGAATTGCCTTCCCGAGTCTCGACCGCGACCTTGGTGGCAGATTTTCCTACTTCAATTTCAAAGTCCCTTAATCTACATCCTAGGGCTTGCAGCTTGCGTTTCGATACTGCTTGGGGATGCTAAAGATGGAGCCTTTATTGGTTTGGTGTTGACGCTCAATTCGGCGATCGGTTGCTATCAGGAATGGCGGGCAGAGCAAAGCTCCTATGCTTTGCGAAAGCTTCTCGAGATTCGCTCCACGGTGATTCGAGATCGTGAGGCAATCGAGATTAGTGCCCAAGAGGTGGTTCCCGGAGACATCGTATGGCTCGAGTCGGGGAATCGAGTTCCAGCCGACATGCGACTTGTGATCGCAACAGGTTTCGAGACCGACGAGTCGTTACTAACCGGCGAGTCCCTTTCGGTGCTTAAGGATGCCGATTGGATCGGATCGAGCTTGGTCCCTTTGGCCGATCGACGGAACATGGCTTATTCGGGCTCAATTGTTACGCGAGGACGGGCTAAAGGAGTTGTTGTCGCAACAGGAACCCAAACCAGCGTCGGTCAATTAGCTCTCGATGTGCTCGGCCAGACCGCAGGTAAAGCACCGTTGCAATTACGCATGGAGTCTTTCACACGTTGGATCGCTTATTGGCTAGTGATGACAATCGGAGTGCTGGCAGTTGCGGGTGTACTTGTTGGAAATTATTCAGTCGGTGAAATGTTGCTATTTGCTGTCGCGTTGGCAGTTTCGGCAATTCCTGAGGGTCTTCCGGTGGCTATGACGATCGCGCTTTCTGTAGCTACCCAACGAATGGCTCAGCGCGGTGTTATTGTCAGGCGATTGACTGCTGTAGAGGGGCTTGGAAGCTGCACGCTCGTTGCTGCCGATAAAACCGGAACTCTCACTTGCAACGAACTGATGATTGCACAGGTCGTTCTACCCGATGGTGCGATCCTAAATGCGACAGGCCAAGGCTATACGCCGATTGGTCAAGTATGCATGAATGCATCTCCTGTATCGCATGGGGAAAACCAACCGCTAGACATGCTCGTTCGCTGTGGACTGCTGTGCAATGAATCCGATCTACATCATCGAAATGGATCTTGGGTCTGGCGTGGAGATGCCGTAGACATCGCACTCCAGTGCTTTGGCATAAAACTCGGAATCACCCGGGAGCAGTTATCGAGTGACTTTCCGCAAGTCAACCAAATTCCATTCGAGCCAGAGCACCAGTTCGCTGCAACGTTTCATCGCAGCCATGGCAATACTCTCGTGTGTGTCAAAGGAAGCCCTGAACGCATCCTGAGTATGTGCACCGAAACGATCGATTCAAACAGGTATCAGATCTACATGGATCAGGCCAATCGCCTAGCCGAAGAAGGCTTTCGCGTTTTAGCTTTGGCCCAAGGCCAATGCGAATCAGAAGTACTTCCAATCGATGCTCCAAAAATTCCTTCCGACCTGAATTACTTGGGATTGATAGGAATGCTTGATCCTCTGCGCCCTGGGGTCAAGGAGGCGATCCTCAGGTGCCACCAAGCCGGTGTGCAGGTAATGATGGTAACGGGTGATCATCGAGCCACCGCAATGTCCATCGCAAAGCAGATCGGGCTTCTCGAACGGGAAGATCAAGTCATCACCGGCGAAGAGCTTTTGCAGGATCCTGGGTTGATCTGCTCGAACGATATTCTTAGCTATCGTGTGTTTGCAAGAGTTTCACCAAGGCAAAAACTCGATCTGGTTCAAGCCGCTCGGAAAGCGGGGCATTTCGTAGCCGTCACCGGAGATGGTGTCAACGATGCCCCTGCGATGCGAGTAGCCAACATCGGCGTGGCGATGGGTAAAGCTGGAACGGATGTTGCTAGAGAAGCTTCGTCATTGGTGATTAGCGACAACAATTTCGCGACGATCGTCAATGGGATCGAAGAAGGTCGTGTTGCCTACGATAACATCCGTAAAGTGATTTATCTTTCCATCTCGACGGGAGCTGCTGAAGTACTCCTGATGGCCTTAGCAATTCTCACAGGACTTCCCTATCTACCCTTGTTACCCGTACAACTGCTTTGGCTAAACCTAGTGACCAATGGCATCCAAGATGTCGCCTTGGCTTTCGAAGCCAACGAAGGGGACGTTCTTACGCGCAAACCCCGCAGCCCCAACGAGCCGATATTCGATCGAATCATGATCGAGCGCACGGTTCTTGCAGCCTTGACCATGGGACTGATCTCCTACTTTCTATTTGTTTGCCTACTTCCCTCTAATCCTACACAAGAGCAAGTTGCTTCGGCGAGAAACAGCCTGCTGCTGTTGCTGGTTCTCTTCCAGAACATTCATATAGGCAATTGCAGATCCGAAACAAAGTCTGCCTTCATGATTTCTCCATTGCGTAGCCCACTTCTTTTAACCGGTACACTGTTGGCGTTTGCTGTTCACGTTGCAGCCATGCATCTACCGATCGGACAAGCGGTTTTAGAGACCTCGGCAGTAAGCCCTCAGCGCTGGGCGCTTTTAGTGCTTCTGGCATTTTTAATACTACCGGTGAGCGAGTTTCATAAGTGGTCGATGGCTACCATTGCGAATCGTCGGTCAAGGTTTCGACAATCCAACGATCCGCCCATCGCTCAAAACGTCTTGGACTAGGTCCGCTACTTGTTGAACCCTTGCGCAGGTATCCAACATGCCCGCCCCGATCCGTGACGATCAACTCGGTCGTTGATGAATAAGTCGCATGCGGGAAGAGAGAATAAGGCACAATCGGATCATGTCGATCGACTAGGATTTTAACTTTGGCTCGAATGCCACTTAGCCACCGAATCGAAGATCCTGCGGCGTAATACTCTTGCGAATCTTTGAATCCTGCGAGCGGTGCGGTGACGGTGTTGTCAAACCGCCGTAAACTTCGATAGTCGGCTTGATTCAATCGCTCCTGCCACTGAGGCCAACGTTGGCCTCGCAATCGAGACTGCTTGCGGAGAGCCCTCAGGAAGTAACTTGCATAGAGTCGATTGATCCCCTTTTCGACGTTCTTGCATGAGGCGTCCAAATCGATGGGAGGTGCCACTGCAATCGCTCGATGGATCTGTACGCGACCAGGTTTCCATTCCCCGAGCATTCTGAGCAAGATGTTTCCGCCCAATGAGATACCAGCTAAGTTCCAATCGTTGATATGGAGCGTTTGACTCAGGTGTTCCAAGCAGTTGCGGATCGCATCGTAGCAAGCGCCGTGCGGGGGCATCGGGGTTTCGAGATACGAGTTGCCCGCGCCTGGCAAATCGGCTCGAAAAACCCGATATCCCTTCCGAACAAGCCCCTGAGCGATGTTGGTCATGTAAGTACCGGTGTGCGAAGAACCTAGCCCGTGAAGCAGCAGCACGGCTGGAAGATCTGCTTTAACGCTTGGGCTCTGCGGAGAATTCTCGTGAACGAGCATATTGCCAAGCGAGTTATCGCCCACTGGGCCCAGCGGACAGCGATGCGCCATAAGCGGTGGCAGGTCTGCAATCGGACGATAGAATCCTGTGATCAATGTCTGCAAATGACCACTGCGCAAGTACCAAGGTGGTCGGAACGCCGATTGGCTAACTGATTTTGTACTGGAAACCTGCATCGATGAATATGCTTTGCGTTGGAACATTGGCGATCGACTCGGTAGAAACACCCGCAGGCTCTCGGGAACGAGTCCTCGGCGGCAGCGCCAGCTACTTCGCCTACGCTGCTGGTTTCTATACCCCCGTGCGAGTCATAGGTCGCACGGGAAATGATTGGCCTGCTGAGTATACTCAAATTTTTCTGAATCACGGAGTCGATTGGCAAGGCGTTACGAGCGATTCACTTGCCAAATCCTATTTCTGGAAAGGCCGCTATCTTCACGATTATCAAGACCGTGAAACACTTGAAATCCAAATGCACGGGTTCGATCGTTATCAACCTACTGTTCCAGATTGTTTTGCAGACTCCCAAGTCGTCTTCTTGGCCGCAGCTATTCCAACGGTGCAACGCCAAGTCCTCGACCAATGCCCTAACGCGAAATTGATTTTTGCCGATACGGTCGATATGTGGATCGAAACGAAACGATCGGAATTGCTCGAAGTCCTCTCGCGAATCGATGGCCTTTTCATCAATGATGTCGAAGCCCGACAACTCACGGGTCAAAACAACTACGTTCAAGCCGCTCGAAGCATCCAAAACTTAGGACCTCGATGGGTTATCCTCAAAAAGGGTGAGCACGGTTGCTTTGTCCTAGGCCCCAGCACCATGCTTTCAATACCCGCTTACCCAAGCGACCAATTGATCGATCCAACAGGAGCCGGTGATAGCTTCGCCGGTGGACTGCTCGGTTATCTATCTCAAAGTATCAATGCCGCTGACCACCCGACGCATGCACGAGTCGAAATCGATCGAAAGGACTTCGTTCAAGCTCTCCTTCAGGGAACAGCGATTGCCAGTTACACCATCGAAGCCTTTAGCATCGAGCGATTGCAACAAGTGACCCACAAAGATATCCAACGACGCGTGGCCGAACTTCAAGCCCTCATGGGGAATTAAATCCCAGACTTGTCTGGATGATCGATCACAAACGTGACCGGCCCGTCATTGACCAAAGCCACCTTCATGTCCGCTTGAAAAACACCTCGCTGCAGACCAACACCCAACGAAGCGACTTGATCGCAAAACGAATCGTAAAGAACTCGTGCCTCCTGAGGAGCCGCAGCACGATCAAAACCTGGACGACGACCCTTGCGGCAATCACCCGCAAGCGTGAACTGAGAAACGACCAGCAACTGACCACGGACATCTTGAACCGAAAGATTCATCTTTCCTTGCTCGTCGGGAAAGGCTCTCAAGTGGACAACCTTTTCAACAAGCCAGTGAACTGAACCGATCGTGTCTCCCTGTTCGACACCCAAGAGAACCAGCCAACCGCAGGCGATTTGACCCACGATTTGGCCTTCGACTGTCACACTTGCACTCGAAACCCTTTGCAGGACGACTCGCATGCCTCTTACGCAGCCTTGGTTTGCATCGTTGGCAATGCGTTGCTAGGCACAGGTATCTTTTCGAAGGCTTCCCCAGGCTTTTTTGAAGCAAAGATTGTCGATTGAACATGGCACAAACGAGGCAACCACTGGGCAATGGCTTGGCCATGAACATCGTCACTTTCCCAGTAGCCGTCGATGATGACCAAATCGCTCGGAAGAACGCTGTGTGCGACTCTCGCTAAGCAGCTTGCCGGCTCGCCGGGAACCAAGTGGGCTTTAACTCCTCGCTCGGATAAGATTCGATGGGCTGCTTTGAGACTCAAAACGCTCTGGCCTGATGGTAGCGCATCGGAATTCGATTCGAAGGGATCGATGGCGGTGTATCGGATGGTTTTGGTATCCGATACGGTCGCGTTGAGAGCCAGCAACCTTGCTATGCGTTGCCCCGATCCCATTCCAATTTCCAAAACGCTTGTGAGCGGCCTTTCCAAGACATGCAGGAAAAGAGCTCGCTCGGAAACCGGCTTGGAAAAATGCTTCCAGTACAAACGCTGTAGCCAACTGAGCTTAGCCATGGCGACGGATCTCAATAAATTCCAGGAAAAAACGATGCTGTTGCCTATCGCAACCCATCGGCAAACCTGGCTTCGTCGAACCAAAAAAACTGATTCGACCGTTCTATTTTAACATTCCGTCAAACCGCTTCTTCGCAGGACTACTGCTTCTTGATCGCGTACAAGGCTTGGTAGGAACGGATGTACAGCACCCCATCGGCGACGACCGGACTGGCAGTGATGGCCTCCCCCATAGGATTGGTCGAAACGATTTGAAAATCCCGCCCTGCCTTGACTACCGTGCAGTGCCCATCGTTGGACGCAAAATAGATATGGCCATCGGCATAAGTCGGACTGGATCGATGCTGACCTGTATAAGTTCGTTGAAAGTAGATTTCCTGGCCAGTCTTGTGATCCAAACACTGCAGCTTTCCATCCTTGTGCAACACATAAACTAGTCCATCGACCACCAGAGGAATCGAGACATCGGGGGTCCGGGGGATGTTCCATGCGACCACATCGGACTTGGCCGATGACTCCCCTTGCAATGCATCGCTGACGTTGAGCGCGACCATGGGGCCTTCTTTTGCCGTCGGCACAATGATCGATCCTGGGATCACCAGCGGCGAGGCTACAAAACGGAACGTTGGATCGCTCTGCTTAGGATTGATCTTCGTGGGCCCATTAAGATCTCCGAATCGCCACAGTTCCTTGCCATCGCTGAGCTTATGGCCTGTGATGCAGTCGGCTCCATGAACCACCAAAAACTCTTGCTTGCCATCTCGGTAGATGAATGGTGAAGCATACGAGTGCTTGCACTCGAATTCAGCTTGAGTGATTCGATCCACCGACCAGATTGTCTCACCGGTTTGCTTATCAAGCTTAATGACTTTTCCCGTGCGAGTATTGTCGTCCCGACGCATAGGGCCATGGAGCAATTGCAAGTAAAGAGCATCGCCATCGAGCACCGGAGTGCTGGTCATCCCAAATTGAATATCGAGCTTTCCAAACTTGTCGTTGACATCAAGTTTCCAAACCATTTGTCCATCGACGGTGAAACATGCCAAGATACCAGTACCGAAGAAACACCAAACATGCTTGCCATCCGTGCTTGGCGAAGGCGATGCGGAGTTGCCCTCACCTGCGCGTGCGTCCTGATTGCCCGACCCGACCTTCTGCTGCCATAGCTTCTTGCCATCCTTGGTGCTGACGGCGATCAAAACCAAATCATCACCTTCAGAGCTGGTCAAAAAGATTCGATCGTTCCAAACCACAGGGGTCGCTCCAGCTTGACCTGGCAACTCGCACCGCCAGAGCACGTTCTCTTTTGGAGACCATTGCGTCGCTATGTTTTTCTCGGTCGATACGCCATCGTTCTTTGGGCCTCGCCACTGAGGCCAATTGTCGGCCATCGCACCGCTGATGGTTCCACAGGCTAGCAGCCCACCTAGGAGCATCGCTTTTGCGTTCCTATTGGAAGAGGTCGAAGAACTTCTGTTACTGGTTCGTTGCATAGGTGGGGTACTTATCAAGGGTATATGGCTGGAAGGAAAGGGTTTGCTCATCGACTGCTGGGCTATGAGTCGCTCGATAGTATAATCTCCGGCGGCGACTTTTTGTGCGTCCATTTGGTCTCTCCTGAAATGACTTCGTCTATGTCTCAAAAATCCTTCGTGTGGCTGGTCGGCTTGCTATTTCTCACGCCTGTCTTGGCTCAGGATTCGAGCAGTCCTTCCTCTGGTTTTTCGGTCAACCGAGTCGAACCACCTTCTTGGTGGATCGCATCGAAGACCACTCCGATTCGACTCCTGATCAGTGGGCAAGGTTTAACCAACGAACTCACTTTGTTGGCCGATCGCGAGGGGCTCGTCTTTACGAACCTTAGCGCTAGCCAAAACGGTCACTACTTGTTTGCCGATCTGCACATCTCACCAGACTGCAGGCCCGGTCCGGTGATGATTGAACTTACCCGCAGCCCGGTGAATTCCCCAAGCATCAAAACTCAGTTCTCCTGGGATGTGCTTGAGTATCCCTGGGTGGAACCGGCTGGATTTGGTCCCGAGGACTTTATCTACTTTCTCATGCCCGATCGTTTCTGCGATTCCGATCCTGCAAACAATCGCCCAACAAAATCTCCAGATATCTACGACCGCAAAAAATCTCGTTTCTATCACGGTGGAGATATCCAAGGCATCACAGGCAAACTCGATTACATTCAAAGTCTTGGAGCCACAGCGATTTGGACCACCCCAATCTACGATAACAACGATGCACCAGACCTAAAAGAAATGCATCCCGAACCAGGTGGTACTGAGCCCGTGCCAACGACCGGTTACCACGGATATGGAGCCATCGATCTATACCGAGTCGATGAGCATTTCGGAACTATGGAGGATCTCAAAGCGTTCATCGATCAAGCCCACCGGCGTGGGATGAAGGTGATCCAGGACCAAGTTGCTAATCATACCGGGCCCTATCATGTCTGGGTGCAAGACCCACCGACTCCCACATGGTGGAACGGTACGGCCAAATCTCACCTAAAGAACAACTGGCAGAAATGGACGGCCATGAATCCTCGCGCCGCTTATCAAACCCAACAACTCAATCTCGAAGGTTGGTTCGGTGATGTCCTTCCCGACCTGAATCAAGATGATCCAGAGGTCGCTAAGTATCTCATTCAACACTCGATTTGGTGGCTCGGTGTAGCCGGTTTCGATGCGATCCGAATGGATACTCTTCCGCACGTACCAAGACGATTTTGGCAACAGTGGGGCAGTGCTGTTAAACGGGAATTCCCTAAAACCAAAATCCTAGGAGAACTCTACGACCAAGACCCGGTGTTGGTGGCTTATTATCAAGGTGGACGTGCCGGCCACGATGGTATCGATACCAACATCGACACCCTTTTTGACTTTGGGCTCTTTACTCCGATTCGAAATGTCTTTGCCAAAGGCAAAAGCATCCGGGAAGTGCATCAGATGTTTGCCAGGGACTGGCTCTACGTCGATCCGAACCGCCTAGCTACTTTCATCGGCGTCCACGATATGCCTCGCTTTATGCATGAGAAAGGTGCATCGATCGACGGGCTCAAATCTGCCATGACACTGATGATGACCAGTCGAGGTACGCCGATCCTCTACTACGGAGACGAACTGGCCATGCCCGGTGGCGAAGACCCCGATAATCGTCGTGACTTTCCCGGCGGCTTTCCGGGCGACTCACGCAACGCTTTTGAGGATGCTGGCCGACAACCCAACGAGCGCGCTGTCTGGAACCACATCGCTAAACTCGGTTCGTTACGCAAAGCCTATGGAGCATTATCAACTGGCAAGTCTCTTGACTTGGTCGATGCCGAGCAATACTACGCCTATGCTCGCATCAGCGATCAGCACACACTTGTCATCGCCCTAAACAACGACACACAAGCCGCAACGATCGAGCTGGATCCCTCGGTATTGCCCTGCAAGTCCCTGACCAAGGGTTGGTCGTTTCAATGCGATGACCTTCTAGGTAGCAACAACGTGCTGCGGGTCGAGCGCGAATCCAAAATTCCGATAGCTACTGTGACGCTCCCGGCTCGCTCGAGTGCTGTATTTCTGCTACCCGAGTAGATAGATACACTACCAACGAATTTCGACGCTCGCTCCTGCTCGAACACCGAGCATGATCGCTGCAGAGTCTTCGACCAAATGGAGCTTCAGCGGTGCATCCCCATCGGCAATCGCAATGAGCGTCATGGCCGGTTGCTGATGATCATCCCCAAATAGACCGACCGTCTCATGTTCCTGATCGACCAAGATTCTCGTCTCGGTCGAACGAGGAACATCGTTCCAAGCCGTGGGGGCAATGTCGGTGATCAAGTCTCCAGTGCTGGAAACCTCGACGACCTTTCCTTGAATTCGTCTCGACACTTGTGCGGCTCCTGGGATGTGGCTCTTGCGGCGAATTCGACCTGCGTATGCGTTGTTTCGCGACATGAGCATTTTATACAAACCTGTCAACTAAGGGGGCTAGCCAGATGCAACTTACCGAAATCACCTTCTCACAAAATTCACAACATTAACAAACGCTAACCTCACCGCGTCGGCAGTGCTACTAACCACCCTTTAGGCCCCTTGCGCATGACACCTAACCACCGCCCCTGCTGGACATCGACCACCGGCGTGCCGTCAAACTCCCCAGGGAGCTCACAAGTGCTATCGAGTTGCAAGCCACGATCGGTTTTGGAATACCGACTACCATCGACGAGCACCGACCGCTCCGTCTCGGATCCTACGATCAAAATATCTCTAGCCAAAGAATCGGCTGCACCGAAATCAACAGGCCGAAGAAATTGGCTTGAATCGAGCAATGGCTCGGCAATGGATGGCTGGGCAGTCAACTTGATACGCACCACCTTGCTTCCATCCGAAAGCGGGATCGTTTCCATGGGATCGAAGGTCTCCTGCGACACCCCCGCTACTTCCAGTTGACCGCTTTTATCGATGGCCGACTTTGAAAGGGTGGCAAAGTCCTCACGACAGAGCATCGACCCGTCGTCAAGCAGGAGTCCCCAACCTAGTTTTTGTTTATCGACCTGAAAACCAAAGGAGTTTTGTTTCCAGACCAAGCTAGTGCGGTAACTGACGGGCGATTGACGCTGCAACTTATCCCAAATCGCACCGTAGGGAAGCGAGGGTTTCCACTGATCCCAATCGTCATCGGGTTTCTCGTGAAGGACGAACCTAGCACCCGTGCCGACGACCTTCCCCTTGGAGTCTGGCGTAGCAAACTCGATCCCACCGTAGAGAACTTGGCTCAACGAATCGGCTTCGAGTTCCAAACCTGTGATTCCAAGGCTAACTCGCCAACCACTTCGCAACCAAAACTTGGTATTGGTTCGCACTAGTTCATGGAACTCTGGGTCGATCGCGCATCGCACCAGAACACTGCGTGCGTCGCTGGCCAAGGTCACCGAGAGGACATCGCCCACATGGAAGCCCCGGTGAAGAATGGGCGTACCGCTGTCCAAACCATAACGTTTTGGGGAATCGAGGATGATTTCGACCGATCCCTCTTTAGGTCGAATCGGGGGGGCCGACTCCAAACCTGCAAAACGCTTGACGCTGTATTTGTCGCTCGGCCCGGGCTCCATCGCAATGTACTTAGGACCAACAATCGTATCGAGACCCCGGATCGAATCAAAAGAGACAATCGGTCTGGCGATCCAAAAAATGGTTCCATCGGTCACAACGCGCCGAGCACTGGGATTCAACCGCACTGAAACCAAAATCCCGGGCGTGGTATCTCGGGGCGACGATGATTCCGTCGTCGGTACCGCTAAAGCGATTTTTTCGACACGGCCAACCTCAATCCCTCGGTAGCGTAGGGACTCCCCAGGTTGCAATCCATGCCCCTGCTCGAACTCGATGTGAATCAGATCCCCTTGGTTCTGATAGGCTCTTGCAAAGAGGACGAGGCTCAAGACTCCACACAGCACCGTGACGAGCCAGAACCACGAAACACGAGTTTGCTTCTTTGAGATCGGCACTGCCAGAGGCACTGTTTCTTCACTCGAACTGGGCTGCATTACAAGGATTCTCGGTTTTCAACGATTCCGGGGTTTGTGTCACTCGACCCTTGATTGTACGATAAACGAGTCAGAAAAGAGAGATTCAAGGCTCGATAGAAACGGAGCATATCCATGAACGATACGTTGCAAATTCTCACTGGTCGAATTGCCGGACCTTTGGCACACGCCGGACACGGCCCGGTCGATGCGAACCACCCACTCCATTACTTGACCACCCCTGAGCATTTTTTGGGAGTGCTGGTCATCGTCGCCTGCGTCGTCGGTGTCACATGGTTTATCAGTCGATTGATTTATCGGATTTCAAATCCGACCTGAATGCTAACCGATAAAACAAGGTCATTCGGGTTCGATTGAAGCACCCGTCGCTCGGTTTTCTCTTGAGCATCTTGAACCGCATAAGGGGTAGTCACTAGCACACCGTTGACATAGGACGGGCCGGTGTTGGTGGGACTTGGCGCCAAGGATTGGATGGTCGAACTGATCATTCGGACTTCTCCAAGCTGCTTGCCGGCGGCTTCTGCTAAACGCTGTGCTTGCCCCTTGGCTTTCTCAAAGCACTTCTTCAAGGCTGCGGCTTCTTGACCCTCACTCAGTACTCCTACGTAGAGAACTTGAGAGTCGACATTGCCAGTCGGCATCGATGAGGAAACATAAGCACTCGCACCCATCAAAGGCATGATTTGCTCGAGCTCTTCCTCGGAGAGTTGCACCCGCAACTTGGTACCTCGGAAGTCCTTCGACTGTGCCAACCGACGAAGCTTGGCTCCAAACTCAATACTCCCATCGAGCGTCTCTTCCGTGATAGGCCACTCGGCCACAAGCCGATTGGTCGCAGCATGAATAAACGGCAGCGGTTCGGAATCCCCATCGAGTTCCTCCTCTTCTTGAAGGAGCATTTCGCGCAATCGACCCCGCATTTGCGGATTGTTCACCTGCATCTGTGCCGCCTGTCGACGCATCCACTGACGTGCCGACTCGGGGTTCTCGACGAAAGGAACCGTGTTGGTCAAGATGGGCATCGTCCAGCGATAAGTGCCGTCGGTGCGACCGAGTTCACCTAAGAGTTTTTCGACCGTTTTGCGATGCTCCCGAATTGATGCGATCGCTTCCTCTCCCTGGCGACCTTCGACTCGAAATGGAACGCGTAACTGAACGGCAACAGGTTGAAGCGTCACAGATTCTTGAGCAGACACACTCAGCAGCGGCGCACTTGCGACCGCTCCACTCGAAGCACCGCTGTTCTGAGCCGAGCACATCGATGCTCCAAGAAGACCGAACAAGACCGTTAGACAGCCAATCAACCAATGACGCAACAAGATGACAGCCTCCAGAACCACAAAGGAGCGTTGAAATGAGACTGCTTTATCATACTACGAAGCTCTGTTGATTGTCCCCCAAAAGCCTTCGGCAAAAACTTTTTCTTCAAAGTCACCTTTGCAATCCATCGACCTTGAAAGACTCTGGAAATGCAAACTCGCTTACCTGTTTGCCCGTGACATCGTGATGGCGAATCGTGAGCCTCGGAATCGACCCGGTTGCATCATAAGTTAACTCACCGGAAAGAAAGCCACCTTGAACCCGAAGAAAGCGGTGCTCGGGTCGCGTATCGCCAACTTTCCAACCCAGTTCGTGATTCTCACTTCCCGGCCCACACCCAAACTCCCAAACGTTCGTTCGCTCATCGACCGATGCATATTGCCAATGGCGATCACCGCAACAGAGAATCACGCCTGGGACTTTTGAAAACATCTGACGAAGTTCATTCCCCTCATGCTCAAAGACCGCATTGGCGTGATTATCTTTCTTGTTGTCACGATCAGGCCCGACAATCGGTGTAGGAGTGCAAATGAGTTTATAAGTGGCTTTGGATTCTTGAAGCGATTTCGAGAGCCACGCCTTTTGCTGGGCACCTAGGATGGTTTTTTCTGGACCATCGGCCAAGGTATTAGGACTTCGAAAGTCGCGACCTTCGAGAATCCACAACTGAAGTTCTTTCCCCCAGTGGACAGTCTGATAGCGCTCGGGTTTGCTTGGAAACTGCTCTTCATTGAACAACTTCTTTCCTTCAGCGAACGTTACTGCTCCATACGTCTGACCGGGCCAGCAATCGTTCGCTAGCGTGTCATGATCATCTTTGATGAAATACGATGTCGTGTGGTTGTAGAAATCGCGATTGCTTGAAAGCCCAAAGATCCTACCCCACTTGAATCTCATCAGTGGGACGGTAAGTGCCCAGGGGTCGGGTTTGTCGTAGTACTCGATGTCCCCAGCATGGACGATAAAGTCCGGGGCGATCGCCTTCATCGCCGGGTAAATCTTATGCCCATTCGGGCCGTCGTCACGTCGAATGAAGTCATGGCAAGTGGTGATACAGAACTTCACCGGACTGCTTTCGCTTTCTGCCGGTGCTGTTTTGAAAGCACCTCGTATCGCTGCTGTAGGGGAACCATCGAGGTTTTGTGCCTCGAGGATCGTGATGTAAGTAACACCTGGTTTCAAACCTTCCAGTTTCCACTGCGCAGTAAAGTCATTGGCGGCTTGGGAGGTGATCCATTCCAAGGATTTGACATCCTTGCGATGCTCCTCCTGAAAATACGAAAGTCGCACAAGCCCGGCCTTACCCGGACAAGCACCGATCATTTCATCCAAGCCTGCACCGTCAGGGAGTTGCAGTTGCTCGAGTGTGCTAGGATCCTTGAGCTTCGCAAGCTCGCTGGCTTGCCCGTTGGAGATGCTCTTAAAGGGCTTACCATCGAGAAGTATCTCCGGCCTGCTGGTCGTACGCGTCCAGAGCACAATGCTGCTTTGGTCGGCCCAACTGTTTCGGCTGGCGTTGGCTAAAAAAGGTCCTTCGTTGTCGATGGCTTTCAGGTCGGGTGCATTGAGCGGTTTAAATACAAAATCTTTGTAGATCGTCACACCACCGTGATCCGTCAGCATGAATCGATCTTGATCGCCGCTGCGCCCGAAATCGCGTGCACCATAAAATTTGCTAAACGCTATAAGGGTGTCCCAGGCGGCTCCGGAAGTCGTTCCTGTGGTGACCAACTCCCCATTGAGGTAATGCTCGATACTGTCTCCTAACGCAACGATCTTGGCTTGATTCCACTGGCCCGGAGGATGGAGAGTCTTTTCCTTCTTGGGCCCTACCAAGTCGTAGATCGAAGCGGTCGAAGTGTTGGAAGTGCTATCGGCGGGATTGTCCAAAATTTGGTATTCCAAACCGAGATAGTTGCTATCGAAAATAGTTGTTCCGAATCGGCGCACACGGTACTTGAGTCCACCGTTGACCCCTTTTTGTATTTTCCAACTAAAGGAGAGTTCGAAGTTCGAGGGAAGTGGCCGACTGACGATGTTGCCACCTTGACCAGGCTTTACGAGTGCAACCGCACCGTCCTTGAACTCCCATCCATCGGAGACCTGCTTGCCATCGGTCGTCTGCCAAAAATCTCGCTCGGCCCAGTCGTCCTGTGCGGTGGACGCTGAGCAAAAAATTACGAGAAAACAGATCTTACCAAGGAGCACTTTGAGCCTGTGCTCAGGATACCGACGACGGAAACATTCACGTTGCATTTCGATAGCGTCCTTCGATGCGCTTGCTCTTTAGATGGCTCTGACCGAGTTGCAATTATAGCGCACCCGAGACGGATCTGCATGCGTTGGTTATGAACTAGGGAGCTATTTTAAGCCACAAGTAAGGCTCTTTGGTGTTTGAGGCACCAGCAAGCCTCGCTTCAGCTTTACCTTGCGTCTGAACCTCGATCGAAATCGGTCCTGACCAACCCATCTGCGGAGTACCGTCTGGCTTAGGTACGGCCACCACCTTTAAGACCACTTTCTTTTCAGTATCCTCTTTCATCTTTGAAAGTACCGGCTCGCATGTGTATTCAGGACCAAGCCCCTTGAGTGCGATCGTGGCTTCCTGGGCACATCCATGAGTACGTTCAAGTGTCACTTCGATCTCTGTTGGCTTATCTGGCTTGCCTTGGATCAGATCGTTTGCAACGGAACCGAGAACCACAGGAAATTCATTTTCCAACTCTAAACGGTATCGAAACTCTGCACCATGACGCCCATGCAAATCGCGAATTGCAATCCGATACACTCCGGGTGTTTTCATCTGGCTAGCCAACACAGGATCTTTGATCTCCCCGGACTCACCCTGCTTGGCCTGCGATTTATTATCCGCTCCGAAGACTTCGATCACCGCATCGACTGGGGAACCAAGCGACTCGGCCAAGGCAGTGATCTTCCAAAAACCTGCCTCCTTGGTCTCGATCTGTAAGACGTCTTCGTCTTTAGGCGATTCGAATGCTCCATAAAACGCATAACGATTTTGGTTTTCTACCAAAGCTACCACTGTGGGCGTTTCTCTCTGACTCGGTTCGCTGATGGCTAGGGCCTCGGATTGAAAACCAAGGGCCAGATCGTCTACATCGCCCACTAAACACTGCAATCGATACAAGTACTTGTCACCCCCCGCGTAGCCGATCGTACTGTCGGGGGACTCAGGAAATGCGTAGATGCGAACTGAAAACAGTCCCTCTGCGGGGGCGACAAATACCAATCGTGGATCGAGCCCAAGGGCATCGAGGTTCTGTGCAAGAATGTTTCCTCGCTGGTCGACGATTTCCAAACAAGCATCCATCGGAGACTTGAGCTTCCGATTTGCCTCAAGACTTGCGACGAGCCTTTGGCCTTTGCTGAGTTTGACTTGGTAGTGATCGACATCTCCAGATTTCTGGAGCATTCCATGGACCTGTGCAGGCAACGCTTCGATCACTTGAGGCTTAGCAAAAGCATCGTTCGGTTCCACTTCAAGGACATCTGGATGCTCACTAACGAGAAAACGCAACAATGGCGAGATGCTCTCGGGACTATGGAGTCGAACCCAGTGCAGACCGAGATTGGCATCGGCAGGAATATTCGCAACAATCTTTCCTGGGGTTTCGCTAGAGGACCATTGGATTTGGTTCGGTTGAGACCAAAATGCAACTGGCCATTTTTCGTACTTGCCAGGCAGCTCAATCGTTACGCTCGAACCTCGCTGGCCACCAACAGGCAACAGCCTAGCGGAGTCTAAATTCTGAGCTTGGGCCAACGATGCCCAAAGGGATCCGATAACGAGCGATAAACGAAGTGCAAATCCGATCCATGGACCAACACCGATCATCTCCGGGAGTTGGTGATTGGTCATCGACTACATGAGTTCTTTGATGGGAGTCGGATCGCTGACCAAGTGTGTCGGTCGGCCCGATGGGGTGTAATAGACTTTGTCTGGATCGATACCCATCTTCAGATACACTGTCGAGACAAAGTTCTCTGGAGCCAAGATCCGTTCGCATGCCGAGTGGCCTTGACGATCGGTTGCTCCGATGACTTGACCACCTGGGGTACCGCCACCTGCGAACAAGATCGACATGGCGTTTGCCCAGTGATCGCGGCCCGCTTTGCTCTGACCTGGCAAGGTACTGATTTTTGGAGTGCGGCCGAATTCACCAAGCGCGATGACCATGGTCGTTTCGAGCAATCCGCGTTGATCCAGGTCGCTGATGAGTGCAGCGACGGTTTGATCCCAAGATGGCAGACGGGTTTTGAGTGCCCCGAAGAGATCCGAGTGATGATCCCAACCACCATCGTAGAGAGTCACAAAAGGGACTCCGGCTTCGACCAGTCGTCTTGCTAGCAGCGCTCGCTGGCCAAAGCTATTGCGTCCATAAGCGTCGCGGGTAGCATCGGACTCCGAATGGATATCGAAGGCTTTCTGCGCTTCGGGCGTTGTGATCAACTCGACGCCTTGCTGAAAGAATTCGTCGACTGCAACAACAGGATCCGCTGTGGATGGATCAGAAAAACGCGGAAGGCGATCGACCAAGTGCCGAAGATCCCGACGGGATTGGAATCGCTCATCATTGATTCCACTAGGGAGCTCTACGTCGCGAACTCGGAAGTGTTTGTTGTTGGGATCTCCACCGACAACAAACGGAGCGTACTTGGCACCTAAGAAGTTCGGGCCACCTGAGCGCGACATGCTGGGCATTGAAAAATACGGAGGGAGTCCGTGAGGTGCGGGACGCTCTTTGGCAGCCACCGATCCGAGGCTCGGATGGAAAGAAACAAACGCACCGCAGCCGACAGGGATTCTCGGCGGAGCACCGGTCATCATGTAGTGGTTGCCTGCTCCATGGTTGCCTTGGTTGTGGCATACCGAACGGACGATCGCGTACTTATCGGCCATGTTTGCGAGTTTGGGCAGATGCTCGCAGATTTGGATTCCTGGGACATTGGTATTGATCGGCTGGAACTCGCCGCGGATCTCTACAGGAGCTTCGGGCTTGGGGTCGAAGGTCTCGAAATGGGTCGGTCCACCGTCCATCCAAATCAGAATGCAGCTAGCCGGTTTTCTTCCTGCGGGCAAGCTTGCCGCGCAAGCCTCGCGCAGTTCGAGTAAGTTCGTGAAACTGCCGCCGGCTAGGCCAGCGACTCCCAATTGAAGCCAATTACGTCGGAGCATGGTTCAATCCTTGTGGGTAAATTCGGGAGAGTTGAGCATCGACCAGAGGATATCTTCGACCAATTTTCGTCGATCATTGTTGGGTTTTCCGAATTCGCTGACTAGATCGGAAACTTCGTTCGGATCAGGAAAACGGGAAAAGGTTGCCAAATAGAGTTCTTCGACGAGCTCGTTCGGAGGCTTTTCGGAGCTGGCCAAGCGTTTGGCTCGACCGTTTTCATCAGTGATTTTTGATGCGATTGCTGGAGCGTTCATCAGGTGGAGGGCTTGGACGACCGTAGATTCAGGGATACGTTCGCAAGGTGGATCTTGGTTCGGATCGGGGCGACCAAAGGCATCGAGCAGTTCCGACTCGGTTCGGACTGTCCAGAGTTGCATGGCCCGGGTACCGTTGGGGGTTCCTGCGTAGGCCTGACTCGTTTCGGTGATATCGCAGATCGCATCGGCTAGGACTTCGGCTCGCAAGCGTTGACGATAGTGGCGAGAGAAATTGCGATGATCACCGCGATTGGTCTCGTTGGGTTCGGATGACAGCGAGTAAACGTGCGACTGCAGGATGGTTCGGAGAAGTTCTTTTTGGTTGAATCCGATTGTGCGAAAATGCGCGGCGAGTTGATCGAGCAGTTGCGGGTTGCTCGGGGGGTTTGTGGCTCGCAGATCGTCCACCGGGTCGACGATCCCGATACCGAACAGTTCGGCCCAGATGCGATTAACGGCGACTTGGGCAAATGTTGGGTTTGAATCGCTTACCATCCAATCGACAAGTTTCTCTCGAGGATCTTCACCTTCGGAGATGGTCACTTCGGAGCCACGCAAGGTTTTTGGGGTAAGCGATTTCCCTGTAAGGGGATGCTTAACTTCCCCACTGGATTTGACTAGGACGGTTTCTTCGCCACCGGAAATCGGCGGCGAAAGACCGGTTCCTTTGTAGCCGACTCGGGAGAAGAAGGCCGCAAAAGAATAGAAATCATGTTGGCCGTAGACTTCGAAGGGGTGTTGATGACACTTAGCGCAGTCGAGTCGAATACCGAGGAATAGTTGACTGACCATAGTAACGATTTCGTCCGGTTCACGTCGGTCGCGGAAGATCGTCACAGCACCGTTTTTCCAGTTGCTCCCCCGAGCCGTTAGGATCCCTCGAACGAATTGATCGTAGGGGATGTTTTGTCGGAACGCATCGCGAATCCAGGTGTCGAGGCTCAAGACGGCTTTGATACCGACGCGATAGGGGTTAGGCCGCAACAGATCGGCCCATTTGTTAGCCCAATTGTCTGCGTACTCGGGTCGTTCCAGGAGCGAATCGATTAAGGCGTTTCGCTTGTTGGGATTGGTGTCTTGGAGGAAACTTCGCGTCTCCTCGCTGGTGGGTTGTCGCCCGATGACATCGATGAACGCACGGCGGAGGAATTGGGAGTCCGAGGCAGGTTTGCTCGGCACGATATTCAACTGGGCAAGACGTTGGTAGACAAGTTCATCGATGAAGTTCTTGCGAGGAAGTTCGGCGTAGAGTTTAGGATCGACCGGATCGGGTCTTGGGATAGCAGAGGACCACGTAGCGATGTTTCCCATGTAGCGAGCCATGATAGTGGCTTCGCCTGGGAGCGAGCCAGCTTTGATTTTACCATCGGGTTTGACGGCAAGAACCGCTGGTTCGTTGGATTGATAAGCACTGGTGGAAGTCACATCGCGTACGGAGCCGTCACTGTAGGTAGCCGATACTTTAAGATTCAGTTCTTCGCCTGGGGCGAGGGGTTTGGGTCCTGGGGAAATCGAGACTTGGGTCAGAACTGGATCGGATTCGGAGGTGCGAGGGAAGCCCGATTGGATCCATTGGAAGAGGGTATGGTAGTCGGGGGAATCGGGTTCGAGTTTTTTTCCACCACCGTGTGGGAGTTGAGCGGTTGCTTTTTGGAGCAGGAGGCTATCGGCCGGAGAGGCGGGTTGAACGCGGCGGCCTCGGGCATCGGTCACGATGGAGCGGAAGTCCATATCCGAGTCGAAGCCTAGGAGGGACAAGGCGAAACCATTTTGGCCCCGGGATTTACCGTGGCAGGGACCGGAGTTGCAACCACGGGCCGTGAGGATGGGTTGGATATCGAGTTCGAACTTGAAGTTTTGTTGGGGTTGGTCAGCGGACGGTTTGGGTGAGGAGTTGGAGTTTGGCTTTTCGAGAGCCTGAGCGTCCTGGGAAAAAAAAGCCACCAAGATTGCTAGCAAAAAAATGCAAACGTTAGGGACAGCCCCCGCCCTAGGTGCCAGGCACCCAGCGTGCAGCCGCGAGGATTTGCTAGCAAATTCAAAGCTGCCGGGGACATACCCCGCCCTAGGTGCCAGGCACCCATCGTGCAGCCGCGAAGATTTGCTAGCTAAAACAAAGCTGCCGGGGACAGACCCCGCCCTAGGTGCCAGGCACCCATCGTGCAGCCGCGAAGATTTGCTAGCTAAAACAAAGCTGCCGGGGACAGACCCCGCCCTAGGTGCCAGGCACCCAGCGTGCGGCCGCGAGGATTTGCTAGCAAATTCAAAGCTGCCGGGGACAGACCCTGCGCAGGGAGCAATGCTAGCTTTTGGTAAGGAGGCGAATTCCGAATCTCTCAATTCGGCAATTTTCTTTCGTTCCATGGTCGCCCTTAGCTACCTGGTAAACGAGCGGTGGGGAGTTGTGGGTGGGACGACGGAGGGATCTAATCTTTCCCGCCGCCTCTAACAAGATAATCGACTCATTGCCCCGCTGGAAATAAACATCTGCCACTCCAGAGGGGTTTTTAGGAAAAACTCGATGAAACCTTCGCAACCCCCCACCTTTATGGTCCATAAATCCATTCGATGTACCCTCCTAGCTCTCGCGGTTGCCTTACTGGTCGAGTGGAATACCCATGCAATTTTCGCCCAAGAATCGAAGTGGACTCACCAGGGGTCCATCTATCTGATCACGACCCCCCAAGGCGCTAACTTACCCGAAGACGCCTCGGAGGAAAATTTCCCGCTCCTAATCCGCCTCCATAAAGACTTCTTTGACTTCTCTACGGCCCATCCCAACGGACACGATATCCGCTTCGAATCCAACGGTTCGAATCTGCCTTACCAAATCGATCATTGGGACGCCCCGAAAGGAGAGGCAAGCATCTGGGTCCGTGTTCCAAAAATCCAAGGCAACCAACAGCAACAAATCAAAATGCGTTGGGGTAATCCGCAAGCCCAAAACGAGTCAAACGGCTCGAACGTTTTCAATGCCTCTAATCACTACCTGAGCGTCCTTCACTTAGACGAGAACCTTGCAGACGAAGTCGGCTTGGTTAGCACCAAAGATAACAAGACTACCGAATCACAGGGACGCATCGGACTGGCTCGATATCTTGCAAGAGGCCAGGGCATATCGGCTGGAGAGCAAATCGAAGGCCTTCCAACCGGATCGGCCTCCCATTCAACCGAAGCTTGGATTCGCCCGGAGAAATCCAACGGACGAGTACTCGGTTGGGGCAACGAACATGCCCAAGGTAAAGTGATTATGCATTTCAAAAGCCCACCTCATGTCGAAATGGAATGCTACTTTTCGGGTGCCAATGTATCGAGCCTCGGACGAATCCCCCTGAACCAATGGACTCACATCCTACACACCTACGAAAAAGGCAATTCGCGAATCTACATCAACGGCCAACTGAGCAACTCCTCCGAAACCCCCAACGCTCCTCTTGCGATCAAATCCCCCGCGAGGTTCTACCTCGGTGGCTGGTACAACAATTACGACTATGTAGGTGACATCGACGAAGTTCGAATATCCAGTCAAGTTCGCTCGGCTAACTGGGCTAAGCTTCAATTTGAAAATCAAAAAGAAATGCACACGCTCAGTGGACTTGTCGTTCAACCAGGTAACGAATTCTCTATCTCGGAAGAAAAAACCTCGATCGACGAAGGCTCACAAAAAACCTTCACCGTCAAAGCCCTTGGGGCTCGCAAGATCTATTGGATTCTCAAACGCGATCAACAGGAATCGATCGTTGCGGTAGATCGATTCTCCTACATCTTCGATGCGGGTCGTGTCTCCCAAGACACCAACGTGACGTTGCAATGCAAGGCGATCTACCCTGACGGCGTTCAATCTCGCAACATCGACATCACCATTGCGGAAAAGATCCCCGAACCTGTTTTCACTCTCAATGCCCCAGCCGAATGGAACGGTCGCGATTTGATCGAAGTGACACCGACCATCAGCAATCTCGATGCGATGAAATCCGCAGGAGCCAACCAAATGGAAATCTCTTGGAAAGCCAGCCCCTTTGCGATCCTCAGCGAACCCAGCTCGACAAAACTAACTCTGAAACGATCTCAGCAAAGCGGAACCCTTGATGTCTCCGCTTCGATCAGCAATGGTGGCTCTGCCACAACGCAATCGATTCGAATCAAAGTCAAAGAACCCCAAAAGGACCCTTGGGTTTCACGCACCCCCGAAGCCTTTGATAAACCTCAAGAGGGTCAGTTCTATGCACGGGATGATCGCAACGAGGGAACGTTGTACTACAACGGTCAACTCGGTGCCGATACCGCATCGAGCACTCAAGAGGTCTTCTTGAAACTCTATGCCGATGAGAGACTGATCCATACTGCGACCAGCAAGCTCGATGCCGACAGGAAATACTCCCTTGCGGTCAAACTTAAGGCAGGACTAATCAAGTACCGCATCGAGTTTGGCATCGATCAAGATCGGGTCATCGACACTGTCGGCGACCTGGTTTGCGGGGATGCTTATTTGATCGATGGTCAGTCCAACGCGCTTGCGACCGACACACCCGAGAAATCACCGCCAGAGACCAATACATGGATTCGCAGCTACGCGTCACCTTCGCAGAACCCGAAGGATAACGAGGGAAACCTATGGGTACTTCCGGTCTGGAAAGCCCAAAGCGGCCAACGAGCCGAACTTGGTTGGTGGGGCATGGAACTTGCCAAACGTCTGCTCGATAGTCAAAAGGTCCCTATTTTCATGATCAATGCTGCAGTCGGTGGTACTCGGATCGATCAGCATCAGCGCAACGCAACAAACCCGACCGATCTAACAAGCATTTACGGTCGGATGCTTTGGCGAGTTCAGAGAGCCAAGCTTACGCACGGCATCCGAGCGATCCTTTGGCATCAAGGGGAGAACGATCAAGGCTCCGATGGCCCGACAGGTGGCTTTGGCTGGGAGACTTATCACGACTACTTCATCCAGATGGCCGCAGGATGGAAAGAAGACTTTCCAAACGTCCAGCGTTACTATGTGTTTCAGATCTGGCCGAACTCTTGTGCCATGGGTGGCCGCAATGGTTCAGGCGACATGCTGCGGGAAAAACAGCGGCAATTACCGACGCTATTTTCCAACATGAGCATTTTATCAACGCTAGGCGTCGAGCCCGAGGGAGGTTGCCATTTCCCCTTGGAGGGCTGGAGCAAGTTTGCGCAAATGGCCCAGCCGCTCATCGAAAAAGACTTCTATGGCAAAGATTCCAGCGTTCCGCTGACACCACCGAATCTTGCGTCTGCTTCTCTAAGCTCCACTGGCGATCGAATTGAGTTGGTCTTTGATCAGCCGATCGAGTGGAACGATCAGCTTGTGCGTGAGTTTTACCTCGATGGCATCAGGGCCAAGATAGTTGCAGGAAGCGTATCTGGAAACATCGTGACGCTTGAATTGTCCGAGCCAACTGCTGCCACGAAGATCACTTATCTCAAGGAGGTCGACTGGAGTCAGCAGCGACTGCTCAAAGGCCGCAACGGCTTAGCCGCATTAACCTTTTGCGATGTTTTGCTAAACGGGAAATAGCTAGGGCTGCTCTGGGGCGGGGATCAAGAAGTCTGTCATGCCTGCAAAACGCTTGGATAGATAGAGTTTCAGGTCATCTAAAAGAGCGTAGACCACCCCATAGCGATAGGGATCATGGCTGCCATGAGCATAACGGTCGTCATAAGAATTGGTCTTAGGCGCGTGAAGTTGGCTTCGAGAATCGCGGCATCTCTTTTCGCGCCTTCTCGACGAAGCTCGTTGGTTTTGTCGATTTGGAGGATACCGTTCTTTTTGACGATTCCGATGAGCATAAACAATCCAAACATGGCATAGAGATCCAACGGTGTTCTCAAGAGCAACAGGGATAGCAAGTCGAGGATAGTCCAACTCCGGTGATTGGATCGATGCCGAATCCAAAAGCCTACATGCAAGTGGACTTCATGAACCCCCAGAAAACAAGGTACTAGATTGGGAGTTCTCCCTGGCGTTTTGCTCCGGATTTTTGGTGTAGGCTTCGAACACACCAAGCAGCACTTGCACGCCTACGACCAAGGCCAAAGCAACGACCAAACGGAGCGACCATTGATGGTAGGGGTCAATCTGCCTACGAAACCTGGATGCATCCGTTTCTTTGTAGATCCTCAGACTGTTCGTCGATTGACTCATTGAAAACCGCTTGAACTCGTTAACAGACCAACGCCACTCGAAAGAGTCCGAGTCTAGTCGATATTCCAATGGTTCAGCCCCCGAAAGCATGTCAGGTTTTTGAGCAGCCTCAGTAAGGATTTTCAGAGGTGATTGACTCGGATATCTTTATCCGTCTAAACGGTGACTGTCCGAGAATACGGTTCGAGAGCAATGACAAATCCGATACAAATCTTACTGGTCGAAGATCACTTGGTTGTCCGTCAGGGACTCCGGCTACTGATCGAGACGCATGCGTCGATGCAGGTGATTGCAGAAGCATCTAGTAGTAAAGAGGCGCTTGAAATCTTAGAGAAATTGACTCCCGATGTGGTGCTATTTGACATCAGCCTGCCTGTGACCGGCGGAATCGAATTTGCAAGAACCCTCAAGGAAAAGCACCCAAACCAGCGTCGACTTCTAGCGTTAACAGCCAACGAGGATCGAGCCTATTTCAATGAATTGCTAAGCCTAGGTGTATTGGGATATCTTCTGAAGAGATCTTCTGCTGGCGAATTGATCAAAGCGATCGAAACGGTATTTCGATCGGAACGCTTTGTGGATTCCTCAGTGGTCGAGCAATTGGTGCAGGATTCTTTGGGATCGAAGCCTCGCGACAAAAGCGACACAAGCAAGGGGACACTCAGCGAACGCGAACAGGAGGTGCTGAAGCTGATTGCAAGTGGCTATACCAACAAGGAGGTTGCGAGGTTTCTGGAAATCAGCACAAAAACGGTTGAAACACATAAAGCCAGGGCGATGGCGAAACTCGAAATTCGTTCTCGCACCGAGTTGATTCGATACGCCTCTGGAAAAGGTTGGATCAGCAGCAATTAGGTATTGCTCTGCAAAGAACAAGTAAGGTTTTTCCTTACCAACGTTTCGCTTTTGCCTGACTTGCTATGGGTTTAGGGCGTGTTAGTTTCTTTGGATAACGTCCATTTTTAATCCTCGATCGGTTCCAGAGTGCTCGAATGGGTGAGATATATGATTTCGTCGGCCACGCCGACTATTACGTGCTGGGCGCTGCGGCTTTTTGGGGCCTGTTGTGCATCATCATGGTTTGGAACCGGATTTTGTCTAAGCGGTTCAAGACCGAGAAAGCTCAGGATGAGTTTTTGACTCAGATCGAGCAGAAATTAGAGGTTGGTGATTTCGAGGGTGCCAAGCAATTGTGCCAGGGAGACAAGCGTGCGGTTCCCATGATGGTTCTGATGGCCTTAGAGAACCGAGACATTGAACCAGAAAAACTTGAGTCATGGGTGATGGATCGATTCCAGTTTGACGTCATGGCGCACATCAACTCAAAGCTCTCATGGATTTCGACGATCATCAAAGCCGCACCGATGTTGGGGCTCATCGGAACGGTGGCGGGTATGATGGGTGCGTTTTCGACGCTCGAAAACGCCACTGCCGAGGAGCCGACCAAACAGCTTTTGGCTGACATTCGAATGGCCCTCGAACACACGCTCGTTGGACTGCTAATTACCGTCACACTGCTGGTCAACATGGCCTCGATCAGCAACAAAATCCGCGAACTTGAAGAACTGGTCGTCTTTGGAATGAACCGCTTCTTCGATAGCTTCAAAGCCGCAATACCCAAACGCAAACTCCACGTCCGATCGTGATCCGCACCAAAAAATCTGCAAAGAAGAAGAACTTTGACGGGGAGTTCGATATCACACCGATGATCGATGTGGTGCTGCTCCTGCTTATATTCTTCATGGTCTCGGCTCGCATGGCACCGGGTGCCAACGCACGGCTCCCGAAAGCGAAGTACGGCGAACTGACGTCGATGCATGATGCGATCGTTTTAACGGTCAAAAACGGATCCAATGACTCGGTCGAGGTATCGACCCCCACGGGTAAAAGGTTTGCTTCCGAAAACGAACAGCAGTCTGGGGAAATTGCTGAATACGTTGCCAACGGACTTCAGTACATGGAAAAGAAGTTCGTGCTTATCCAGGCCGAACCTAATGTACTGACATCCCAGATTGTCAGGATTCAAAACGCCATCGGAAGCGTGTTAGATCCAGAGCAAAAGATTTTGGTCGCTGTCGAGCACTAGGCGTCTGCAATTCTTAAGCTGACTCTGGAACCCATCGACACGACCTGGAGAAGAGAGTTTTGAGTTTCCAAACCAACTGCACCTCATGCGACCGCAAACTCGTCGTTCCTGATCGATTCGTCGATCGAATGATTCGATGTCCAAGCTGCGATTTCGAGTTTAAGGTAACGCGCCGTAAGAATCGAGATTCGGAGAGTCCTCCGGAAACGTTGCTCGATGGCAATCCAACGCTTGATCAGGAACAAGAGAGTCAACCTCACGGCAAACCATCAGCCAGAACTCATCGAGGCGGGGGACACGAGGAATCCGAAGAAGACCTCGAATGGGATATCACTCCGATGGTCGACGTGGCATTCCTGCTATTGATTTTCTTCATGCTGACAGCTTCTTTCAGTATTCAAAAGGCGATACCGACAAGCGCTCAAGAGGAGGACAAGCCAAGTCGCAGCGCTGTTCAGCGAGAGAAGGATCAAGTCGAAAGCTTCTACGTTCAAATCGACGAGTACAACGCCTATACCATTGTCTCGAATGAAGTCGGGACACAGGAAGCATCGAACAAACAGGATCTGATACTCGCACTCCATGAACTCAAATCGCATTACGGAGAAGTCACTCCAAGAGTGATCATCCAAGCACATGGAATGAGCATTCACGGAGCAGTTGTCGCATGCATGGATGCCGCAAGGGCCGCAGGTTTCGACAACTTGCAGATGCAAACGGTTGAAGAATTCGATTAGATCCTAGCCGATTTTCGCTCGTTGCTTTTCAGGGATTGGAACTCCGGCAAAGAGTGTCGTACCTCCGATCGCATTCGCTCGCTCATGGCTAGAAAACCCAAACTGGGTTGCTTCCATTTGAGGATCCAAGAGCAAATAGTTCCTTCGGCTTTGGTGGCTAAGCCTTCGGGTCTAGCCCGTGAGCAAATCTCGCAAATTTTCGAATCCCTGGCAATCAAGAGTCCCTTCAAAACATCAGGCCCGCCAGGATTACCGCCAGGATTACCGAACCTTAATTTGATTCTCAGGTTGCCGTTTTTGAATGTTTTCCTATAAAACAATCGTTCAAAAGCCTTATTCTACGAAATTAGCACCGGTAAATCTTTATGAACCTTGTCGTTCGCTGGATCTATATTACGGCCCTATTCTATCTATCGACGCTGTGGGCTAGTGCCGCCCCACCGATCCTCAAGTCTATCGATGACCGACCGATCGAGTGGCCAACTGGCTCGAAACTCCGCGTCTACGCCTTCCTGGGTTGCGATTGCCCAGTGGCAAAACTCTACGCTCGACGACTCGAAGAACTCCAGAGCCGATTTGCAACCCGAGGAGTTCAGTGGGTCGGCGTGATGAGCAACCCTCAAGACAACGTCGAGGACATCCGAGGTTTTGCGAAAGAAATCGATTTCACCTTTCCAATGGTGAAAGATGCCGACCAGTCGTTGGCTCAGTCGTGGAAGATCTCGCGAACGGCTGAAGTCGTCTTGGTCAATGAGCAAAACGAAGTCCTCTACCGAGGTCGCGTCGATGACCAATACGCTCCGGGTATCACGCGGTCAAAGACCACCCGCGAAGACTTGGCCAACGCGATCGACTCGGCCCTCGATGGCAAAACACCCGAGATCGCCGTGACCGAACCGGTCGGTTGCAAGATCGCTTATCTAACCAAATCCACTCCATCGGACGAACCATCTTCGCCCTCGATAAGCTATGCAGACTCCATTGCTGCGATCTTCAACAAGCACTGCACCGAGTGCCACAGGCAGGGCGAAATCGGCCCCTTCGATATCACCAACACCGACGAGCTTCAAGGCTGGTCGGAAATGATCCTTGAGACAATCGACACGGGTCGCATGCCCCCGTGGCATGCAGATCCCGCCCACGGCTCATTCAAAAACTCTCGGTCGATTTCGCGGGAAGAAATCGAAACCGTAAGGCAATGGGTTCGGGCCGGTGCCCCCCTTGGTGATACAAGCAAACTGACCCCTGCAAAGTTCGCCGACAGTGGCTGGCGTTTGGGAAAAGAGCCCGACTTGGTCGTCCCGATGAACACCAAGGCTTACCCTATTCCTGCATCAGGAACCGTCGACTATCAGTACTTTGTGGTCGACCCTAAGATCACCGAAGACCGCTGGGTAGCTTCGGCCCAAGTCATCCCTGGAGATCCGTCGGTAGTCCATCATGCGATCGTCTTTATCCGCCCTCCCGATGATGCCGAGTTCATCGGTATCGGTTGGCTAACGGCTTATGTACCAGGCCAAATGGCAACCCGGTTCCCTGAAGGATACGCCCGCAAAATCCCCGCTGGTTCCAAGTTCGTCTTCCAGATGCACTACACTCCTAACGGGCGACCGACAAGCGACTTGTCAAAGATCGGACTCAGGTTCGTCGATGAGCCCACGGTTACCCACGAGGTCTTTACGGTTGTAGGGATCGATCAAGACTTCGAGATTCCGCCGGGTGCCAACAACCACAGCGTCACAGCAAGAGTTCCTAGATTCCCTAAGGACGGCGAACTCTTGGCGGTATCTCCGCACATGCATGTGCGGGGCAAAGCCTTCGAGCTTCGTGCCCGTCGCGGTGAGGGTTCCGAGATCCTGCTGAATGTTCCTCGTTACGATTTCAATTGGCAACACACTTACGAATGGACGGATCGGATTTCTCTTGCAGACGTCGACGGTTTGGAATTTACTGCGACATTCGACAATTCCGATGCCAATCCGACCAATCCTGCACCTGGCGAATACGTCATGTGGGGAGACCAAACTTGGGAAGAAATGGCTGTCGCATTCTTTGAAGTTTCCCGACCACGTAACGGCGACGGGAACCTTCAAAGCCGAAGCATTGCCCAGCGTAGTGAACGCGATGGTGATTCGATGAACAAAGCTTCGAACGCTCCGAATCAATCGGCAGTCAAGTACGCGGAGGACTACCTTACCAAGTGGGATTCCAATGGCGATGGCATCGTATCATGGGAAGAGTCCCCGCGGGTCCTTCGGGACTTTGGTTTCTCCCGCATCGATCGAAACAACGATCGCCAAATCACACGCGAAGAATTGATCCAAGCTGGTCAAAGCGGTGTTGGTGGTAGCCAAAGGCGGGGTGGTCAATAACACGATGCTCCACAACCCATCGAATACAACACCGTCGGATCCATCGGAATTTGGGCCTGGACAAATGAGTTTCACGGCAAGGCTATTTGCCTCCGTGATCGATTATCCAAAATCGTGCTTAGCCCTGCTGATCCTTCTGACGGGACTTGCCATCGGTGGCTACCTCGATCCGGATTGGCCCAATAGATTGCGTTCTCGTTGGCTTGGAAGTTCCGAAAGTGCGGATATCGCCTCGAGCGAATCCTCTACTCAAGCAAACACATCCAACGCATCCAACTCTGGCAACTCCGGCAATTCGCAGGGGCCTGGACGTTTTGGACGCCGAGGCGGTGTCGGCAATACCGCTGGACGAGCCGAAGCAGTCCTTGTGGTCAAGTCTCCTTCGATCTTCACTCCGGAAGGTTCGCAGGCCTTCCGCGCTGTTGTCGATCGTGTCGATGCTCTCGATGTGGTCGCTTCGGTTCGCTCGCTCGACCAAGCTCCCCCGCTGAATATCTTCGGCTTGAGCGAACCGATTTTGCCTAGGGGTAATGCCACCCAGCAGCGGTTTGATGTCGCCAAAAAGAAAGCCGTCTCACACCCATTGGTCGTTGGGCAGATGCTCTCCGACGATGCCCAAACAGCCTTGATCGAGATCCAATACGATTGGCTCTACATTCAAGACAACGCTCAATGCACCCAGCCGATCTTGGCTGCAGCCAAAGAGGTTGCCGCTGAGCATCCTAGTGTACCGATGGAGTTCCATGTCACCGGCAGTGTGCCGCTGCGAATGGTGCTCATGAAGAACAACCGCAACAATGAGGTTCGTTACCAAGCGATTGGCTATAGCATGATCCTACTGATGGCCGCGATTCTTTTTCGCGGCCTTTCGGTCGTGCTCGTTGTCGCAGCAGCACCGGTCATCGGTGTTTTTTGGACGCTGGGGTTCCTTCGGTACTTCGATCTGCAAGAGAACCCATTTAGCTTCGTGATCTTGCCGGTTCTCCTGAGCCTCGTTGGCTTTACCGACGGAGTTCACATCATGATCCATATCCGCAAATGCATGCGGGAAGGAATGGCTCCTAAGGCGGCTTGCAAGCGAACCCTTGAACTCGTCGGTCTGGCTTGCTTCTTGACCTCGCTGACAACGGCCATCGGTATGGGCTCGCTGGCTTGGGCAAACCATCAAATTGTTCGGGAGTTCGGCTGGTCGTGCGTTCTTGGAGTGACCGCCACTTGGATCTCCGTCATGCTTGTGATTCCTTTAATCAGCATGACTCCTTGGAGCAATCGTTTAAGCAAAGGATCCGAGCGTGATTTACTTCAAGGAGTCGTGGATCGTATTGAGCCGACGATCCAATGGATCACGGAGCGAAGACGCGCCGTTAGTTACTTTTCAATTTTGCTAACCATCGGACTCGGTTGCGTAGCGATGGCCCTTCGCCCTGACGATCGCAAATCGAGCGCGTTTCCTACCGGAAGCGATGCACAGCAATCCCTTGCGCATTTGGATCAAGCGATGAATGGGCTTGATGTGTGCATGATCGATGTGAAATGGGATCCCACCAAGCTCAACAAGGAGCAAGTCGCTACGGCGCTGGATCAAGTCGAAACGGCTCTCAAAAACGAACCGCTCATCGGTCACCCTTTGTCGCTAGTAACTCTCTTGAATGCCTTGCCTGGCGAAGGCACCGTCTTGGACAAACTTTCCATGGCGGAGTTGCTTCCCCCGCCGCTACGGCAAAGACTCTTCAACGAAGAAACCTCATCGGCGATGATGACTTACCGATGCAAGGATCTAGGGACAGCGACCTACCAGTCTACGTTCCAACGGATCGACCAATCCCTTCAATCGATCGTAGCTCAGAACCCGGGGCTTTCGATGGAGATGCAAGGCGAAGCGATTTGGCGATGGAAGAACCTCTATACGATTGTCACCGATCTAACGGCAAGCCTAGGCTCGGCGGCCTTGATCATCTTTGCGGTTTTGGCGGTCGCCTACCGATCGCTCAGGCTCGGTCTGATCGCGATCATTCCGAATGTCTTGCCACTGCTAGCCTCTGCGGCCTACATGGTTATCACGAAGCAACCTCTGGAGGTCGTTAGCGTTTGCTGCTTTACGATCTGTTTGGGAATCGCCGTCGACGATACGATCCACTTTATGTCCAGGTACCTCGAGGAGTTCAAGCATGGAGGGTCGCAGGCATCGGTCATCCAGCGTTCGTTTCGCGAAGTAGGTACTGGGATGATGATGACGACCATTGTTTTGGTGGCTGGGTTTAGCAGTGTACTAACCTCCGACACGCGTGACCATCGTGTCTTTGGTGCCCTGGGTGTAATCACCTTGGTCACAGCCTTGCTTTGTGATATGTTTCTGTTGCCCGCTATGCTTGCTTATTTTGACAATTCCCGAAAGGCGATCGCTGAACCACGGGCCACCGAAACGCATGTCTGATAGCCATCAAAAACTCGTTGCCGCTTGGCGGGTCCATCAGCAAGGGAACATTCCCGTTGCAAAACAAGCCTACGAGGAAGTCCTTCGGAAGGAACCCAACAATGCCAATGCTTGGTGCTACCTAGGCATTGCCTTGCACGACCAACGAGACTATGCCAAAGCCGTCGAAGCCTACGAGAAGGCCATTGCGCTGCACCCCTCGTTTACTATCGCACTCAACAACCTCGGTAACTCCTTGCGTTATCTCGGTCGTATCGAGGAAGCCGACAACCGCTTCCAACAGGCGATCAACATCAAACCTGATTACTTCAACGCCTACCGCAATCGAGGGACGCTCCATGCATGGACGGGCCGGATCGATCTGGCTCTGAAGTACTATGCCGACGCGATGCGACTCCAACCCCAGGATGCAGAACTCCATCGCAATCTTGGCGTAATCAATCTGCTCCAAGGGAACTTTGAAACCGGTTGGCAAGAGTATCGCCACCGCTGGGAATGCGTCGAAGCGATTAAGCACCCTTACGCGCAGCCCAAATGGGTAGGCCAAGACCTTCAAGGCAAAACGATCCTCCTGTACGCAGAGCAGGGCCTCGGAGACACCCTTCACTTTGTTCGATACGCCAAGATCCTCCAAGAACTCGGTGCACGAACGATTGTCCACGCACAAAGCCAACTCACAGCAATCCTTCAAGGTTGTCCGGGGATTTCATCGCTGATTCCCAACTCCTGGAAAGTCGAAGAGCCCTTTGACTATCACTGCTCGCTGATCGATGTTGCCGATGTGCTCAAAACCGATCTGAGCAACATTCCAGGCCAAGTTCCCTACATCAAAATCCCCGAGAACTTGGTGGGTTACTGGAAACGCAAAATCAACGAAATCCTCCCGCCTGCAAAACATCGCATCGGCCTTGTATGGCAAGGAAATCCAGACCATCAAGCCGATATGTTTCGGTCGTTCCCACTCTCATCGCTTGAACCTTTAAGCCAACTCGATGATGTGCAGCTTGTGAGTCTGCAGTTTGGTCGCGGGAGCGAGCAAATCAAGCAGTGGACGGGATCCAAGCCGATCTATACACTTCCCTCGGACATCGACCGGTCGAGTGGGGCATTCATGGACACTGCGGCCATCTTGCACCAACTTGATTGGATCGTCACGAGCGATACATCGATGGCTCACCTTTCTGGTGCTTTGGCTCGACCTACAATCGTGCTCTTGGGCTTTACTCCCGATTGGCGATGGTTGCTCGATCGCGACGATTCACCTTGGTACCCCACTGCAAAACTTGTACGGCAAAAAACGATCGGTCAGTGGAAGAGTCTTGGCCAAGAAGCCGCCGACAACCTCGCAAGTCAGTTCCGCAAAACAGATTCACCCAACCCATGATTCCAGGCATTGCCCCACTTCGTATCGGAAAAGTCGAAATCGGCTTTCCGGTCGTCCAAGCTGCATTGAGTGGTTATAGCGACTGGGCCATGCGTTTGATTGCACGCCGCATGGGTGCATCGTACTCGCTGTGCGAAGTCATGCTCGATCAGTTTCTCATCAGCCTCAAAGAACGCAAAAAGACTCAGCACTTTCTTTACAACACTCCTGAAGAACATCCGGTGGCCGGCCAGCTCATGGGTGCCGAGCCTGAACAGTTTTCTTTAGGTGCTCAGAAACTCGTCGAAGCCGGCTTTAGTGTCATCGATATCAACTTTGGTTGCCCGGTCCGAAAAGTACTTGGGCGCTGCCGAGGTGGTTTTCACCTCAGTCAGCCACCGGTCGCGTTGGAAATCGTTCGACGCACCCGCGACATTGTCCCGCCGGAAATTCCTGTGACGATTAAAATGCGACGCGGAATCGATGACACCCAAGAGAGCCGAGACAACTTTTATCAAATCCTCGATGGTGCGTTTGCTTATGGCATCTCGGGCATCACCGTCCATGGTCGAACGGTCCAACAGCGCTACATCGGACCGAGCCGTTGGTCGTTCCTCAAGGAAGTCAAACAGCATGTTGGCAAGGACAAGATCATTCTCGGTAGTGGTGATCTCTTCAGCGCCGAGGATTGCTTGCGCATGATGCTCGAAACCGGTGTCGATGGCGTGACGGTCGCAAGAGGTTGTATCGGCAACCCATGGATATTCGGTCAAGCCCAAGCGATCTTCGAGGGCAAACCCCTACCTCCACCTCCGAGTGTTCACGAGCAACGACGCGTTATGCTCGAACACTTTCGACTTGCCGAGGAACTCTATGGCCCTGATCGAGCCGGCGTGCCGATGCGCAAATTCGGTATCAAGTACTCGGCCTCTCACCCTCGCGGTCTTGAGGTTCGCGAGCAGTTCGCACGGGTCAAGAATTTCGACGAGTGGAGAGGGGTGCTAGATCGATGGTACGCCGAAGACTTACCTGGAGTCTATCCGAGCCGTAGTCTCTACGAGCAACAACAAGAATGCGGTTAGTTTTCGATGCGTTCCCCACACCGAATCTCACTGGCCAGAGCATGGACACCGTTCCAGGAGGATTCTGCCTTGTTGAGACTTCAACGGTTCTTTCAAAAGCCGACGAACCTCTGCTTGCAAACCAAGGTTCGGCTAAGACTCGATAGTTCGCGCGTTCTTCAATCGGTCGTCCTCAACGGACAGGAACTGCCACTAGAGGCTGAGAAAACTTTGAATTTCGGGTATGATTGGGATATCACTGTGGCCCTGTTGGCTAGAAACCAGCTAGTTGTCAGTTGGCTGTTGTCTGATCCTGTCCCTCCAGAAACCCTACCGAAGTTCGAAGCATGGCTAGAGATTTTCGCACCCTGATCCAATCGGCGATCCAATCGACCCACTTTGGGCTCGTGACTCTGAGTCTCGTGATCCTTTCGACCGATATGGTCGGTGTCGATCGACTTTCTGCGCAGGAAACCACCAAGCCCAAATCGGAGACCAAAGCTCCTGCAGACAAATCGGCCGAAGCACCCTTGGATGACGCGGTCAATGTCGAGGCATTGCTCGACGCTCGTTTACCTTCCGAAGAGCTCGATCTGGGTTGGATTCGACTCTTTGATGGCCAATCGTTGCTGGGCTGGAAGTCCACCAGCGATGCTGATTGGAAAGTAGAAAACGACCATATCGTCGTGACGAAAGGCCAGCCAGGGTTCCTGCAGACCGAAGTCCGCTTTAGCGATTATGAAATCGAGCTCGAATTCCAAGCCGACGAAAAAACCAATAGCGGTCTATTCCTGAGAACCTCCGACGACGTCAAGGATCCTTCAAAGGACTGCTATGAAATCAATATCGCTCCGACGGACAACCCATTTCCAACCGGTTCGATCGTCGGCAGATCGAAAGTTTCCGAACAAGTCACTGCTCCGGAGTCTGACCAGTGGCACTCGCTGCACGCATTGGTCGATCAAGACCACATCCAAGTCTGGGTCAACGGTCAGCAAGCTGCAGACTACAAGGACACTACCGGCCTTGTGGCTGGCAAGATCGGACTTCAGTTTCGCGAAGGTGCCATCCGCTTCCGAAATATCCGTCTGCGGCCCATCGGTTACAGCGTCTTACCCAAGGCTGACAAGAGCGATTGGAACGAGCCGGCCGGTGCGATCGAAGCGACGTTCACCGACAACGGCACAATCAAACTCAAAGGAGGTCGAGGCCATATCGAGCTCTTGCAACCCCACGCGAATCTGTGTTTGCAAGCCACTGCGTTAACGCTTACCGAAAACGTCAACTCTGGGATTTTCTTTCGATGCATTCCGGGCGAAGACATGAATGGATACGAATGCCAAATCCATCACGGGTTCAAAGAGGATCGCCGACGAGCCGTCGATGCCGGCTCGGGATCGATCTTCCGTCGTCAAAATGCCAAAGCTGTGTTGAGCGATGAGGGCAAACCCGTGCACATCACGATCATCGCCGACGGTGCGACGATGGCAACGTGGGTCGAAGGAATCCCGGTCGTTACCTGGACCGATACGCGTGCCCCTAACGGCAATCCTCGCAAGGGACTTCGAACCGAGGCGGGCACGATCATGCTCCAGGGCCACGACCCGGGTTCCGAGGTTGAGTTCACTGCGTTGTCGATTTGCCCTCTTCCGTAATCCGTTACGCTGCTCGATATCCAGGTGTTGCTATGTCCTCCCGCCGATCCTGTTTGTTAACACGCGTCAGCTGTCTAATCCTGGCTGCTGTTTTGCAAGTTGGATTCTCATCGATAGCCAAGCTCGATGCACAGGAGCCTCGCAGAATCTTTGATGGGACTTTCCAGGGATGGGAAGGGGATTGGAACCATTGGCGGATCGAGCAAGATTCCATCGTCGGGGAAATCCCCAAAGGAAAGACCCTCGGCAAGAACACTTGGCTCGTTTGGCGAGCCGGAGAGCTCAAGGACTTTGAACTCCAGCTTCAATTCCAACTCTCGGGGCTTGCCGCTGCCAACTCGGGGATCCAGATCCGTTGTCAGGTTGACAGCGTCGACCATGTCTCTGGCTACCAAGCCGATCTGGACATGGGGAGCACTTGGTTGGGCCGTATCTACGACGAGCATGGTCGCGCGATGCTCGTTGAGCGAGGCGAGCGAGTCAAGATTTTGCCCGATGGCAAGCGTTTATCGAAGCGCTATGCACCGTTGCATCAGTACCCTGTGTTGTATCGGGAGAATCGGTGGAACGACTACCGTATCGTGGCGATCGGAGAACGCATCGATGTCTACGTCAACGGCAGTTTGTTCTCGCAGTTATGGGATCAACAAAACGATCAAAAAGATCTAAGTGGTAGTCTTGCGTTGCAATTGCACTCTGGACCCGAGACTCGCATCGCCTTCCGCAACATCACCCTTGAAACACTCAGCCCGAAAGACGCTGGAAGATTGGCCAAGTTCGATCTGCCCGAGGAATCGCCGTCGGCAGAGGGGCCGCAAGAAGGAATCCTGCCAGTCGGCCCAGACGCGAAACCTCTCAACCTAGGTTTTGAATCCGGAACACTTGATGGATGGAAAGCCGTTGGCAATGCGTTTGACAAGCAGCCGGTCAAGCAGGACGGTATCTCCAAACGCTGGCCAGGTCAAAACAGCAACAAGCAAGGGGAGTACTTCATCGGCGGTTACGAGATTGTCCAAGACTCCGGAACAGGAACACTCCAGTCGGAGACCTTCAAAGTCACCCATCCCTATGCAGGGTTTTTATTTGGGGGAGGTCAGGATAATTCGACCCGCGCCGAGGTCGTCTTGCACGATGCCTCTGGGGCCGAAACGAAAATAATCGCTAAAGCATCGGGGGATAATCGAGAGCAGATGCGTCGCATCGCTGTCGACTTGCGCGAGTACCAAGGTGCCACGATTAGCGTGAGGATTGTCGATGAAAACCCTGGTGGTTGGGGGCACTTGAATTTCGATGATTTTCGATTCTATGACGCTCCCCCCGCAACGAGCCTTGCTTCGGATGCCGGCCCACGTTCGACTTTCAATGCCGTGTTGCATTCCCTGGTACCTAACAAAGTCGCTCCATCGGATATAACCAGTGTAGCGAACAAGACCCTCGAGCAGATGCATGTGCCTGAAGGATTCTCAGTGGACTTGATTGCAGCAGAACCAGAAGTACATCAACCGATAGCTTTCGCATTTGACCCTAAAGGCAGACTATGGGTGCTCGAAGGTCACTCCTACCCTCAAAAGCGGCCTGAAGGCCAAGGACTCGATCGGATCGTCATTTTTGCAGATAACGATGGCGATGGGCGCTTCGAGCACCGCAAGGTCTTCTGCGAAGGGTTGAATCTAGCAAGCGGCATCGAGGTCGGTCACTCTGGGGTATGGGTAGGTGCCGCCCCTGAACTCTTGTTTATCCCTGATCGCGATGGCGATGACTCTCCAGATGGGCCACCCCAAGTCCTCCTCGATGGATTTGGATTTGGAGACACCCATGAAACCCTCAATAGCTTTGTTTGGGGACCAGATGGTTGGCTTTACGGCACCCAAGGTGTTTTCAATAGCTCGATGGTGGGTAAGCCAGGGGCAGCCGAACAAGATCGTGTGTACCTAGCTGCGGGTGTATGGAGATACGATCCGATCGAGCATCGATTCGAGGTCTTCGCCCATGGGACGAGCAATCCATGGGGGCTAGACTACGACCAGCACGGACAGTTTTTCATGACCCACTGCCGAAGTTTTTGGGGCAAAGGTGGAACCACCCATGTGATGCACGGTGGCCATTATTGGAACCAAGTCAACGGAGGATATGCACCGTTTATTTCCAATGTCCCGATTCCGACCGCGCCGCATCTTCAGAATTTTTTATTGGCTTCTGCAAGATACGATTCTGGCGAAGGTGGAGCCGGCAAGCCGGGCACTGGAGAAATCTATGGAGGCCACTCGCATGTCGGCACGGCGATTTACCTAGGGGACAACTGGCCCAAAGAGTACCGAAACCATCTGGTGACGCATAACCTACACGGCCACCAACTGAACCATCAGATCAATCGTCGCGAGGCAGGCGGATACGACACGATCCATGCCGGAAACGATCTGATGCTCTGTAGCGATCCGGCTTTCGTAGGCGTGGATCTAGCCGTCGGACCCGATGGGGCACTGTACATGAGCGATTGGGTCGACACGCGTCACTGCCATAACCCCGGTGTCGAGTTATGGGATCGTGGCAACGGTCGAATCTATCGCATGAAGTACGATGCGACTTATAAGCCCAATCAACGCGATTGGACCAAGGCCACCGACGCGCAGTTGGTCGATGCACTGCGCATGTCGGATGATTGGCATGTACGCGCAGCGCGTGGGGTTTTGGCGAGCCGCTACGCGGGCAAAACAGTACCACAAGCCTTGGTCGATTCAATTCGAACCCTCGGTGGCTCTGAGCAAGCAATAGAACCTCAAGCGGTTCGTATCCGCCTTTGTGCCCTATGGGTCTTAGCATCGCTCAGGGTGATAAGCGAACAGGACATCGCATCGAGCCTTGCCGATCCGAGTGAAATCGTTCGTAGTTGGGGAGTTCGATTTTTGAGTCAACCAGACTTGCTCCCATCCTTGGCAAAAAAAGAAACCTCGCTGATGGTTCGACGCGAGATCGCCCTTGCTGCGGGTCGTCTGGGTCAAACGCATCCCGAGGTAACTCAAGGTTGGGTGGCTATCGCAACACTTTGCGATCAACCGGAGAATTCGCAGGATCGAGACTTGCCAGTAATTCTTTGGCAGTCGATTGGAAAACTGTGGTCTAAGGGGAATCCATCGGCTCTGACCAGAGCGATGGCGATCGCTGACACGACACCCTTGGAAACTGTCCGGGATAGCATCCTGTGGTACGCAGCCAAGACCTCCGATGCTGGACGCTTGGCACTTGTATCCAAGTTGTCCAAGGCTGCGGATGAAAGAGCACTTGGTCATCATCTGGAGATCCTGGAGTATGCGATCCGAGGCCAAAACGACTTGAAGCCCAACGATGCTTGGGCAAAGCTCGCACCGATGCTCTATGCTTCGACCAACCCGACGATCCGAGGATTGGCCGAGTCGGTTGGTGCCCAAATGGGGGATCAAGTTCTCTTTGATGCAGTTCGCAAGAGGCTCTCAAAGGGTGAGTCGATCAAGGCACGATCGCAAGCGATGGATATCTTGCAACGAGATCGTTCACCAGCGAATCTGCAACTGCTGCTCGATACGCTCGATGAACCCAAACTTGCGGCTAAGGCTTTGACCCTCGTGCGTCCTTACGACGATCCGAAGATCGCCGATGCGGTGATCGGTCGATTAGGAAATTTCGCCCCCGATGCTACCGCAGCGGCAATGGATTTACTCACGAGTCGCAAATCGCTTGCCAACGATTTGCTCGATGCGCTTGCAAGCAAAAAAATCGATCGCTCGGTACTTTCGGCTTACTATGCCCGTCAGATGACTTTGTTGGGTGATGAAAAACTCAACGAGAGGATTGCCAAGGAATGGGGTCAAGTCCGCAATGGCAATGAGGCGATGAAGGATCAGATCCGCAAGACGGTCAATGCTTATCGAGGTGCTCCACTTTGGGCATTCGATGCGGGAGCGGGCAAGATGCATTTTCAGAAACTGTGCGCATCGTGCCATTTGCCCGAGAACCAGAACATCGAGATCGCCCCGAAACTCCAAGGGACTGGAGCCAAAGGGATCGAGTATGCGATCGAGAACATCATCGATCCGAATGCCGTTATCGGTAAAGACTATCAAGCGCGAGTGATTCGGATCAAGGATGGTCAGGTTATCACAGGGTTGGCTCAAGCCGAAAGCGACAGCAGCATCTCGATCCGAACTGCGACCGAAACGATCCAAATCGACAAATCGGATGTCGAGGAGTTCAAGGTTTCCGAGAACTCGTTTATGCCCATAGGGCTACTCGATACGCTTGACGAGCGCCAGCGCATCGAATTGCTCAAGTACCTAATGTCCCTTTGAGCGAGGCCTACACTCGTGGATCGACTGACACAAGATGCACTGCAGATATGGCAAGCGGGCGTCGATGCAGTGCGTGCCGATCGAGTACTACGAGATTCTCTGAGGTGGAATGGCAAGCATCTTCAGATCCAGGATCAGCAGATCGATCTAAGGGGTGCAAGACGCCTGATCATCGTCGGAGCGGGAAAGGCTGCGGGTGGGATGCTCGAGGGGCTCCTGAGTGTGATCCAACCAGAGTCTATCGAGACGCTCGGTTGGATCAATGTGCCTGAAGGATCGATCCCGGAATCACTATCCCAAGCGGAACACCGCGATGGGAAGTCAGTGAGCGTTCGTGGCGTTAGGATCTGCGAAGCTAGACCGCAAGGTGTCAATGAACCGACCGCAATGGTGTTGGAAGGGACGCAGGAAATCCTTAGGTATGTCGAACAAGCAGGCCCGCAGGATGCAGTGATCTTTTTGCTCAGCGGGGGAGGCTCGGCCCTTTTGTGTGCACCGCATGCTTGGCTCTCGCTCCAGACCAAGGTTGCCATTACCCGAGCACTTTCGAGTCGTGGCGCGGGTATCGAAGAGCTCAATACCGTGCGCAGAGCGCTCAGTCGGGTCAAAGGAGGAGGATTGGCTCGTCGATGCTCGGCGGGTGTTCTCGTGACGCTTGTAATCTCCGACGTGCTCGGGGATCCGTTGGAGATGATCGGTTCAGGCCCAACGGTGCTCGAGCCACCACCGGATCCGATGCTTGCTGCGAGTCTTCTTGAACGATACGCTCCAGGGGAATTTCCTGAAGTGGTTTCTAAGCTTTTGGAGCATGAGTCCCAGGGTTTGGTAATGAGCATGCCGGCTAGAACTTCGGCGCATCTTTTTGTTTTAGCCAATAACTTCACAGCAGTAGAGGCGGCGGCAAGGCAAGCCGAGCGATTGGGTTACCGCACGCAGAGCGAATCGAGGATAAAGCCTGAGGGGACGGCCCAAAATGTGGGAGCGGAGTTAGCGCTCGACCTGCTGCGTATGGAACACCGGAGCGCTTGGATCACGGGGGGAGAGCCGACGGTGGTACTACCTGATGTTTCGATTCGAGGCCAAGGAGGACGCAATCAGCACTTGGTGCTATCGGCTGCAAGCACCATTCTGAGAGACCCGAGGCTTACCGACTTTGTACCTTCTTTCCAAGAATCTGGCGAATCGATGGCGCTTGTTTCCGGTGGTACGGATGGCGAGGATGGATCGACTCAGGCCGCAGGAGCTTGGATCGATACTTCTTGGTTACGCCAATCCAGCGGCAATATCGAGGCGATCAACGAAGCGTTGCGACGATGTGATTCGTATGGATTTTTTGAGTCGACAGGCAATTTGCTGGAAACCGGCCCGACCCACACCAACGTGTGCGATCTTCGGGTTTTGCTGCGAGGTTGAGAGCTCGGCTTAACGGACAAGTCCACTGAGGATGACTTGGCTATCGACAAGGTCACTCGAATATTGGTTTTGCTTGACGCCGAAAGTGGTAATCATTGTTAGATGAACTGTTTTACGCGTTTTGGTAGCCTGACGAAAAACGTCAATTTTCTGACGTAGCTGCTTGGCGTACTTCTGATCGATCACGAATTGATCGTCTGCATATTTGATTTCACAAAGATTGATCACATCATCCCGCCGGTCAATCAGAAGGTCGATCTGGGCACCTTGCTGTGTTGTTGATTTAGGGCGATATTGCCAGCAACCATGCTGGGTCTCGACACTTGCGATACCCAACTCCCTTTTGATCTCAGCGATATGTCGATGGCAAATATTTTCGAAGGCAAAACCGCTCCAAGCATACCAAGCCGGTGTACCACGCTTATCGAGCCAAGTTGCTTTCGAACTTCGACTTCGACGCTTCATCCATTTCAAGTAAAACAGTGAGAACTCGTCGATCAGTCGGTAGGACGCATCGCGAGACTCTTTTCCCCATGGCTCAACCCTCTCGATAAATCCCGACACCATCAATTCTTCGATCGTTTTGGTGAGGCGCCCTCCGGAGGTGTACTCCAAGGCATCCAGTAGACTCCCTCGGGTTAGTCCACCGAGGCGTCGGGCCAGAGTCTCAATAATCTCGACGTGCCTGTCAGGATTCTCGAAAAGCGATCCGTAGAGTTGTGAATACTCGTCAACGAGAATACCTTGAGGATTAAAGCAAATCTGTTCGATATTTTGGGCTGCAGACAAACCCGAGCGAACTTCGCGCAAATAATGTGGGATACCTCCTAAGGCCATATAAAGCTCGGCGATCTGACGAGGCTCATAGCGGACAGATCGGCTTTTGAGATATTCAGCGACTTCCGCCAGAGAGAATGGTTTGAGATTGAGTTTACGGGTAACTCGCTGATACAAGCCTCCTCGGTTGTTGATGATGTGATCAATCATCCATGATGCGGCCGAACCGCAGATCACCACCAACACATTCGGTTGACGGCTTGCCCAGGAGTTCCAAAAATGCTCTAAGGCGGACAGAAACCCGGAGCGTCTGGAGGCTAACCAAGGTAGTTCATCGAAGAAAACAACCTTGCGGCCTTTCCCGTTTTTCGTTTCTAGGAACCGGATCAGTTGCTGGAAGGCTTCGCACCAATCTTTTGGTGGTTCGGGCCGTAGATCCGTTTTCATGGCGCGAGCGAGTTGATCGGAAAAGTTTCTTAATTGCAGCGATCGCTGTGCATCATGGATTCCGGTCATTTCAAAGCGCAAGGAGTCTTTGAAGAACGATCGAACCAAGAACGTCTTGCCGACTCGGCGTCTACCGATGAGAGCAATAAGTTCCGGTTCGTTGCTTTCAAACGCTCTACCGAGAGTCTCTTGCTCTTGGTGTCTTCCGATGAGTGGGGTCATTTGAGTTATTGATGAGCGATGCAGGAAACCTATAAGTGGCCAAATGTACCTCTCAAAAGTGACTTGTGGCCACTTATAATAATCTATAAGTGGCCAAATGTACCCTTAAAAAACGACTTATGGCCACTTATGATTCGACTAAGCCGGCGAAAAAAGCAGTTTTTCCAGCAAAACTCTGGCGATATCGACTTCCAATGCTTTGGCCGTGGCTTTCCAGCCCGGAACGGCGTTGACCTCCAAAACCACATCGCGGCCAGAGGCATCCGAGAGCAGATCGACACCGGCCATCCAAGCCCCGACGGCACGCGTTGCCTTGAAGGCGATCTGCATTTGCTCGAAGGTAGGTTCGAAGGCTTTGGCCGATCCGCCTCTGGCGACGTTCGTGCGCCAGTCTCCATTTCCACTTCTTTGCACACAGAAAAGCGCGTCTCCAATGACCAATAGCCGCAAGTCATATCCCGGGCCTTCCAAGAACTCTTGGCAATAGATCACGGCTCGTAGTTGTTCGAGGGTCGAAAAAACTCTCCAAGCCATGTCGCTATCGGTAACGAGTATGATCCCGCGTCCTTCTCCTCCAAAGATCGGTTTGACCACGCAGCGTCGACCAAGGACTTCCCAAGCTTGCATGGCCTGATCGCGAGTCTGGCAACAGATTGTATTTGGGATCGCAAGTCCACTCTGGCGGACTGTTTCGAGGGTGAGCCATTTATCGATAGCGATCTCCAAGGACCTTGGTGGGTTGACCACTCGCATGCCATTGGATTGAGCTACATGCAGTGCGTTCATGCGAAAGACCGTTTGCTCGAGCGAACCTAGAGGCATCGTTCGGACGATCAGTGCATCGCACTGGTCCGGTTGCGGCTGCGACTTGTGAAGTTCGCAAGGTCGATCTAAAAACGAACTTGATGCACCACCTAGATAAGCGACTTGCAGATCGCCGAAGCCAAGGGGCTGGATCTCGATCGGTTTTGGCCAATGGTTAAGTGTTGCGGCCCGTTGCAGATCCCGAAAGTACCAACCCTCTTTGGCACCCAACCAACCGAGTTTGATCATCGATAGAGTCTTTCGGTTTGCTACTTGATGTGCTACTTGATCGTGCCGCAGGGACGAACCCCTGAGCCTTGGGTTTTGGTCAGTGAGTCACCGAGTTCCTTACGGCCTTGGTCAGCCAATTCCAGTAGACTCTTGAGAACCTCTGGTTTCTGGCTTGCTAGGTTGGTCGTTTCCCCGAGATCGTTTCCGAGGTGGTAGAGTTCTGGCTCGGTGATCTTGCGCATCTGCGATTTACCGGGTTTGCCTTGGCCACCAAGCTGATCAGGCACGATGCAATTGACATCGTGCGGAAGCATCAACTTCCAAGGACCACTTCGGATCGCTTGGAGTTCGCCTTGTCGAAAGTAATGATAGAAAACTTCATGAGGACACTTGGCACCGGGTTTCGAGCACATCAGATCGAAGATATCCAAGCCATCGATGGCTTGCGAGGGCAAGGGTGCATTGATGATGCGTGCGATGGTTGGCAGAACGTCAATCGTCATGGCCGTAGCGTCTTGGACGCTCCCGGCTGGGATTTGTCCGGGCCATTGGGCAAGCATCGGGACCCGCGTGCCTCCCTCGTAGACGGTTCCCTTGCCTTCTCTCAAAGGGCCGGCGGTTCCGGCATGATCTCCGTAGGTAAGCCATGGTCCGTTGTCGCTAGAGAAGATCACAAGCGTATTTCGCTCTAGATTGTTGTGCTTCAGGAAGTCCAAGATTCTTCCGACAACCGCATCGAATTCCTCGATCACATCCCCATAGATTCCAGCTTTCGATTTGCCTTTGAATTCTTCGCCAGCATACAGCGGTACGTGTGGAAATGAGTGTGCAAAGTAAAGAAAGAACGGATCGTCTTTGGAGTTTTCGAGAAACTCGATTGCAAAGTCGCTGTACTGTTTGGTCAATTTCGATTGGTCTTGGGCATCGACATCGCTATCGATGATTTCGTTGTCGCGAATCAGTGGCAGTTCAGGAAAGGTGCCAGGTTTGACAACCGGGCCATGCGGCCACATATCGTTGGAATAGGGAAGCCCGAGATAACGATCAAAGCCATGTTGGAGCGGAAGAAATTTCTGGTGATGTCCCAAGTGCCATTTGCCTACGGCGCAGGTCTTGTAGCCTTGGGATTTGAGCATCTCGGAGAGCAGGACTTCGTCATCGTGGATACCGTTTTTAGCGGCAGGCCCAAGTGCTCCATGGATTCCGATGCGATTGGCATAGCAACCGGTAAGCAGGCTTGCTCGGGAAGCTGAGCAAACCGGTTGCGAGGAGTGGAAGTCGGTAAAGCGAACTCCGTTGGTTGCGATCGAATCGATATTCGGTGTGCTGTAACGCTTCTGTCCATAACAACTCAGATCGCCGTATCCAAGATCGTCTGCGAAGACGACGATGATGTTGGGCCTATTGTCGAAGGCCCAGGAAGTATTCCCAGTAAGCGTGATAGCAAGAATCCAAAACGCGATCAGCGCGCTGATGTAGATTGATCTTTTCATTGTGTAAATCGGTTGGATGTTCTTAGGCCAAAATATCGAAAAGGACTTTGCCGTGCACATCGGTAAGTCGCATGTCGCGACCACTGAATCGGAATGTGGATCGGGTATGGTCCAGTCCCAGGCAGTAGAGCATTGTTGCATGAAGGTCATGCATCTCGACTTTTTTCTCGACAGCCTTGTACCCAAACTCGTCGGTGGCTCCGTAAACCGTTCCACCTTTGACTCCCCCGCCGGCCATCCAAATGGAAAATCCAAACGGATTGTGATCGCGTCCATCAGCCCCTTGGGCAAACGGAGTGCGACCAAATTCGCCGGCCCAAATAATCAAGGTCGTATCGAGGAGACCGCGTTGTTTGAGATCTTCCAGAAGGGCGGCGATCGGTTGATCCACGGCTTTGGCATTTTGCTCGTGGCCGGCTTTCAAGTTTGCGTGCTGATCCCAACGATCATGTCCGACGCTTGGACAAGTCAACTGGATAAAACGCACTCCGCGCTCGACGAGCCTGCGGGCCATGAGGCATTCGCGGGCAAAGATCTTCATGGGACCAAACTCATGATCGATACCATACATCGATTGGGTCTGCGCAGTTTCCATCGACAGGTCGCATAGCTGTGGAACCGCCGTCTGCATCTTAAAAGCCAATTCGTAGTTGGCAATCGCCGATTCGATCGCATCGTTGTGGCCGAATCGTTCGAGCGTTTGTCGATCGAGCTGGCGCAAAAGCTCTAGTTTGTGCTTCTGCAATTCCTGGGTAGGTTCAAGTGGGCGAACATTCGCTAAAGAATTACCGCTTGGGCGCAGCACGGAACCTTGGTAAGTTGCCGGCAAAAAACCGCTTCCAAAACAATCCAGGCCGCCGGGCGGGATCAGGCCTCCGTTGAGGACGATGTAACCTGGCAAATCCTCGCATTCGGAACCCAGGCCGTAGGTGACCCAAGCCCCCATGCTCGGACGACCTTGCAAGCCGTGTCCGGTGTGCAGGAAATAGTTTGCTGAAGTATGTTCCGGAAACTTCGATGTCATCGATCGAATCACCGCAAGCTTATCGGCATGCCTTGCGATGTTCGGGAATAGGCTGCTGATTTCCAGACCGCTTTGACCATACTTCTCGAACGTCCATGGACTTGCCATGATCGTTCCGTTGTTGTTGAACTGCGTTGGTGCGACTTCGAACAACTCGGCAGGATTGCGACCGTGATTTTGGTTGAGCAATGGTTTTGGATCAAACGTATCGACCTGCGACGGGCCACCGTCCATGTACAAAAAGATGACACTTTTAGCCTTGGGCGGAAAATGATACTTGTCCGAACCCTGGGCCATCATCGCACTCAGGGCGACGGCACCGAATCCGTTTGCAGACTGGGTCAGAAATTCACGTCGGGTTACCATTGCAAATACTCTTCTAGCGATTCGCGAATCGAGTCCATTGAAGCTTCGTAGCCTGTCCAAAATTCAAAATTGATTGCGAACTGATGAGTAAGGACATCCAGTTCATCGATCCGATCGATATTGCGAGACTCAAACTCTTCGATCCATAGCGATCGCTCTTTGCTTGCCTCAATCCAACCGGTCGCTGGTGGGACAAGAACGGCCATTGGACTCTGAGCCCAATGGGTGTCTTTGAACAACCGAACTCGGGCTTGGTTGCCCATTTTCATGATCGCATCAAACTGCTCGATGATCAACGCTTTTAGCGGACGCTCGTCCGGTGGGGTTTCACCGGGCTGAAATTCCATGACCGCGTAGTCGCCAGGAATCTGACTAAGGGATGCTCGCAGGGCCTGAACCAACTCGGGACGACCGACAACCCCAATTGACTGTGGGCTGAAAGCTTGCTCGGAATCCATACCTTGCAAGGTGACCATCGATGAAACTTTGTGAACCACCGATCGGAGAATGGCTTGGCTGAGCGTTTCATCGCCGATCCACTGATCGGACTCCCATTTGACAACCTCGACGACTCCGAGCGCCTTGGCGTTTGCAGAGAGGCTGCCTAGAAAACTTTCAATATTTTTTTGAAACGGAGGGAGGATGGCTGCCCCGGACATCCCCAGGGCTTGGATCCCTCGAAAGGCTGTTTCAAAGAGTTCTAGGGGAACCTCAGAGGTGAAGAAACGCCAATCGAGTTCTGCTTCCCGAACCAGTCTGGTCATGACAAACTGCGTCGGATTACCTCCCACTGGATTGCCCAGGCAAGCGACCAGTGGTTGCACAACGCGATCCAAACTCATGCCTAATCGTCGGTCCTAATCTTCGAGGAATCTGGCCGGGCCCATGGATAACGCCTATTGATATCCTAACCGCTTTCGATGCCAAGGACGCAACGAGTTGAAGTTTTTCCTGTATTTTGCCCCACGAAAACCTATGATTTGTCGATTTTGGGGGCAAGACAACTTAAAAAAGAGTCCTTAAAATGCCGAGTCTTATTTGTCCTCCTGTCCCCAGCGATTAGAAAACGGAAAAACTGTGGCCACCTACAAAACCAGCGACCTGCGAAAAGGCTTGAAAGTCCAAATCGACGGAGAACCCTATCTGCTGACCGAAGTCAACTTTGTCAAACCCGGAAAGGGCAATGCGCTCTACAAGTGCAAACTCAAAAACCTTATCCGAAACACCGTACTGGATCGAACCCTCAAAGGTGGTGACGAACTGGAAGTTGCCGACGTCGAAGAACTCGAAACGCAGTTCCTCTACAACCAAGCCGGGACGTTTGTCTTTATGGACAACAAGAGTTATGAGCAGTACGAACTGACTTCGGAACAAGTCGACGAGAACTGGAAATACCTCAAGGAGGGGATGCCCGTTGCCATGGTACTCTACAATGGCAACCCGATCACCTTGACCCCTCCGTCCCACGTCACCTTGAAAGTCATCGAGACCGAACCGGGTGTTCGAGGCGATACGGCAACGAGTGTGACCAAGCCCGCGAAAACCGAGACCGGCGGTGAGTTCCAGGTTCCTGGATTCATCAAGGAAGGTAATGTGATCAAGATCGATACGCGTACGGGCGATTATGTCGAACGCGTCAGCATGGATTAATGGTCGAGTCTCGAAACGAGTACCCTTATCGGAGGTCTGCAATGATCGGTAGAAAAGTCAATCGATTTGTTGCAGCCTTCGGATTGCTCATTTCGTTACTTGCCAGCAGTGCTTTGGCACAGCAAGGTGGTGCCAAGGATCCTTATGCCCTCGAGCGAGAACGATTGATCCGCAACGTGCTTATTCCTGGCGGGGTTAAGGATCCTCGCGTCTTGGACTCCGTCGCCAAAACACTTCGGCACGAGTTTGTACCACCGCAGTACGTTGGCCAAGCCTATCTGGATATCGCAATACCGATCGGTGAATCGCAGACCATCAGCAGTCCGTTCATCGTCTCGCTGATGACCGAAGCTCTCCAGCCCAAAGCCACAGACAAGGTATTGGAGATCGGGACCGGTAGCGGTTACCAAGCGGCCATCTTAAGCCCCTTGGTCAAAGATGTTTACACGATCGAGATCGTCGAAGATCTAGGCCAGCGAACGATCGAACTCCTTGAGAACCTCGGCTACAAAAACGTGCATTGTCGAATCGGAGATGGTTTCAAGGGTTGGCCCGAAGAAGCCCCCTTTGACAAGATCATTGTGACCTGCTCGCCTGCCGACGTCCCCAAACCGCTAGTCGAGCAACTCAAGGAAGACGGTTTGATGGTGATCCCGGTCGGGGAACGCTATCAGCAAATGCTGTATTTGATGAGAAAAAAAGAGGGTAAGCTTGAGAAGGAGGCTCTTATGCCAACGCTCTTTGTCCCGATGACAGGCGATGCGGAAAAGACTCGAAAGGTTCAGCCCGATCCGAAGCACCCGGCATTGGCCAACACAGGTTTCGAAGAACCTTTGATTCGCGAGTTTCATATTCCTGGTTGGTACTATCAATTCGGCTGCCGACGGATCGAAGATAGCCAAGCTCCCGAGGGGACTCACGTTCTTGAATTTCAGGGAACAGACCCACAATTGCCCAGCATGCTCTTGCAAGGCATGCCCATCGATGGCCGCTCGGTTAGAAAGATCAAGCTTGGGGCTTGGATCAAGCTCGATGGTGTAAAGGTAGGTCGAGACAAAGAAAAATCACCATCGGTGGCGATCCAATGGTTTGATAGCAACCGCAATCGTATTGGATACAACTATGTCGGGGGGTTCAAAGGAACCCGAAATTGGAAGCTTGAGGAACGGGTTTTCAGCGTCCCCGTCGAGGCTCGCGAGGCCATTGTTTCGGTCGGAATGTTCGGTTCGGAAGGAACCGCTTGGTTCGATGGAATCGTCCTCGAACCCCAATAACTCTATGACTTCTCCATCAGTACCTGATAGCTCGAATACGGACTTTGATACGATCATCATAGGTGCCGGCATGAGTGGTCTTGCCGCCGGCATCCGGCTTGCAATGTACGACCATCGCGTATGCATTTTGGAAAAGCACTGGACGATCGGTGGACTCAATTCGTTCTATCGACTCAACGGTCGCGATTACGATGTCGGCCTGCATGCGATGACAAACTTTACGGAGCGTGGTGCGAAGAAGGGGCCTTTTGCAAGACTCCTTAAGCAGCTTCGATTTCGGTGGGATGACTTCAAGTTGGCCGAGCAGCGAGGTTCTAGTATCGCATTCCCTGGAGTCGAACTTTGTTTCGACAACAACATCGAGTTTTTTCAGAGCCAAATTGCGGATAAGTTTCCGCATCAAAAAGATGCCTTTGCCAAGCTCTTAGCTACTCTTGCCGATTACGATGATCTGAAACAAGAGGACTTTGATTGCTCGACGCGAAAGATCCTCGAGGAAATTTTCTCAGACCCGTTGCTCATCGAGATGATCCTATGCCCTTTGATGTGGTACGGCAATGCAAAAGAGCATGACATGGACTGGGGTCAGTTTTGCATTATGTTTCGAAGTATCTTTCTGGAGGGTTTTGCTCGACCTTACAAAGGGGTTCGGCTGATCCTTAAAAATCTTGTGCGCCGTTTCCGCGAACTCGGTGGCCAATTGAAACTTCGAAGCGGTGTTTCCAAAATTCATGTTGAAAACCAACATGTGACGGGTGTAGAGCTTGAGAATGGAACGGTGCTGACCGCCAAGCGGGTGCTTTCAAGTGCCGGGATGATCGAGACGCTGCGACTGTGCGATCATTTGTCCGAAGAGAGGGTCAATCAAGCCGGTCAGATGTCCTTCGTCGAGTCGATCTCGGTTCTGGACTGCCAACCGACAGCGGTGGGTTTCGACAAAACGATTGTCTTTTACAACGACAGTGAAAAATTCCACTGGGAGCGATGCCGTGGGAGCTTATGTGACGTTCGTACGGGTGTGATCTGCTCACCGAACAACTATGAGTATAGCCCCGATGAAGGGCTCTTGGATGCGGGCTTTATCCGTCTGACAACGATCGCCGATCCGGATCGGTGGGCCTCTTTAGACGAGGCTCAGTACCAGCGTCAAAAGTACCATTGGTACGATGCGGCTGTGGCGTCTTGTGTGCGGTTCATCCCCGATTTTCGTCGGCATGTGGTCGAAACGGATGTCTTTACGCCCAAGACAATCCGGCGATTCACCTCGCATGACAACGGTGCGGTCTATGGAGCTCCCGAAAAAAAGCTTGATGGAACCACGCATTTGAAGAATCTGTTTTTGTGTGGGACCGATCAGGGGTTCGTGGGGATCGTAGGTGCGATCGTCAGCGGCATATCGATGGCCAACCGCCATTGCCTTTCGCAGTCTTAACCACAACACCCAGGTTTTTTCAACCGCTGATTGCAGGGCTCTTTTTTTGACCGCTGATGGACACTGATGAACGCTGATGCCCGGGCTCTTTTTTTGAACCGCTGATAGACACTGATAAACGCTGATGCCAGGGCTCGATCAACGGTTTTTTCCAGCTTGCTTTTCTTGGCTGCTTATCAGCGTTTATTAGTGTTCATCAGCGGTCCAGTTTTTTGAACCGCTGATAGACACTCATGAACGCTGATGCCAGGGCTCGATCAGTGGTTTTTTTCAGCTTGCTCTTCTTGGCTGCTTATCAGCGTTTATTAGTGTTCATCAGCGGTCCGGTTCGCAAGAAGCACCGTGATATGAACGGCTTGCCCGGGGTTTTCTGATATCCCGCGAAAATTCTTTGAACCAAAAAAAGGTGTTTTTTGAAAAAAATCCTAAAATCATCTTTTTGGTTTCTGAGCTGATTTTTTCCGATTCGACAATTAATTATGCAGGGAGGTATCATGACGCAAAGCGACAAACCTTTTGCCAAAGAAGGTTACCAACTAATGGGTGCTGCTTTTGAGGTTCACAATGTACTGGGTGGCGGGCTAGCCGAAGAGATCTATCAGCAAAGTCTTGAAATCGAACTTCAATTGCAGAAAATCCCTTTTGTATCAAAACAGGAATTACGTGTTTTTTACAAGAGCAACGAGTTGCATAAAAGGTACATTCCCGACCTCGTAGTTCATCCGGGAATTGTTGTTGAACTCAAGGCGCTGTCTAAGCTGTTGGCGGAGCATGAAGGGCAGGTATTGAACTATATGCGTATTTCGAGGAGTCCTATTGGCTACTTGATCAACTTCGGGCCGATGGGCAAACTAGACTACAAAAGATTCATCTTATCGGAGTTGATCTCCCTGGAGCATGAACGATAGCTTTTCAACCGCTGATGGACACTGATAAACGCTGATGCCAGGGCTCTTTTTTTGAACCGCTGATGGACACTGATGAACGCTGATTGCAGGGCTCTTTTTTTGACCGCTGATAGACGCTCATGAACGCTGATGCCAAGGCCCGATCAGTGGTTCTTTTCCAGCTTGCTTTTCTTGGCTGCTTATCAGCGTTTATTAGTGTTCATCAGCGGTCCAGTCTTTTGACCGCTGATAGACGCTCATGAACGCTGATGCCAAGGCCCGATCAGTGGTTCTTTTCCAGCTTGCTTTTCTTGGCTGCTTATCAGCGTTTATTAGTGTTCATCAGCGGTCCAGTCTTTTGACCGCTGATAGACGCTCATGAACGCTGATGCCAAGGCCCGATCAGTGGTTCTTTTCCAGCTTGCTTTTCTTGGCTGCTTATCAGCGTTTATTAGTGTTCATCAGCGGTCCAGTCTTTTGACC
>Ga0315904_10000675_pt1 | contig 54610 bp, 65 predicted proteins | sample LakEriMetagenome_6_FD_203529 | JGI IMG/M metagenome (GOLD analysis project Ga0315904, IMG submission 203529) | Freshwater fungal communities from buoy surface, Lake Erie, Ohio, United States - Buoy 12 MA120 | ecosystem: Environmental > Aquatic > Freshwater > Lake | place: USA: Lake Erie, Ohio...
TCGTTTGGCTTGCCGATGGTATAACCGTCGTGCTCTTGGATCCTTGCGCTTACCGCAACATGGGCACTTCATACCGCCTATGCCACACATATAGGTGCGCTTAAACAGTCCCTTCACTTGTCACCCCCTTTTTTATCACGCCACGCCAAGTACCCATCTCGACCCTCTTAACTATCTCTTTCTCTAAAAGCGAGATATAAATTTCATCCCGCACCCCTTTTGATATCAGTTCCTTGTACAACCCTTGGGTCATGAGTAACTCAGCGTCACTCATCGCTGTTGGGTTCCTCATTTGTCATCCCCTCCCGATATGATGCAAGCCAAAAAGTACACGCAGAACGCAATACAGATCAGACCAAGTGCCCCGTTCAAGGCACGCAGAACCTCGGCGATCTCAGCCATTTTGCCTCCCCCTCGTTGCGTTGAGTTCGGCTTTGAGTACAGCGATGTCGAACCGCAGACTGCCAATCTCTTTGTCCCTGCTCTCTAGCATCTTTCCAAGCCGGTCAATCTCCCACCGCAGATCCCATCCCTCTCGCTTTGGGTTGAAGATATATGGGTTTGCAGCGTTGATCAGGGCATCCACCGCACCGACATTCTGACCATCTGTCAGGTTGTCGCAATACTTCATCCACTCTTCCTTGCTGATCTTTCTTGGCTTATTCATCGAACAATACCTCCCTTGTTGTTAGCGCCTACGGCTGCTGTCCTAGCGTACTCAGGAGTGAAGAACATCGGCCCCTGCTTGTGTAGTGTGAGCACGCACCACGACTTCCTGTCGGCCTTGGCTTTGACCTCACCGCATGGTTTGCAGATGAGATGCCCGTAAGCAGCACGCTTTTTGCCAATGCCGTTGACATGACACTTGGTGCAGTAGCCGTTGGTACGGCGTGCTCGTAATCGTTTGTATAGGTTCATAGGTAGATACAGTCCTCTTTGGTTGGTTAGTAATTACGACAAACTGACAAAGTGTCAGAATGTTCGGGTTTTGTGGGTGCAATGTTCTTAGAACATTTGAAATTAGAACAATGCGAAATAGGCGAATTCCCACTCTCTTATTATAGCATAGGTAGTTTACAAAGTCAAGTTAGGAAACAGTTTGCAAGGCGCTGTGTCGGCTGTAAGTCATTGATTGTTCGTAGGATGTTGTGGGTAATGTACAAATGGGGGTTGCAATGTTCTTGGAGAGGGAGAGAAATTCGAACAAAAGAATGGCTTGTGGACGCCATTGTACCGAAATTGATGTAATGTTCTGAATGTTCTAAAAAAGAGAAGAGAGATTAAGCCTACGCGTGACCCCCTGCGTATGTATCCGATAAACACTTGCGGGGAGCCTCGTTCTCTCAGGATTTATTTTATTTTGGCGACCCTTGTGTGCCAAAAAGTCCGAACATTAGAACATTGCTGAAAAATCAATGACTTGCAACGGAACAATTACCTAGAACATTATGTACGATTCGAACAATACAAAATTTCGCTCCCGCGTTGGTATGACCGTTCCTAGGGGCAATAAGTTAATTTGCATATGATCCTAGTGAGAGTATAGTTATAAGTGGACTATCTGACATGGGGTCAGCGTGTCCTAACTAACCAATGAGGAAATTATGCAAAACGAAAAAACAGTTGTAGCACAAGCACTAACCCCGACAAGGTCAATTGATGCCGGTAGGTTATTTGCTCAGTCAGAGGTCAATGCGTCAGAGTCTTTTCAATTGTTCGCAGAGGCTGTAGGAACCGAGCCGACCTATCAGGTATGGGAAGCCGAGCGACTATCGTGGATAAACGGATACACAGAGGTTAAACCAAAGGCAAAGGGTGACGCCGCGTATAAAGCATTCGGGAGATTTAAGACCCGTTTGGTAGATACCTATGGAATCCCAATTCCGAAGGCAACCAGTAAAGCCGCGACTAAGAAAGCCGAGGAACGCGCATCTAAACTAGCCGACATGCTCAAACACTACGAGGACACGAGCACCGACCAATTGCACCAACTAATCAGTCAGGCATACGAGCGTCAGGCTAAAAACCCTTTGGGGAGTGACGCGATCCTGAAAGTACTAAAAACGGTTTTGAAGGCTCGTACCAAAGACACCGAAGCCGAATCCAAAGCCGAGTTAAAGGCAAAGCGTGACGAGGTCATTAAAGCGGTCAGGGAATGCTCCGACATCACGAGGCTAGACCTAGTGGTTGAGATGCTCAGTCAGGACAACGAAGTTAGTTTTGTGACCCAGTAACAAAGCCGACCCCGAAGCAATTCGGGGTTTTTGTGCTCCCGCGTTGGTATGACCGTTCCCATCCCCTTGGTGGGGTGTAGCTGGGGGACATTGTCAGATTGTCCTAGCATCATAGGGAAATGGTATAATGACATCAGACAGTCAGACAAAGGGTCAGACTGTCCCCGGCCATCCCGGCCATAACCTAGAGGAGCAGTACAGATGAACGCACCACAGAAGAACACAGTCGCAACCGCGATTGACGCGCTGTCCCCTGAGCAGCACGCAGCAGCCAAGAACGCTGGCGCAGCATGGGCACGCAAAGACAGCCTAGCTGTCGAGACCTTGACCAACTATGCCCGGATGTTGGGGGAGAAGGTTACCCGGCTGCAATTCGAGACGGCGCAGCTTGATTGGAAAGAAGGCTGGATGGGCGCGAACCCCGGCAAGACCAGCGCAGCCGTTGATAAAGCTTGGTCACGATTCAAGGGGGATCTCGAGGACATGTTCGAGATCGAGATCATCAAACCCGAATCCGAGAATCCATTGTCCCAGCAGCGAGCAGCAGAACGGGCGCAGAAAAAGGCAGACCTCTTGGCAGCGTACCAAGACAAAAGCCCTGACCAAGTACGCCAAGGAATCGAGAAAGGCTATTCAGCCCTCGCCAAGAACCCAACCAACAAAGATTTGAAGAGGGCTGTAAAGGAGCTTGAGACAGTACTCAAGGAGAAGACCAGCGAGGAGACCAAGGAACGGATGGAGACCTTGAAGGCATTACGCAGCCAAATAAGAGAGGCAGCCAGCAAGTGTACAGACGAGGCAGCACTCGAGGCAGCCCTCGATGTTCTAACGGGCGCAGCAGACTACATCATCGAGGAGATCGACCAAGACTAATCGAGCAGCACCCAGCAGCAGCCCCGGCCACGCGCCGGGGTTTTTTATTGTCCGGCCACCCAGCAGCGCATCAGGCGCCCAGCGACCCCACCCATCCCCGACCCCCCAAATACACGCAGATGTTACTAGTCCGCCACATACACATTATTCTGCACTGTCAATATCACATAAATAGAATGCCCCCACCCCTAGGCAAATTTTACCGCTAGGGGGATTAAGTCCTCTAGTTAAACACCCCCCTTGTCTTTTTGATTTCCAAGCCCCCGGGGGGTATATAATTTTTTCGTGGGGGCGCCCTTTTTTGACGATGGGGGTTATCCAAGTCCCCCACACCCCTTGCATTTTTTAAAATCGGTGCTATACTCGGCGCCAATGAAACGCACCCCCTATACTTTTTTGGAGCCTCGTTTCCTCCATGACACTATCTATTACGCCAGATAGCGCCCACCCTTTGCCTGATTCCTATGATGATCAGGTAGCGTCTTCGTTTTCGGAGAACGCTAGAGTTGCCGCTTCAACCGCTGCGCTGCTCTCTGAGCTTGGTATGCCGTTTGAGATGACGGAAGACGACGAGAAGAAGGCGCAAGCATTGTTCCGATCTGTCGATACAACCAAGAAAACTCAGAACAATCCACCACAGCTATACGAAAGCCCAGTTGCAGTAAGGCTCTCGGCGCTGCTAAGTGAGTACGACAAGGCCATTGTGGCGGATGCCGCCCAAGCCAGAACCTACATACTGAATAAGCTACTGGATATCTCTGCTTGCGGAGACACCAAACACGAACTGCGGGCCTTAGAGCTTATTGGGAAGATGTCGGACATTGGTGCGTTTACTGAAAAGTCGGAAATAACCATTACCCACAAGACATCTGACGATCTACGCAAAGCGATTGAGGCCAAGCTAAAGCGCCTGCTGCTAGCCAATACACAGGACGTTGAGGACGCAAAGTCAAGTACTGAGGAAGAACTAGGTTTGATTGAAGTTGAGGCGCACGAGGTAGACGGGGGCGACGGTGCAGATAAGCCCGAATGAAGTCAAATCCCTCCTAAACAACCTCGGCTCTATACCCGAGGCGGATCTGCGACGCCTTTTGGAGGATCTAGACAAACTAGAGGTCGTAAAAGACCGCGAGGATGCCGCCACTAACTTTATGCATTTTGTGAAAAAGGTCTGGCCCCACTTTATTGAGGGGGCGCACCACAAGCGGATGGCTCGTGCCTTTGAGCGGGTAGCAAGGGGGGAACTAAAGCGGCTGATTATCAATATGCCACCCCGGCACACTAAGTCAGAATTTGCGTCTTACCTGTTACCAGCTTGGTTTTTGGGCAACTATCCGGGTAAGAAGGTAATCCAGACCAGCCATACGGCAGAACTAGCCGTTGGATTTGGTAGAAAGGTACGAAATCTTGTCGATCAAGACGTCTATACAACGGTATTTCCGGGAGTTGGGCTACAAGCGGACTCTAAAGCTGCTGGGCGGTGGGCGACTAACGCTGGTGGAGACTATTTCGCTATCGGTGTGGGGGGCGCTGTTACTGGTAAAGGCGCGGATTTGCTCATTATTGACGACCCTCACTCGGAACAAGAAGCCGCCCTCGCAGAAGTAAACCCAGATATCTACGACAAGACCTACGAGTGGTACACATCAGGCCCTCGGCAGCGTCTACAGCCGGGTGGAAGCATCGTTATAGTGATGACGAGGTGGTCAAAACGCGATTTGACGGGCCAAGTTATTAAAAGCGCAGCCCAAAGGGGTGGGGAAGAGTGGGAAGTCATCGAATTTCCGGCTCTTTTGCCGTCTGGCAAGCCTTTATGGCCTGAATTTTGGTCTTTAAAGGAATTAGCGGCCCTAAAAGAAGAACTTCCTAACAGTAAATGGCAGGCGCAGTACCAGCAGAACCCCGTTTCCGAGAGTTCAGCCATAGTTAAGCGGGAATGGTGGCAGGTTTGGGAGAAAGATGACCCACCAAGCTGCGAATTTACTCTGATGGCATGGGATACGGCCTTTGAGAAGAGCCAGCGCTCCGACTACAGCGCCCTGACGACTTGGGGGGTGTTCTATCAGCCCGATGACACGGGGCTAATGCAGGCAAACATCATACTTTTGAACGCTTTTAGGGATCGGATGGAGTTCCCAAGGCTCAAACAAGAAGCTATTGATCAATATAAAGAGTGGGATCCAGACAGCGTGATCATAGAGAAAAAAGCTTCTGGGTCGCCCTTAATTTACGAGATGCGGGCTATGGGGATACCTGTGCAGGAGTTCACGCCGAGCAGGGGTAACGACAAGATTAGCCGTTTGAACGCTGTGTCAGACCTATTTGCTAGTGGTAGAGTGTGGGCACCGAACACCCAGTGGGCGGAAGAAGTAATTGATGAGGTTGCATCTTTTCCCGCTGGCGAGCATGATGACTACGTTGACTCTGTATCCCTCGCGTTGATGAGATTCCGCAAGGGCGGGTACATTCGTACTAATTTAGATGAGCCTGAAGAAACTCCGCAGTTTAAAAGGCACTTCGAAGGCTATTACTAAGGACAGAATATGGCAATTGATAAAGCATTAGGACAAGCCCCGCTAGGGTTAGATCTTGAGCAGATGATGGATGAGCCTGCTATTGAGATAGAGATCGAAGACCCCGAAGCCGTGCGTATTGGCATTGATGGGCAACCCATATTAGAGATTGAAGAAGCAGAGGCGGAAGATGACTTCAACGCCAACCTCGCTGAGGATATGGAAGACGATGAGTTGACCGAATTATGCGGTGACTTACTTGGTGAGTTTGAAGAAGACATCTCCAGCCGCAAAGACTGGATGCAGACATACGTAGATGGCCTAGAGTTGCTGGGTATGAAGATTGAAGACCGGACAGAGCCTTGGCCCGGTGCTTGTGGCGTCTACCACCCACTATTAAGTGAAGCCTTAGTTAAGTTTCAAGCCGAGACAATCATGGAGACCTTCCCGTCGGGAGGCCCAGTTAAGACTCAGATCATCGGCAAAGAGACACCAGAGAAAAAAGAAGCAGCTATTCGTGTCAAAGATGACATGAACTATCAGTTAACCGAAGTCATGGTTGAGTACCGGCCTGAGCATGAGCGCATGCTGTGGGGCTTGGGTCTGGCTGGTAATGCGTTCAAGAAGGTCTACTACGACCCATCGCTTGAGCGTCAGGTGTCGCTATTTGTGCCCGCCGAGGACGTTGTCGTGCCGTATGGAGCGTCAAACATCCAGACTTCTGAGCGTGTCACGCATGTGATGCGCAAGACAGAGAACGAACTGCGCAGGTTACAGGTAGCAGGCTTTTATCGTGACGTAGAACTTGGTGATCCAGTTGATTCATTCGACGAGGTGGAAAAGAAGATCGCTGAGAAGATGGGCTTTCGTGCCTCATCCGATGATCGGTACAAGATCCTTGAGATGCATGTTGACATGGATCTTCCCGGCTACGAGGACAAAGACGAGGATGGGGAGCCGACGGGCATTGCGCTGCCTTACGTCGTTACTATCGAAAAAGGCACACAGACAGTCCTAGCAATCCGCCGAAACTGGAACCCAGACGATGATCTTAAACAAAAAAGAAATCACTTTGTCCATTATTCATACATCCCGGGATTTGGCTTCTACGCTTTTGGTCTTATCCATCTCATTGGTGCTTTTGCCAAGTCTGGTACTTCTCTTATTCGCCAACTTGTTGACGCTGGTACTCTCTCGAATCTCCCCGGAGGATTCAAAACTAAAGGTCTTCGGGTTAAGGGAGATGATACGCCAATCGCTCCGGCGGAATTCCGTGATGTAGACGTAGCCTCCGGCACTATTAAAGACAACATCATGACGCTCCCATATAAGGAGCCGAGTCAGGTGTTGTATACCCTATTGGGCACCATCGTTGAAGAAGGTCGTAGATTTGCTAGTGCAGCAGATCTGAAGGTATCCGACATGAGTGCTCAATCTCCTGTTGGCACGACGCTGGCTATATTAGAGAGAACTCTCAAGGTGATGTCTGCCGTTCAGGCACGCATTCACTACAGCATGAAGCAAGAGTTTAAGCTTCTAAAAACCATCATCCGTGACTACACCCCTGAAGAGTATTCATACGAGCCAGTAGAAGGCCCACCACGGGCTAAGCAGTCAGACTACGACGACGTAGATGTAATACCGGTTAGTGACCCCAACGCGGCAACCATGTCGCAGAAGGTTGTCCAGTATCAGGCAGTCATGCAGTTGGCTCAGCAGGCTCCTCAGTTATATGACCTGCCATATCTACACCGGCAGATGCTTGAGGTGTTAGGCATTAGGAACGCCGCTAAATTAGTCCCGATGCAAGATGACCAGAAACCTCGGGATCCAGTTTCAGAAAATATGGATGTGCTCAAAGGTAAGCCACTCAAGGCTTTCTCTTATCAAGATCACCAAGCCCATATTACAACCCACCAGACATTTATGCAGGATCCAATGACTGCACAGATGATTGGTCAAAATCCAATGGCGCAACAGATGATGGGGGCACTACAAGCTCACATTGCCGAGCACTTTGGGTACATGTATCGCAATCAAATTGAGCAACAGGTTGGAGCGCCAATACCGACGTTTGAGGATGAGGATAAGCCGATTCCAGAGGACATTGAGTTTGCATTATCTCGTCTGGTAGCCCAAGCCTCTCAGCAGTTGCTCCAACAGAACCAAGCCGCCGCTGCACAACAGCAGGCACAGCAACAAGCGCAAGACCCCATCATCCAGATGCAGATGCAAGAGCTTCAACTCAAAGGGCAGGATCTAGAGCGCAAAGCACTTAAAGATCAGACAGATGCCAAACTCAAAGCGCAGCAGCAAGAGATTGAGCGGCGGCGGATTGAGTCACAGGAGAAGATTGCTCAAGCCAATACTATGGTAAAGGCCGCTGCTGAGGATGAGAAATTAAATGCTAAGAAGTCTGATGCCCTAATCAAAGCTGTGGCGGAGGACGAGAGAATTAAGCTGGAGAGGGACAAAGAACTTCTTCGGCTTCGTAGTAGACCACAACCTTCCAAAAAAGGAGAGTAAATGAGCAATGACATTCTCAAGTATCTTTCAGACAAGATACGCGAGGAAATGAAAGTAATCGAGCAGGATGCTGTTTTAGGTAAAGCCAAAGATTTTGGGGCATATCAATATGCCTGCGGTATTTATCGCGGACTTCTGATCGCAAACAATATTCTTATTGAAACAAAAGAAAGGATGGAAAAAGACGATGACTGAACTCGCCATCGCTACAGAAGAAGGTGAAGTAAGTACTCTGCCAGACACGGACGAACGCAAAGCCAAGCAGTTACCGGATCCCTCGGGATACCGCATTTTGTGTGGAATTCCTAACATCGAAGAGCAGTACGAAAGCGGAATTATCAAATCTGACCTAACTCTCCAGCACGAAGAACTGCTAACCACAGTCCTTTTTGTCGTAAAGATGGGGCCGGACTGCTATAAGGACGCCGCAAGGTTCCCAAGTGGGGCTTGGTGTAAGGAAGGGGACTTTATTCTCGTGCGCCCACACGCAGGTACACGGCTAAAGATTCATGGTCGTGAATTCCGCATCATCAACGATGATTCTGTCGAGGGAGTAGTTGAAGACCCCCGTGGAATCAGCCGCAAATAGGAGTAAAACATGCCGTTACCAAAAGAAGCAGAAGGAAAGCCCGAATTTGAGTTTGAAATAGAGGGCGAAGATCAGGGTAAACCCGTAGAAAATGAAGTAGCAGCTAAGGGAAAACCCGAAGTTGATATAGAAATTGAGGACGACACGCCGGAGGAAGACCGAGGCAGGACGCCGCTTCCGCAGGAGATAGTCCAAGAATTAGAGGCAGACGAGTTAGAAGAGTATTCCGATAAGGTAAAAACTCGCCTGAAGCAGATGAAAAAGGTCTGGCACGATGAGCGCCGGGTCAAAGATGAGGCCGTAAGGGAGCGGGAAGAGGCTTTAGCCTTTGCTAGAAACGCTCTTGAAGAGAATAAACGCCTGAAATCTAGGTTGACTGAGGGGGAGAAATCCTTCATAGACACGGCAAAAAGCGCTGCCGAACTAGAGATGGAGATGGCTAAACGAGCCTATAAAGAGGCTTATGAGTCTGGAGATTCTGACAAAGTGGTGGACGCGCAGGAGCAGTTAGCCGCTGTCAACTATAAACTCCAGCAAATAAAAAATTACAAACCCTCTTTACAAAACAAAGAAATTGCTGTAAATAGTCCCCAAGAGCAAGTCCCTAGGCCGGATCCAAAAGCGAGTTCGTGGCAAGAGCGAAATCCTTGGTTCGGTAAAGACAGGCTAATGACTAGTTTGGCATTAGGGTTGCATGAGGACTTGGTTGCCCAAAATGGTCAGGCGTATGCAACGACTGACGAGTATTACCAGCGTATTGACAAAACAATACGTGACAAATTTCCCGAGAATTTCGGGGACGAGATTAAAACGACTAACGGGGGCGGCAAGCCCGTTACGCGCACCGATAGACCTGCCACAGTAGTTGCTCCGGCATCGCGTAGCACATCCTCCAAAAAGATAGTGCTTAAGCAGTCGCAGTTAATGATTGCTAAGAAGTTAGGTTTAACCCCCGAGCAATATGCCCGGGAATTTGCGAAGACACAGGAGAACTAAAATGGCAGAAAACAGACTTGCACGCGAACTTGAAAATCGATCAACCGTAGAGCGCCCCAAGGCTTGGGCACCCGCTTCAGCATTACCGGAGCCGGATAAACAGCCGGGTTACGCATACCGTTGGATTCGAGTTGCCTCACAAGGGCAGGCCGATCCCAAGAACACATCTTCTAAGATGCGTGAAGGATGGGAGCCTGTTCGGATTGAAGAGCAGCCTAAGTTCCAGATGTTAACTGACCCCAATAGTCGCTTTAAGGACAATATTGAGGTCGCCGGACTGTTACTCTGCAAGATCCCTGTTGAATTTATGGATCAGCGTAAGGCTTATTACGCCAAGGCCACAAAGGACAACATGGAAGCCGTAGATAACACGTTCATGAGAGAGAACGACCCGAGGATGCCGCTCTTTAAAGAGCGTTCTTCTAAAACGTCGTTCGGTAAAGGTAAATAAACTTTTAACGAGGTTAAAAAATGGCATATCCCACCGTATCAGGCCCTTACGGGCTTATTCCGATCAATTTGATCGGCGGTCAGGTATTTGCTGGTGCTACTCGTGAGATCCCCATTGGTTCCGGTGAGACAACCGCTATTTTCTTTGGCGACGTTGTGAACCTGAACTCCGATGGTAATGTTACGAAACTAACCACCACAAGTTCTGGCTCTGTAGTTGGTGTTTTCCTTGGTTGCACCTATGTCGATCCGACACTTGGTCTGACCTTCCGTCAGTCGTACCCCGGTGGCTTAACAAACTCCACAATGCAAGCGTATGTGCAGGATGATCCGGATGCTTTGTTTAAAGCCGCAGTGTGTGACACTGGCACCACAACCATCAGTTACTTAAATCGTACTGATGTTAACCGTAACGCTGCTCTGGTTCAGAACACCGGTTCTACGACCACAGGTAACTCGGCTGTAGCCATCAATGATGCTACTGACACTACGACGACCCTGCCTGTTCGTATTGTTGATGTTGTACCTGAGACGGCAATTGCTGGCAATCCCGGTTCTTACACGGAAGTAATCGTGAAATGGAACTTTGGTGTGCACCGGTATTACAACGCCCTTGGCGTATAAGGAGCATATTAAATGGCTATTTCTCGTGCACAACTACTGAAGGAACTCCTCCCGGGACTGAACGCTTTGTTTGGTCTTGAGTATGCTCGCTACGGCGAAGAGCATAAAGAGATTTTCGAAACCGAAACCTCTGAGCGTTCCTTCGAAGAAGAAACAAAACTGTCTGGCTTCTCAGCCGCTCCTGTCAAAAACGAAGGTTCTGCCATCGCTTATGACAACGGACAAGAGGCATGGACTGCTCGCTACAACCACGAAACCATTGCTCTTGGCTTCTCGCTGACGGAAGAGGCAATTGAGGACAACCTCTATGACTCCCTGTCCAGCCGGTACACCAAGGCTTTGGCCCGTGCTATGGCTTACACCAAGCAGACTAAGGCTGCTGCAATCCTGAACAACGGCTTTGACACCAATTATGACGGTGGCGATGGCGTAGAACTGTTCTCGACTGCTCACCCCCTAGTTTCTGGTGGCGTAAACAGCAACGAACCCGCAACTCCTGCCGACCTTTCTGAGACCTCCCTTGAGGCTGCTGTTATTCAGATCGCTGCTTGGACGGACGAGCGTGGCCTGCTGATCGCTGCAAAGCCGCGTAAATTGGTCGTTGCTCCTTCCAACATGTTCGTTGCGACTCGTATTCTTGAGACGGAACTGCGCGTTGCTACGGCTGACAACGACATCAACGCTCTGAAGAGCAATGGTTCGATCCCAGAAGGTTACTGTGTAAACCACTTCTTGACCGATCCTGATGCTTGGTTCTTGACGACTGACGTTCCTAACGGTCTGAAGCACTTCGTTCGTACCCCGATGGCAACATCGATGGACGGCGACTTCGACACCGGTAACGTTCGTTACAAGGCTCGTGAGCGTTATTCGTTCGGCTGGTCTGATCCGCTAGGCGTCTTTGGTTCACCGGGCGCTTAAGTTGTAGGAGGGGGGTTGCAAAACCCCCCTTTTGTTGTATTCTGTAAGGACTAGGATTTTACTCGTACCAACTGACCTAGCAGACTTAGTAGAGAGGGTACGAGGATGTGCTACTACACGAGGACAATATGGCAACTACTACCTTTTCCGGCCCAGTAAAGGCTGGCACAATCAAAGATACTACCGGTACCACGGTAGGCACCGACGTAGCAAACGTAGGTTTTGTTTTGATGGCTCAATCTGCCTTAATCGACATTATTGGCGCCACTTCAAACAACCAAGTCGTGGCTACTATCCCTGCAAACTCACAAATTGTTGACGTTATTCTGAACGTCGCAATTGTCAATAACGACACTGGTACAGCCACTGTTGAAGTTGGAACCTCTTCTGATGCTAATGCGTTTATTCCAAGCACTAGCGTTAAGGCTCTTGCGACCACTCGTGGAACTCTGGATACAGAAGCCACGAACGTCGGAACAACAGATTTGCAGGTTCTAGTTGACTTTGCTGCCCAAAACGGTGACGGTACGACTGGTTCAGCAACGGTAACTGTTCTTTATATTCAGAACAACAACTTAGCGTAATAGGAGGCTGACATGGCTTCCATGCAATATGATGTATTTGGCACAAAGCCGTTAACTGCTACTGGTAACTTTAAAGACCAGAACAATAACGACATTAACCGGACTCGTATCAAAACCATATATGCGGTAAATGGTACGAACGCCGGGTCTGTCGTTATCCGCGAAGGCGGCGCTAGTGGTGACATTGTGCTTACTGTAAACACTGCCGCAAGTGGTACGGCTGGATACACCATTATCCCGTTACCGGGTGAAGGTATTCTGGTCAAAACCGGCACGTTACATGGCACTGTTACTGACACAACCTCAATGGTACTTTTCTACGGATAACCAAAAAAATGCAAAATGAAAAAGGTTACACGTTGGCAGGCCGTCAGATTTTCTTTGGCATCCCTGCTTACGACCACAAAGTTTCACTCAAGCAAGCAATCTCACTTATGCGTTTTGCCCAACAAGCGCCGCAGCATGGGATTGACATTATGGTTGGAAGTATTTGTGGGTGCTCGGTAGTTTCCCGGGCACGTAATCTTTTAGTTCAGGATTTTTTGGAGTCTAACGCTACAGAGTTGATGTTCATTGATGCGGACATTAACTTCCAGCCAGAAGACATTATTCGGCTAATGGCATGGATTTCTGAGCCAAATATCGACATTGCTGCCGGTATCCCCTGCGCCAGAAAGACCGAAAAGACCTATATCGTCAAGTTAGACGAAGATGGGAACGGCGTCACTATGAACGGCATGGGGCTAGTACGCGCGCAACGTGTGGCTACCGCCTTCATGATGATTAAGCGTGAAGTCATTGAGAAGTTGATTAAAGACAACCCCCAGTGGAATTACTGGGATAACAAGACCGAGCGCACGCTGTCTGCCATTTTTGACTTTGCGGTTAAAGATAACTCCTACGTGGGTGAAGACTACCTATTCTGTGACCGCGCCCGTGCGGCAGGTTTCCAAGTCTGGGTAGACCCAACTATTAAGTTGGGGCACATGGGAGTTCAAGAGTACGAGGGTGATTATGGCAATGAAGCCTTCTACCCACGGCTCGTTAAAGATGGAAAAGTGGCAAATGGCTAAGACTCCTGCGTGGCAACGCAAAGAGGGTAAGAACCCAAAAGGTGGGCTAAATGCTAAGGGAAGGGCATCGTATAACGCTGCTAACCCCGGTAAGCCCGGCTTGAAGGCTCCGCAACCCGAAGGCGGCTCACGTAAGAAGTCATTCTGTGCCCGCATGACGGGTATGAAGAAGAAATTAACCAGCGCTAAAACCGCTAACGATCCAAACAGCCGTATCAATAAAAGCCTGCGGGCGTGGAAGTGCTGACATGGAACAGTTTTTCTTAGTTGGGTGGTCTGCCCTACTAACTGCTTTTGTAGCAGTAGTTGGGTTTATTGCCCGTGAAAAGAACGAGAAATTAAAAGATCTCGAAGATAAAGTTAATAACGCTAGAGTGGAGGTGGCCCGTGAAAACGCTACTAAAACAGAAATTGCACAACTTGTTGAACACTTTGACACAAGGTTTAACCGCCTTGAAATCAAAATTGATGGCCTTATTTCAAAGGGGTAAATGATGCTAAAAGACATTCCGGAAGATAATACCGGACTTCCTAATCTACCTGAAGCTGTTCGCAACAAAATGGGGTACAAGCGTAGCGGTGGCAAGATCCCTACTATGAAAAAAGGAGGTTCCGTTGGCTCGGCTTCTAAACGTGCTGATGGAATTGCTATGCGCGGTAAGACTAAAGGACGGATGGTGTAATCATGGCTGACGATAAAAGAATTGAAGGCCGCACTACTTATATAGAAGAGAACATGAAGGATGGGGTTCTTAAAGATCTTGTTATGAAAGTTAGCAAGATGGGTGATGCTGTTGGGTTTACTCAAGAAGACAAGTACAAGGGTAAAACCAGAGAAGAGGTAGCCAAGAAATCTGCGCCTGAGAAAAAGCGGGCTGGTGGCGCTGTTAAGTCATCCGCCTCTAAGCGAGCCGACGGTGTTGCTATGCGCGGTAAAACTCGCGGAAGGATGGTGTGATGCCAGCCGTATCAGCCAAGCAAGAAAGGTTTATGCAAGCAGTGGCTAATAACCCAAAGTTTGCAAAAAAGGTGGGCGTACCAACGTCCGTAGGCAAAGAGTTCACTAAAAAGGAAGGTGGAGTCATGAAAGAGTCAAAGGCAATGATGAAGAAGGAAGTGTCCTTTATGAAGAAAAAGGGCGCCCCCAAGTCCATGCTCAAGCATGAAATGAAAGAAGCCGGTATGAAGAAGATGCGTGCTGGTGGTCTAGCTGGCGGTCATAAATCTGCTGATGGCGTTGCTAAAAAAGGCAAAACCAAAGGCAAAGAAGTAAAAATGATGGGCGGCGGGATGTACAAATGAGGCCAAGCCGGGGGATGGGGGTAATTAACCCCTCTAAAATGCCGAAGGCCAAGACGATCACCCGTAAGGATGATCCGAATAAGGTCAAGATGTTTGCTGAAGGCGGTGAGTCTAAGGTAAACGAGGCTGGTAATTACACCAAACCCGGCATGCGTAAGCGCTTGTTTGAAAGTATTAAGGCTGGTGGCAAGGGCGGTGCTCCGGGTCAATGGAGTGCCCGTAAAGCCCAGATGCTGGCTTTGCAGTATAAAAAATCTGGTGGTGGGTATAGAGATTGAAAGCGCCCCAAAAAAGTCTGAAGGCATGGACAGAACAAAAGTGGAGAACTAAGAGTGGCAAACCTTCTACGCAAGGATCGCAGGCTACAGGGGAAAGATACCTCCCAAGCAGCGCCATCAAAGCGCTCTCCCCGCAAGAGTACGCCGCGACCACCCGCGCCAAGCGAGCCGGTAAAGCAGCCGGAAAGCAGTTCGTCGCCCAACCTAAAAGGGTGGCTGCAAAAACTGCTAGGCATAGGAAAATAGGATGAGCACTACTGGAACGACCAACTTTAATCTACAACTCAACGAACTCGTTGAAGAGGCGTTTGAGCGAGCCGGTGCTGAGTTACGCACGGGCTATGAGTTACGCACGGCACGTCGTTCCCTAAACTTATTAACGATTGAGTGGGCTAACCGGGGTATTAATCTCTGGACGGTTGAGCAGGGGCAGATTTCTATGGCCCAAGGACAGATAACCTATCCGCTCCCAATAGATACCATTGATTTGATGGACATGGTGATTCGTACCCAGACCGGTATTAATCAGTCAGACATTAATATCAACCGAATTTCTAGCAGCACCTACTCTACGATCCCCAACAAGAACGCTCAAGGCCGACCCATTCAGGTCTGGATTAACCGGCAGACTGGGTACAGTTATCTTTCTAATGTCACCTTGAGCGGCAACATTACGTCCTCGGATACGACCATAACTCTGAGTTCTACGGCTGATCTAGCCAATGTAGGCTTTATTCAGATTGGGTCAGAAGTCATTGGATACAGCGGAGTTAGCGTAACTGCTCCTCTAAATCAACTCCAGAACTGCGTGCGGGGCGTAAATGGTACAACGGCTGCTGCCCATACATCGGGCGCGGCAATAACGGTACAGAACCTGCCATCGGTTAACGTCTGGCCCGCCCCAGATCAAGGATCTACAGCGGCTCCTTACTACACATTTGTTTACTGGCGCTTGCGTCGGATGCAGGATGCCGGTAATGGTACGTCCACAGAAGATATTCCATTCCGCCTTCTCCCATGTTTAGTAGCGGGGCTTGCTTACTACATCGCTATGAAGATTCCAGAAGGGGCGCCTAGATTAGATATGCTGAAAGCGGCTTACGAAGAGCAGTGGTTATTGGCTTCAAGTGAGGATCGTGAAAAGGCTGGGCTGCGGTTATCGCCCCGGCAGTATTTTTATTGATGGTGGGCTATGTCAGGGCCAAAGTTTGCTTCTGGTAAAAAGGCAATATCGGAGTGCGATAGATGCGGTTTTCAGTACAAGTTAAAGGAATTGAAGAAGATCGTCATCAAGACGAAGAACATCAATTTGCTAGTTTGCCCCACTTGCTGGGAACCAGATCAGCCGCAGTTGCAGTTAGGGATGTATCCTGTATACGACCCACAGGCTTTGCAGAACCCAAGGAAAGATACAAGTTATTTTCAGGCAGGTTTTAATGGGACACAAGTTGATAACATTAACCCGCCTGACCCAGATGCAACCGATGCCTTTGGTATGCCGTCTGGAGGTAGTAGGATCATCCAGTGGGGGTGGAACCCTGTTGGCGGGGCAAGAGATAATGGGTTAACGCCCAATAATTTAGTTGCACAGGGCAGCGTTGGAACCGTAACAGTAACTACTTAAGGAGTTTAAAATGAGTCTTAAAGAAGCATTAAAGAAACACATGGCTAAAAAAGGCGCTCAGGCTCACCCGGACGCTAGTGTAAAGAAGTTGGCTAAGGGTGGTAAGACTAATGCTCAAATGAAGGCTATGGGCCGTAATTTGGCAAAAATTGCCAACCAGAAAAAGCCCATGTCAATGGTTCGTAAGATGGGGATCTAATATGGATAAGCCAGTTAAGCAAATACCTATCGTACCCAATAACAACGGGTACCCAAACAACGTGCCTAACACCCAGACGATGCGTACTCGTGGTACTAAGAACACCACTCGGGGTAACAGCAACAGCAAAAAGATGGGCTAAATGAACTACACCGAACTAAGCGCCGCAGTTAAGGCTTATTGTGAAAATGACTTCCCACAGGTAGTGGGGTCAGGCGGTCTTACGTCTGCTGAACAGATAGCGATATTTGTTCAAAATGCTGAGGAGCGGATCTATAACTCTGTCCAGATCCCAGCCATTCGTAAGAATATGACGGGGGCTACAACTTCCGGCAATAAGTACTTGGCGCTGCCACCGGATTGGCTCTCTACATTCTCCCTAGCGGTGGTGTGTAACGGCCCAACTACCCTCCCAGACGGGCGGGTTTTTGCTTCCGGGGACTATGTGTACCTACTGAATAAGGATGTGAACTTCATTCGTGAGGCATATCCAAGTCAGACGGATACGGGTTTACCCATCTATTACGCTGTTTTTGACTACAACACGTTCATTCTTGGGCCGATGCCAAACTCAAACTATACGGTTGAGTTGCATTACTTCTACTACCCAACCTCGATTGTGACTGCTGGTACGTCATGGCTTGGGGATAACTTTGAGTCTATTCTCCTGTACGGCTCTATGCTAGAAGCGGCGTCGTTTATGAAGTCTGATGCCGATGTCGTCACTATGTATAAAGAGCGCTACAACGAAGCCATGCTGCTTCTCAAGCAGTTGGGCGATGCCAAGGATCGTCAGGATGCCTATCGTTCTGGTCAGGTGAGGTACCCGGTCAAATGATCCCTGATCTGTCCGGCAAGAAGATCGCAATCGTGGCTATGGGTAAGTCCCATAATCAGTTTGTGCTGGCTAAAACCCACTCTCAGCCGATTGACGAGGTCTGGGCGATCAATGCTATGGCAGGCGTTATCTATCACGACAGAGTGTTTATGATGGATCCAGCGAGCCGATTCTTGGATTCTGATGACGCTGGCACCCAGACTGGGATTATGCGGTCTGTTCTTAAGTCCCACCCCGGCCCAATCTATACCTGTGAGTTAGATGACCGTTGCCCCGGATTAGTAGATTTCCCCCTCGATGAGGTCATGAACGCCTGCGGAACGGGGTACTTCAATAACACGGTTGCTTACGCTATTGGATATGGCATTGCAGCAAAAGTGGCTGAGATGCATCTTTACGGGATTGACTTCTCCTACAAGAAGGTTGTGCATTTTGCCGAGGCTGGACGGGCCTGCTGTGAGTTTCTACTGGCTAAGGCTATGGAGCGTGGCATCAAGGTTGGAATCGCTCAAGGGTCTTCCCTGCTAGATACAAATGAGCCAATAGCAAGTAAACTCTACGGGTACCATAGATTGGCTGAACCCTTGGTGGTAGGCATTGAAGACGATAAGTTTGTGACCAAAAAGTATTCGGAAATCAAAGATTCTTTAGAACCACAGGAGCCTGAGTACCGTGCTCCAGAAGCGCTGAGGACTTAATGTTTGAAGTAAAGATGGGGCAGATCCATAGCCCAATGATTAAAACCAGCGACTTTGGTGGCTTGCCGCTAGAGGATTTGGCTGAGGTATGCGCCGACAAGATTTTGGGTGTGGCTGATTCTGCGCCCCCGGCTATCCGTGAGCAGGCTAAGTATTTCCGGCAACAGATTGAAAAGACAATTTTTGAGTATTTAAAGAGGGCAGCGCAGTCTGAGAGGGCTACCTGTATTCAAGTTTGTGTTCAGGGCGGGGAAGAAAAAGCCGCTCATTTATTAAGGAGAAGTTAAATGGCTTTCACCGGTAATTTCATGCCAACATCTTTCAAGGTAGAGATCCTGAAGGGTGTCCACAATTTTTCAACTGGCTCCGGTCAGACCTTTAAACTGGCTATGTATAACAACAGCGCCTCGTTTACGGCTGCAACCACGGCTTACACCACAACCAACGAAGTAGCGGCTTCTGGCTCTTATGTGGCTGGTGGCGGCACATTGACCAAAGTTACTCCAATCTCTTCGGGAACCACAGCGTTTACCGACTTTGCTGACATCTCGTTTACTACGGCAACTATTACCGCTTACGGCGCCATGATCTATAACGACACGGCTACGGGTAATCCCGCAGTAGCGATTCTGGACTTTGGTGGTGCTAAGACTTCGACTTCGGGGACTTTTACTATTATCTTCCCTGCGGCAACAGCAACCGGGGCGATCATTAGAATCGCCTAAATGGACTAAAATGTGGCGACAATTAGTGGCTGGGGAAAAGGTTCTTGGGGGCAAACCCCTTGGGGATCTGACCAAACCAACGTCGAAGTTCCGCTTGGTGGCTGGGGCTATGACGGCTGGGGCACAACCGCTTGGGGTGTTGGCGGCGGTGTCCAAGCAAACGGCGCTGTTGGCTCCGTCACAGTCCAAACAACAGTCGATGTCAACGTCAACGTTACCGGCGTATCTGCGGCAGGATCAGTTGGTCAGGTACTTGTCACTGGCACTGCAAACACCTCAGTCATCGGAGTTCAGGCCACAGGTCAAATTGGTCAAGCCTCAGTTGGCGAAGGCATTGGAGTCCTCGTCACAGGGGTTCAATCCACAGGCTTTATCGGCGCTTCAACCCAAACCGGAAACGCAAATGTTTACCCCGTATCAGGTAGCGGAAATTCGGCTTGGGGGTATGACGGTTGGGGTGTCACCTCGTGGGGAGGTGCTGAAAGTTCAATATCCGCAACAGGCGAAATTGGATCTGTCACCGTTAATGCTGCTACAAACGTATTTGTCTCAGGCGTACAAGCAGTTGGTTCTATTGGTGCAGTGCAAACAACCGGCAGTGCTTCTGTCACCCTCACGGGAGTCCAAGGTAACGGGTTCATCGGACAGGCCACAGTCAGTACAGGTACAGTTGCCAACGTCACGGGGGTCTCAGGTAGCGGTTCTGTTGGCTCCGTTACCGTCAGCGCAGGGGCTAGTGTCGCCCTTACCGGGGTCAGCGCAACGGGCTTTATCGGGCAAGCGCAAGCCACAGGAACAGCAAACGTCACCCTCACAGGGGTTAGCGGGTCTGGTCAAATCGGTTCAGTTACGGTTGTCCCGCAGACAGTCGTTCCGGTTACAGGCGTCCAAGCCACAGGCTTTGTCGGACAAGTCTCTGTCACAGGTAACGGGGTTGTTACTGTTACTGGCATTCAGGCAGTTGGCTTTATTGGTCAAGCAAATGTCGTCCAAAGCGCCACGGTTACACTTACTGGCGTTGAAGGCACAGGCCAGATTGGGCAAGTCACCACTCAGGCTAATGCCGATGTACCTACCACGGGGCTACAAGCCGTTGGTCAGGTTGGGTCAGTTACAGCGTTTGTCGGGGATGCCAATGTTTACCCAACGGGTGTCCAAGGAAATGCTCAGGTTATGTCTGTCTTTATATCGGTTTGGACTTCGGTTAATGACAATCAGACCGCTAACTGGCAAAATGTCAATGATTCGCAGACTTCAGGTTGGGTACCCGTTAATGATTCACAGACCCCAAGTTGGGTCGATATAGCAGCGTAAAGGACTAAAAATGACTATCAACCGCACCACCCTTTTGGATCTCCCGCTTCCAGTTACTGGAACCGAGTCTGGTACTTGGGGAGATGTTACAAATAACGGGCTAACCCAATACCTAGATATTGCCATCGCCGGACGGACTGCGTTAACCAGTTCAGACTTTACCGCCGGTGCTTTGACTATTTCTACGACAGAGGGTGATTCTTCTGCAACCAACATCGTTGCCGGAAGTGCCCAGTACGCCACTATCTATGTATCTTCGTTGGCGGCTAACTCCACGATCACGGCTCCGAGTTCAAACCGGGCGTATCGGATTATTAATGCAGATGCTACATATACCCTGACGGTTAAGGCTTCGGGTCAGACCGGAGTTACATTCCCAGTCAGCACATCTGGTACGGTTGTGTTTAACGGCACGGACTACCAGATTGTTGATACCTTTAGCACACTGCTCAACGTTGATAACCTAAGACTAGACGGCAACACGCTGTCTGCAACAAACACCAACGGAAACATCACGATCTCTGCAAATGGTACAGGTCGGGTTCAGGTTACGGGTACTTCTGCGGTTGCTGGCGGGATTGAGTTTTATGAGGATACCGACAACGGTACTAACTACATTGCTCTGCAAGCACCAGCAGCGGTTGCTTCAAACGTAAGTTTTACCCTGCCCAACGCAGATGGTACAAGCGGACAAGTTTTGCAAACTAATGGTAGCGGTGTACTTTCTTTTACAACCCCGTCTGCTGGTATTTCCACAGGTAAAAGCATCGCAATGGCGATGATCTTCGGCTTCTAGTGTCCCTATTTAAGGAGTAAGTAATGGCAAACCCAAATATTGTTAACGTCACGACGATTTACGGTAACTCGTCCAGTACGTCTCTCACAACAACTAGCGCAACATCTCTAGTCAGCAACGCTGCGGCAAGCGGGAAGGTCTTCAAGATCAACTCAATTGTTGCGGCTAACGTGGATGGTACATCTGCGGCTGATATTACGATCAACGTCTACAGCGCTGCGGCTCTAGGTGGAACGGCGTTCCCAATAGCGTCTACCATCTCTGTCCCGGCTGATGCTACACTGATCGTGACGGACAAGACCACATCGTTCTACCTGCTTGAGAACCAATCCATCGGTGCTACAGCAGGCTCGGCAAGTGACCTAGTGGTTACTGCTTCGTGGGAAGAGATCAACTCGTAAGGACTGACAATGCCCATTCACGGCTACCCCGGTAACGTAATTACCGCCAATCCAACAGCGCCGACATCGAGCGTTGCTTCTGGCGTTTGGACTACTGAGCAGCAGTTGATTGCTAAGGCGGCTGGGAATTGGCCTCTTTATGTACCGCCTTACCAGATCAGTAGAAGCCTTAGATTCAATAGCGCAGATTCGGCATATCTGGACAGAACTCCCGCAAGCGCCAGCAACCGCAGAACTTTTACTTTGAGTGGCTGGGTAAAACGAACTTCACCGGGTTCACTTCTTGAAGTATTTAGTGGCTATACAGGGCTAGGAAACGGAGACTTAAGAACAATCGCTAGATTTACTGCGGGTAATCTTCTCAGTATAAGTTCAACTCAAATGCAGGTTGCCGGTGACTGGGCTGTAGAAACAACTCAAGTGTTTCGTGACCCTTCCGCTTGGTATCACATAGTAATTGCTGTTGATACTACACAAGCAACATCAACTAATAGAGTAAAGATGTATGTAAACGGAGCGGAGGTAACAGCATTTTCATATGCAGTATATCCATCGTTAAATTACCAAAACGCTATCAACTATAATTTTGTTCATTACATTGGTCTTGGCTACGATTCTGCTAACCCTAATACATTTACAAACGGCTACATAACCGAATTTAACTTCATCGACGGTCAAGCCCTAACACCATCCTCATTTGGAGAAACTAATACATCAACAGGGGTGTGGCAGGCTAAAGCATATTCTGGGTCGTATGGCACTAACGGCTTTTACCTCAACTTCTCAGACAACTCCAACACCACGGCTGCAACCCTTGGTAAGGACTACTCAGGAAACGGTAACAACTGGACACCTAATAACTTCTCTGTAACTGCTGGTGTCGGTAACGACAGTCTCGTAGATTCTCCAGCGTCATATAGTCCGGGCGATACTGGTGTTGGTGGTCAGGTGCGTGGGAATTACTGTACGCTGAATCCTTTATCTACGACTGCTGGTACTTATACTCAAGGCAATCTTAGGTATGTTGGTGCATCCGCTTTTAGAAGAAGTAACGGAACAATAGCGGTATCTACGGGTAAATGGTATTGGGAGGTTACTTTAGGAAATAACCCATATTCACCAAGAAACAGCGGAAGTGTTTACAATGCGTTTGGTTTTGGATTGTCAACTGTTTTTAACTCTACAACGGCACCTACATCAACCACAGATGCAATAATTTTACAAGATAGCGGGTATTACAAGAATTTTTCTGGAGCAGTCACCGATGCTGGGTCTGCTTTTGTTAGTGGGGATGTTCTTTCAATTGCGGTAGACTTAGACGCTAATACATTTACATTTTATAAAAACAACACCCAATTAGTTACTGGAACAATAGGAGGCACTGCTGGGCGTGAATTAGTTCCAATTATCATAAGTGACAGCGCTACTTATGGCGTGATGGATTGCAACTTCGGTCAACGCCCCTTTGCCTACACCGCCCCCTCTGGCTTTTCTTGCTTGGTAACAACTAACCTACCTAACCCGACTATCGGTGCAACTAGCACGACACAGGCTGATGATTACTTTGGCATTGCAACATACGCTGGAACTGGTGGGTCTGGAACAGTAACCACAGGTATTGACATGGCTACTGGCGGTGGTCTTGTATGGTTCAAAGCAAGAAATGGTGCGTTTGACCACCACTTAATTAACAATGTTGCTGGATATGATAAGTTTTTGTCGTCTAATAAAACAGACGTAGAGAACACATACTCGTTTGTAACTAGCGCAACAAGTACTGGTTTGTCGATAAACGGCGGCTCAACAAACGTAAACGGATCTGGATACAACTATGTCGCATGGAACTGGAAAGCCGGTGGCACAGGCGTAACCAACACCGCTGGACAGATAACATCAACGGTTTCTGCCAACACAACAGCAGGATTTTCGATAGTCACTTTTACAACAGATAACACAACAAAAACTGTTGGTCATGGGTTGGGCGTAAAACCTTCTTTAGTGATAGTAAAGTCCAGAAGTGTTGCTGGCAACTGGCTTGTAATTACTGACATTCTTGGCTCAATGCAATATGGGGTATTAAACAGCACCGCTGCATTTACAAGTATTGGGTATTCAGCGCCGACATCTACTGTTTTCCAATACAACGACAACAACGGCGTGACACAAGTAGCCTACTGCTTCGCACCCGTGGCTGGCTATAGTGCCTTCGGAAGTTACACGGGCAATGGTAGTGCTGACGGGCCTTTTGTGTACACAGGGTTTAGGCCGCGTTGGCTTCTGTTCAAAGATTCCAGTAATGGAACATGGCCTTGGATTATTGTTGATACTGCTCGCAACACATACAACGTAATGAATGCTTATTTGAGTCCCAACAACTCAAACGCAGAGGCCACTAACTTTACTGGCAACGCAATTATTGACGCTACGGCTAATGGATTTAAGGTTCGCACTAGCGATGCTTACACCAACACGTCTACTAATACTTATATTTACGCCGCTTTCGCCGAATCACCCTTTAAGTACGCTTTAGCCCGATAGGATCGACATGGACTACCCCGGTAAAGTCATAACTAAAACTCAGGTAACTCCTACCCAGACCAGCGCATCGGGTAACTGGACGCTGGACGATCAAGCCGCAGCCATCAAGAACAACAACTGGCCTGTAGCGGGAGTGCCAAACCCCATCTCTAAAAGCCTAAGATTCAATAGCGCAGACTCGACCTATCTGAATAGGACTCTTACAACGCCAACAAATAACCTTATATGGACTTGGAGTGCATGGGTTAAGCGATGTGACAATGCCAACCCCTATCTGTTTACAACTACAGCAACAGATGGTTCTGGTGGATATATTTATTTTGCTTCTGGTACTTTGGTTTATTGGGACGATAGACAAGCAGGTAACGCTACAGTTTTACAAACAAGTGCTGTATACCGTGACCAATCCGCTTGGTATCACTTTATGGTCGTTACTGATAGAACACAAGCAACAGCCTCAAACCGAGCAAAAATTTATGTAAACGGTAGTCAAGTAACTAATTTTAATGCGACTGCATATCCAAATCAAAATGAGGCTTCACAATTTAATTCGGCTATACCACACTATATTACAGCACCCAGTTCTTTTTTTAATGGCTACATGACCGAAATAAACTTCATAGATGGGCAAGCCTTAGACGCATCATCATTTGGCCTGACCAACCCACAGACAGGTCAATGGATACCTAAGAAGTACACAGGAACCTACGGGACTAACGGGTTCTACTTGAACTTCAAGGATGCAACTTCGACCACCACGCTGGGCTATGACTACTCTGGCAATGCTAATAACTGGACTACCAACAACTTTAGCGTGACTGCTGGATCAGGCAACGACAGCCTAACCGATGTTCCTACCCCGTGGGTTGCGTATAGCGCCACAGGCGATGTTGGCGGGGTGATACGGGGGAATTACTGTACTTGGAATCCGTTGCGTAATGACCAAAACGCAGTTCTTAGCAATGGGAACCTAGATTTAAGCACCGCTGGTAGCACAAGCCGATACGGAACCTATACAACACTGGGTGTTAGTTCTGCAAAATGGTATTGGGAAATTACCGCAGGTTCATTGTCCACTGATGGCTATAACATAGGCATTGCTTCTGCAAGCAAAGGCGCAACATCACCACTTGGTTCAGATACTCAAAGTTACATTTATTTGTCTAATGGAGATAAAAGAACCAATGCCACAACCGCTGCTTATGGTGCAACATATACCGCTGGAGATGTAATTGGTGTTGCGTTAGACCTTGATGCGGGGACGCTCGTATTTTATAAAAACGGCTCAAGTCAAGGAACTGCATACTCAAGCATCCCATCAAATACTTGGTTTCCAACTGTTGCTGATGACGCTACTGCAAGCACAACTGGTTCAAGTTTTGTAGCCAACTTCGGTCAACGCCCATTTGCGTATACACCCCCCGCTGGATTCCGTTCACTATGTACCACTAACCTACCAGCAACGACTATTGGCTTTGGGCTGACGAATCAGGCTGATGATTACTTTAATACTGTAATCTTTACTGGTAATAGCACAAGTGACCGCACCATAACAACGGGGCTACAGTCTGACTTTGTTTGGGCAAAACGCAGGAATGATGCCTATAGTCATCTATTGTTTGATGCTATTCGTGGTGCAGGAAGAACATTAAGATCAGACAGCACAAATATAGAATCTAACGATGGTGGATTTTACGTTCAGCAATTTAATTCAGATAACTATTTGATTGGGGCAACGGATCAGGCGCTTAACCATAGCAGCGGTACCTATGTGTCTTGGGTCTGGAACGCTGGTGGCTCTAACGCTACTAATACCGCAGGAACCGTTACCTCAACTGTCAGGGCAAACACGACTGCTGGATTTAGCATAGTAACTTGGACTGGTGCTGCCGCTGGCGATACTATTGGACATGGCCTTGGTGCAGCCCCTTCTTTAATAATTACTAAAACCCGTACTGATAATACAGCCCAACCTTGGCCTGTTTACCACAGAAGTTTAGGGCGTGGTAAATATCTTACACTAAATACCACAGCAGCAGAAAACGCAAGTTATTCAACTTATTGGGGCAATAGCGAACCATCATCCACAATTTTTGGAACTCTTACGATAGCGCAAGGCGCAAACAATATCGGGAACATGGTTGCCTACTGCTTCGCACCTGTTGCGGGGTATTCTGCGATTGGTTCGTATACTGGTAACGGAAGTTCTGATGGCCCGTTTGTTTACTTGGGCTTCCGTCCTGCTTTCCTAATGGTTAAACGCACAGATAGTACTGGAACTTGGGTAATTATTGACTCAAAAAGAAATACGTACAATCCTGAAAACTTAGAGTTGTATCCGAACACAACTGCTGCTGAAGGTAACGGTGGTACAACTTACATTGAAGATTTCTTATCTAATGGATTTAAGATTAGACAAACAGATACCACATGGAACGCCTCTGGTGGAACCTACATCTACGCCGCCTTCGCCGAGTCACCCTTTCAATTTGCTAACGCACGATAATTTTTTAAGGAGAACATTATGTTCGCAGTAGTTCAAAACGGTAACATCGTTCAACTCATCCAGCCCGATACGGCCTTTGTCATTGGCGAGAAGCAATACTCAGCCAGATTTATCCGCAACGCTACCGAGGCAGAGCGCAAGTCCGTAGGTGTCTACGAGGTCATCCAAGGCACTCAACAAGACCAGCGGTTCTACTGGGTAACTGGCCCGTCCTACCGTGTCAACGAGACCAACCAGACGGTTGAGGCTACCTACACGGCTACTCCCAAGGCGCTTGAGGACAAGTTAGAGACCAAGGAAGACGGTACTCCTCTGTACGTGCAAAAGTTCGACTCCGCTGCAAACGGCGGCAAAGGTGGGATGGTGGACACCACAGAACAGGTTGTTACCAAAGGTCTCAAGTCACAGTGGATCGCACAAACCAAAGCCGCTGCTAACTCAGAACTTGCCCAAACCGACTGGATGGTGATCCGTAAGGCCGAGCGCAACGTAGAGATTCCCGGTGGTGTAATGGCTGACCGTGCCGCTGTAGTGGCTTTGTGTGCTGAGAAAGAGGCAGCGATTGCCGCCTGCACAACGGTTGAACAGTTAATGATTGCAGTTCAGGGGTAAATATGAAACGCATAGTCGAAGCGCAGGACATTGACGGAACCATAGTGCCAAAGCACGAAGTAGAACTGCTTTGCAAAGCCTGTGGGTATGACTTGGATGAGTCTGAGTTAGAGGCCGACACCTGCGCCGACTGTGGAGTTGACCTAGACCTCCAGCAAAACGTAGCAATCCATACGACAACACTACCTGCTGCTGGCGGCGGGGTGTTCTAAAAGGATGAATTTTGTCAGATTTAGATCCGATTATTGGTACCGCCAAGGCGGCGACCAAAAGCATTAAGTCTGCTATCGAGTCGGGTAGGGAGATAAGTTCAGCAGTCGAGTCGATTCAAAATTTTGGTATGGCGGAGGTCAAAGCCCGCCATGCTTTTAAGAACGTACGCAAAAGTCAAGAAGGTGAAATAACGATTATGACCGCCATGGCGGAGTGGCGCAGGCTAGACCAAATTCGCCGCATGGAGTTGGAAGTAAAGGACTTTCTGATCCAGCAGTTTGGGCACTTCAAGGGTGAGGAAGAGTTCGAGAAGGTCAAGAAGATTAAAGAGGACATGATTGCCCGTCATGCCAAGAGTAAAGATGCAATGGGCAGGGATATAGAGAAGTTACGAGAGTTGCAGATTATTTGTGTGATGCTGGCGTTTCTGGTGGTCACCATTTATTACATCATGAGGGGTCATCTGTAATGGCTGAGAAACTAAACGCTAATGACACGCTTTCAAAGGTGCTGGCGTATGTTGACTCACCATTTAAACTTATTGCCCTGATTCTCATGGCGGTGCTGGCCTTCGGTGGCTGGATGCTGTACGACAACAAAGACCTGATCGTAGGCACCTATAAAGAACACCAGAAGTTGCCAGACATCGTGGAAGACCGGGTTGAGGACGCTGTAGCCCACCTATTTAAAACCACGGGTGCGACTACCGTGGCGGTATTTAAAGTAAACCCCCTGCTGGGAACCCGGGTGCAGTATCGGGCGTATACCAAAGAGGGCAGGGACAAGACGAACGACGGGCTGGACGTAGGACTCTTTACGACCAACCAATCCAACAATCAGGACGTAGTAAACCTGATGGCAGGCACCACCCCGTGTGGGGAGTACAAGGCGGCACAGTCTGAGATTGGCCTGTGGTACATCGAGAAGGGTATGCGGTTTGGGTGCAGGATCAGTATCCCGCCTGAGCCGAGTCGGTTCATAGGGCAGATTACCGTGGGATGGGACAAGCCCCCCGCTGATTTAGACCAGACCCGGGCGATGCTCAATATCGCCGCAACCATGCTTTCAAGGAGTAAGAAATAATGTTCCCAGTCGCTGCTTTGTTATCCATCGGTGAGAAGGTTCTCGACAAGGTTCTCCCAGATCCAGAGGCTCGTGCCAAGGCGCAGGCCATGCTTATAGAGATGCAGCAAAAGGGTGAACTAGCCCAACTACAAGCGGACATGAACGAGCAGGATAACCTGACCAAGCGGGCTGAGGCTGACATGAAGTCGGACTCGTGGCTATCTAAGAACATCCGGCCTATGACGCTGATCTACATCCTGACTGCCTACTTAGCCCTAGCCGTGATGGATGCTATGGGGCTGGATATTTCTGACAATTTCGTATCTTTGCTGGGCCAGTGGGGCATGCTGGTGATGTCATTTTATTTTGGGGGACGCACCCTTGAGAAGGTCATGGACATGAAGGCCAAGCAGAAATGAACCTGACCGCCAACTTTTCTCTTGCCGAGATGGTGAAGTCTGATACTGCACTGCGGCATGACATGGACAACACACCGGGGGAGGCTGAGATTGCTAATCTTAAAACACTCTGTGAAAAGGTATTGCAGCCCGTCCGTGATCACTTCCAAACCGGAGTTAAGGTCAACTCAGGATTCAGGCACCCCGAAGTTAACGCAAAGGTGGGAGGCTCCAAAACGTCCGACCATTGTAAAGGACAAGCCGCTGACATTGAGATTCCCGGTGTTGCCAACGCAGACTTAGCCGTGTGGATTATGGACAACCTTGACTACACTCAGTTAATCCTTGAGTTCTACACCCCCGGGGTGCCAGATTCGGGGTGGGTGCACGTCTCCTACGACTCTGCTAACCTCAAGAAAGAGAACTTGACGGCTACTAAGCAGAACGGTAAAACGGTGTATCTAAAAGGACTTGTTGCCTAATGGCCTTATCAAAACTCCAATTTAAACCCGGACTAAACCGAGACCAGACGAACTACTCTGGTGAGGGTGGGTTTTACGAGTGCGACAAGGTTCGCTTCCGGTCAGGGTTCCCCCAAAAGATTGGCGGCTGGTTACGCTATAGCCTGTTTACGCTGGCTGGTATATGCCGCCAGATGTATAACTACATCACCACCGAGTCCGACAACCTTATGGGCTTGGGTACTAATGAAAAGTTATATCTTGAGACGGGTGGCAACTTAATTGATATAACCCCAATTCGGGCAACCTTTGTTAGCCCCGCTACAGACAACTGCTTTGACACCACCAATCTGTCAAGAATAGTAAACGTCAATATTGCTAGCCACGGCGCTACGGCTGGCTCCTACGTGACCTTTTCAGGTGTTGTTGGCCCGATAGGCGGAATCCCGCAGGCTCAGTTCAACGCAGAGTTTCAGATCCAAACTGTGGTGGACGGCAATAACTTCACCATCCAAACGACCACAGCCGCAACTAGCACGACAACTAACGGCGGTGGTACAGCCATCACGGCGGTCTTTCAGATCAATATCGGCAACCCGTATATCGCCTATGGATACGGCTGGGGTGCTGGTGCTTGGGGCCGTTTAACATGGGGTGAGGGTGCGCTTACGCCGGTTGTAGACCAGCAGCGTGACTGGTTTATGGATAACTTTGACAATGACTTAATTGCCAATATCCGCAACGGCCCAATCTACATCTGGGAGTACACGGGGGTATTTAATACTCGCGCCGTTCTTCTTTCCTCTTTAACAGGAGCCGCCAGTGTCCCCGTCGAAGCCATGCAAATTCTTGTATCACAAAACGATAGGCATCTACTCGCTTTTGGCTGCGTGCCTTACGGTTCTAGTAGCGCTGGTGATTTTGACCCCCTTCTTATTAGGTGGGCTAATCAGGATGATCCTGTTAACTGGGCGCCAGCCGCGACAAATTCCGCAGGTTTTATCCGAGTATCTCGCGGATCAAGGATTATCAGGGCGCTACCTACCCGGCAGGAGACGTTAGTATTTACTGACTCACACCTGTATTCGTTCCAATTTACAGGTACAACAGATGTGTTTGCGTTGCAGGAGTTGGCTGACAACACCTCAATCATGTCCCCAAGGGCTTGCATTACGGCTAACAACGTGACTTACTGGATGGGACAGGATAAGTTCTATGCCTACTCAGGCCGAGTCGAGACACTGCCTTGCACCCTGCGGAACTTTGTATTTAACAACTTTAACTACAACCAAGCGGCTCAGGTTGTATGTGGCACGAACGAAGGCTGGCATGAGATTTGGTGGTTCTACCCAAGCCAGAACTCCGGTGTAAATGATAGTTACGTGATCTATAACTACATGGAGCGTATTTGGTACTACGGCTCTATTAATCGCACGGCTTGGCTTGACACGCCTCTACGTCAGTATCCGCAGGCGGTTGGTGGGAACTACGTCTATAACCATGAGCAGGGCACGAACGACGATACCTTGCCAATGACATCCTATGTGCAGACCAACGACATTGATTTAGTAGATGGCGATCAATTCATACTTATCAAAAGGATCATCCCTGATATTAACTTTGAGGGGTCTACGGCAACAAGCCCTCTCGTGTACATGACGATGAGGCCACGGAACTTCCCGGGGTCAAACTACAAAACAACCAATAACCCATCAGTTACCCGATCTACCACGGTGCCGATTGAGCAGTACACCGATCAGGTATTTATCCGTGCCCGTGCCCGTCAGATGGGGTTTAAGATTCAATCCGAAGACTTAAATGTGCAGTGGCAGTTAGGTACGCCAAGACTTGATGGTAGACCGGACGGTAAACGATGACCATCTGTGTTGATAATGATATTCAAAAGACCTTCGTTGCACCTGCCCTACCGGTGCCGCCTGTTGAGTACGACCAAAAGTATGCAACAGACCTTATTAGGGTTTTGCGGCTGTACTTCAACCAGATTGACAACTTTCAAAATGCCGTAGCAGGCATACTAAATGGAACGGCTTGCGAGGGAAATATGACCCCATTACCAATTTCGATAGGCGGCACTAACGTAGATGCTTTTGGGCGTTTGCGTGTGAGCGAACCCTACAGCCTATTTGACAGCCAAAGCCGTTACGCTGCTGACAATCAATTTAGCACTTCTACATCTGGTACTGGGACATCGACATTTAATACCAATCAGTCCAGCGTTAGTCTGGCTGTGACGGGTGGTGGCGTTGGGTCTGTGGTACGTCAGTCCTTTCGCAATATGCTGTATCAGCCGGGGAAAAGCCTGTTGGTTCTAGCAACCTTTCAGATGGACAACGGCACTTCTGCCAACCTTAATCAAAGTGTTGGGTACTTTAATACCCAAAACGGGCTGTTCTTCCGTCGTACCGGAGGGGTTAATGCGCTCGTATTGCGTTCAAACACTTCTGGCACGCCAAGTGATGCACGATTTGTTAATCAAGCAGACTGGAATGGCGACAAACTAGACGGTACTGGCACCTCTGGATACACGCTTGACCTGACCCACCCACAGATCTTGTGGATGGACTTTGAGTGGCTTGGTGTCGGTTCAGTCCGGTGCGGCTTCATTATTAATGGGCAATACGTCCTTTGTCATACATTTAATACCGCCAACGTCTTCGGCACGACGGTCTACATGACCACTGCTATATTGCCTATTCGCTACGAAATCACTACTACAACGGCAGCAGTTGCCGCTACGCTCACGCAGATTTGCTCGTCGGTAATATCCGAAGGAGGCTTTGAGGCCACATCAATTGAGCACGTTGCAAGGCGGACAACGGTGCTTGGCACCATAAACACGGCGGCCAACTTCCTCCCAGTTGTCTCGATCCGGCTGGCTTCGACGGCTCTGGGCGCGGTGGTGCTTCCAAACCGTATACAGTTTCAGCCGACCACGCTGCAAGACTACGAGATTGCGCTGATTAAAAACCCCGTCCTTACGGGAGCCACTTGGGCGGCAACTGTTCCTTCTGATGCCAACGTTGAGTTTGATGTTGCGGCTACGGCGATTGCCACGGCAGGCACAATTGTTCAGACCGGTTACGTTGCCAGTTCGGGTGGCGGAGGCCAAGCAGACACGACGGCTCCTACCGGGTTTAACTGGGATCAGCAACTTGGTGTATCCCTGACGAACGTTAGCGACATCTATACTTTGGGCGTCCGAACGATTGCTGGCGCTACAACCGGCGATGGGGTTGGCTGTATTACCTTCTATGACTTAACCCAGTGACATCACTTGACAAATCTAGGATAATCTAATTATGTACTCAGCCCCTGCTACCCCCCAATACGCATACGCCCCTCCCATGCCTGCCTTTGAAGGGGGTGGTCGGGTTAAGGATACCTACGGCCTAGAGAACGCTGCTGAGATGATCCGGCGACAGGGTCGGGAAGGCGATACAGTCCTTGCCCACATATCCCCCGAAGAGGCTGGCATTCTCAAACTTATGGGTGGATCAGGGACAATCAATCCTTATACGGGTTTACCCGAATATAAGTCAATTAGGAAGTTTTTTAAAAGCACACCCATACTTAAAGATGTATACAACCTAGGTTCTTCTATCGGTAAAGAAGTTGAGCGTGGCGTTGAGTCCATAGCAAAAGATAAAATTCTTGGCCCGATTGCTTCAATTGCCGCTGCCTACTATGGCGGCCCGATTGGTTCGGCTATATATCAAGGTGTTGCAACTCCGGGGAGTAGTTTTGATACAAAAAGTGCAATTAGGGCAGGTGCTACTACCGCTGCTTTTAATGCCCTGTCTGCTCCAGATTCAAATGTCTTAACGCCAAGAGGCTCAATAACTGATCTTTTTGGTAGTGGGATGCAACAAGTTCCTGTAGAAGGTTTTTCAAGTGTTGCTGAGTCGGCACCGTCTGTACTTGAGTCTATAGGCGGAACTATGGATGCTGCTGGTAGCGCAAATATACCGGGCGAAATTGGATCCTTAGAGAGTGCAGTGGCAAGCGCAGGGCCACAAGCAATTCGTTATCCCGGTAGCGGGATTGGAGAACCATTAGGGCAATTGGCAAGTGCTGATGTGCCATTTTCAGATGCCTCTCCGGTTTCTATTCCCTCTACGCCAGCCACCCCTGAGCGTTTACCTACTTACAGTGAACAATATTTTGACAATATGATGGGTCAACCTGCTTCTTATGCTGATGTTGGGGAAGTACCTACGTTTGATTATGGTCGCGCTGCTAGTGATATTAGTGAAGCAAGCGCTGATCCAAATGCATTCCAAAAAGGGATTAACACTTTAAAACAAGGTTATAGCGATGTAAAACAAGGCATTAGCAATATTATTCCTGAACCGGTTAAAGATGCCTATGACGTGGTAAAAGATTACCTCCCCGATAGACAGGATATTAAAGATGCTGCGGGGATTACTTCTCTTGGTACAACCATTTATGGTGCGTATAAAACTAAACAAGAACTTGATGACCAGAAAGCCGAGGCTGACCGCATTTTGGCTGATCGGGAAAACCGTACAAAAGAAGAAATTGAGTTTGCCCAGAGCGTTCTTCGTGACTATCCCTATAACTACCAGCGCTTAACTGAAGAAGATATTCGCCGTGAGCGTGGCATGGCTATGGGTGGTCGGATCGACTCTTACGACGACGAAATCGGTGGCGATGACAATATGATGCAGGGTGGCATTGCTTCCCTAGCCAAAGGCGGTTTGCCTCCCCGATATCTCCGTGGTGGGGGCGACGGGATGAGCGACTCTATTAAGGCTAATATTGAGGGCAAACAAGAAGCCCGTCTGGCTGATGGCGAGTTTGTAGTCCCTGCTGACGTGGTATCCCACCTTGGTAATGGCTCCTCTAATGCTGGGGCTAAAAAGTTATACGCAATGATGGATCGAATTCGTAAATCACGCACAGGCAAAACCCGTCAGGCGCCTGAAGTCAATACTCGTCGCTTGATGCCTGCTTAAAGGATAGATTATGGCAACCACCTCACAAGTCGTAACCAGTCAACTACCTACCGCGTTTGAAGAGTTTTATAAAACCGGTGCCCAAGGCGTTCCCGGGTTAATCCCAACGGCCTTTAAACTCTACGGAGCAGGCACCCCCGCCGACTACCAAGCCAACATCCAAGGCCCATTACAGGCCGCAGGTCTTTATAGTGGCGCACAGCGGGTAGCGGGTTTAACCCCCGGTCAGCAACAGGTAGGCGCACAACTCTCTGCTATGCAGACCCCCGGACAGTTCGCTATGGGGACTGGTGCTCTTGGCTCAGGCTATGCCGCCGCCACCGGGCTTCCAAGTATGTTGGATCAAGGGGTGATGCAGCAGTATATGTCTCCCTATGCACAGGGCGTTATTGACGTTCAAAAACAGCAAGCCCTAACAGATGCCCAGAAAGCCCAGTTAGCCACTAACTTAGGAGCAGCCCGTCAAGGTACTTATGGCGGAGCACGGCAACTGCTTGCCACCACAGAACGTGAGCGCAACCTCCAGAACCAACTCGGTGACATCCAAGCCAAGGGACTTCAGGCTGCCTATGAGGCTGGGCAAAAGGGGCTGGAATCAGAGCGTGCGGCTCGTCTGCAACAGGCTCAAACCTACGGCACATTAGGTTCACAATTTGGTCAGTTGGGTGTAGCGCAACAAGCCGCAGACATTGACCGTCTTAAAACTCTTGGCGCTTATGGTGACTATGAGCGTGCAGTAGCGCAACAAAAAACAGATATTGACTACCAGAACTTATTGCAGCGTATTCAGTATCCTGAGCAGCAACTTGATAAACTTAGTGGCTTTATCCGTGGTATTCCGCTCACCGACACCACAACACAGACAGTTACGCCACCGCCCTCATTTGCAAGCCAGTTGGCTGGCCTTGGGTTATCTGGTCTAAGTCTGTATAACTTAATGGGTAAATCATAATGGCAATGGGAATAACTCAAGCCCTTAAACTCCAAGAAGGGCCAATCAATGCTCTAGCACAATTGCCACAGCAGCAACTTATGGCTATGGCACAGCAAGGTCGTATACCGGCTGACATGCTACCAATTATCCTGAATGAAAAAGCCGAAATGGCACAGGCTGCTGCCAATATGCAGGCCATGCAACAACCCATGCCAGCCTCGGTAACTGAAAGAAACATGGCAATTAATGCCCAAGCCGAAGCGCCCCAAGCGCAGCCACAGATGATGGCTATGGCACCGCAACAAGAAATGCCGCCTATGGACACGGGAGTTGCCTCATTACCTGTACCCGAAGAGATGTACGGCAACGAGTATGCAGGTGGCGGAATTATTGCGTTTCAGGCAGGTGGAGATTTAAATGACGAAGAATATTTAAGGGCTTTAGAGCGTGACCGTTCCAAAAATTATTCTCTTTCAAATGATGAAGACTATGAAAGACCCGGATACGATTTAGGATTTTCTCGAGCAACACAACAACGAATTGACAACGAAGGAGCGGGGTTTAATCCTAGTGCGTTTGGCTTAGGCGCTACTATGCCTGCTCAAAGGATTCCTTTTAAAGCAAGAACAGTCGAAGATATTTTCACTAGTGGAAATGTACTTAGAGAAAGAGAAGCGCCAGCGCCCCCAGAGCGAGAAGCAATTAAAGAGTACCTTGCAAATCAAGCCCGTAAAAATACCGATGTGCGGACAGATGCTTGGACTCGTGCACTAGAGGCAGGTCTAGGCATTCTTGGTGGTGAGTCCCCCTATGCTTTAACTAATATTGGCAAAGGCTCCCAAGCCGCAGTTAAAGGTTTTGCTGAAGATATTAAGGAGCGCCGTAAACAGACAATGGCTGATATGCAACTTAAATTGCAACTTGAAGAGGCTGCACGTAAAGAAAAACTTGACGCGATTTCATCGGCTGAAAGAATAGCAATGTCAGAAAGAGAGCGAGAAGCTCGCGGCGAAGAAAGCGCTTTAGACCGAGCAAGCCGTGAAGAAACTGCTCGTTTGGATAGGGAAAACCGCCTAGCAATTGCTAACATTCCTGATAAAACCCTTCAAGCAGCAGCACAATTACGTAAGAATGATCCTAAATTGTCGTACTTAGACTCAGTTTCTCAAGCTGCACAGGCACTTGCTCCAAAAGATACTTACAACGCTACTCGAACTGCGGTATCGTCGGCGGCAAAAGATGCCAAAGCTGAATTTTTACAGTTACTTTCATTTGATCCTAAGTTACAAGCAGATATGCGGAAGGCTGCGGGTGGTGACAAAGCAGCGCAGGATAGGATTAACGCAATTAAAGATAAATTAGAAGAAGAAACATTTAAGTTATACAAAGTACAAGGTGTTGATTTAAGTAGTGGTAGGATGCAACCTGTTAAATCACCTACTTCGTCTAATGACCCCCTTGGCATTCGTTAATGAATATTCAAGAACTTCGCAAACAATACCCTCAATACAATGATTTATCAGACCAAGACTTAGCAGCGGGATTCCATAAAAAGTTTTACTCTGATTTACCGTTTGAGGATTTTGCAGGCCGTATCGGGTTGGGTGTTGCCCCCGCTGCGCCGACTGCGCCTGCGCCAAAGGTAGAAGAAGCACCAGTAGCCCCGGCTACTCCTGAAGAGGTTGCGCCTCCCCCCACAACATCAGAAAACTCAATTACTGACTTTTTAGGGCGTGTAGCCCGTAATGTGCCAAGAGGTATGAGCAGCGATGCTGCTGGCGTGTTTCGTAGCATCGGTGAATTTGGCAGCAAGGCGTATCAAGAAACACCTGCTGGGCGTTTTTATCAAGCATTAACTGGCACTATTGGGAAACAAGATCCCGCTGCAGCTTTTGCCCAAAATATGGCCGAACTTGGTCAGTTAGCAGAAAGTGAAAAAATAAAACCCCCTGCCGACCAAGGACTAATACTTAGTGGTGTCGAATCCGGCCTTGAAAGTTTTGGGCGAAATTTAGCTCTTTTGCCTGCTGCAATGCTTCCCGGCGGTCAGGCTGCTGTACTTACGGCATTTGGTGGAATGACTGGTGGTCAGGCATATCAAGAGGCTAGAGAAAAAGGTCTAAGACCTGAGCAAGCATTACCTTTCGCTGCATCCCAAGGTGTTATTGAGGTTGCTACTGAAAAAATGCCTCTTGGCAGTCTACTTAACGACATTAATCAAAAGACCGGCTTTGGTCGGATGCTGCTTAATCAGTTAAAGAAAGAAATACCCGGAGAGCAACTTGCGACCATACTGCAAGACTTAAATGAATGGGCTGTATTAAACCCTGAAAAACCGTTCTCTAGTTATTTAGCAGACCGCCCTTCTGCTGCAGCGCAAACTTTTATTGCAACTGTTGTTGGCACTGGCGGTAATGTCATCGTTGGTAAAGCCATGCAAAAAGGTGCTGAAAAATTTGCTGGGCTACAAACTCCCGAAGAACGACTTATAGCTGGACTCGATGCCCTTTCGGCAAGTGAAACCGCTGCGGAACCCGTAGCAACTACCCCTGAAGTTAGGACAGCATTTGCCACCGGCTTTAAGCAGATGTACGGGCGTGACGCCACTAATGAAGAACTCGACCAATTGGTGAAGGCTTATGGAGAACGAGAACTGGCAGGAGGAGTTGCTACAGCGGATGCCGCCGGAAGAATTGAGCCTAGCCTTCAGGTACCTGACGAAACAGGTGTCGGAGCAGGAATTACCGAGCAGCCTACTGAAACTGGAGCCGGAGGAGTGGAGGTTTCTGGGGTTCCTACTGGTGGGGTTGGAGTTGGAGCAACGGCTAAGCCAAGTCCATTAGCCGAAGAAGGTAAGACTAAACCCACTCAAGAACTAACATTTACTCCTGTTGCACCCCTTCCAGAATATGCAAACTTACCTGTTGAAACTGTAAAAGCAGAAGGGTTTGGGGCTAGTGCGCAACTTACTCGCGATACCCAACGTGAACCTAATGTTTGGAAAGTAACCGGGGTAAAGGCAAAAACTTCTGGTAAAGGTCAAGGAACTCAATTTGGGCAAGCACTTACAGATTGGGCAGATCAAAATAACGCCACGTTACAGTTAACAGCAGCAGCAGATAAACCGAACAAACAAAAAGACCTCATTAATTTTTATGAGCGCCTTGGCTTTGAGCCTACCCCTGAGTCTAAAGAACGTGCAGATATGGGGTTGTCTTATCAAGGATTGATACGTTACCCAAAACAACTCGAAGCAGTCACAACCCCAACGCCACCTTCAGAAGTTGCACCAACTGCGTTGCCAAGAGGAATGAATGACGCACAGTTTTTAGATGCGGCTACCAAACTGCGTGCTGGCAAGGTCGGTGCGGTTAAATTTCAAGCCTTAAAGGCACTTAGGGATTCTGGTCTAGCCTTATCAAATAACTCATTGTCACCTGAAGGCGAAGCCCTACTTGATGAACTAGCGGCTACTTCAAAGCCCGCTGACCTGCGCCCGTCTGGGGAAACTATTAAGGCAAAGCCGGGTGCAAATGTACGTCGCTTGTCAAAACTTCTTGGCCCCAAACTATATGGCGAACCCAAAGAAATGCCAAAGGTTTCGGTTAAAGAGATGGTGCAGAACTCGTTTGACGCCATTAAGCCGATGCAAGAAAAAGGGCAATTAGTTAAGGGCGTTATAGACATAAAAGTTGACGCGGGTTCACGGATTATTTCTGTATTAGATAACGGCACTGGTATGTCTCCCGAGACGCTATCGACTACATTCTTAACTATTGCTGGTACTAAAAAAGAAGGTACTCGAGATTCTGGCGGTTTGGGTATTGCCAAGATGCAGTTTTTGTTTAATAACGAGCGTATTAAAGTAGTTACGTACCGTGATGGTGTGCTAAGTGTTTTGGAAAGTACGGGGTCAGAACTTGAAGAGGCGATGGATGATCCTAACCTTGCGCCTGATGTTCGGGTGTACAAAGGCGATCAGATACCCCCTCAATACCTTCAAATGTTTCCGGATGGGCACGGCACTTTTGCCGAAGTTGTTGTACCAGAGTCGTACAAGGATTCTTCTACTGGGGAAGACGTTGCTATCAAAATCCCCGATAGCGAGTTTGGATACGCAGTTTTAGAAAAAAGCCCGTTATTTGCAGATATTTCTGTTTCTTTTAACGGTGATACTGTTCGCATAGGGGATCAATTTCCGTATGACAGCTACACTCAATTTGCTGACGTTAAGTTTGATTGGGGTACTGCACGAATTTATGTTCAGAAAAACCCTCAACGGTATATGTACAGCGATAACCTGCACATACTCTCTAATGGATTGTGGCAGTTTGATGGGAAGATTGCAGTAGGTACGGGCTTCGATGCTAAAATAGTGCCAAGAAATTTTTATCTTGACGTATCACCTAATAAAAATGTAAAGCCAGAAGATTCTAATTATCCGTTTGATTTAAATCGGCAACGGTTTTCGCCAACGACGGAAAAAGGGTTTGAGCAGTTAACTAGTTATTTAAACTTAGTTTATGGGGCTGTTGATTTAGGGAATGACGCTAAAAACTTTGGGTCAATACAGTATCTGTATGACGACAGAGGAACTATTAAAGCAACTGCACCAGAAGAACTTGCTCCTAAAGGCGATGCTGGGATTGTAAAAGTTGCTTCTGACATCTCTGAAGGCGATGTCATTGAGGTTAAAGAAGGCCGCTTAATTGTTAAAGGTCGGGTTATCCCTGAACTGTCTCAAGATGACCTTAAGAATTCTAGAATTAACCTTGATGAGTTTAAGATTGATCAAGCCAACGTTGATGCTAAACGTGTTATGTTGCACGATAACGTCGAACTTCCAGATCAAGAAGAAATTAAGAAACTTAAAAAAGAACTGGAAGATGCTAGGTCTGATTGGTATGACAATAAACTTACCGATACTGAATGGGAATCTAAAAAAGTTGAAATTGAACGTAAGATAACAAATGTTAAGGGTTCATCTTTAGTTGAAATGGCCCGAGACAAATTTGGTCAACGTTTTGACAAGTTCATATACGAAATCGGTGATGAGTTCCAAAAACTTAGATCTTATGTTGCCGACCTTATGGGGTACGATGACCTTCGCAACGAGGCTATTGGCATAAGTTTTGACACAGAGTATCGAGGCGTAAGCATTCGATTGCCTTTTAACGGTTCGTATATAAATCCGGCTGTAACCGAAGCAGAAAAAATGGGTGATGCCGCTGCTGGGTTAGTGGGGACAATGATCCATGAACTTGCTCATCATAAAGTGCGTAGCCACAACGCCGATTTCCCTGCTGAGATGCAGCGAATTACGTATAGGATGGAAGGTCAAGAACTTGAATTTGGCGACACTACAATAAGTGATATTAAACGTCGTGTATTTAAAATTTTACGTGATAATAAAAATATTTTTGAATTTATTCGAAAGGTAAATACAGATGCAAACGCTAAACCTCGTGGAAAACGCTTCCAAGATTCTGGCTCCTACCAAAGGAGAAATGAACGCCGTGCTGACAGCGTGGAGAGATTTGGGGGAACAGCAGCAGGCGAACCCGGAGTATCTGGAGGAGTTGAACTTAGCCCTGAATACCTTGCAGAAGAGCGCGAGCGTGCCAGATTTTCTGGGCAAACTACGCCGGGAAGCATCGAAGACCAAGTAATAAATCGACTTGCTAAGCCCCGAAATATTGCCCCTGCAGTTGCCGATGAGATAGCCAAAGGCAATTTAAAGCGTGCTCTTGAGGTACTCTCAACTCGGCTTACTAATCCGCTATACAAAGAACTAGCCGCAAAACTAGCAGCGTTAGACCTACCAACTACGATTAGCTTCAACAGCGCTCGAGACTTAACCCGTCGCCAGATTGACTTAAAAACACATCATCAACAGAAGCGAATGTTTAATTACGTTCAGCTTACCTACCCGGATTTGTATAACAAATATTTTGAAAACTATGACCGGGATGAAAACCTTGAAAAAGTCTATAGAGGTATAAAAGAACTACGCTCTCCTCGCTATAACATGCAGCCGGTAATTGCAGAATTTACCGATGTTAACAAAGCCTTTGAAGACAACATCCGTGGGTTGGAGGTTGCCGGTGCTTACTACCCGGCATTCGATGCTATTACGATAGACCTTGATAACTCTACAAACGACGTCTTCTTACACGAAGTACTGCACGCGGCTACTGAGGCTATCCTTAACGCCGACCCCAATACGCTTACGGAAGGGCAGCGTGCTGCTCGTGAAGAACTCCAAAAGATGTATGAGTATGCAGTTGCTAATATTCCGCTGGACTTGTATGGTCTAACTGATATCCACGAGTTTGTATCTGAGGTCTTTACTAATAAGTCATTCCAAGACCGACTTAGAAAGATGATGTACAAACCGGCTAAGATGCCGTTCTTTACACGCCTAGTCCGTGCAATTTATCAAATGGTTGGCATAGATAACCTTGCTAGTAACGCTATGGCTACGGCTACACAGTTGTTCTCGGCAGTGCGCACCCGTACCCCCACAGCGGCAGGTGCTCGATTCGCCCCAAAAGGTAAACGTATTCAGGGGCCAATTTCAACAACATGGCGTTCTGCAGAACAAGTCGCAGTAAAACTTGTTGGTGAAATTGAAAGTGCTATTAAAGGGCACGAAACATGGGATAAATTACGTTCTGATATTCTTGCGCCAATGTGGGATGCAGGCAATACTATATTCCGTCGGTCTATTCTTGGTTTTTCTAACTTACGTCAAATTGATGACCTAACCAAGACTAAGTTCCCTCAGATTAGCGGTGCTATCCGAATTATTGAGCAGATGATTGCTGATCGGAACCGCACAATGACCAAGGCTAAAGACATTTTAGCCGAATGGACTCGCTTGCAAGCACGTTATCCGAAACAGTCTCGGCTCATGGGTCGAATTATGTTGGAGTCTACTATCCGAGGGATTGATCCAGATACAGCACAAGCAGGTTCTTTAAACCCAGCAATGCAAGCAGCTTGGGATGGACTAAATCCTGAGTTTAAAACTATTTATCGCCGTGTAAGAGATTTTTACGCCGACTCCATTAATACAATGGTTTCGGAGATGAAGAAGCGTGCGTTGCAGTTGCCCAAAGCCGAGCGTCAAAAGGTTATTAAAGAAATCAATGATAAGTTTGGTCGTGATAAGTTAGTCGCACCTTACTTCCCCCTACGTCGTTTTGGTAACTATTGGTTCCAAGTCGGCAAAGGCAACTTTAAAGAGTTCTATGAGTTTGAAACTGTATTGGGTAGAGAGTTAGCGTTTCGTAAGCGTAAAAGACAGCTATCAAATGGCAACGCACAGCAGCAAAACTTAGCCGAAACCATGCGCAAAGGTAACGGCATCTCAGAGCTATACAATCAAAATGCTAGTTCGACTCAAGTTCTTAAAGACGTTCAAGATATTATAGACTCTGTAGGCGCCATAACTAAACCTACTCAAAAAGAGTATCAAGAAATTGAAAAAGCTCTAACTAAACAAATGGGCCAAATCCCAACCCAAGAAGAAGTAGAAAAAGTATTTGCTGTAGAAAATACAAAGAAAGAACTTAAAGAAAGTCTTAATCAGTTAATTTATATTTTGCTCCCCCAGCAAAGTGTTCGGAAAATGTTTATCAACCGGCAGTCAATTCAAGGTGCTAGTGAAGATATGATCCGTGTTTTTGCTACTACGGCTGTACATACTGCTTATCAACAGTCGCGGTTTAAATATTCAGAAAGATTTATTAATAACTTAATTAATGCCAAGGAATACGTCAAAAATTTACCTAACTCGGATGTCTACGACGATTACATCAAGGAAGTAGAGAAGCGCACGCCGACAATTCTAAGCAACGAAGATACCAGCATGTCTGCGGTAGTAGCAGGCAAACTATCAGATGCTACGTTTTATTTTATGCTGTCTGCGCCGTTCTCGGCTATGCTAAACCTTTTAGGTATGGCTGCGATCACAATGCCTTATATTGGTGGCCGATATGGATATGCTAAAGCAAATGCTGTAATGCTTAAAAATCTTGGTCGGTACACAGCCACAATGCCGAAACGTACAATTAGTCCGGCGTTTAAAGGACAAATTATGCAGATGGAGTTCCCGTCGATTGTAGAAGGCGGCAACTTAGACCCATTGATGCAACGAGCGGCAGACCGATTTATTGAAGATAACGATATCAATATCTCGCAGACCAATGACATTATGGACATTGGTGGTCGACCATCAGAGCTTTATACAGGGCGGTACAACACAGTAAAACGGACTATTGCTGCATTGTTTCATCAGTCTGAAAGGCTAAACCGCGAAGTAACGCTACTGTCTGTGTTTGAGTTAGCCTACGACAAGTTCTTAAATGAACCTAAGAAAAATTTACGTGGCGTTATCCAGCGTGATAATGCAGGTAACCCAATACCAAATACACCAGACGAAGCCTTTGAGTTAGCAATTACGGAAGCTAAAGATATTGCTGGCCTGTCTTTGGGTGACTTTACTCGTCAGATGAAGCCACGGTACTTTACGCCCCCGCTGCTTTCGGTGTTGACTAAATTTAAACAATACTCTGTGTTAGCTACTTACGTCGTAGCCCGTAACTTTTACTTTACTCTTGCCGCCCCATTCCGTAAAGCTGAGATAAAAGAGTTTCGGCGGCAGATGATCGAAGACAAGATTCCGCAGAACATCATAGACCAGCGGATTGCCGAAGCCGATGCTCAGCGCCGAGAGACTTACAAAGAAGGGCGTCGTCGGTTGGCTGGTATTTTAGGTGTGACATTCTTGCTTGGCGGTGCAGAGGCTTTACCGTTTTTTACTTTGTTAATTGGTAACATAGTTAAATTAGCGGCAAATGATGACGACGATGAGTTCTTTGACTGGGATAACTGGTTTAAGAACTACATGGAAGTCGAACTTGGTGGTTATGTAGCCGACATATACAAGAAGATGGGCATGGGTGAAGATACTGCCCGTAAGGCTGGCCGTGGAACTATGGAGGCAGTTGTCCGTGGCCCGGCTTCAGTTGCAACTGGTGGCTCACTGAGTGAGCGTGTCAGCCTTGACCCCGTAAATTTATGGTTGCGTGATCCTCGGTTCTCTACCGATACCCGAGAGAATGTGGTGGAGAGTGTAATTGCCAATGCTGGCCCTGTAGTTGGGTTAGGGGTAAATTGGGCCGAGGCTATCGAATTAATGGAGCAAGGACAATACCAACGTGCCTTTGAGAAAGCCGCTCCGGCAATTGTGTCTAAACCTGCTGCTGCCTATCGCATGGCTGATGAGGGGGCTAAAACTAGATCTGGAATTACGCTAGTAGATAACTTTTCGGCTTGGGAACTTGCAATACAATCAATTGGACTGCAGCCTGAGCGCCTTGCTCAAAAACAGAAAGCAGCCATTGAGGCTAAGACCTACGAGCAAAAAGTAATTGACAAGCGTAATACCCTAATGAATAGACTATGGATGGAGCGCGGCAATACCGATGCTTATGCAGACACCATTGAAAACATCCAAAAGTTTAATCAAAAGTACCCAGAGTACGCAGTTGAACCAAAAGATGTAATCGACTCTTTCAAGCGTCGGGGACAGAACCAAATGGAAGCCGAAGTGTTTGGTGCGCAGATTCAGAAGAAACTACGCCCACGGGTTTCCCCAATGTTGGAATACGGCAGAGAGTAAAAAAGACCCCCGCGCTGGGCGGGGGTGCAAGGTTGAAGGAGTTCAACCACCAAGAGGAGTGCCATAGGCACCGACAGCGAGGAGGCACTGTCAGGTCGAAGTGTACTACCCAATTCTCCAAATACGCAAGCCACGGAACCCGTCCTCCACTACTAACTTTACTTTGACCTCAAATCCCAGTCTGTCCATAGTGTTTTTTACAACGGCTCGGGCTTCCTCTACATCTAGGCAGGGCACAAAGAAGGATCTGCCTACCCTAAACTTAGTCCAATCGACCTCGTAGTTGACCCCATTAACCTGCATCTTTCGGTGTTTCCTCCGCCGGAGCCTCCTCCTGAACCTCTTCCTGAGCCGCATCAGGGTCATCTAAACCGTGCTGAGCGGCGGCGATAAAGACGTCTGGGTCAAGGAAATCGCCCCTAGAGCAGTCAAAGACGTACACATCTACGGGCGGTACAGCGCTTAATTTAGTGCCCTTGGACATCCGTTTCTTCGTAGCGCCCCCATAGACACCCTCGGCGGTCAAAGAAGTCAGGACATCCTTTAGCGTGATCCGATGCTCGGTACAGTATTTCCGCAGTGCGGTAGCCGTAATAAACAACTTCATGGTGTCCGGCTCCATGCGGATCATCAACTCCCCGCGTGGCTCTAGAATCGGCAACATTTCTACCCCGGTTCGCTTGTCAACCTCACCATTAATAACCAGCGTATTGTTGCGGTGCATATTCCAAAACTCACCGATGACACTGGCTTGGCTCGTCAGGGGTGGCTTAATCTCCTCTTTCATTTCCCCAAAATGGGTGAGCATCCACTTGAACACTCTGCCAACATCAATATCAAAAAGCCCCAAACGCCTAGCAAATAAAGCCCCAGCAATATTGCAAGCAGCAACACCTGACCAAAAACGTTCACGGTTTGTGAATCCAACCTTTTTATCGATGATCTTTTGGATTTGACGAACTTCTTCAAGCCGTTCTTCCAAGTTAGAAACCAAGTCGCGCAGGTATATACGCCCCGCGTGACCATAGTTTGTATACAACTTAGGATAAATTTCATCCGCTTCTTCCTTGCTCAGCAACTTAACTGACGGGATTTCATACTCGATAACCCGCATTAACTCTCCGTCTGCCGATTTAGTCAAGGACTTCAACTTGTCTACCACCGATGCGTTTGACGAGCACAGGAGGATAGTCTCCCAACGGGCAAAGTTTTTACGCTCTTCATTGGCACTAGACTTCATCCGGCCACGGCCTCGGCCTTGAGAAACAGCGTATGCCCAGTCGGAGAAGTCGTCTGGAGTCATCTTGGTAATCTCGTCACAGCCTAACCCGAGGTTGTTCATAACCCCAAGCCGGTGGAGCCTGACGTTCATAGTATCCCTTTGAATCAGCATCAACTCCTCGGGGTGGCCGTACACACTATGCATAGCCTTCAGCGTCGTAGTTTTACCTGTACCGGACTCGTTGTTAATTAGATTGATGATGGCGCCCTTGAGATTCAGCAGTTTCATAAGGGGGGCACCAAAAGCCGTAAAGAAGCCAAATGCCATAGGCTCAAAGCCGGGGTTGTTGTAGACATTAATAACAGACTGCCACTCTTCTAGCGTGCCTTGTGGCTCAAACCACGGCGCTAATTCTTTAGTGTAACTAGACGGTGGGCTATACCTGTCGGCGTCGGCGCAAATTTCTGTGTCGCCTACTACAAAAGATTTATATTTATCTGTCCAACCAAACTGCGTTCTCATAATTTCTGCCTCGTGTTTGAACTGCAACTCCTTAGTAAACCGCACAACATAGAACATAATCGCTTCCATCTGCTTAGTCATGGCAACGATTCCTTGATAAGCAAGTTTGTCCCGCAGTTTCTCTTTTGCAAGTAAATCCATAGCCGCCAATGCAAATTCTTTGACTCCATCTTTTGGTGTGTGCAGCCTCATCCAAACCATTTCGCCGTACTCGGGGTCACGCATACGCTTTACTACATACAGGTCATGCTCATAAATTAGGTCTGGCTCTTCGCCATCTTCGGCGGGGCGGGAATAAACTCCGCCGTTCTTACCTCTAAAGAATGGAAACGGGTACTCAGGAATAGTGTATGTAACCGGCATAAACGCAGCCGGTGGGGTAACTTGGACAACATTATCTTCCGGTGCGGCTTCAGCAATCTCGGCACCAAGCACAATAGGCGATTTGATCTGACCCCAATGCGGGCACTTGTCGCAGATGTTGGGGTTGTTTTTATTAAATACTTCGCAGGTATAGGGGCCTTTAATTAACTTAACTTTGTTTTCAGTCTCTTGCTCAGAGTAGTTTGGGTGCCCTTTAGATATCTCATGTACGGCTGTATCACTATCTACACAGTATGCTGCAATTGATAACGCGCCACGCCAAAGCGGCTCTTCCAAACTTTCTTGGTTATCCATCGCATACTTTATCTGAGCACACCCCTCGCTGTTCTGAGTTTTTAGCCAAATGGTTTGGAACCGAGATTGCCGGTTACCCATCAAGGCTTTGGTTAGTTCATTTAAATTGCTAGTAGCATAGTCAGGCGCCTCTCCGTCTGTGTCGGACACACCCAATAAAGTTTTAAACGACTCAAAGTCTACTGGTTGAGAGAGGTGCTGTAGTTGGACTTGCGCAGGGGGATCAGGTTTATAGTTTAAGGTCTCCGGTATTCTTAAGATAGATGCTGCATCTGATGTACGAGCAGGGTCGGCTTCGAGGTTGTAATCGACGCAAAGTTTCTTTAGTTTCTCCGCTACACGCTTCCAATCAAGCCGAGGGACAGCCGATATCAAAGGCCAGTAGACATGAAGCCCCCGCCCTGAATTAACAATAGTCGGCTTAGGAAGTCCTAATGCTTTGCAAAAGTTGAGCAGGGCTAAAGCCCCATCAGCCTGATCTGCATAAGGTTTTCCTTCTCCGCAATCGATATCAAGCCAAAACGACTTAATATTTTTTACGTTATCCGCTGTTCGTGTGGAAGGCTTTTCGTACTTCGAGCAGGCAAAATAAACATCATAGTGCTTGCTTAAAAGGGATTGTATTTCTTGGTCTGCTTCTACCAGCGTCTGTACAAAGACCTGTTTGGGCAGTCCTTTTTTCTTCAAGCCGACAATGCAGTACCACCCCTCTGTGGATAGCACCGCCGACAATAGGTCTGTTGTAGCCATTCCTAATCCAAGTGGACTTTAGTTTTAAGTTTCGCAATGACTTCCTCAATCTTCTCAATCTGTTTTTTGCGAGGCATTTCTTGACCCTTAAACCACTTGTATACGGTCATACGGCTTACGCCGAAGAACTGTGCTGCGTCCGAGACTGGGATATCTTGAGCAATACACAACCTCCCCAGCATGACACCGGGGTGGGTTGCGATTGCGCGTTTGTTAGTTTCTATTAGCCGAAACGAGTAGCCGCGTGTTTCTGCCATGCTTACTCATCGTCGGTAGACCACTCATTGAGGACATCAGCAAATTCTTTCTTGGCTGCTGGCTCAACATTTTTCTTAGCCGTTTTCTTGGTCGGCTCGGCTATTTCGTCAGCAACATCTACCCGCTTTGCCGATACCGATATGGTCTTTGACTTCGGCCCATCAGTTTGCGTTGGGGTTTGTACGACTGCAGACTTAGCAGCCGGACTGTTACCTTTCTCCTTAGCAACTGACCACTCTTCACGCTCCAAAAACCTAACCGGCTTAAAGGTCAGCTTGGGGGTTGCACTGTCCGAGTCAAACTTCATCTCGGTGACTAGGGTGTTGATGTTCTTGCCTTGCGACCCTACATACTTAGCGTACTGCTGGAAGGGCATCTTATCCAAATCGCCACGACCAAAGATTGAAGTAGAAGGCAGCGTTAGTTGGAATACGTCTCCACCTATGTCGCTCTCAAGAACCACAGCAAGCCTTTGTTGGAACCGGCAAGCGCGGGAGTCGCCCGAACCAGACCCTTTAATGTTTTGGGGGCACCCATCACAGGTCTTATTTTGTGCAGACTCGATACTTGAGTCAGGCGTAATACCGTCGTTTGACCAGCAGTCAGGCGCAACCGACTCTCCAGCAACATAAGCACCAGAGTAAAACTGTCGGGATACGTGCGGATTGCCGTTAACAATAACTACGTTCATCGCACGGTTTTCGTTCTTAGCAATCTCTTCACCGCTAACCATCATGCGGAATACACCGCCACGAATAGAAATACGTTTTAGTGCTGTATTACCCGCCAAAGACTTAGTTAAGTCATCAAGTTCAACTTCTTTAAGGTAGTCGGGCAGATTTTGATTAAACAAAGCAACGTTGCTCATTATTTTCTCCTAATGGTGATTTCGTACTCTTGATCCACATTTAATCCCGGTGGATGCACATCGGGTCGATCCTCTAAAAACTCACGCATATTTGTTTGATGTATGCGCTTTTCCAACAACTCCATAGCACCATGTTCACGCATGAAGCCGTAGAAACTTTCCCAATCATTAGTCCAGTACCGATTCTTAATTGTTCGGTAGGCTGTGCCATTCTCGGTTTTAAAACTTGTGACGCCGGTTTCTTTAGATATCTTTAGCAACTCTTCTTTCAGAGTTCGCATCTGTTCATCAAGGGTCGCAATTTTACCATCGTACTCGCGTGTTAAATCTTCTTTAGCGTTACGAATTTTGATGTAAACGGCGACGATTTTATCTATGGCTTTATCCATATATGTCCTCTTGGTTGTTTTTTACTATTGTATCTAAAAACTGTACTTTGTCAAGTATCTAATTCTTTTTTGTACAAATCAATTATCTTAGTGTGGAAATCTAATTTGCTCTGCAGCATCGCATACAACTTTGTTTCTACAGGACTACCTTCGATATGCACCACAGTTACAGGATTCTTTTGTCCTTGCCTGTGCGCACGCGAGTTAGCCTGCAAGTATGTCTCGATAGATGTCACTGGGGCATACCATATAACAACGTTTGCAGCAGTTAATGTTACTCCATGTGCAGCGGCTTGTGGCTGTATTAATAAAACTTTGGGGTTAGGGTTTTCCTGAAAGCGCTTGAAGATGTCTGTGCGTTTATTGACGCTTACAGAGCCGTTAATAACCTCCGACTCTATCCCTTGTTTGGTGAGGTAATCTTTTAGTAGATTAATAGTGTGAGTAAAAGGTACGAAAATCAATACCTTATGTGAGGCTTCTTCAACTACTTCTTGAATTACCTTGAGACGGTTTGATACATCGAATTCAATTACGTTGCCGTTGTCGGTGTAGACCGCACCGCCTGAAATCTGTAGTAATTTAGTCAGGCTTGAGGCGGCGTTGACAGCCGATACCTCTTCTCCAGCAGCGGCAATAAGCATATCTTTCTTTAACTGCCGGTAGTATTTCTCTTGCTGCGGGGTCATGGGGACATACCGAGATGTGTAAAGCATTTCCGGCAAGTCAAGGCATTCTTCTTTCGTATACCGAATGGCTGGCTGCAACAGGTCATGCACGACTTCGTTTGCTTTCGGCTTTGGTATCCACTTAAACCTAGTCAATTGATACATAACAGTATCTCTAAATCCACCCAAGGTCATCGGCGCTCTTTCGGGTACGCACAATTTGACAAGCCCGTAAGCATCAAGCGGGGACTGCGCAGCAGGAGTGCCGGTCATCATCCATAGCCATGTGGTTGGTTGGATAATATCTTTCATTATCTTGAAACGCTGAGTGCGGGAACTCTTATAGGCGTTTGCCTCGTCAATAATGATTAGGTCAAACTTCCCATTTTTGATATCGTCTTTTACAACCTCTACCCCATCAAAATTAATAATGACGTAGTCTGCCCCGCCGTTGATGATTTCGGCTCTTTTCTGCTTGGCTCCATAAGCAACGTCTACGTGCCTGTGGATTGCAAACTTAAATAGGTCTGCTTGCCATGCAGATTGCATAATAGATAAGGGACAGATAACTAGCACTCGACGGATAATCTTTGCATCCATCAGGTAGTCAGAAGCCCATATGGCAGAGGCCGTTTTGCCAGTGCCCTGCTCGTTAAAGCAGAACGCCCGTTTGTGTAGGGTCAGAAACGATGCTGTGTCTTTTTGATGCTCCATTGGCTTATGCAGCCCCGGCCAATCGTAGTCACGCTGAATTGGGGACGGTACTTTTTTAATCCGTAACTTACGCAAAGCTTGGGCTTCAGACAGCCCCCAGTTGACGGCTACCTCACTAACTTCCCCCTCTTTTTGTACAACTTTGCTCTTCTTAATTGTTTCTGTAATACGGCTAGGAAACTTAGTCTTAACCAGCAGTATCCGGTCATTTATTATTTGCACGCTTCTTTTCCCGTGGGCTAACTTCTGAAATTAACTTCTGTTTGGAGTCACGATCAAACGAACGATTATTGGCTGCTGACGTAACTTTTAAACCGTCTTTATGTGAACCACCTTTAGACAGCGCCTTAACGTGGTGTACGTCTTTGCCATCCCCCTTGCTAACTTTGCCAGCCTTTTCCATGATTCGCCGTGCTCGGTTGCGCTCGGCACGTTTCTTTTTAACCATCTCGGTGCCATCATAGTTTTCGTATTCTTGCTTGTAGTTGCGGTCAGCTTTGTTTGCGTAGGGCATGGTAGTCTCCTAATAAGGTTTCCCAAATTGTGGATTATTTTTGATACCTAAGTCAAGGGACAGCCTCTCGTTCTCATCCTTGACCCTGTGGTATGCCTGTCTTAAATGCTCAACTTCTTTGTGTAACCGCTCGATTTCGGCTTTGTATTCAACGGGTATAAGGTAAAGAGGGTCGGTATATTCTTCGTTTTTAAACGACGCAACGTGCCCGTATTTGTTCATCCAAACTAGGGGAGTCATTCTTTCACCTTATAAAACTTCTTGGAACCCATTCGTATTAAGTCCGCGATACCGTTCTCAACAAACCTGTTTAAGGTACGACCTACTTTGCCCTCGCTTGCAATCCATTCCCTTGCAATAGTCTTTGCCTGAACGGGAGTTTTGGGGTGAGAAAGTAGATACTTCCACACCTTCTCTTCAAAATTGGTCATCTCAATTGCCACTGTTCTTCTCCTGTAACCATCTATCTACATCCGCTACCAAACCATAAAGTTCTTGTAATAACTCGGGGCTTGGGTCGGTTATGTTTTCACTAATTAATTGAATTACTTCGTTTACATTTAGTTCTTGCCATTCACGATTCTTCATGTGTTCTTCTCCTTTAGTTTGGTTTCTAATATATTTTCTTCATCCTCATCTAGTTTTTCAAGTTCTGCTTCGTAAGCCTTGGTTAGGTCTAATATGTTTTCTTTACGTCGCATCCATTCGTAGTTGTACCTAAAGTTTCGGCGCTTAATTGGGTCAAACTGAGCAATCTTTCTATTCATGTCAAACATCAACTTCAATAATCTTTCACGAAACTGCTGAGGATCTATGTCTAAAATGCTCAAATAAGTATCAGAATGCTGGAACAAAAAGTAGATTGCAGAAATTGCCTCATCTGTGGGTATACGCAGTCTCCCTAGTCTGCGGGGTTTTGATTGCGCATCTTGAATCGCTAAAGCCACAACTGCAGATAGCAACCTACGATTGGCTGTACCCTGTGCCCTGTAGTCTAGTTCGTATGACATGCTATTGCTCCTTTTGCAACTCAATTAATTTTTCAAGGTAGTGCGCGGCTTTATTTAAATCATCAACGCCACCTTTGCTTTGCCACCGAGAAACGTACTTAATAATGTTGCCCTCAAAGTACCCGATGTTGTTGGCAGCTATGTAATCCCAAGGCTGAATAGACTTGTCCTTGTAATGCGTACCGCCAACCTGTTCATCATTTGCGCTCATGGAAACACAATTCTCCTTATCTTGGTTTGTTTTCTAGCCCACTTAAGAATTAGTTCATGCTCTTTTGGAGTCTTAAAGGGCCACGCTAATTTACGCATTTCATAAGGTACATCATTTAAAGGGAAAGTAACCTCTTCAACTTTGGGGGTTTTCTTGGCTGTCATCTCCATTGTCCTTTTCCATTGTGCTCACAGTCTTTTACGTGGCAAAACTTTCTGCATGTGAAGTTCGGTCTTGCGTTCCATACGTCGTTTGTCATAGCAGCCTCAAGCCTTTGAATCTCAGGCAACCATCGCCCCCACGCATCTTCTTGTATGTTGTTTACAAATGAGGCTTTGACTAAGTCTTGGGCTACAACAAATACCAACCCTGCTTTTATCGACTGCACATGGGGGAAGTGCTTGAAAACTAATAGCGCCAGAAGTTCTAACTGTTTAGTATCAGCATACTGAGAAGACTTGCCCGTCTTGTAGTCCACAAGGTGAGCATGATCGCCATCAATAATTAGCAAGTCAGCGATACCTCTGAACCACACATTCTCATCTTTAAACCCAACCGGCTCAAAGTCTTTAGTCAGCCCCATCTCGTACTCACACAACTTAATACCGGGAAGCGCCTTGAGCGCATCTAGCGTCGGCTTTATGAAAGCGTATTTGGGGTCTAGTGACTTGTCCCCACATACATAATCTTCGGCTGCTTTGTGAACCTCTGTGCCATAGTCAAGATGTGGAGTCGGCGGTTCAACAATATCTTTGACAATCCGCATTCGATAATACTTGCGAGGGCATTGCTGAAACAGGGAGATGCTGCTGTATGACCAAGTATATTTCATTCTTTGATATGGCTTTTAACAGCCGCCCTCATTAGCCGCAGTTCAACGATTGCTTGCTCGATTGTAGATGCTGCTGCTACATGGTCATTCTCAAGTAAGTGTACGTGGATTTCTTTTAATAACTCTTTTACTTTCAATTCGTGAGCCGTGTAATTTAATGCTGTGTCTATTTTCATAGTTGCACCCTGTAATGACGCTACATTGTTATATGCTTGCACACCTCTAACATTCACCATAACTATCTCCATGTCCAATTTCACACGATAAGGGCAAAGTCTCTGCCCATTTTGGTCGCCACTTCATACATTCGGTAATGTATTTTGTCGCTTCATCCACTTCTTCTTTCTTAACAACGCACGCAATTGCGTCGTGCACCGTAAGAACAACTCGGTATTTCTTAGATATCCGAAGCATCTGTTCACCGATTACGCAACGGGCTACGGCTTGGCAGATGTTCTCCACCACCTTACCGCCATAAATCTTGGTTGTACCCTTGCGGGTGTTGTATATATAGTGCCTTTCCCACACCCCACTCTTGGGGTTCTGCTCTTCAATTGCACGCAGATTCATGTACTTCAAAGGCAGTCCGCTTGGTAGATCAAACCCAACTCCGGGGAGCAAACTTACTGCCTGTGGTTGCGTACCAAAATCACAAGTCTTAAGATCCTCACTAGCCAAAGCATCTAGACATTTTTCGGCTTGTGCCCACAAGTTCGGTATCCTTGGGTATACCCCACGATAGGTATCAACAATGTGTTTACAGAGTGGGTCGGTCATCTCAACGCCAAAAGTTTTTAACTGTGCCTGAAACTTTTTCCACCCCATGCCATAGCCTGCGCCCAAGATGGTTGTTTTACCCACAAATCGCTCTGCGGTAGTGATCTTGTCAATCGGCCTGTGGTAAATCCTAGATGCCATGATTCTGTAAACATCTTCGCCGTTTTCAAATGCATCTACCAAATCAGTCTGCCCCGCTAACCAAGCAACAGTCCGTGCCTCAATCT
>Ga0315904_10000676_pt1 | contig 54596 bp, 57 predicted proteins | sample LakEriMetagenome_6_FD_203529 | JGI IMG/M metagenome (GOLD analysis project Ga0315904, IMG submission 203529) | Freshwater fungal communities from buoy surface, Lake Erie, Ohio, United States - Buoy 12 MA120 | ecosystem: Environmental > Aquatic > Freshwater > Lake | place: USA: Lake Erie, Ohio...
AGATTGTTTAAATGTTATTTCACCACCAGCATAATCATCATTTAAATACAACAAAACAGATAAAACTCTTGTACTTACGCCCTGATCTTGATGTGGTGGTAAATGTCCAGACTTATCATATCTTAATAAACTTGTTGTTTGTTCTTTTGCTTTAACATTTTTTTGTGCAAATGGATATAGTTTTGTTGAATAATGAAACAATGCCTGATCAATTGATCCATGTATTCTATAAGATATATTTCTTTGCTCATCTCTAAAAGGATCTTCTTCTAATATTTGCCCCATAGTTGGAACAAATTTTTGCCAACAAAAGATTTCTTTTGATTTAGAACTTTCATTTATCCAAGGCGTCCACTCTTGAACAATAGTTTTAGATTTTATTTGATCATCACTATTTAAAAATCTTTCATCTAGGTCTTCTATGTTTCTTATAATTTGGTCTGTATTTTTTACAATATTCTTATAGTATACTAACCCCAAATCTAAAACTTCATGATTGATTGAACTCACGTTCTGCAGCCTCTCTTTCTAATGGATATTCTACGGCTTGCCAAGTTGGATTCTTATCTTCCCCCAAAAAGTCAGGGTCTGCATGTTCTGGAAGTGATGTGTGCATATATAATGCAGTATATCTATGTCCTTCAGTTACTTCAGTAATACCGTGAATATATTCTGTACCAGCACTTGGAAAAAATACTGCAGAATATTTTTTAGGTTGATAAACAAAATCTTGATTAGGAAAAAATATCTTACCACCTTGATATTCTGGAGTTTCGTTTAAATAAATTATTGTACTAAATTCTATAAATGGTTCTGGGCCTTGAGCATCTAGGTGTAAACCACCCCTTGTTCCTTTGATCCAGTGAGATCCAAAACCTTTAAAAACATATATTGGATTAACAAATCCATTGTAAGACCTATGTATTTCATTAGCCTTGTTGCCATACTTAATCATAATATCCATAACAGTTTTGTTGTATGGTAATGATGTACCGCCGTATCTTTTGCTATAGTATTCTGGATATGGATTAACTTCTGATGGGTTGTGTTGCTCCCTTATTAGGGTTTCTGCATCCTCTTTGGTTATAAAGTTGTCTATTACTGCAATTCTATGCATGCTATTCCTGTCTTTTTTCTATTATACCATTAATCAATATAGTTTATCTTGGTCATAAACTTTTTTGAATCTATATCAGTAAATAAAGAGACGTCAGGATCATACTCTACATCATTGAGTGGAAAGGGTATGGGATTTAACTCATCAAGATTAACCCTATGCTTTCCTAGAAAAGAAACAACATCTCCCATTAAAGGCTCACTAATGTCTTCATATTTATTTTTTTGTTTTTTAAATAAGTCAATCATTTCATTATAGTTATGATACTTAGAAAATGTTGTATATAGATATTCTATTGTGTCTGCTCCATCTTTTTTATAAAAACTATCTGGACAACTATATACCTTTATATGGTGAGCATAATACAAGATGGATAAAGTTTCTTCTTCACCATAATATTTCATATACCAAGGATATCCAATTTGTTGAAGTGTTGAGGTATGTCCAAAAATTAAATCTCTACTAACAAAGTATGTTCTATCTATATCATTAGTTATCTCTTCTTCTTTTTTTAAATAAAACAATCCATCATTACTTAAAGTTATTTTGTTTTTACCGCTAATTATAGACTGTTTGTCTTTAATATTTTGTAGCAAATATTCGTCCCAGTCTTGATTTAAGTATATGTTGTCTGATAATATTAATGTATAAGAATACTGTGATTGCTTGAGCATATCATTTTTGTACTGACATGGACTCTTTATTTTATCCCAAACAACATGACTATAGTTGGCATCTTTTAAATTTTCAAAATATTCCCACTTTTCTAAAGCATTTTCATTATAAAAGCCAAACTGACTCCATTTTGTTAAAGGACTTTGATCAAAAATCTTAACAAATATTGTATTTTTTTTAGAAGATTTATCTAACAAATTAGCAACAACATTCTTTAAGTTTTTATTTTTATAAGAATAAATTATTACATTTATTGGATTTGGTAAGTTATTCGTCATAAAAGTCTTCTTTTAAACCTTTACCCCTAAATAGTTTTTTTCTCCAAGCAGTTTTTTTATAATAGCCATATAGTAGCGATCTTCTATTTTCTGCCTTAAATTCATGCTCATCAATTTTTTCTTGATTTGTATCTATTTCCATTTCCCAATTATCTCTTTTAAAAGGAACTATTTGAAAAAGTGGAGTACCCTTCTTAATGATTCCTTGAAAACCTCTCTTTAAAAAAAATGCTGTAAAAACTGGTAGTCCCCAAATATCCGATTCAACAATACCAGACATTGTAAGAAATGGTAAATCATATCTATTCATTGGATGTGTTATAAGTACAGAGTAACCTGGTGGAGTTTCATAATACCAATTCATTCTCCATCCATAATGTATGGGATGACAATTATCTGGAACTGGAAGATCTATTGTTGGTCTTTTATCCATAATCATTATATTTTTATCCCAAGACAATGTTGGCTTTCCATTCTTATCTAATTCTACTAGCAAGTCATCTTCTAATAAATAATAATATCCAGCAGTTAGTGAATCAAAAAAGGGCATACACATTTTTGTTGCAACTCTAGCACCATCGCCACCTATATTGTTTACTGGAGAAAGATATTTTTCATCATTCCAGATTTCATGTTTTGCTAAAGACTTATACCATTCTGGTACATGTTTTACAGCAGGTTCTGGTGGAGTAAATATATTTTGATAGTTTGGTCCCCCACCTGGAGTAAAAGATATTTTTAATGGATCTTTCATTATTTATATTCTTTTTTTTGTCTAAACTTTTCTTTATAAGAATTTCTAAAACTACTTCTAACTAAAAGTCTTTGTCTTTCAATTTCACCCTTTCCTTCAGAGTGAGAAACAAACTCTGATTCCCAACTCTCTCTTTTAAAAGGAATTGCTTGAATTAGAGGCGTTCCTTGTTTAATTATTCCTTCAAAACCTTTTTCAATATGCATTGAAAGATGTCCGTCTGAAGCAAATTTATCTGTATCAACTATTGCTTCAAACATTTGAAATGGAACTGGATCTCTATGAAATGGATGAGTAAACAGTGTGCTATATCCTTTTGGAGTCATCATTGCCCAAAATGGTAGTATTCTAAATATTTGTTTATGATATCTTTCTAAGTTAACTGGATAGTTAGATACTTGCTCTGATGTATGAGTTGCAATCATATCATTTCCAAGAAACTTTAATTCATTAGGAACACTCCAAGTTATCTTTTCTGGATTAGTAGCATTAATATATATATCCATTGGAACTTTAAAAATATATCCAGCAGTTATCAAATCAAATATTGGCATACATCTTTTTATTGTGCTACTCATACCGCCTTTAGATATATACTCTTTAAACTCATCACCAATAAATCCTGGTTGTTGTTTATACCAATCTGGCATAGATTTAATTGATGGTTCTGGCTTTGGTACAAAAACCTCTGTTTTATCAGAAAAAGGATAAAAACTAACCTTGTTCATAAAATCTCCTAATCTCTTTTATCATTATATCATCTGCCCTAAAAACCATATTATACATTGGTGAAAGCCTTTTTACCTTACCATACTCGTTATCAATCATATGATCACCTATTTTCTTAAATTGAAAATGAACAAATGGTGGCTCAATCTGATCTGTATTATTTAATATTTTTTTAAAGTTTATTGTATCTTCTAATATTAAAAAGGGTGAGTTGTCTGGCTGTTTAATATTAACAGATATATTATCATCAATAATCCAGGGTACATAAAATCTAAAAGTTTGATTAAAACATGTTGCAGGATCACCAAAGTCTTTCCTATCTGATAGGTAGTACTGTCTTATCCAGGGACGATCTAAATTCCACATAATCCTTTCACTATATGGTTCATCTCTTTCCATTGTATTAAGAATCTCAGGACTACGAACTAAGAATATTTCAGCATGATTAGTTTGTTGAAGAGTAACTATATTATTATTAATACTTATTAATTTGGGTTTAGGATATAACTTATTAACATAGAGATTAATTGGTTTGATAACATGGTTTGTATATTTTTCTTTAATGCCTTCAGTGTAACTAAGCCATCTTGACGGAACCCTAGACCTATGATTAATCCATAAAAATGATTCAGACCTTGATTTATGCCATATAAAAAAGTCTTCTCTTAATTCAGAGATTGACTCATTACTGCTCTGCTTCATCCCAATCCTTACTAAGTAATTCTTTAGGTATAATTTTATACCCCTGTCTATCTATTCCTATCTCATATCCTTTTTCTGCTTCTATCCAACCTAACAATTTTACTCTTCTATATTCTGAATCTATTAATTCAGCACCCCAAATTACCAAACCACGATTAAGATCTTTTTCACGTACTGCTGGACCAGACTGTGTTCTTACTCTTCTTACTTCTATGTTTGTTCCTACGTCTGGCATATCTTTATATTTCTTATGCTTTCTACCGTCCCAAACTGAGGCATGCCAATACTGGTTTGTATATTTAGCAACTGCTAATTCACAAATTGCTGATGCAGGTTGAGCATTTCTATCTTCTTCCATACTAGATCTATTGTAATATGAAGCATCTACTTTATTCCAATTCTCTGTATATCTTCGCATACCTACCATATAGGCGTGTTCATATTCCCATGGTTCTAATTCAACTATCAACTGTATCCCTATTCTGTTAGTGTTGCGAGCCTCGACTCAGGATTGAACTGAGGACCTTCCGCTTACAAGGCGGACGCACTACCACTGTGCTATCGAGGCGTGGGAATAGTAGGACTTGAACCTACGGTAGCCGAATTATGAGTTCGGTGCCTTAACCTACTTGGCTATATTCCCTTTGGCTGGCGTGGTAGGTCTCGATCCTACGACTTCGAAATTAACAGTTTCGCACTCTGCCAACTGAGTTACACGCCATCTTTTTTACTGTAAAACGTTTACCATTTTATCAGTAACAGTTAATCCTTTTTGCCACTGTGTTGCAACAGCAATCGTAGCAGAGGAAGTAGTTTGTGGTATTGACCCAAAAAATGCCGATTGATAATTCCATTTACCTTCTGGCAATACTCCAAAATAGTCTGTGTTAGTATCGTGATTTCCTACAGGAAAAGTAGATACTGATACAGTATCAGTAATACATGCTGGATAGTTTACTGGTTTTTTATTAGAATCATTTCCAGTAGATATAAATACTGGAATACCCTTAGACTTTAAACTAGAAACAGTTGTTCTAATTAATGGATCAACAACTTTAATATTAACCAAACCAGTTGGAGATAATCTACATTCTCCTGGCTTAGACATGTTCCCACTTAAGTTATAAGAAAAAGAAACTGCAGAAACAGTTGATGAATTTGCATCAACCCATTTTAATGCTGCAAGAAAATCATTTCCGTTTAAAATTCCAACTGCACCTTTGTTGTTAACTGTAGCAGATCTCAACAAAATTAAAGGTACCTCTGGATTATTTCTGCGAGCAACTTCAGCCATAGCGGTGCCATGATTTACTGCATCAGAAACTCTGGAAGATGGCTTTGCAGTATTTACACACTTATCTGTAGCAATACAAACAATAGTTGTGTTCGTAACTCTTGTATCAAAATAACTATCAATGATTACAATTGGCTTACTATTAATTACAGGTGTTGGACTCGCAACCACAGGTGTTGGATTTGATGTAACAACTGGTGTTGGGACAACTACAGGTGTTGGACTCTCAACTGCATTTGCTGGAATTGCTAGTACTGAAAATAAAACAGATAAAACAATAAACATTTTTTTCATTAAGATAACTCCATTAATCTAATTACATAACAACATGGGTCGCCACCTTGGTCCCACTCTTCTTGCTCTTCTTCACTCATGTATTGAAAACCACCATCATGAGTATTGCAATAAGGCTCAGTTACCCAACCCTTATCTATACCTTGTAATAACCAAATTTCAAATTCTGTATTCATGTATCTAGTATATACCTAGATGCTTACCGTGTCAATAGGACCAGTGCAAGATGTAGAAAAATTAATAGCAGCACCGACTGCTTGAATAACTCTATTTCTTCCGTTTTTTTGTTTTTGAGTAGAATATAATGATCCAAGTGCAAATTCTGTTGCAGAACCCATTGCCAAATAATCTAAATCATATTCTGTTAGTGACATATCAACAGCACTATGCTCAAATATTCTTCCCTTAACAGCAATTATCATTCCAAAATCTGAATCTTTAGAAACATCAACCCACCACTTATCATAAAAATCTCTAAGTGATATTAAAAACTTTGTATACATAAATTTATCTAAGTTACCTTCTGGAACAGGTGGTTTAAAGTTTAGTCTTATTCTTTCACCATCCATAGTGCCAGCATATCCTATTAAATATTGACCAGTTTTCCAAACCTTCGGTGCTTTTAAAGTAAGCATACTGTTATCATCTGATGCACCTCTGTCACCAGCCATATAAATTTTATTATCTTGTCTAACTACTGCTATGCACGTCAAAGTAGGCCTCTTTAATATAGTGTTACTAAAGTATACCACCTATCATTTTTATAGTCAACATGGTATACTACTATATATGGCTGGATTATTGACCCTGGGATCTGTACATATTGGTAACATTTTAGATGTATCTCCTAGGACAATTAGAAGTATTGTTGAGCATGACGTAATTGCCGTAGAAAGCCTTAAAAAATTTAACAAACTATTGTCTGATTTAGAAATTGAGACAAATGCACATATTATAGAAATACCAAGTTGTGAAGAAATAAATGCAATTAATAATATAGTTCAAATATTATTAAATAATAAAAATGTATTAATACTATCTGATCAGGGAAATGCTGGTTTTCATGATCCAGGCAGTGGCTATGCCAATGTTGCACTAATGCACAATATAAAAGTAACCACCATCCCTGGACCTAACTCAGTAATAACTTCACTTGTTGTTTCAGGTATGGCACATGGTGGTTTTATATATGGTTGCTACCCTAAAGATAGTAATGAGAACAAAAAATTTCTTAATAAGTTTATAGATATTGATTATCCAATAGTATTCTTATGTGTTCCAAGTAAAGTTGAGCAAGTCTTAAATGATACCCTGGAAGTTTTTGGTGAAGACACACATTGTATTTATGCTCAAGATCTTACAATGTCAACTGAAACAATTTTTAGATGTACAGTAAAAGAAATGCTTTTAAAATATTATAATAACGAACTCAACAGAGAATCCGTTATTATAATAAATAGAACTGCTAATTAGATTTTTTGTCTACTGGGCTAAAAGCACTGTTAATTTCTTCAATGCTTAATCTACCGTCATCAATAAATCCTCTTGCTAGTTTCTCAACTACTGTTGCTACTCCTAAACTTCCAGCAAGGATAATTGCTTTAACTGTATCAATACCTACCAATGCTCCAGCACCAATGATTCCTAATCCGTTGGCTGCAAATACAGCGATTATTCTAAAAAGAATATTCTTAATGCTGCTTACTGCACCCATTGCCTTATCATCATCTAACGCTACATCTAACTTATCTTTTTTCGCCATTTATTCTTCTCCTCCTTCCCTTATTCCCATGGTAATTAACCATAAGAACAAAACCAGTATGATTGAATACCCAACTATAGTTTTAGCACTACCTTCAAGAACAAGCCATGCTGCGAACATACCTAGTAATGTCCACAATTGATTTAGTGTTTCAATAAATGCTTTTACTAGCCATGCCCAAAACAATGTTATTAATATCCATACTTTTTTGCATATAAATACAATTGCATTCTTTATAGAGTTAACTATCCATGCAACCACTTGATATGCTTCTTTTACTATCTTCGAAACAAGATTAAGAACATATTTGATTACCGCCCAAACCTTGCTTAATACAAACTTAACTAGGTTTATTGGTAACATGACTACGAACTTAACTGCTTTGAAGATAAACTTAAAAGGTTTTAATATTGCCTTTATCATTTTATCCTCCTTATATTTCTTTTGATTTTAACCTTTGGTCTTCTCTTTATTTTTATTTTTTTCTTAGGCTTGACCTTTGGTTTTCTTCTTGCTTCTCCACCAGATGAGGCCTCAAATTCATTTCTTCTTTGAGGATCTGAACCCTTACCGCTTGGTCCTGAGCCACCTGGTCCTGAACCACTTGGTGCAGATGGTGCACTTGGTGGAATTGATGTTACTGCAGCCATTGTTGCAATTTGACTTGCTACAACTGCTGCAACAACAACATCTTGTGAATCTTCTCTTTCTTCTTCTGTCATGTCAGCACCCAATTGACCAAGTGCTTCTATAACTTGGCCAGGGTCTGACAGTAACTCTCCTACTAGGGCTGCAGGATCTGCCAATTGTTCAAATATAACAACAACGCCTGCTTCTAAAACAACACCTTCTTTATATTCAATTTCTTGATTAGGATCTAATTCTTCTAAAAATTCTATTAATTGTTCAGTATTTAATTCTTCAACTAAATCTGCTACTGGCATTGCTTCATCTACTGCATAATTTTCTTGTAATAAATCTGCAATGTTTGATAACTGTTCAGTAGAAATTTCTTCATTGTTAACCAATAAATCATCAATTGCATTATTGACTTGTTCCTCAACTGGTATAATTTCTTCTGAAGGAGTTGGTTCTTGTGAAGGTTCGATTACAGATTCTGGTTGTGGCTCTTCTGTCACTTCTGGTTCTGGTTCCTGTGTCACTACTGGTTCTGGTTCGACAATTGGCTCAGGGGTTTGAGTTGGTTGAACTGGATCAGGATCTTGAGTCTGAGTTGGACTAGGTTCAGGTGTTGGAGTTGGGGTGGGTGTAGGAGTTATGGTTTCCGTAGGTGTAGGCGTTGGGGTTGGAGTAGGTGTTGGGGTTGGAGTAGGTGTTGGGGTTGGAGTAGGTGTTGGGGTTGCTGTAGGACTTGGTGTTGGACTTGGAGCAGGTGGCTGAGTAATAGTTTGAACACTTAATGGTTGAATAGGGCCATTTTGTGTGTATCTAGCACCATATCTAGCGTTAGCAGGTGCATTAGCACTTACTTCATAAGTTGGTGTCCATGTGTAATTTATTGGATTTACTTCTGCTAACATTCTTATATAAATTGGATTTCCAGAACTCTGTCCCCATACCATTACCTTCCAATCTACACATATAGAAGTTGCCGTAGATCCATATCTAACATATAAATTATTTCCATAACCCCATCCTGGACTCCATCCACCTGCTGCACTATTTGGAAATGCATGATAATCAAAAGATCCAATTGATATAGATGGGGTTGCAGGGTAATCCCAAAATGTATAATCTCCTGCACCAAATGTAATAGTTCCTTTTGGACTTACATAAATATTGTTTGTGTAAACTGTGTCTCCCCATTTAAGAGGGGTATTCAAGTTCATTAAAAAGGCTTGATCTCCACCGTTTACCTGATAGGTATCACAAGGTGCTGCCTCTGCATGAGCCTGCTGTGGCGTGCAGGAAAGAAGTAGTATTGTTGCTACTACAAAGACAAAGATTGCTCTGCGAAGAGTCCTAAAAGCGTTAATTTAATAACTACCCCCAATAAGAGATAGTATAATTATAACATTTTTTTCAAATTAGTTTAAACTGCTCTAGATATTCTAGTGCTTCTTTAGGTGGCTCTGGTCTAATTACATTATTATTAACAAACACATCTTTATACTTATCTTGCTTTGGTCTATCTGCAAATGTATGAACCTCTACCTCTAAATTAATATCTTTGGGTGTATTAGCAATTGCACCAAATATAGCACCACAAACTGCGTCTGCTAAGTCTTTAGATTTTTTACGAGGATGATCTACCTTATCATTTTTCATAATTTTTAGTTCAGTTAATTCTTCAAACAATAATTCAATTGATGGCATAACAAGTCTTTCTTCATATACAAGCATTGCCATGTCTTCATAATGTTTTTTAGCAACAGATACGGTATCTGTTTTCATTCCAACTGCTTTTAATTCATTTTGAATATCAAATGATTGCCAACGATCAAACGTTACTAAACCTATATTAAATCCATTTCTTCTTAAGTTTTGAATCCATTGCTTTACTTCTGATAGGTTTACTGGACCTTCTGTTTTAGGTTCCCACCAAACCACTGCATCTACAACAACAATTGGAGATACCTGCTCATAGTCTTTTATAACTTGAACGTTTACCCATTTTTCAACATGAGCAATTGCTACAGCACACTTGTCATGTTTTTGGGCTAAGTCAGCATGAACATAATATGTTTTATCTGGATCAGGTTTAAATGCTTCATCAAATCTCTTAAAGTTATCTATAGGATTTCTACCAGTCATACAGGCTCTAACTTTGTCTGCCTGCTTAAAAAATGCATCTGAAGCATATGTAGGAACACATGCAAAACGCATCATTGCATCACCAAGATCTGTATAAAATGCTAATTTAAAATCATCAATTTTTCTAGTTGGGTTTACTTCCCAGGTAGGTCTTTTCAATGCAAATACTCCAGGATATTTATAAGAAACAATCTCGTCCTCTTCCCACGAAATATCAAACGTGTTGCCTACTTCATTTTCTGGCAATGCTGGATTTAAAATAAATCTATGAGTTTTTTCAATAACATCTTTTTCTAAAATAACATCATCATATCTTTGTGATATAAAGTCTCCAACATATCTTGGAAATGATAATAATACTACCTTTCCTAAATCTGGAAAGCGAGAATCTACTGATCCACGAAATGCTTTATAAATATTTTCTGCTGTCTTTCCTTGTTCGTTACCAGTTCCAACTTCTGAAGCAAAGCCAGAAATTTCATCAAGCACTGCAAGTAAAAGGTTTAAACCTTCGTGTGATTCTCTTTCCGAATGTCCAGAATAAACTGTAATTGATTTATTAAATTCTATACTATCTGCTTTTGCGTAAAACTTTCCTACAAACCACGGAGATTTTTCAATCTTAGTTTTAAAACCTTTAAAGAAAACGTTCTTGGCTTGTTGTGCGTTAATAGCAACGTTAATTAAATCAATAGCATCACCTGATGGTTTACCAAAATATTTAGCAGGATCCTTTAAACAAAGCAACTTATAAACAATATAACAACAAGCAACAGTAGATGTAAAGTCTTTTCCACTACCTTTTCCTAACTGGAGAATAATTTCATTCTTAGTATATTTATTATAATACTCTGTACCTTCTTTTTCACCTAAAAGTTCTATCAGTTCTTCTTTTTTATAAATTTGACTCATAGCCTCAACTATGTCATATTGAATTTTTGATAACCCAGGTTGTCCTAAATAATCTTCATGTTCAATAAATGTTTTAGCATCTACTGGAATTTCTTCAAATGGATTATCTTTTAATACTTCTAAAAAATCATCAAACATCATGGACAACTGTAACCACTTCGCTTTCTTTGGCAATACTTGAAAGTCGTCTCATGATTTCATCACGAACTTGTGGATACTCAGAAGCAACATCTTTTAATATGTTCATAAGAACTTCTTGTTTTCTTTCTATCTGAACCATTTCTTCTGCCAATTCCTTGTTTTCTAAAAGACCTGCTTTTTGTAACATATCTATTCTTCTAGATTCAATATCTAATACAAGTTTAATACCCTGACTTTTAGCATTAAGGTTGGCTGTAGTAGTTGCATCTTCAATAACTTCATATGCTTTTGTTATTAATTTACTATAATGTGTATCAGCAGCAACTAAGGCTTCCTTTGCTCTAGCACGAATAGCATCATTAGCGGAAGCCATAACCTTCCACTCATTAATTAAACTAACTACTTGTTGTCTTGGTATTGCAAGTTGCTTAGATATCCTTGTAGGATCGCTTCCTTTTAAATATTCTTCAACAACTTTATTTACCTGATCTAAATGCTGAACTAGGTCTTGCTCAGTTGACATCAGTTTTTCCTTTATATATGTTATACAACATTTTAGCCCAAACATAGTGAAACGCTGTGCCGTAATGTCTGCCATCTCTGGCAATCATAGTATACTTATCGTCTTTGTGACTTTCTGTATAGTTAAATACTCCCTCTTCAATTTCTTGCATTTGTTCTATATCTGTAGTAACAATATAATTATCTAAATTACATAGTCTAAAGAATGCATCTGTTCCTCTAACATAGGAAAACAAATACAATTTTATATTGTTTGATTTGCAATATACTTCTAAAAACATTAGATATTGATACATATAGATATACAAAGTATGAACAAATACTGACAACGTAGTATCCTGCTTTACAATAGAGTGTCTATAGTTGTCATTTAGTGCATAGAATGTATCTCCTGGTCCCATAGGTTTATCAAATTCTGCCGTACTGTCTGAATTTAATGCATAGAACCTATTTAAATCTGGCAAATCTAAAAATATTTCATCTGGATTGCCATACTTATCTATATACTTAAAGGTACTTGCAACAATATCAAATATACTTTTTCCTGGAGTGCCAATGTTGTAATAACCAGAGACCTTTTCATTTTCCGATATCATCTTATATAATAAATAAGACCAAGTCTCATTTGTATATAGTCCTTGTCCATAAGTTACTGAACAACCATTAAAAAGAATATGCTTTCCTTCATGATCTTTTTTAAATTCATCTGCTCTAAAACCCTGTCTGTTAGGAACAAAATCATCTTCTGGAAAATCAACCCATAGTTGACTATCATCTAATTTTTTAGAATCTCTGTACAATCCTTCAATTAAATTATTCCATCCAGTCAACTGTCTTGAAAATGGAAGTTCTACCTTTTCGTTTTGTAGCAAAGTTTTATAACTTTGTTTAGCAGTTTTTGTAAACTCACTATTGAGGGTTTCATATAAATTAACCCCATCTTGTTTTGGTAAAGGTTGATAATTTCTATTTTTTTCATTATAATTAAATAGATTATCGTACATTTCTTCTTCTGTTCTTATTTCATTAGGGTCAAACTGATCTTTCATTTTATAACTCCTCCTTGTTGTAAACCTTTGAAACCTTTAATAAAATTAAATATCCAATCAAGTCATCCAAATCATTGTCTCCATAAAATTCAGACCCTCTGGATATTCTTGACAACTTGTCATCAATTCTTATTTTTATTTGTTCATCTGAACTTCCTTTAGAAAATATTCTAATAGGATCAAGTGCGGAATCGCCATATGATTTATTTTTTTCAATAAGCATAGTCTTTATATTATCGCAAATATTAGCAATGGTGTGCTGAGTTGTTGTAGTCATCTTTTTGATTTCCTCAATCCAAATTTAGCCAAATACACGTATACTGTCTCGACACTACAGCCACATTCTTTAGCAATTTCTTCTGGTGACTTTCTATCCATAAGATATCTCTTACGCATAAAAACTTCACTAGTATACATTTTACCAGAAGCCATGTTAAACCTCGACTCTCATGGCTTTTTGCCAGTTATTTATAGCCCAATGGCCTATAGCACAAGCATCAGCAACATCGTTATCATTTATATTTTTATCATATATTGTATTAACAAACCTTATAGTTCTTTCTTTTCTTAAGTTTCTTTCATATGTTTTATACCAAGACTCTGATTTGCCAGGGTTTTTATTTACAATTAATACTCTTTCTTCTTTTGATATCTTCTTATTACCTATAAAGTTTTGCCATGTAATTGGTGAGACTGATCCAACTGTTGATACCCCGCAAATCTTCAAGGCACCAATGATAGCACCCTGTACAAGGGCCAGGTCAGCAGCAGTTTTTGGACTATTCATAAATACTGTATGCTCTATAACTACAGCATCTATATCATATAAATCAAACAAGGCCTGAGTTTTTATACAAGCGTCTCCAACCTTTTCATAATTTGTGTTTCCAGTAAAATTAATTTTTCCAAAAAATCCAAGTTGTTTATTATTATAAACAGAAAAAGCCAAACTATTTGTACTTGCATCTATTGCACAAATATTATTAGGCATCATTTCAATGCCCCACTTATTCTTTGTCATTAATAATAATCCTCATTTTTTTTAAAGCCTTAACAACTTCTACTGGATTAATTAAACAAAACGTACAAATTGGTTCATCATTATATATTGATAAATCATTGCCACAGTTTTTGCACTTTCTAGTTTTACCAATTCTTTTTTGTCTGCGTGATATGACATATCTTTCAGCAATCTTTTCTTTAGTTGCAGCATCCCTGCATTCTTCAGAACAATAAATCTGATATGTTACTTTTGCTTTAAACTTATCTTCACACCACTTACAGTTCTTCACCGAGGTTCTCCAAGGAATCTATTTTAATAGTTCCCGCCTCTGCTTCAGAACATGCTTTTTGAATTGGACATCTTGCACAAATTTTTGAGTTAGATCTATAATTCCTTTTAGGAATAGTTTTATCTACCCATGCTTTGCGAACTGTTCTCATCCAATCAAATGCCTGGTTAACCCACCTGCGGTAATGATCGTTTAGTTCAATAGGAAGTGTAAGTAACTCATGATTATTTTTATTTTCATAAATTAATACACCCTTATCTTTTTTAAATACTTTCATATAAATAAGAACTTGTTTTAAATGATCCATTTTTGGTTTTCTATGAATTTTTCTATATTCAAAACCTTCACTTGGTACAGTTTTAATTTCACCAACAATGTCAGTTCCGTTATAATGCAACATAGCATCAGCAAATCCATTAATTGGAGGATCTTCAGATTTTACAGCCAACTCCATTGCTGGATGTATTTGTTGATTATACTTTCTTGGTTCTGGATCAAACTCTAAATCTTCAGCAAGGACTCCAGATTTCAATAAAGCATCTTGAATTCTACCGTGACTTAAATTACCACCTGTTCTATTTGCAACACCATAAGCATCTGCATTGTCTTCCCAAACAGTTCCCTCAAAAGCCAAGTACCAAAATCTTGGACACTCGCCATGATTCCATACAAGTGTTGATGGAGAAAAACTATATTTTTTTGCGTACTTAGGTTTTAATCCTACTGTATATCCCTTTTCAATTGATTCAATTAAACCTTTAGTAAAGTCTACATCACCATTGTGTATTTCTTTTTTAATCATAACTTGCTGTAGTAAATTTTTCATGTTTATCCTTTTAATATAGTATAGCAGACTATCGTGTGATGTACTTAAGTGCAGAAACTAAATCATTAATTGATTCTGCAGCAGTATAGTATATGTTCTTTCTTGCTCTATCATTTTTATCAACATTTGTCATCCAAGTTGCTTTAAAGGCCATCTTTGCCGCTATTGCCTGTAATCTAACAATTTCTATTGTGGCAACATTCATTGGAATATCTGGCTTAACTATTACCTTTGCAATAAAGGTTAATGCAGTTGTAAGTTCTTCATCATTCATATACTCTGCAATTTCTGCAAGACCGTTTATTTGTTCTAAAGTTGTTTTACTGTTTTCAGCCTGTAACACCGAATCCTCCATTATCTTGTGGTATTATTCCTAACTCTAAACCTTCTTCATGATATTGATCCCAACTAATTTGAAATCTAGGGTGTTGATTTAAATCATCAATATATTTTTTTCTTACTTCGGGATGATGCTCATTATCTAATGGATTTTCATCTCCTGTAAATCTATAGTTGTCTGGAGGACAATAATCAAAACTAACTATCTCAACATATTCTCCAGGCTTCCAATGTCTTTTTGGTCTCCAGTGAACTTGATTAACGGCACTAAACAACATAGCATCACCATTTCTAAGATCATAATGTTCACCATCAATTACTAATTGCCAATCGTCAACATTGCCACCAATTTGATAATTAAATGTAACCAAATTTTCATCAGCGTCTATATGAGGTGGTAGTGATGGTGCATACTTTCCATCTCCATATTGCATATCATATTTAATATAATTATAATGACATAACTTTATTTCTTCTTTATAAACTGGCTTTGCGTATGAGTCCATGATGTCTTCTATTTCTTTTGGACATTCAAATTCTATTAATTCCCTAGACATCACTGTAATTTTTTTAGGATAAAATCTATTCATGGCAGATATTATTTCATAGTCTGATTCAATTATGTCATCAACTACTATGTTTCTATTTGCTTCAATAACATTTCTTAATGCCTTTGCTTGATCCTCAGTAAAAGGTTTTTCAATATAAATTGGAAGTTTGGTATTATATTTATCAAAACTTGTTAAGAAATTATGCATTTTAGTCATCAATAAGAACCTTCCGTTGGATTTGAAGTTACCCCAGGTGTTTGTTCCCAAATGGCATACTGATAATCTCTTCTACTCAAAATTTCTTCTTTTTCTTGTTCAGATTTAAAGTTGTGAAACTTAGGAACAAAATGTAAAAATAAAGCCTCTAAAAATTCTTCATCTTTAAATTCTTTTTTAGGTCTCCAGTGAACTTGGTGTGTTCCAGAAAATGTTAGTGCTTGATTATCTTTAAGTGTAAATGTTTCTTCAGACTTCCAGTTATCTACAACTATTTCCCAATCAACATTAGATTTTACTTGTACATCAATTGTAAATCTTTTACCTTCAAAAGCATTATCGATATGTGGAAACAACAACGGATTAAACCACAATTTTCTGCAATCAGATATTGTTTTTTGATATCTAGAAAAATTATATTCTGCAAGAACTAGGCCTTCTCCAATAATGTCCTCAGCAACTTTAGTAACACTGTCTATAATATCTTGTGGTAACTTAATGTGCCAACTTACATAACTTAGATGTTGTTGAAAAGATGTATGCTCAGTATTTTGTACTAAATCATATATTCTTCTTGTTTGATCTTCTGTAAAAAAATTATCTAATACTACATTGGGAGCATCTTTATATATCATTTTGTTTCCTTTGTTTTTATTGGAACTGGCTGTCTTTCTATACCAGTCTTCTCTCTAATTCTATGTGACCAATATTCTAAAATTAACTTTTGATCTTTGCTCCATGGCCTATGCTCAGCGTATCTAAAATGAGCAAATAGCATATCAACTCTATCATTATCTAATAATTTTTTATTTTCTCTCCAATGTATTTGTTGAGTGCCAGCAAAAACTAAACCATCGTTATTTTCTAAATTAAAAGATTCTCCCTCTACAACTACTGCCCATGGTGTAGTAGAGTTTAACTGTATGTCAAGTGTTATTCTTTGTCCATCTTTTTCATGAGTATCAAAATGTGGAAAAAGTTTTGGCTCATAACCATATTCGTTAGAGTATCTTGCAAATGATAATTCTGTTAAAAACATCTGTTCATTTAAAAGATTGCTCATCCACATATTTAAATATTTTTCTAATTCTGTGTTCTGAAATGTCCAGGCTCTGTGTCCTACAAAGTCTTGAGTAATGTAATTATCTTTTACTTTTTCTACTTCGTTATATATAAGTTTATTTTGTTCTTCAGTTATAATATTTTTATAAATGAATACTTCAAAATCTCTATTTGGAACAATTCCTTTTTCTAACTCTTCATTATAAATTGCTGGATCAAATCCCATTATTATTGTCCTTCCTTGAACACTTTATCCACAACTGCTGTCCACCCCTCTTTACCGCCCCAATTATTTAATGATTGTTCTGATAAAGGTATAGGATCTAAAGCAATTCCTGAATCTTTTTGATATTTTGACTCCCAATAACGCATAATATTTTCTTGATTTGGACTTAACAATCTATTATTTTCATATCTAAAATGTGCAAATATCGCAGCACAGTAATCTAATTTTTTAAAGTTATATTTATCTCTCCAGTGAATTTGTTGAGTACCAGAAAAAACTATGCCTTCATTTTGATTGGTTTTGTACTTTTTATTTTCAACAACTAGATCCCAATCTATATTTGAATCAATCTGAACTGACATAGTCACTCTCTGTCCATCTTGAACATGGTTATCATAATGTGGATAAAGTTTAGGTTCATATCCAAATTCTGGTGCGTATATACATAACTCTATATCAACTAGTATTACTTTTTCTCCAAGATTTTTACTAAGAACATCCTCTAGTCTTTGAGTTATTTCTGGATAACGAACTACCCATTTTCTTTGACCAGCATATCCTACGGTTATGTAATAATGCTCAAATCTTTTATAGTGATGTTTTAATGTATTGATATGATCTTCTAATAAAACATCTTTAATAGAAAAGACCTTAAAGTCTTTATTGTCTACAAAACCATTTTCTAGTTCTTCACTATAAACTGATGGATCAAACATTATTGACAACCTTATTCTCTGTTCGTTGGTGCTTTAAAGAAAAAGAATAACATATTTACATAATCATCTTTTTCAAAGTTTTTTTGCGGTCTACCGTGATATTGTTTAAATGGTCTAAGAAGCACTGCCTGATTATCTATTAATTCATAGTTTGTTCCATCTATTGTAATCGGCCATGTTATATTAGATGCCAATTGATAATCAATTAGAGTTGTATCAAGTTTTGAATCAAAGTGAGCGTTAAGTTTAGGATTACCTGTATTAGAAGAATACTCTGCATATACAGTACTAATATATTCACAATCACCATATTGTTCTCTAATTATTGTTTTTAACTTTTCAATAATATATTCTGGTGTTGGAAGTATCTCAGCCATGAGTCTTCCATTATCTCTGTCTATCATGACTACATCATCTTGATTTATCAAGGAACCATTTTCATCTACTAAAATTGAAACATGTGGTCTTGTTTCCATTTCATGTTGAACCATGGCAGCAAGATCTTCACGTTCTTTTCTTGTAAACAAATCATTAAATACTATATTTTCCATACTACTATTATACCCCATCCGTTAATTGTTCTAATATATCCATCTCAATAATTGCTAACCTTGTTTTATTATTACCTTCTCCCAAAACTACAACTATTGCTGGATCCATGTTTTTCTTAATGGCATCAGTTACAGCCTTAGCCCAAACCTCTTTATTTAAAGTAAAAGACTTTGAAACTTCTTTAAAATCAATTACAAAATTATTCCAAGAAGCATCACCTTTTGTAGTGTTTCTTCCAGAGTTCTTGTGCTGTTTAGCACCTATTCTTTTACTTTCGCTCTTCTCGCTCATAGTCCTTCTTTGTTTTATGTATTAGCGTTACCTTGCTTAAATGTTTTTCTTTACACATCCAGGTTAACTCTTTAGTCTCTGGATAAGACCTTAAGGTTAACACTATAGCCTTACATTTATGGCAAACAAACTTGCCATTGTAAACAGTATAGTTAGACACTAAGTTTATTCTTAATCATATCTTGAAGATCAAGATCCTCTCTTACTCTGTCTATAAATGCTTCCCTACCCTGAATTTTTGTACCATCATCTAGTTGATACCAAGCCCCTGTTCTATTTATGATTCCTGCATTTTCTGCAGTATCAACAAGGTCACCTATAGCATCTACACCAAGACTATCCCCTCTAAAATAAAAGTCATACTCTCCAGATTGAAAGCCTGGTGATGTTTTTGAAAATTGTAGTTCCCACCTAATTTTTCTACCAATTTTTTCTTCTATTAACTTGTCACCAATTTTAATTTTACCTTTAAGTGCTTGGTTGTCTGATTCAGAAGAGAAAAGTTTAATAACACAGGAAGAATAAAACTTTGTAGCCTGTCCACCTGATGGTTGTTGACTAGTATACATTGCATTAATATTATTTCTTGATTGAGAAATTAGTACTAACAATGTTGGCTTTACCTTGTTGTTTGCATAATTTAACATTTTCCAAGCATTACTAAAGTCACGAGACTCAGCACCAATTTGTTTTGTATTTTCTAACGCCTTCATTTCATCAGTATCTTTTTCAAAATAAATAGCAGGAAGCATAGATGTTATTGAGTCAACAACAATTAAATCAACTCCAGCATTCATTAATCCAACACCAACGTCAACCATATCGCTGATAGTTCTTGCTTGTGAGTAAATAAGTTTTTCTGGATCTACGCCAAGTGACTTAGCCCAATCTTCAGAGTATGACATTTCGGAATCAATCCAAGCACAAACCTTACCTTCTTTTTGTGCAAGAGCAATCATTTGTAAACACATAGATGATTTTGCAGAAGATTTACTTCCCCAAATTAAAACTTGTCTGCCATATGGAAGACCACCACCCAATGCACGATTCAAACCAAAACTTGGTGTAGGCTGATATTCAAAATTAATTCCAACTCCATTACCAAGTCTTTTGCGTAACTTAGGATCTAACTGTGACAATACTTCTTCTACGCTAACCATTGATATCCTCCAAAATTACGGTTCCGTCTTTTGTCTTACCTAAAGTAAATTTATATGCATGCCCTTCTTCTAACTTCATATATGCTTGTGCAAATGATGTTGGAAATACCATGACTGAATGTAAATCTCTTGATGTATCTGCTAATGTTAGTGATGCCATTTTTTTACCTGCTTTTGTTATTCTAGGTTTAAATGATACCACATACATCTCTTCTTCTGTAAAAGGTAGTTGTTTATAATTTAAAAACTTAACCAAAGCATTTGTAGAACCTTTAATTTGATCTACTGGGACTGCAGATAAAATCCTATTATCATTAACAAGTATTAAATATGTTTGTCCAGTTTCTATGGTAGTCTGCTCTTCATCAAATATTCCAACGCTACCAGTTTTATCTAAAACTTCAACTCTGGACCAACCTTTACTTCTTTTAATATTCTTTACCATTCCCATAATTACAAATGATCCCTTTTCATCATAGTCTTCTATGTCTTTAATAAAAGCATGATAATGTGCTGGAACTGTAATATTAAACTCTGGTAAATTTAAAATTTCATATAAGTTGTGACGAATATCTTCATCGTTTCTTGGATTATCTGGAAAAGTTGCGGCACCAATTAACTTTAATGCATTGAGTGCTCTACTGTTTACACCATTACCTTTAGTAAAAGTAAACTCTTCTAATTCTTTATATGAATTAAATGGTCTAGCATCAATATATTTTTTAGCAATATTGTCTGATATATATTTAATAGCAGATAGTCCAAATCTAATCCCCTTGCCCTCAATTTTAAAATCTATGTCTGAATCATTAATATGTGGAAGTTTAACAGGAATACCCATTCTTTTTGCTTCAATCAAATATTCAGTACGAGTATCTTTGTTGCTTTCATTTTTAAGTAAAGCAAACATAAACTCAAGTGGATAATAGTATTTTAACCACGCTGTCCAATACGAGAGCGTAGAATAAGCAACCGCATGAGACTTGTTGAACGAATATCCCGCATGTGCTTCAAAGTCATGCCATAGATCACGAGCAACGTTAGGAGCAACATACTTAGAAGCACCTTCAACAAACTTTTCTTTAAAAACATCAAACTCCCTTGCATCTTTCTTTTTACCAATAATTTTTCTAACTTTGTCTGCATCAGCCATTGTCATGCCGCCAAGATGTACGCAAGCCTGCATAACTTGTTCTTGATACAGAATACATCCATAAGTATCGGATGTAAATTCTTTCATTACTTGATGAACATATGAAACATTTTGTTTACCATGTTTGCGAGCCAAATAATCTTTACCAATAGTATTCATAGCACCTGGTCTAACTAATGCGTTAGATGCTGCAAGTTCGTTTAAATTCTTAACGCCCATCTTAACTAATAGATTGGTGTATGGTGTTGCTTCACATTGAAAAACACCTTTTGTATAGCCATCAGAAAGCATTTCATATACCTTAGAATCTTCCATATTAATTTTTAATGGATCTATATCTACATAATGATTTTGTTTAATCATACCTATAGCATCTTTAATAACGCTTAATGTTTTTAAACCAAGTGCATCTATTTTAATTAAACCAATTCTCTCTGCTTCTTCCATGTCAATGCCAACAACTGGAATTCTTTCATCACTTCCTGGTGAAGATCTTGTTTCTAATGGTGCATATCTAAATATTGGATTTTTACTTGTTACAACACCTGCAGCATGAATACCAGTACCACGAATACGTCCACGTAACTGTTCTCCGTAAATCTCAACCTCTGGATATTTTTCTCTAAACCATTCTGTTGTTTTTGAAGTACAATATTCATCCCACGTATCTACTAACTTTAAAACCTTGTTTACATCTGATAGAGGAATGTTTAATACTCTTGCAACATCTCTAACAACACCCTTATCTTTAAACTGTAAAAATGTAGCAATAGATGCAACATGTCTATACTGTCTAACTAGATAATCTTTTACTTCGTCACGACGTGAATCTTGAATATCTGTATCAATATCTGGAAAGTCATTACGTTCTGGATTAATAAACCTAAAGAAGAGTAATCCATGTTTAATTGGATCAATGTCTGTAATATTTAAAGCATAACATAAGAGTGAGCCAGCAGAAGATCCTCTACCTGGGCCTACCATGATACCTTCTTTTTTAGCCCAGTTAATCATACTTTGCACAACCAAAAAGTATGGACCAAACTTCTTATCTTTAATTACCTTCAACTCTTCATTAAGTCGTTCCACATATACAGCATCGTCTGACAAACCCTTATCTCTCAAACCCTGCATTGCAATTTCTTTTAATTCTTTATCTGGGTTTCTATATTGAACTGGTAATAGGTCTAAACCATCTTGTAGGTCATAGTCTTCTACCTTATTGGCAATCTCTATAGTGTTGGAATATATATCTTCTCTAAATATACCCTGCTTTTCCATAGCAGACTTAATCTCTTCATAACTTAATAAATGTATGTCAAACTTATTAAATGTTATTTGTCTATCCTTGCCATATAGATAATCTAAACGCTCCATCATATCTTTATGTTTTTTAGATTTTTCGTATGTATGATCTTTCTCTATCTTGGCATGAGTATTTAGCAATAATTTAAATTCTTGTACTTCCCTTTGTTCTTTACAACTATGATGACAGTCTGGAGTAACTACTACCTTTACACCAAACTCATCAGCAAGTTCAATGAGTTGTTTATTTATTTCAGCAGGATTATGTGGCATTACCTCAATATAATAATCATCTTTAAATGTATCTTTAAACCACTCTATATATTTTTTTGCTACAGCAAAGGCATTTTCTTCTAAGGCTTTAACAAGCACACTGCTTGGACAAGCAGATGTTACTATAATACCTTCTGAATATTGCTTTAATGTTTCAAAATCAAATCTTGGCTTTTTAAAATATCCCTCAGTCCAAGCGATTTCATTAATCTTATTTAAATTTTCTAAACCAACTTTATTTTTAGCGAGAAGGACTATATGGTTATAGACTAAATCAAGTTGACCGTCTCTCTCAGACTTGTCTCTTGTATCAAATCTATCTTGACACATATAGCCTTCTACGCCAAGAATAGGCTTAACGTTCTTTGCTTTTGCACCTCGATACAGTTCTCTATGCCCAGATAAGGTTCCGTGATCTGTAATTGCAATTGCTTGCATACCCAAATCAACTGCACGGTCTATATATTCTTCTGGAGTAGCAACACCATCAAATAATGAATAGTGTGTGTGAACGTGTAAGCCTACATAACTCATCTATTACCAGTCAGTGTTTGTTGACGAAGTAGTAGATGGAGAATCAAACCCCAAATAGAAAGCCTCTTGTTCTGCATAAGGAACTTTCTTAAGAGCCATTTCTAGTGGGTATGGTTCAATACCTTCCCAATTAAATGGTTCTTTGTCTGGAGCAGATGGAATTAATGTGTAACTAGTTTCAGTTCCCTGACCGTTACGTTTTAATTTCCATGTAAGATTTGAAATGCTTCCTGTTTCTAAAGCATATTCACGAATTGTGTTAAAGGATGATTGCTTGCTTAATCCCATTGACCAAATTGCAACATATGGTGCTTCAATGCCATCGTCTACAACAACGTTGCAGTAAAAACGAAGACGGCCTCTCCAGCCAGCCTTTGGATCCTTACGATGCATTTCTTCAGCCCAATCACGACCTTCTGTTTCCATTGTATCTACAGCACGACGCTTGTAGTCTTTTGGATTTACGTGTTCTTTAACAACTAGTGCTAGTCCACGTTTTTCATTATAGTTAGCAGAATCTTCATCAAGTTCTTCAATGAATCTGATTTTTGCTGATTGACCATCTGCAAGTTTTAACCACTTAACTTTTGGTCCTGTACTTTCATATTTTGGTTTGTCGAGCAGGGCGTTGATATTTTTTAATCCCTTTACTACGCTCATTCGTTCTCCTTTGTTTGTTCTATTCTATTTTAGCATAGCGATTATAGAGTTGTCAAATCTAAATTCAAGTTTCTTTATAGATTCGTCATCCATGTCGCCAATATCCTTGTACTGCTTTTCTAACTTTATTACACCAACACGAGAGCCAAGTTTTTCCATGAGCCTGTCTTTCATATTGCTTCCTGCTTCATCATTGTCTGCAATAACAATAATATCATTAAAATATTTTTTAAGCAACTCTACCTGTTGACTAGATATTGTTGCTCCAAGTGTTGCAACTGCTGCAAAACCAACTTGATCTAATCGTATAGCATCAAATGAAGATTCTACAATATAAACTTTACTTGCAGTCTTTACTCGATTAAGATTAAATAATGTTTTAGATTTTGGCATACCTGGCGTATTTTTAAACTCTTTACCTTCAACAGATCTACCAACAAATCCTATCAGCATACCGTCTGGTGAGTGTACAGGTATAGTTACCATGTCTTGTTTTTCAGAATAGCCAAGATTAAACTTTAGCATAGACTCTTTAGTTATTTTTCTTTTAGAATAATAATCAATTGCTCTTTGTGACTCCATAGCCTGATTATTTAATCTTTTAATTGTCAATTCATCAAATTGAACAAAGTCTGGTTTAACAAATAATTTCTTATTAATTTGTTTTTCAATATCCACATTTTGTTCTTTATCCTTAATAAATCTCACAGATTCAAAATATGTTCTACCTGTAGAATGCATAACAAATTCAATTAAGTCAGATATTTTGTTACAAGAAAAACAAAAGAACATGCCAGTATTCATATTTACTTCACCTGCTGGAGTTCTGTGATTATTATGAAATGGACAAAATACAATAAATTCAGAGCCTACTTCTGACTCAATATTTAAACCTGATCCCTCAATGACTCTTTCGATTTGCTCTTTTGTGTATATATTGGTGTTGCCTGACTTATTCCGTCTATCCATTCACTCTTTCTCTTTCCTACATATATTCCGTATATTGTTAGTTCAAATTCAAAACTTTTGGCTTTTAGATTATAGTCTATCGTAAAGTCAGGTTCTATGTCAAATTTTGGCACGTAACCAGATAGCCTCATCTCTGATACTAGTAGTTTTACATATTCAGACTTAAGCCTTTCAATGGCTGCATCATCGTGTATGGTTCCACTAAGGTTGAAATGCTTAATAGGCTTATGATGATAATTGTCCACATAATATTATAACTGCTTATCTTCATAATCTTTATATCTATAGTATCCCTTATCAAAGTCTACCTGAACTAAGAACTCACCCATAAATCCATTTCTGTTCTTTCTAAAAGCACACTCAATAATGTCGCTATTAGATGCACGACCTAGAGCCATAACCCAATCAGCATCATACGCAATTTGTCTAGACCATGCAGTTTGACCCAATGTAGGAACACTGCTTAAATCATTTACATCATCTGGAGTTGCAGAAGATATTGCAATAATAGGGATCTCCTCACCAATAGCCATGAGTTTCAATTCTCTTGAAAGGTTTTTCATTCGTACCGTTTCGTTATCAGACCTTTGGTTTGGACTCATTAATTGTAAATAATCTACAATAACAAAGTCTGGTTTATATTGATCTATTTTGCCACGTAATACTGATGGATTGATTTCTCCACCACTATCGTTTGAAATAATATGAAACTCTGGTTTTCCTGAAATCTTATTTGCATGCCATTTATTAAACATATCAAGTTCAATCTCGCCCTTACTTAATTTTCTATGTGACCAAAGTCCTTCGCCCATTATTGTGTAAACACGATTTCTAACTTCTGCCTCACCCATTTCCAGAGATATGATCAATGGAGATTTGCCTTGTTTCCAGGCCTGTACGGCAAAATACAGGGCTAACCAAGACTTACCTATACCTGGGTATGCAAGAAAAACCCCTAGTTGTCCTGGCATAATTCCTGACGGTAAATAGTTATCAAAACCTGGAAGTCCAGTGGTAATTCCTACTAAACCAAGTTCTTGTTGTTTTTTAAGATTTTCAAAATATGCAATTGCTGATTGTAAGTCTGTAACATCAATATCACGTATTGCAGATGTATTCTTTTTTAATTCTGAGGTTTTTGTAATAAGATTATTTAATGCTTCAGCACCCTTATTATCTGAAACATCAGAAGCAGCAGATCTTAATATATCTTTAAGACTATCGTTTAAATATTCTATTTGTAATTCTTCTAAATGATGTTTGGTTGATCCTACATTTTCTGCTGGTTTAAAATCTCTAAATTTTTCTACAACAAGTGATACTGGAGGAACTGTAGAATTTTGTTCAAAATATATTCTAATAAAATTCCAAATGTCATTATGAGTTTTTAACAGATTATCAATATTGTTTTGAAGCAATACATGTAATTGTTTATCTTGTAGTACTGCAGAAATTACTTTTGCTTCAACATTATTCACTTAACCACTCCTTTGCTTTACGTCGTCTTTCTAGTCTTTCAAAATCATCTTTTTCTTTTTCTATTTTAGCATTCCAAATTTTTTCAGCATTATATGCAAAATAGTTCCAACTAGGATTTTGTGCTACTTTAAAATAATACTCAAGTAGATCATAGCAAGTTCCCAAACCATATGATTCTATAAGGGCATCAGCAGACCATTGCTCTGCCCATTTATTAATTGATGGCTGTTGCCCATATCTAATCTTGTGGTGTTTAGCGTATGTTCCTAGCAAAGCCATGCGGTCTTTGCGTTCAGCCACTACTCGATTATTTCTGATTTTGCTTCATTAATTTTTTCAGTAAGTTTACTTTCAACAAAACCATAAACTCTTTCAAATGCTTCGCTTGTAGTTTCTCCGTCTTTCTTAGAATCTACGACACCAAGATCTAATCTTAGTGATTGAAAGTTGCCTAGATTTAATGTATAACCAAGAGTAATAGAAACCTTGGTGCTATCGTTTTCTTGCATACCCACTCCTTATTGCTAGTTAATCGATTCGTTCCAAATTGGAATAAATCTACCATCTTCTGTCTTCGTATACTTAAGTATACCATCACCCATTCTTCTAGTCAATTCCTGTGTACTAGGAGTAATGTCGTTTGTAATAAGATTATCTTTCCTTGGTCTACCTATATGGTACGAAGCAAGTATATCACGTATATCTTTTACTTGTGATTCAGAATAATATGATCTTACCTGCCATCCTCTTGCCCCGCCTTTTTGTGATCCAGTAGGGAATGGTATAATACCTCTTCTCATTAAAGATGGCATATATTTTTTATGTCTATTTACAAGTTCTGCTGTTTGTCTAACAGTATATGCACGCTCTCTTTTATTTTTAAAATCAGAAATTAAACAACTTTCAATTCTATCTTTATTAATATTATATACAGACATTATTCCATTAGATTTATTAAAATGATGTATTCTTACTAAATCACCATTAAGGAACCAAACTTTTTTATTACCAGGTATTACAGGGGCGAGATTGTATGCTTCGCTCTCAAGATTTCCTTTTCTAACAGCCATGATCCTCCTATAACGCTCTGTGGTGGGTTCATAAATTCTCTTACCCCACACGACATACAATATAACTCTAAGTGAAGACGTGAACTATAAAGTCTGTCAACAAACATTCTTCCTTTACATTTTTTGCATTTTAACATTAATTAGGTATTCCAAGTGCAATGATATTTATACCAATAGAAACATTGCCACTTGTTTTAAACTTTACAACTCCATCCACTTTTGACACTGTGACATTTTTTAAAACTACAGATACGTCATATCCAGCGGATGTTCCATCAATATTGATTGGTGTAGCAGTAACAATTGGGGCATATTTAAATCCAGAATAACTTAAAGAAAATGGAAGTTCGTTTCCAGCATTTACCGTACTGTTATTTGCAACCTCTACATACCCGCCAACCATTCTCATTTCAGATGATTTGACATCTTGTTTTCCAGAAGAGATAGTATCTATTGTTAAATATTTATTAAGTGAAGGTGAAACCTGATTAGAAAGTGTATTAAGGGTATCTGCTATTTGATATATATACGCAACATCAAGTGGTTGACCACGATTTGGGAGAGGTATTCTAGCCATAGTTATTCTATTATACCATTAAAGGTCTTGTTCATCACTAATCAGATATGTAGCAGCATCAAAAGCCTGCTTTACCTGCGTAACCTTTTGTATTCTAAATTTCATATGTGTTGGTCCTGTGGTTGGATATGTCATAGAATATTGAGCACCTTGTGAAGTTCCAACCCATGTCCAACTTCCCCAAGTTAATCCTGTTTTCCATTGAACATAAACATCAAAATTTTTTATTGAAGCCTGTTGCTCTTGTAATATTTTTTCTGTAGGAGTTGGATCTGTAATTAATAGTGCTGGCATCGTCCAAGTAATAGATGCCATATGGTTTGGTTTATCTATAGAAATATTGTGTGAAATATTTGTTGTTGATATATTATTAATATCAAAACCAACTTCATCAAAAGTACTGGTTGAACCTAATTTATATATTGGTGACCAGTGTGATGATCTATTTTTATCTTCAGAAACAACCCTATATCTTACTTGATAAGACAAACTATCATTATCTCCTATGTAGTTAGGAAGATCTTTTTTAAGAATTGTTATTTTTTTAATATTGCTATCAACCATTACTCAACATCCACACTAAATCTAAACTCTATGTAGTTGCTGGTATTAGGACTTTTAATGATAGGTAGGGAATCAACATTTCTTATTACTGAATATCCAGTTAAACCATATGCTGGATTTAAATTATTTTTGCTTTCTATTCTTAAAGCATCTATTGCTACATAATATGAATCATCTATAGTATCTGCTACTGATACACCAGTAAGAACTTGAGCATAAACCTTAACAGTGTCAACAGACTTCCAAGGAAAACCTTGTGTTATGTTTATATCTTTTAGTTCTTTGTTAACAACAAAATACCTGTTTACGTCAAAATCATAAGAAGAATTATCATTAACATGATCAACTCTTGCTTCCATTCTTGCATATGCACTAGGCACACTTGATGCTAAAAACTCTACTAAAATTCTGACTGCAATTTTGGAAGTATCAATATCTGGATCAGTTCCATCTTTATTTAATACACTAAAGGCTAATCTAAGTTCGTCAGATGTAGAGTATTTGGACAAATCCATAGATGTGCCAGATAGTTGAATAAAGTTTCCTGAACCAACAAGGGAGCCTGTTGATCCAGTGAGGGTTGAAGAATTTCCTCTCATAACAATCATATTATTTAAAAATCTTGATCTTTCATTTTTAAGGTATCTAGAATCATTTAAAAAAATAGGATTATCAGCATTGGTTTGAAAAATATCTAACTCTACTGATTGAGCATTTACGGTAAAAAAATCTTTGATTATGTTTGGAATTAAAGGATCATCTAATGGTTCCGAAACAAAGTTTAATGTTGTAGATCCATCAATCTTCCAGTTTTCAAATTGAGTAAACGATAGTAAAGATTTGCTATTTGAGGATCCTACTATAGGGTTAAAGCCTGCAGAGTAAATGCCAACCTCTGTTATTTCATATCTTTCTTCTGTTGGTAATTCAGCAGTAAGAACAATTTTTGATATACCGTCTTCATTTACTATACCCTTTGAAGAAACTGGAACTCTTAGCATTTCAAAATCTAACTCAGTTTTAGATGAATAGTCTGGTAATCCTCCACTTACGTATGGCTCTAGAGGTCGTGCTCCACAACCAACTGCTATATAAGAACCATATGAGGGAATTTGTCCAAGCAAATATTTGGATATTATGCTTTTACCTTTATCAGTAATCATTAAAATCTCCTAAGTTATATTGTATCATAGTAACCAGTTCCTGAAATTAAAATATTTACCTCTACCTGCTCATCACTTTCTATATTTATTAATTCTATAACTAAGTTTTCAGTAGAAGGGTCTATATATATGTTTTCACCATTTGAGCCATTACCAACATCTGGCACCTTTTTGCTTAAATCAATTGTAAAGTTTTTAAAATATTCATAAGATGTTCCAGACACAGGGGCCATTGTGTATGAGTTATAGTTTTGTAAAATTTTATTATTATTTTGTATGTTTTCATGTAAAAGCGTAGATCCAAAAACAGTATCATTTCTATCAATATTAATGATTTCTTGACTACCAATTTCTTCAAATATAATGCTAGACATTATATCTATAGATACTTCTTGATCTCCAACAATGATGTATTGAGGATCTGCAACTTTAACCAATGAATTATTATTTTTAGGATCATAAACTATCTGTGGTGTATTTGGGGTTGCGTCACTCATCTGATACCTCATAACAGTATATCTTCATTGTTGGACCATTTGAAGATCTTGAATATGTAATATTATATACAACAAATCTTTTATCTTCTGCTGCTATAACATTTTCTCCATTTATATCTTTATAATATACACTTATTAAATCTCCCAATTGAATTATTGGTGTAGCAAATATATCTAAACTAATTGCATTTTTAGGATCTATTGTTTTATCAATAATCCAACCAAGCAACGACTCTGCCTCATCATGTGATTGTACATAAGGAACATCAATGGTAAACTCTTTTGTTCCATATTTTGATTTACTATTTTTTAATTTGTTATATTTATTTTTTAATTTAACGTTTGATTGTATTGTTGCATCATCTAAATATTGTGTTTTAATATTGTTTGAATTTTCTTTATAGTAATCTTCTACTGTTAATGTATTATTAGTTGACTGAGTAAAGGCAACACCTTGAATTCTTAAATAGTTTCCAGATGTTTCATCTAAAGATAAGGCTGTGTCTGTAGCATTAAAAATTAAAAATTCTGCCCCATATGCGTCTGGCACAAACCCTGAAACGGTGTATCCTTTAATTTGATTAAATGTTGGAGAAATCCTTGAATATAGTGCTGGATATGCTTTATCAAACTTAATATTAAAATAAGCACACTCTCTCATAATTGATCCAAATTCGTCAAAGTAAAAATTATAAGATGGTGGCTCTGCTGGACTAATTCCAGATAAATGTGTAGATTGAACAACTGAACTAAGAGCGTGTTTTCTAAATGCTTCGTTAGAAGTTATTTCTTGGTTATCAAATATTTTATTAAATGGAACATCTAGACTTTCTGTCATATTTTTTGAATAGTTGCTGCCAAGTGCAAATATATTTTCAAACATAACTTTGGATGTTCCTCTAGTAAAAACACACATATTGTTATAAATTGGAAGAGGATTTGTATCATCTACTATAGCAACGATATTATTATTTATATATAGGTAAAACTTTCTTGTTTGGTTTATATCTAAATACTCAACTGCTATATCATATACTGTTGAATTTTCTTCTCCTGTCATTCTATATTGACCAGTAAAGTTACCGTCGTCTACCAAAATATTTGTTGACCCAGACCAAAGTTTAACTGGTACGCCAAGGGTACCCTCGCTATCCTTTCCTATTTTATAAAATAACAAATTGGCAATACTTGATCCATTGCTATACTTATCTATATTATTTTCTGTTAATGCAATTATTTCAAAATAATATCCAACGTTGGTTGATGGATTAACCATAACTCCTAACCCTCCAGAACCACCACCAATACTAATATTTTGAGATGGTTCACTTCCTGGAGATACATAATATGTCATACTTCCTACAGGTGACTGACCTCTAATTTCATTATTTTCAATGTTGCCAATTATTCTTAATCTGGTTCCAAAATGCTTAAACTTATTATTTAATGGTTTATAAACATAGTTAATATAATCAATTGGTTTTTGTTCAAAAGCAAATGCAGGGCCTGTCATTACTAAAGCAGAAGACTGAACGCTTCCAGATTTATTATTAATTGAATTTTTATCATCATATTCTGACACGTAAGAACCTGATAAAAAGTTTTTAATTTTGCTTGTTCTAGTAGTTTGCTTTGCTATATTATTATTTATTCCAGCAGGACCAACAACAACAGTTTTATCCAAATCTTTATCTGAAAACAAATACTCAGAATACATATTGCATCCCCTTACGTTATTATTGTTAGTCCAGTATGGGTCTAGTCCTGAGTAATGATTGGTAATTTCTGTACCAAACTGTGCTCTTCCATTCTTAATAACAGCACCGCTTTTTAAAACCTTAACTCCATTTTTTTCTATATATTCTAGTTCTGTATAAATTCTTACTAATCCAGTTGGATACATCTTTCCATTAAAAGGAAGTTGTGAAAAATAATTTTCATAATCTTGAACACTTGTTATCCAAGTATTTCCAAATCCTGAAACATTATATTCAACTGCATCATATCTTATAACTTCTCCATTTGAATAAAAATAACCATTATAGTTTCCTAACCAATATACGTTTTCTCCAAGATCTATTGTATTGTTGATTAAAATATTATTTTCAACCAATGGAGCAACATCAATAAGGGGAGAGGCAAGAGGTATTGCTGATAAAATATAAGAAGACATTGTGCTTGCTGATTCATTAACAGTTTTAGTATTATTTTTACCAGATACTTCCCATAAAAGCGTTGGCTTATATACCCAAGTTTTTTCTTTATCTAAAAGGGTTGCTTGTTTTATAGAACCTAAAGTTTTTTGAATATACCTTGTTGTATAATTAATTTTTCCAGAATTTAAAACTTTTGTATCTACCAAAGATGCACTAATTATGTTTTCTTTTTTATTAACTAAGTTATTATTTGAACCATAAACAATCATGTCTACTGACCTATCGTTTATTTTTGGAACAGTGTAGTTTTTGCTCATTACAACTAAGTCATTTTCTTCATTAAAATACATTGCTGATTGAGAAGATACGGCTAAATCATTTAATACCTGTGCAATATTTTTTTCTTCATTACAAAAAAAGAAAGGTATTATTAGTTCTTTTTCATTATCAACTTTTTTAAATTTATAGTTAGAAAATCCAGCATAATCTAACAAAATAGATATTGCAAAATTAACAGAAACATTGGTCAAAAATAAACTAGGAGCATTAATTTGTTCTAAATAAAAATATAAGTCTCTAAGTTCTATAGAAGTCTTTCCATTTTTTATATCTGTTTGAGGTATATTGTCTGAATAAAACTTTTTTAAAGGTATATAGTTATAATCATTTGTTCCAGTAAACACCTCTTCATAAAAACTAAATTTAACATTGTTGTTTAAATATTGAGAAATTATGCTTAAACTGTTATTTTTATTAAATGCCAAACTAGGATCAATAATATCTAAATTACCACCAGATGCCAATAGTTGGCCAACAGGTAAACCGTTTAAGTTTAAGTCAGATATTGACTTATTAAGTGTATAACTTGTAACATTGTCACTAATGTCTGCAACTAGTCTAGGAGACAATTCAATTAATTCAAAAACACTATCAAATTTATTCATGGTAGTTACAACAACTCTTAATCCATCTATGTATTCAAATTGATTATATTTAATATTTTTTTCATTATTGTCAAAATAAGAAAATGGTGAAGATAATTCTGTAACTACTGATGCCTTATCTATTTCTTTTTCTAATAGTCTCCATCCATATTCTGCAGCAAAATTATCATATCCTAAACCATTAAATACATACAGAGTTCCTATTGTTCCACTATAGGCATCTCTTACTAAAAATGCATCTCCATAACTTCCTGTTTGTGGTAGTTGAGAACTAGACAATAAAATTGTTATAAAGTTAAAGGTATCCTTATATTTTAATGGAGCAATAATTCCATATTTTAATTCAATGTGACCGTCAGACTTGATTATTTTACTTCCATCACTTCTTGTAGAGTTTTCATCAAAGTTAATTAAATCTGTCCAAATATTATTTCTTAACTTTTGTACCTTCCATATTGATGGAGTTGTTTGATTTTCATATCCATAAAATGGATCGTCTATGGTTCCTGACACTGTAGAAAAAGATCCTAAATCAGTATTTCCTACGTTAGTTTGCATCTTAATAACTATTCTATTAGTTGGTATACTATTTTTATATACTACAAATGGTGCAACGTCATCTATATAGTTTTTACCATTTTGTATGTTTTTTGCTATACCTCTCTCAATTCCATCTTCAGTTCTATAAGAACTCCAGTATTTAAAATAATCTCTTTTATCTGACATATAGTATCTTGGTCTATCTGATAAGTATGAATTTGGATTGTGAAAATATTTATTGTTAAAATATCTTATTTTATTAATTCCAGATCTTGGTCTAAATTTACCAAAACAGTCTTCTAAAGAAAATAATTGAGATTCCTTTTCTTTATTTGAAATAAATAGTTGAGGCTCATTAGAATCGTCAACACCACCATCTACAACAATATCTGCATTGGTTGCATTTGTATAAAAATTTCCAGTATCCTTATAATCATATGAATCAAATATTTGTTTATATTTAGATAAATTTTCTAATGGCCTATATCTATAATTTCCTATCTTTAATAAATTATCTGAACTATTAAGATTCCATTCTGCCAAAACCAAACCTTTAATACCTACTGTGTTTGAGTTTTCAAAAACTTCTTTTACATCTTCTTTTATAAACATTATACTTCTTCCAAAGACAAATTTATATCCCACAAGTCATGCTTGCTATATCCTCTTTTATTTACACTATATGAAAAATCTGAAAATAATACCTCTACAACTTCTTGATATTCAGCAAGTCTGTTTACTGTATTATCCTCCTCATCAAAACTAATATATTTATCATATGAGATAAATAGATAAAAAGAACCTTTATGATTTAAATACCAGTGTAATAACTCATTTCCTCCTGCTCCACCGTCTACTGTATATTTATCTAATCCATTTTCTTCTTTGCCAGTTTCTTTATCAAAATTTGCAATACTAGAAAAAGATCTAGATGGTAAGTTTTGCCAACTTACAGAAAAAGTACTTTTATCTGCAATATAAAATGATCTCATTTTCCCATTAATAGTTCTTTCTTTTTGTTCAATTCTATTGTTTTTAATATCTATTGGACCACGGTTATGATCTGATAATATTATAAATCTACTATTTTCAATAGGATCTGGCACGGCATTTACTTCATGTCCATCTGGAACATGAACCATTCCACCTGTGCCTTGCACAAGAGTTCCAGGGGTATCTGAAAATAGTAGTGCCTGTGGTCTACCGTATTTTTTTCTACCAGCAAGATAATTTAAATTTGACATTATATTCTATTCCCTTTGATTCTTTGAGAATCTATTTGTTTAATCTGCATCATTACTGTTCTAGCAATTTCGTTAGGATTTGCATCAGACTTAACATTAACACTCAAGTTATAATTATACACTGAAGATGATCCAGGGTTTTCACCTTTATTAATTGCTCTTAAGTTATCTACCCCGAATTTATCTACACCATATTTACTTACAATAAATTCACCAGGAGTTAGCATTGCTGGCACGGTATCTGTACCAACTGCAAAACCACCAGAAGCAAATTTTTGAATCATTCCACCCATAGATTTTTTGTTTAAATATTTAACTGGAATATAACTTGAGGTTCCACTGCCATAAATATTTGACAAAGTTGCGGTAGTTGTTTTATATTGAGTAGACCCCATTACTCCTGGTACAGCCATAGATAATGGTTTATATTTATTTGATGATAAGAATGATGTGCTTGGTTTATTACCACTAGATGATGAAGATGGTTTTTTACCATCAGGTTTTTTGCCATCAGATTTTGTATCATCTGCAGTAGTTGTAGTTGGTGGTGGCTCAGTACTAAAACCACTAAATGTCATTGTTGATAATGTTTTCATGGTTTCAAGAATTTGATCATAAGTAGTCTTTATTTGTCCTACTACACCAAGTGCTCCATTCAATGCATCCTTATATTTGCCTGCTGCTGCTTCAGCACCTTCAATTCTAAGTTTTTGTTCTTCCCACTCAGTTTTAGTCATATTGGCAACTTTAAATACTTCTGTGACCGCTTTAATTTCTTCATTAATAAGATCAACTTTAACTTGTGCCAATCTTGCTTGTTCTTGTAATGGTGCAATAGTATCTTGTTCAATTCTATAATTTTGCTCTTTTAATAGTTTTACCTTTTCTTCTAGTTGATCTCTAGTTAACCCATTAGCAGTTAGTGCATTTATTTGTGCATCTCTTGCTGCTTCCATTCCATTTCTTTGTTGATCAATTGCATCTTGAGCATTTTGAGCACGAAGTTCTTGTGCTGCTCTGGCTGCAGCGTATATATCTCCTTGAGATAATGCCTCAGCAAGTGATATTCTACTTTTTTCTTGTCTAGATATTACTTCATTAATTTTAGAAATCTTATCAAGGGCTGCAAATTGTTTATCATATTTTTCTGTAATTGCCTCTGCTTGGTCAGTAATACTCTTTAGTCCATCCTCATATCTAGCAATTTGATAACTATTAGCATCTTGAATATTTCTTGCTAACTTAATTTGTTTATTGCTATTATCAATAATTAGTTGTTGTGCATCAAGTTCGCCTTTTCTTTTTTGTCTAATAATTTTTTCTTGTATATCAAATAACTTCATTGCTGCGTCATATCCAGGATCAAACTGACTTGAATATTGTTTTGATGCTATTGCTAAATCAAAAGTTTCTTTAACACTTAGTTGTCTTTCTTTAACTAACTTTAGAACATCTGCTCCTTTTGCTTGTGCTACTGCTGCAGCAAATGCACTATCTTTTATTGCATCGTAAGCATTAGAAAGAGACATTCCAGACTTAGTTAATACATTAAATGCAATTGCTTGATTTCTACTATCTGCAACACTCTTTCTTTGACTTTCTATATAATCACCAATAGCAATGTTATTAAGAGATGTTTGTAAAACCTTTACATCTTTAAACATTGATTTATATTTATCATAATCATCTGGTGATAGACCTGTGACAAAATCTATAACATTTTGATTTGCACCCTGTCCTCTAAGTCTTTGTGCCAAACCACCAAACCCTAATGTCTCTTTAGCAAGTTTCCTTAAGGCACTTCCAGATGCTTCCCAACCAACTGTAAGTTCTTGTGTAGCCTTTCTTACATCTCTTAGTTTCTTTACTATTTCGTCTAATGGTGATCCTGTTGGTCCCCCGCCAGCATTGGCGTCATCTTCTGCATCTGGAGCAGCAGATGTGTCTGGCATCTTTGCCTCTGTTACTTTATATGCACCATAGCCAATAAAATCATTAATTGTTTTTCCTGCATTACCCGCCTGTAATGCCCAATTCTTATAAGCCTTAATAAAACCAGGGTCTCCCTTAAGATTTAACAATGCTGTTGAAGCGGCTAAGAAGTTTCTTCTTTGATCTTCTGGCATCATTTGCCAATCTTGACCTCTTGCTACAAGTTCGTCAAGTGCTTCTTGTCCAACTGTTTTTACTGCAAATTCTAACGTTAAATCTTTAGCACTAGTATTATTTATTTCTTCTAACATCTTAGAAATTTTTGCAGATGCACCAGAACTTTGTGCGTAGTCTAACAATATTGGAACATCTATTCCTTCACCAATTTGAGAAAGTTGACTAATAGCATTAAAAGCCTCTAGTTCTTTTCTTGATTCTTCTGGAGTTTTTGATTCAAAACTATATATAAATTCTAATGCTTTATCTGAACTTGCAAACTGATCTGCTAACGCATAAATTAAGTTTGCATCTTTACCGCCAACTTTTGGCATTATATTTAAAATTTTATCTATATCTTCTTGACTTGTAAATTTATTTAAAATATTGGCTACTGTTGATGGGTCTAAATCTTGAGATGCCATACTTAATACTAAGTTTATTTTTGTTGCATCTGATAACTTAGATTTGCTTATTTTGGTTTCTGCTTCTGTTGCTAATGCTGATAAAATAGGACTATCTTTATAGGCTTGTTTTAATGATTCTTTTGCTGCATCTGATATTTCTTTTAATGCGTTAGCATCTGCACCACTTAGAGTTTTTTGCAAAACATCATAATTTTGTTTGCTTTGATCTAACAATGCTGCTTTCTTTTTTTCTCTTTCTAATATTAACTCATTAACTCTATTAAGATCTCCAGCAATTTTGGCGGCTTCTATTTTTTTACTATATTCAACTTCTGTTACGTCTAACATTTGTTGTTGAGTTTCTAACAAAACTTTCATTCTTGCAAAAACAGTTGCACCACTTTCATTAAAGTTTCCTCCACCTGCTATTGCACGCTGTACTTCAGTGGCTTTTTGAGCATATGTTAATGAAGTAAAATCAGTAATTCTAGGCTTAGTTGCACCAAGAAGTCTATTTCTTTGATCTTCAATAAGTTTAGTTTGAATTGTTATTCCGTCTTTTAATACATTCTCTCCATCTGGACCCAACATGCTAATAAGTTTTGTATTAACAGCAATAGAGAAATCATAATCTTGTATTGCATCTCCAATATTTGCTGCAATGCTACGTGCTTGTTTATAGTTTAATGCTCCAGATACAACTGATCCAATAAGTTGGTTTGATAAATCTTCTATTGCACTTTCTTTGCCAAACTTAGAAATTGATTTTTGAATAGATTCAACTCTTGCTTTTCCTTCATCAGAAGCAACAAAACTTTCACCAAATGTGGTTTTACCTGTTTTTATTTGGAAAGGAGATGAGAAGTTTGCACGTCTTCTATTCATAATTTCAGTTGCTGTTACAGTACCAGCAAATTTAGAAAATTCTTGCATAGGTTTTGTACCTGTACCCATGGCATCAATTAGGTTTAGGGTAGCCTTCATTTCATCTTTCTTTGCTTTATTTAATTTAAATATACCAAAAGCAAGTAATCCTATTAACGATACAACTGCTGCCAGTGGAGCAGACATCATTCCAAACAACATTGATACCATCATAATTGGCATCATTAATTGTTGTGCAGTATCTCCAACTTTTCCACCCATCATAGATGCAGCCATAACTCCAGTAGTTGCTGCCATACCAATCATTCCAGCACCTGGTCCTCTTGCACCACCTGCAACTCTACCCTTGCCTCCACCTGTACCACTAACCATCATTTGATTTTGTTTTGCTAATTTTTCTTGTTGTCTTCTAATTGATTTATCTGTTGCTGTAACACCAGTTGACTTTCCATATAGTACATTTGATGATTGCGATGCAAGGCCTGCTGCACCTGCTGCACCAAGTTGTTTACCAGCAACATTAAAGTCATCAACATACTCTTTCATTCCTATAAGTCCACCTTGAGCAAATTGTTGACCAACTATCATTGGTTCTTTTGCTGGAGAAGCAATACCTGCTCCCTTTTTAACTCCATCTACAACATTTTTTGTAACTGCTTTTGTAATTTTTACTCCCATATCACCCAAATATGGTTTAGTCATTTCTACTAATCTTGTAACCGTTGCTGTTATGGACTTTGTAATATGGGACATTGTAGCAACTTCCCATTGTTTTGTTGTTGGATTTAATGTTTGAAAAGATTTTTTAGTCTTTCCGCTAGAACTCATTCTTTCACTTTGAGTAAACATACTTGGTCTTTGAGTTAATGCAAATTGTTGTGCTTGTTGTCTAACTCCTCTATAAGAACCTGAAAGGTTTGTTCTTCCTTGTCCACCCATTCTTCCAGATTGAGTTCCAACTGCACCCACAGTTCTAATTTCTGCAACTGCTGCATCAAAAGCAGCACCAACTGCTTTACCTTCTATACTAATTGCTTGAGCAGTTCTTCTCATTGCTGGAACAACTATTCTTTCTAAGTCCTCATCTTTAACAAACTGCATACCAGATTTTTCTAATGCAGTTGTTGCATTTATAATTAATTGTCCACCAAGAGCAGCCCACTGACTTTTAACTGCAGGATCATTTAATTTCATTCCCATTGATTTGGCCATTACTGCCATTAATGGTGCTGCTGCTGCACTTCCTGCATTTTTAAAATATGAAACAATATCTGCTGTAGGAGCACCAACTTTTCCTCCAGCAAGAGTGTTTAAACTTTCTGGTAAAAATACAGTAGCATTTTTGTATCCTTTACCAAGTGGATCCAAACCTGCCTGATAACCTTTTATTGTTCCATTTACTAATGCACTTACTAATGCTGGATTTGCTTTTGCATTTGCTGCTGGAACAACTGCTTCTCCTGGAGAAAGCATTGCTGGAACTTTATCTCCAGTACCAGTACCTGGAACACTTACTATGCCTTTTGCATAACCCTTTGGCTGTTGAGCGGTTCCACCTCTACCTCTAACAGCACCTAAACCAAACATGCTTTGTGTTGCTATTGCCTGTTGATATGCTGTTGATAAATTTCTAACTGCTGTTGCTTCTGATGTAAATCTTTGTGTTAGTTTCATATGTGCTTGATCTAATGAAGATGCAACCGCTGAAGCCTGCAACTGTTGTTGTGTTAAATAGTTAGTTTGTTCACCCAAATACTGAGTAGAACTTCCAGTTTTATTAAACAATGATTTTACTGCTGTAAAGCCCTTAATTATGTTTGCAATACCGTTAGCCAATAAACCAAATGACATTAACGCAAGTGGTCCTACTCCTGCTAGTACTGCCGTTAATAAAACAATTACCTTTTTTGTGCCGTCCCCAAAATCATTAAATTTTTCAAAAACATTACCAAAAAACTTAACAATTGGAGTCAAGGCCTTTAAAAATTCTGCACCTACAGGAGCAATTGCTGTTTTAAGATCTTGAATTTCTTTTTTAAATTTATACATAGGAGATTCTTCAACCTTTTTTAATTCTCGTTCAGACAATATAGCAAGTTCTTCTGTAGTTGCCTGTGTCAATTTAGCAACTGTTTGAGCCTGGCTTCCTTCTTTAATAACATTTTGAAACAATGTAGAAATACGAGCAAACTGAAACTTACCAAACAGTTGTTCAATTGCTCTAGCACGATTTAGTGGATCTAGTTGATCAAATGCCTTAGCCATACCAATAACAAGATTTCTTACATCGCCTTGATTTGCTTCAACAATTCCTTTAATATTTATACCCATTGTGCCAAGTACTTTGGCTGCTTTTTCAGTTGGGTTAATCATAGATGCAAGACCAGATTTAAGAGCGTTAGCACCTTCTCCAGCCTGAATACCACCTTCACGCATTGCTGTCATAAAGAATGCTAAGTCTTGAACATCTCCACCAAGTTGTTTAATTACTGGTGCTGCTTTAGGAATTGCAGTTGTTAAATCATCAATATTTAAAATTGTTTGGTTTTCTACGGCGTTTAAAAAGTTAATATCTTCTGATAATTGTATAGTTTCTCGTCCAAATGCAGATGTTAAAGAAATAATAGTATCAAGAGACTTTTGTTGATCGATTCCACCAAGTACGGCTAACTTATTTGCTTGGCTTACTTGCTCTAACAAATCTGTTCCCATTTTACCTGTTGCTGCAACATCTGCAGCCATCTTCATAGTATCTGCTACTGCTACTCCATATTTGGTAAACTCATTGGCAAGTGCTTGAACATCTTTCAATGCTTTTGCTGTTTCTGTATTTGTTGTAAAGAGATCACCATAAACACGTTTAAATCTAATCGCTTGCTCTTCTAATTCCATAAATGTTTTTGATGCAATTGTTCCAAAAGATATTAATGGAATTGTAAAACCAACCATAAGTTGACGGCCAGCCCATTGTGTATTTTTACCAAAGTTTAATAAGTTTGTAGAACCCTGTCTAAGCAGTTGATTTAATATTGCTTGTTTTTGAGCAGCCATTGCTACTTTAGTGCCATAATCATTCATGTCCAAAGTTAATGGACGAATTGACATTGCTTTAAGAGCACCACTTGCATCTCTGCCCATTTTAATATATTGAGTTTGTAATGTTTTTACATTTTCTCTTGCAACTTTATTAATAGTGTCAAACTCAGATTTAAATAACTTTCCAAAAGTTCTTGTAGATGCACCAGTATATCTAAAGTACTCTCTCATTGAGAGTTGATTTTTTTCTAATGCTGTATTAAATGCATCAGTTGTTGTTTTTATTTTTTTCATTTCGGCATAGAATTTGCCGCCAGCATTTATTTGATTTACTAGATTTTGAGAAAGATTGTTAGATACTGCAACACCTGCAGCACCTGTTTTTGCCATTGAGGTGTGAAAGGCTGATATCTGGCGTTGTAACGCTTTTAACTGCGTTAACGCTTCACCAGTGTCAATACCAATTTTTATCTTGGATTCTACATCAGCCATTCATTAGTACCTCTTATTTAGTTTTTATGGTAAATTATTAAGAAGTGCTGCATCTGCTAATTTAACTCCAGATGCTTCTTCAATAATCTTATATACCGTTGGAAGATCCATATTTTCTTCTAACGCTGCCAAATCTTCTGAAAGTTCTGGCTTATATTGTCTCATTGCAATTTGAATACATTCCATTAAAATATTCATTGATTTTTCATTATCTTCTGCGACCGCTGCTACACCTTCAAATTTCTTCATGAAAGGACGTAGGAGAGAAATTTTCAGTGGTCTTACTTTGATTTTTGTGCCGTCAATAAGCGTAACTGTTTTTTCTTCGTTAACAGTAGTTGCCATTTTTCCTCCTTATAAGGTTAAATCTAATTATATCACAGGAGGACCTATATTTTAACCAACAACCTCTTCATAACCTAAGCCATGACCAATACCAAACCCTGCTTTCTTTGCTTTTGCTCCACGAAGGTTTGTAATATCACTTGCATCTTTTCCTTTATATAATACTCTTTTTTTCATTTCTTCCCAAGCATTATCATTTTTATCTTTATCGATATCTACCCCCTGCATTGCCGCTGCAAATTTTTTATCACCATAATCTAATTCTCTCTTTACTTCTAATATAGATATTAACTCTGGCATAGAAATAGATCTTTCTAACTCTTCATAGTTTTTCCAAGCACCTATTAAAAAAGCCTCAGATTCTAATTTTACAAGATCTAGGTCTTGCCAACTTGATCCATCACTTTGAGACTTTGCTTGATTTTCAACAGTTTCTTCTTGATCACTATTTATTTTTATTCCAGCACAGTACTCTAAAACCTTATACACTGTTTTTATATCTAAATTATCTTCTATTGATTCTATTGAATCAGAAATAGATGGATAAAATTCTTGCATTGCAATTCTGACAGACTCAACCATTATTTCTATAGCCTCATCCTCTGTGCTATCTTTATTTATTTTATTAAAACTATCTAATATGCCACGTAAATATTTTATTTTAGATGGACCAACTGTTATTTTTGTACCGTCTATTAATTCAATAATATTTTCTTCATAAACTTTATTAGCCATTAAATCATTATATCAAATAGAAAAGCCCACCGTTTTGGGGTGGGCTAATCTTGTAAAATTACTTACTAAGCAATTGTACGGTCAACGATCTTACCATACATACCGTCATCTAACGGCAACATACGGAAAGTTACGTCAAACATAGATGCTGCATCACGTTTTGCTGATGCTACTACGTTTTCGATTGACAAAGCACGGTATCCGATATAGATACGTTCCTTATCGATTGATGGGTCACCAGTTCCTGGACCAACGGCTACTAAACCACGTTCTAGAGGAACGTCGCCCAATTCACCTGAGTTGATGTCGAAACTTTGGCTTCCTGTACCAATACCTGTTGCGGTTGATAGTTCATCTAAGTCATTTACGTTTGCTGCTACTGCCACTAGAAGATTTTCTAATGTTGCTTCTGCAAATGATGTTGCCAAAGATACTTGCATGCCGTCTTTGAAAAGACGAGCAACGTCAAGAACTTGATCAACTTGAACTTCACCGAAAGATGGTTGGAATGTAAGTTCAATACCATTGCTGGTATAACCTACGTTTGTAAAGTCAGTATCATCAGCCAAAGTATCTTTGTATGATGTTGCTGCTTCAAATGCTGGTAGTGGTCCACCAACAGTACCGATTGCTTGTGCTAAAGCACCATCATTGTATGTAAACAATGCGGCAGCACCAACGATAATGTTATTGGACGATCCACGAGAATATGCCATTTATTTCACCTCTCCTTGTAAAGGGTTTTATTAAATTGTAAAGCGTTGTTTCCTCAAAATCAAGTATAACACCATTTTCTTATCCCTTATGCCAGTCATAATCAAGGATAATCTTGTTTCCAGCATAAGTTCTGGCTGTTCCAAAGTCTATGATATCTCTAGTTTCTTGAAGTTGATAGGTTTTAAAGGTATGAAAGTATAGGGGAAGAGACATATCTTTAAGTGCTATGTTTGGACCAGGTACAACGGTATCTTGATTATCTCTTATCCACTTATTTATGTCAACAGCAGACTCGTCTAGCCCATTTAAAAGATCTTGAATTTTTTGACTTACTATAATAGTTCTTTCAACTGCATCTTCACCAAAATTATAAAAATAGTACATTATTTGTTCACAATATATGTGTGGAAAATTTTTTCTATTCATTCTAAACATTCTGTCATATACTGCAAATGTTCCTGTTGAATTTGGAAATGTTTCAGTTAGAGCAGCAATATCTGTTGGACTAGTAGGAAAAAACGGTATCGTTAAATCTTGATCAAAAAACTCACTAACCTTATTTTGTAAGTAAGCATTAATTAATGATGGTGGATGATGTATTGTGGCAGCCATTATGCAATCACCGCATTAGCAATCCATTTGTATCCAGTTGAATATCCAACACCTTTACCGTTACGTTTTCCTGCTGCCATGTTTGTTTTAAATACTTGTGGTCTTTTTATGTAATCATATAATCCAGATGCCTTTAAAAATGATTGTTTAAAATATTGAAGAAAGAATATATCTATGGTTGATTCAAAACTACCCTGTGCATCTTCTCCACCAGGATTATTTACTTTAACTGCATTTCTAGTAAATACTGTTTCTCCATCTTGTTCAAAAACCAATACAGGAGATTTTTTAGGTCTTATTGTAACTGGCACACCATTTTCCATTATTCTTGCTTTATTATAAAATGGCTCTGTAGATCCACTTTTAACTTGAGATGATTGTGTAAATGTTGACATTACTGATAGTCCTAATCCACTAACAGTATACTGTATATCAAATAATCTAGACTCTGGACTTCCAGATTTATACCACTCGTATACGTGTTGCAATGCTGCTGGATCTATTCTAGCGTTTGTATCAATAAATTCTTTTAAGGCTTCTATTGTTTGTTTTCCAAGATTATTTAAAAATACTTGTTTGCCACCCTCTACTCCTTCTAAAAATCCCATAGAGTATTTTACAATATTGTCCATATCTTTTTTAAATTGTTTTGTATCAAACCTTATCATAAATCTACCGCCTGATTGTCAGATCTTTTAATAATAATCTTATAGTATTCTGTTTTACCAAATAATCCAGAGTATGGACTAAGTGTTGCAATTTCAAAAAGAGTTGACTTGCCAGCACGAACTCCTCCTGTTTCAACATATATAGGGTTACCTTCTCCGTCTGATATGTTTGTTATAAGAAGATTAGTTAATGCAATTCCACTGTTTATATCGTTAAACCTAATATCATTTGGTACCCTGCCAGTTAGAACTGTATCAAATACAATTGCTACATTCTGTACCTGCTGTTCTTCTTTATTTCTAATATTGCCAGATGCAAAGTAGCATTTTATATCTTTAAATTTTGACCATTGCTTTTTAATATTACCGTATTGACCTTGTTCAACTGCTGAATAGTATACTTCTGCTGTCATTGGGTATAAAAAGTTGTCGTCTAAACATGTCATAGTATTCCTAATCTTGTAATATTCTTAGTATATTTTGATAATATTTGATCAACTATTATATTACCTGTACCGCTAAATAATTTATCAGCATTAAATTTAACCTTGTATTGGTCAGTTTGATATTCTTCAACATATCTTTTATATTGATCAAGTCTTCCACATTTAATATCATTAATTAACATCTCTGTTGCTGCTTGAATGTCTGCTGGAACTGTTTTATAACCAGCATCTAGAACTAGTGTGTAATCGTATCCTGTTGGAAAAGTAACTGTATCCCAACCATAATATCCTAAATCTCCATATGATACTGGAACATTTGGAAGTGTTTTTTCTAATCTATTCCAAGAGTCTGTAGAGTCTGGAGTAAATGCTTGAATTGCAGAGTTGTCAAGTGTTAATTTAAAATATTTTTCATTTACTTCTTCTTCTGCATCAAAAACTAAAACATCATTTTCATAAACCTTTAAAACCTTATATGCATTTATCCATAAAGGAATATAGTCTAAGCCTTCTCCAACTGTTTGATAAATAATTTTTTTGTTGTAAAAACCATCAGTAATAAAAGAGTCTATTATTGATCTTGCAATAAGTTCATTATATGTTGCTTCTGTTATTTCTGAAGCAGTAGTTCCAAGTTTGTTTGGATTAGTATATGGTCTAATAATATCTAAATTATCTTCAAAAATTATTTCTTCATCTGAGTTTAAAATTTTAACATCATAGTTTCTATCAAACTCTATTTTTGATAATGGCAACGTATATGTTAATTGTGAATTTTCATCTGATGTTATATTGTATATATCAACAAAGTGTTCCACCAAATCCTCTAATCTAAGAGTATAAATGTCTCCACTTGTTGGGACATCAAACTTAATTGTTAGTGGGTATGGTGGAACCCTTAATGCTTCCATTGTTTATAAGCCGTATTCCTTTGCAACTTGTTCTGGACTTAAAACTGTAATATGATCACGCTTTGACCATTCTTTTGCTTCGTCTGGTGTAACATAATTAATACCAATTTTAACCTGTCCAACACCCATCCAAGATACATTTCTTGTTGATCTAATTGCAACCTTTTCTTTATCTTTTTTAGGTTTAGCAACTTCTTTTTCTTTTTTAGGTTTAGGTTGTTTTGCAACTCCAATTGCACCAGTTGATAATGGTGATAAGCCTTGAACAAGTTCTTCAACTGCTTCTTTTTTATCTTCTGGAATTACTGCTTCTTCTGGAGCCAATATTGCTGGTTGTGGTTTAACTTCTTCTACAGTATCTTCAACAACTGCTTCTTGAATAGTATTTTCTTCAATTGTTTCTGATGTTTGTGAATCTAAGTTATTGTCTAATTCTGACATATATTCCTCCTTTTAGTATTATATCATTTAATTAAATATTAAAGGGAGTAAGAAAATTAATCCCTACTCCCTTTAAATTTGGGTTACAGATTAAGCATCTGCTGCTGCGTCTGCGTAAGCAACTGCATCTAGTTCTTCCCATTGAATACCAAAACGAACGAAAACTGTATATTCTACAGTATCTTTCTTAGGTTTGTATTCACGGTTAACTGTGATGTCTCGTTGGAAGCCCCATACACGGTTCTGTGGGAATGTCAAATCGACATATCCTGCAGGGTAGTAAGGAACTTCTTGAACGTCAATTCCGAGTACACGAGTTGTACGTGCTGCTCCAAATGTTTGTCCAACTCCATCTAGGTAGCCTTGACGATTTGATTCGGTGCTTCCTGGACGGAAAGCAAATGCTTCTGCTACTGCGTCTGCAAGTGTTCCGTTGTGCTTAACAATTCCTTGGAATACGTCTGTACCTGCGTAGAACTTAAGATTGTTCTTAAGTGCACGGTATTTACGTGGCATTGCAAGAATTATGTTTTGCATAACTTCTGGTGTCCAGCGGTTGCTGGCTACGGTGACAACTGATTCGTGTGCACCTGAACCAACGGCTTTTGCACGGTTAATGAAACCGTTCATGATGGACAAGAATGATCCTGTTGATCCATCACCATTGATTGCAAGGTCTTCGATATCGTTACCGAATGCATTAGTCATCAATCTTACGATATGATCTTCTAATGCTGCACCTTCAATATTGTCTTCTAATGCTTCTGATGATACTTCCCAATCTAAGCGAATTTTCTTTGTAGTTAATTCAACTTTTGAGAATGTTGCACCAGCGTTTGTGTAATCGCCTAGACCTTGTGCGGCTGCACGAATTACACGTTCTCCAACGTTAACTTTTTCAAGTTCCATTGTGTTTGCTCTCATGGTCACTCTGCGACCGTCTTGAGCCAATACAGTTGCATCCCACACGTAGTCAATAAAACGACGTGCTTGTTCAGGACGTAGGATACCGCTTCCAGTATCACCTGAAGGATTTACTGCATTTGGACCAGTTGTAACTCCTGATAATGCATCAGGGATGTTGTTTAAGACACCACCAGTTGCGTAGTTACCTGGAACGTTTTCTGCTGTATCAGAGCCAGATGCGAATGCACCTTGTGCTTGGTATAAGCCTGGTGCTTCGTTACCGATGTTTCCATCAGTACCTGGTTGATTTTTGATTATTTCTTCCGACATATATTTCACCTCCGAGTGATTTTCTATCTGAATAGATCGGCTGTTTTGAGGAAACGTCCGCCCCATAGGGATTTTTCAACCATTGCTGGTTGTAACTGTACGACCTCGCCGAGATCGCCAGACTTTCGGAAAGCGGTGTCAGATTCTACTGATTCCATTCTCTTTCCAAACTCATTAACTGCACCATTTGTTTCAATTAGTGCATCTTGTGTTTTTGCAACTTGTGATTTTGTATCAACAAGTGCTTTATTTAAATCTGCAACTTCTGCCTGTAAAGACTTTACTGTTGCAAGTAGATCGCTAAAGGCTGATGTAAGAGTATTCTTAACTTCTGTTACTGCCTCAACAATAACATCGTCTGCTTTAGATACTTCTGTAGTCACTTCTTCAGTAACTTCTGCTACTGCTTCTACTGTATCTGCTTTTTCAGCATCTACAACTGCTTCTGCGGCTGGTGCATCTTCTGCAACAACTTCTGCAGCAGGAGCATCAACTACTGCATCTGCCTCTGGAGCAACCTCAACATTTTCAACTGCAATATCAGATTTTTCAACAATCTCTGCTACTACTTCTGTTGTTTCTGTCATAGGACTTACCTCCTTGGTAATCTTAGAAGTATTAATGCCTTTAGCACTATCAACTAAGAACTTTATCATATCGATTTTTTCGCTATCCGTTTTTTCAACGAATCCTATATTTTTCATTTCATTACCAGTCGTTGGACTGATTTCTTTTTCATTTTCTGAAACCATAACAATTCCTGTTTCTGAATCCCAGAACACATTTTCTAAAGTTGTATTGTCACCTTTAACTACTGCAACACCATCTACTTTTTCTACAGACATAATGTTTGCAAATTGATTTGCTGGAGAATCTACAAGACTCAATTCAACAAGATCATAGTCTTTAATAATTCTAATTTGAGAATCTAACTTCTCATCAAAAGCATCGTCCCACTTATTCATTTTTCCACCAATAGAAAAACCTGTTAGTGTTCCATCCAAAACCTTTTCCCATGTGCTTTGAGCACCTTTGGATACGTAAGCAGAAACAAAAACACCATTATAAAATTTCTTAGATTCTGTATCAAAATATTTTTCTTGTTTGAATGAAACCATTTTGCCTACTGCTAATGGTTGGTGCATTTCTCTTATGTTACCTCGAAAATTTTCAAATGCCTTCATGCTGGCTTCTGTAGTAACAATGTCCATTTGACGATCTACGTTATCCAATGAGGCAAAGCCTGAAACAATACGTCGTTCTTTATCAACCTTACTAAAAGGCATAGAAAGGCGGACATTCTCGCCTTCTGTATTCCATTGGGCTTTTAATATAGACATCGTACTATACATTATAGAACCCTTTTATACACACGTTATAAACATGTTATAAACAGGCTAACTAGTTTGAAGATCTACCCTCGCCCTTTGGATTTCTACCACTTATAGTTGCAGTTCCATCAGACTGGTTATTCAATCTTTCACCATCTCTTGCACGGTTGGCATCATTATTCATAGTTTCTGGTTTAGCCACAAAGGGATCATCCCCACCATCTCTTTGTGGAAGACCCAATGCTACTCGTGCTTCGTTAGGCATCATAATTTGTGTTTTTACATATCTTTCAAGTATTTGTGATTGGGCTATCTCATCCGTTAAGGTAAGTTCATTAAATTTAAACTCTAAGATGTCTTGTTTCTCACGTATAATCTTATTAATTTGTTTCTCAAGTTGTGCCTGTGCTGGTCTTGCTACTTGTTCCTTAAAAGTACGATCTTGGGCTATTGCTGCAGCAATGGCTGCTGAATCAGACCCACCAAGTTTAGAAAGTGGTACCTGATGAGCAACCAAAATATCATCACGATTCTGTTTTCTGTATTCTTTAAATGAGCCTTCTTGCACTCCAGACTCAATAGGCTCCATCTTAAACTCTACTTTGTTATTTTCTGAATCTCCAGGAAGAGGTATATACAAAGTTCTATGATTTTGACCCTTTAATCCAGTCTGTAAAAATCTAAACATCTTGTCTTCTGCATCAGCAGAAAGTTTGGCACCCTTCATTGTTACCACATATCTTGGAACTGCTTTGTTGCCAAAGTAATCTATGTTATATTGTGAGGCTAACTGATCACCATGTAGTGATGAAATTGCTGAGATAATATCTGGTACTCCATAAAATGTATTTAATGGTGAGTATTGTTTAAAGTGAATAATTTCATTTGGTCTTGGATCAGCAGTTACTGGGTTTGGATTAGTTGCACCAAAGTTTCTAAAGTAAACTACCTTATTTGCAATAACCTGAACATATCCATCTCTTAATCTGCGACAACGCATTGTTGTTGCTGGAATGTGTCCAATATATCCAATTTCTCCACGAGTAGTTCTACCAATTTCCATATATCCATTACCTATGGCTTGAACATCTGTATATATCTTTTCCATAGTTGTTGTAAATGAATCATCTTGGTTTAAACTTTCTAACCAGTCACGTAATTCAATTTTTGCTCTTTCAATTCTTTTTCTAGCACGACTTACTGCTAATTCATCTGAAGAGCCATCTAATTTAAGCATTGTTCTTTTTGATACTTCAAAATCATATCCCAAACCTACAATATTTTCAACCTTAGCATCGATGGCTGCATGATTAGCAAAAGAGGTATCGTAATAGTTAGCAAGTTCATAAACGTTCCATGGTGGCGTAATAACATCAAATAGTCCATAACCATTTCTAAACACATTACCTGGATTTATTTGATTAGAATGAGCACCGTTAACGCCTTGAGGAACTGCTATAGCATTATCAATATAAGATTGTTGAGTTGTGTCTACTAATGCTTTAGACATTCTTGCTGCACGACGTTTAAAATTATTATCCAAACCAGAATAGTTTTTTAACTCTTCCCAATTTTTATTAAATGGATCTGAGTTTGCAAAAGCGTTTTGAGATTGTTCGCTATCGTCTAATCTTGCACCAATAACATAATCAAAGTCATCACTCATTATTCTTCGTCTCCGTACTTAGCAATGGTTGCTTTTGCTGCGGCAACTGCACCAAGATCGTTAAGGTTAGGAATTAATCCTGCCTTCATTCTGTCTACTTGTTCAGAATACTCTTCGTCAGTAACCCTTCCCATACCTGGAAAAAATACAGCCTCGCCATCTGGTTCTCCATAATATGCTGCTGCTCTTTTTATTTCTGCCAATGCTGCAATGTCATTTTTCATGGCTGGTATATTTAAAATATTGCCACTTCCATCAGTAAACCATCTACCATTTGCTCTTTTCCAAACATAAATACCCCAGTCATAGTTTTTATCAATAAATGTTATCTTTGAATCGCCAATTTGGCCTTTCATACGAGGTTTGCTTTTTTTGTTTGGATTTTGATTATTCATAACCATTAGTATACCATATTATGTTGGATTAAGGACATATTGTTGCCATGATGAACCAATATAGATAGGATTTTCAGAACTTTTTGTCAACAACTGCTTTTCTCCATCATTTCCTATTATAATTTTATTTGTTCCCATATAGGTTTTATAAATATTAGAAGGAATATCGCCAAAATCTGAAGAAGATGTCTTAATTAATACTCCAAACCACAAATATCCTTCATTCCAAAACTCCCAATCAAAACTAAACGGAGTCTCTGCACCTATAATATACTGCTGTTTTACCTCATCCCAGATTCTAGTTATAGAACTTTGCCTTTGTTGTAATCCAGTTAATTTATAATAAGATATATGGTTATAGGTTAAAGGACCATTAAGATTTATTGATCCAGTAAAGGAATTAAACTTAAGCGGAGTTGCAAAAGATACACTTAAAAAGTACCAGTTTGTACTATCTATTACTGGATTTGCAACCAAGACTCCGTTTAAGTAATATGATATTCCATTTTGTAATTGACCAGTTTTTGAATCAATAGCGTATATTCTTCCTCTTTGTCCAGAATCTCCATTTGAAACAATGTAAAAATTAATTGTTGATTCAACTGTATTTATTTGAAATATTTGAACTGGTGTATAGGTAAATTTATTATTATCACTTTTAATTGCTATTTGTATAGTGGATACAGAAAAAGTTGAGTCCTTATTTTCATTGATTGGCATACTAATGCCTCTGTTTTGATAATAATTAAAATCACCTTTTAGTTTTATTCCAGAATATCTGGTTAGGTGCAGGTATGGGTTGGAATGCTTATAAATGCTTATTGGATTTTTTCCTTTATAGTCATTATATATTCCATTCTTAATATATGGATATAACTTGGTTCCAGACTTTGTACTAATAGGAGTAGAAGCATTTTGTTCTAATGATCTAGACGATAACTCTAGTGATTTAATTTTTATTTTTCTATTAAATGTTGATCTTACTCTAAATCTTAAATGTGTTGACATAGATAAACTTTCAAAACTAACAGATGAAGGTGGATATATAATAGTATCGTTTTCAACTAAAAATATAGTGTTTTGCCAATCTGGGTAGTTGTCTAGGTTTAATATTCCGCTTTTTAGGGCTGGAGCAATTGTTGTAAAAGACTCAAAAGATTTATTTATACCTGTTTTTGTAAATTGAAAAGACACATAAGACTGAACTAATGAGTTAACTGAGTCATATTCATAACTTAAATCTGATCTATTATATTGTAAGTCTTCATAATTATTATACCCACTAAATAAAGAATTGTCTAGTACTTCATAAGATTGTTGTATTGGTGTTGCAAATTTTTCATTTAATTGACCATATGTCCAACCACCCTCGTCTTCAACAATCTTAAAAATAGAAGGTGATGGAAAGTTAATATTATATTGAATATAGTCCAATGAGTATTCTTTTTTATTAGAAGAATTCGTGATATATTTAGCGAAATACTTTAATGGAACATAGTCTTCCCAATAACCAGAGATGCCTATGTCAAGATAATATTTGTTATATTTTACTGTTGGGTGAAGTGTATAACTTGCCAAATCATGTTCAATATGAACATTTATATTACTATCATCTTTAATTATTCCACTCTCTTGAAATTGTGAGTCAAAAAGTTTATGATTATTTTTTGTTGATAACCCAAATCTATACATTTTTTGATTAAAACAAGAACTACCATCTTCATTATTTAATAATATAAGTTTTAATGAATCCTTGTTTCCAAAAAAAGTTGCAACATCTTTTCCAAATGTAGATATTAATTTTTCTAAATATATTCCAATTTCAATATATGCATCTATTTCGTATGTTGCTTCATGAAGTATTGTTTCTGTTCCTAATACATTAATTTTATATATTAAGTCCCCATCATCTGTTGTAGATATTGAAAAGAAATCTGAATTATTTTTATTTTTAATCAATAATATTGTTGAATCTAATAATGTGGTTGTTTTAAAAATACCATGTAAAGAACTAATTTCTTCATTTAAAATATTAAAATTATTAAAAGTATAGGATCCAGAATTGTTTAAAAAACTAACCCATAAATTATTTTCATCTTGTTCGCCTAACAACTCATTATACCAACTATCAATATCAACATTATTACTTATTGACATATTAGGAAGTTCATAATCTGGATTACTTAAATAACTATTATTATAATTTAAATTATCTATTTTTCCTTGTTGCCATTTTCCAATATTGGGATAATGATAGTTCGTACCATAATCTGAAAAAGAATAGTCTATATGTGCTGACTTACCACTATAAGAGGAATCTACCGCTTCAAGACCTTGTACCGCTTGACCATACACCCATCTTTTTTTTGAAACTATTTCTGGTATTACATAAGGATATATAGCAAAACAATCTAACTCAAATGGATAAATATTTTCATAAGAATAAAAACCAAGCCAATCCTGATCTTTATTATTTTCATCCAGTTTTGATAAAAGATTGAGTATAGAGTTGTCAACGTTTAAATCTGCAACCTTTTCTCCATTTAAAAATAACAAAACTTTATTTTCTAAATATACTATTTGGATTAACATTGGTCTAAACCATTCTCCAACATAAACAGACTTAAAGTTATTATCTATAACTAAAGTTATAAAACAATCGTCTACATATAAGCCGTCATTAGAATTTATTGGACCAAATATTCTTTTACTTTCTAGAGTATCAACTCCAACCCTTATCCACATCTCTACAGTATAATTAT
>Ga0315904_10000678_pt1 | contig 54548 bp, 43 predicted proteins | sample LakEriMetagenome_6_FD_203529 | JGI IMG/M metagenome (GOLD analysis project Ga0315904, IMG submission 203529) | Freshwater fungal communities from buoy surface, Lake Erie, Ohio, United States - Buoy 12 MA120 | ecosystem: Environmental > Aquatic > Freshwater > Lake | place: USA: Lake Erie, Ohio...
CTCCTCGGGCTGCCCGTGCTCACGCTCTCCCCGGTGCTCGCCCTCTTCGCCGGGCTCGTGTTCTTCGTGAAGGCGGGCATTCTCTCCGGCGCCTTCTACGCGCAGGCTGCCGCGCTGTTCGCCACGGCACTCGTGATGTGCCTCGTGCCCGAGTGGCAGCACGTTCTTTTCGGGCTCGTGAGCGGCGCCTGCTTCTTCGTGCCGGGTCTCAAATATTTCCGCCAGCGGAACCGGCCACAGTGAGCAGCCCGCCGGCGTTTCACCCAGTAGGCCCTGAGCGCCAGCGAGGGGATCACGCCCTGCTGTCAGAAGGAGCCTTGCTGCCAGCGAGGTTCTCGCGATGCGCGACAATCACCGCGTTCCTCTGGCTCGCTTCCTGTGCGGTCGCCACCGCCGGCGACTGGCCGCAGATCCTGGGGCCTTTGCGGACTAACGCGGCGGCCGCCGATGAGCGACTGGCCGATGCCTGGCCGGCGACCGGGCCGCGGCAGGTCTGGAAGCGGGATGTCGGCGCCGGGGTGGCGGGCGTAGCCGTCGTCGGGAGTCGCATGTTCCTCTTTCATCGCGTCGCCGACCGCGAGGTGGTCGAGGCGATCGACGCGACCACGGGCGAGACGCTCTGGCGGGATGGCCACGCGACCTCGTTCGTGCCGCAGGTGGGCGGCAGCGATGGACCGCTCTGTGCGCCGGTCGTGCATGACGGAAAGGTCATCGTGTTTGGAGCACAGGGAGTGCTCGCCTGCATCGACGCTGCGAGCGGGCGGCGTCTCTGGGAGCGGCGGACGCATCGCGACTTCGACGCTCAGGAGGGTTACTTTGGGGCCGGCTCCACGCCGCTGGTGGTGGCAGGCCGGGTGATTGTGAACGTGGGTGGCCGCAAGGGTGACGCGGGCATCGTGGCGTTCGATCTGGCGACGGGCGAGACGCTCTGGACGGCGACCCGCGAGGCGGCGAGCTATTCGGCGCCGGTGGTGGTGATCGTGGGGGGCGTCGAGCAGGTGCTCATGGTGACGCGGCTCTCCTGCCTGCTTCTCGATCCAACCGACGGGAGCGTCCGCTGGTCGTTTCCGTTCGGTCAGCGGGGGCCGACCGTCAACGCGGCGTCGCCCGTGCTCCTGGGGGACGCGGAGTTTCTGGTGACCTCGTCCTACGGGATCGGCAGCGTCTGTGCCGCCTTTGACGCGCGGGGCTTCACGCCGCTCTGGCAGGGCACCGACTCGCTCGCCTCGCAGTATGCCACGCCGGTGCTCGTCGCGGGCAGCCTCTACGCCATCGACGGCCGCGACGACGTGCCGCCGGCGAGCTTTGTCTGCCTCGGTCCTGCCACGGGCAAGGTGCGCTGGCGGGAGGAGGGATTCGGCTACGGCACGCTGCTCGTCGCCGATGGGAAGATCATCGTTACGAAGACCGACGGCGAGGTGTTTCTCGTGCGGCCCGATGCCACGCGGTTCGACGTGCTCGCGCGGGCGCGGCCGTTCGCAGGCGACGTCCGCGGCGGACCGCTGCGGGCCCTGCCGGCGGTCGCGAATGGCCGGCTCATCCTGCGGAACGACCGCACGCTCGTGGCCCTCGACGTCAGCCCGTGACCGGTGGTGAAAATCGGGGACGGGAGCGATTTTCGCCTGCAACCGTTCTCGCCCGTCTCGGATTTCCCCAACACCACAGCGAGCCCGCGGCTGTCATGATCAGCAAAGCAGAAGCCGCGGTGGAGGGTTCCGGCACGACCTGCACCCCCATCATCAGAGCTTGACTGGAGTTGTATGGCTGCCAGTTCGATCCGTCCCACTGGGCGTTGCTGCCCCATGCGAATCCACTCCCGAACGTAGTGCCGGGGGGGGCAGTGACGACAGGGACTTGACTGGTGCCGGAATCCCAGACGAAGTCCGAACCGTCAAGCCCGAGCGCCACCACCCAGTAGTTGGTGCCGGCAGATAAGTTGACGGTGGAAACGGATGCATACCGATTTAAGTACGCATTCGACGTGGAGGGAGAGGCCACAGGAGTGCCGTCGGCGATGTTGAACGCGCCCTCAAAGCGCAACGGTGTCACCAGATTGTTTGCCGGGTTCCCTGGGTCGAAGCCCGGGGCGTTCGAATCGCCCGTGTAGATGCGAACAGGCATGGCGGCGGTGCCCGAAAGCGTCTGCGACCACAGGGTCACCGTCAATGACTGGTTGGGGTAACTGCTCCCGCCCGAAGTGAAGAGCTGGGCGGCGTAGTTGCTCGAACTGGAAAGCTGTGCAGACCCGTACGGCCACTCGTTCCACCCGCCGTACGAGTTTTGTCCGGGAAGATTATTGACCAGGGCCAACGACGCGTCCTGCGCAGCCGTGCTCGGCGTGAAACAGGCCGCGCCGGCACTCACGAAAGCCACAGAGAGAAGCACGATTCGTAAGGTTCTCATAAAGGAACATCCTCAGCACGCTCAGCGACGCAAAAGAAACCATGCGCAGAGATTAGGTCGGACAACGGCACGTCGGCAAGCATAGGCCAGGTCAAAAGCAGTTTCCGAAGCAATGGCCGGGGATGGTTGTCCCTCGACGTCAGCCCGTGACGCCGTCGTGCGTCTTGAGCGTGTCGGCGCCGAAGGGGAGCGGCAGGAAGTCGGCGAGCTGGAAGGTGCCGCGGCCGTCGATCACGATGGCGGTGTCGCCCGTGCCAAACTCGGCGATCACCTGCAGGCAGGCGCCACAGGGGGCGATCTTCGCGATGAGCGTCCCCGACGAGTCGGTGCAGGTCAGCGCGATCCGCACGAGTCGGCGGCCGCCTGCCACCACTCCGGCGAAAATTGCCGACCGTTCGCCGCAGATCGTCAGGCCGTAGGAGCCGTTCTCGACGTTGGCCCCCTTGAAGACCGTGGCGCCGGTCTCTGCGAACACGGCCGCGGAGCCGACCCGCCAGCCCGAGTAGGGGGAATGAGCGTTGGCCCCCGCGGCTCGGGCGGCGGCAAGCAGGGAGTCGTCGGAGGGGAGCGCGGCTGAAGCAGACATCGGGAACCTCGTGGCAGCGGGGAGAAAGGTCTGGCGAGAGGGGTGGGGCGTCGCGGAGTCTACCGCTGCCGTGCGGCTGGGGCGCATTCGACAACGCGGTCGCCCGCCGTATGATCATGCGGCCGTGTTTGGCAGGGAATCGGAGGACGAATCGTATGTCGCGGGTCCAGGTGTCGTCGCATCCCCTGGTGGCACACCACGTGGTCGCCCTCCGAGATCCGACCACGAAGCCGCCTGAGTTTCGGCGGACGGTCGGCCAGATCACGCGGCTCTTGGCCGTCGAGGCGACCACGACCGTGCCCACGAAGGACGTCCGCGTGCCCACGCCGCTCGGCGAGGCGAAGGGCCGGCGGATCGCCGAGCGGATCGCGATCGTTCCGATCCTCCGCGCCGGCCTTGGCATGGCGGAGGGCCTGCTCGAGCTCATCCCCGATGCCGAGGTCTGGCACATCGGCCTCTATCGCGACGAGGCCACGCTCCGCCCGCAGGAGTATTACAACAAGCTGCCGGCCAACTGCGGCGCCTCGATGGCGATCGTCGTCGATCCGATGCTTGCGACCGGAGGCTCCGCGATCCGCACCTGCGAGATTCTCCACGCCGCCGGCATCCCGCGGATCATCTTCCTGGCGCTGATCGCGGCGCCGCAGGGCGTCGAGCGACTCTCCGAGGCGATGCCCCACGTCTCGATTCATGTGGCCGCACTCGACGAGGGCCTCAACAGCGTTGGCTTCATCGTGCCCGGCCTCGGCGATGCGGGCGATCGGCAGTTTGGCACGTCGGCCCAGCACTGAGCCAGTTCACCACGGACCGACGCGGCCGCGCGTCGATCAACCTTCGGGATCCCCGCCCATGCGAGCCGTCGATCTGATCCGTAGGAAGCGTGACGGCGGCGAACTCACGGCCGACGAGATTCGCTTCATGGTCGGCGGCATCGCCAGCCGCGAGGTGCCCGAGTATCAGTGGTCGGCCATGACGATGGCGATTCTCTGGCGGGGCATGACGCCCCGCGAGACCGCCGCCCTCGTCGAGGCGATGCTCCACTCGGGAACGGTGATCGACCTCTCCGATATCCCGGGTCCGAAGGTCGACAAGCATTCCACCGGCGGCGTGGGCGACAAGACAAGCCTGATCCTGGCACCGATCGCCGCCGCCTGCGGCGTAACGGTGCCGATGGTCTCGGGCCGCGGCCTGGGCCACACCGGCGGCACGCTCGACAAGCTCGAGAGCATCCCGGGCTTCCGCATCGATCTCGATCTCGCCGCCTACCGCCGCGTGGCCCGCGAGTGCGGAATGGTGCTCATCGGCCAGACGGCGGAGATCGCCCCGGCCGACCGCGTGCTCTACGCCCTCCGCGACGCGACGGCCACGGTCGAGAGCATTCCGCTGATCACCGCCTCGATCCTCTCGAAGAAGTTGGCCGAGGGGATCGACGCACTGGTGCTCGACGTGAAGACCGGTGATGGGGCCTTCATGGCGAAGCGGGAGGATGCCCGGGCTCTTGCCGAGAGCATGACGCGGATCGGCCGCGAACTTGGCAAGCCGGTGCAGGCCCTGATCACGAGCATGGACGCGCCGCTTGGCAGGGCCGTGGGCAATGCCCTGGAAGTCTGGGAGAGCGTCGAGTGCCTGAAGGGCCGCGGCCCCGACGACCTCATGGGCGTCTCGCTGGAACTGGCTGCCGAGATGCTGCTGCTCGGCGGCGTGGCGGCGACCCGCGACGAGGCGCTGGTGAAGTGCCGGCGGTCGATCGCCGACGGCTCGGCGCTCGAGCGGTTTCGCAAGGTGGTTGCGGCCCAGGGGGGAGATCCCAGGGTGTGCGACGATCCGCAGGGGGTGCTGCCGAAGGCGGCCAGCATCGAGCCCTTCCGCGCCGCCCGGTCGGGCTTCATCACCGGCATCCGAGCCTGGCCTGTCGGGCAGGCGTCGATGCTCCTGGGCGCGGGCCGGGCTCGCGCCGATTCAAAGATCGATCCGGCTGCCGGCATCGTGTTTTCGAAGACGGTCGGCGACGAGGTCCGCGAGGGCGACGTGATCGCCGAGGTGCACGTCAATCCGACCTTCGCCGCCGCGATCCCCGAGGCGCTGTCGATGCTCGCCGCCGCGACCACGATTGCCGACGCTCCGCCGCCGAAGCGGTCGCTGATTCTCGAACGGCTCTGATCCCTTTTCCCTGGCACGAGGCATCACCATGGGCGATCTCGACCGGTTCCGCGGACTCCTGGGCGTGGCTGCCATTCTCGGCGTCGCCTGGCTCTTCTCGGAGAACCGCCGCAAGATCTCGCCGCGGATGGTGATCGGCGGGCTGGCGATGCAGGTCGTGCTTGGGTTCGTCCTGCTGCGGTCCACCACGGGCCAGCAGGTCCTGGAGTCGGCGGCCAAATGGGTCGACACGGTCCTCGCCTGCTCCGACGCGGGAGCCCGGTTCGTGTTCGGTGACAAGCTCGCCGATCCGGCGGGGCCCACGGGTTTCGTCTTTGCCTTCCGGGTGCTGCCCACCATCGTGTTCGTGGCAGCGCTCTTCGCGGTGCTCTACCACCTCGGGATCATGCAGGTGATCGTGCGGGCCTTCGCCTGGGTGACTGCGAAGATCCTCGGGTCGAGCGGCGCCGAAACGCTCAACGCCGCCGCCTCGATCTTCCTCGGCCAGACGGAGGCTCCGCTGGTGATCCGTCCGTATCTCCCCCGGCTCACGCGGTCGGAACTCGCCGTGGTGATGGTCAGCGGCATGGGCCTCGTGTCGGGGGGCATTCTCGGGGCCTACAAGGCGGCCGGCTGCGACCTCCGCGATCTGTTGACCGCGATCCTGATGAGCTTTCCGGCCACGATCTTTCTCACGAAGATGTTTGTGCCTGAGATGGGCGATCCGGAGACGCTCGGCACCCTGAAGGTGTCGAACGAGCGTCTCGACTCCAATGTGCTCGATGCGGCCGCCCGCGGCACCCGCGAGGGGATGATGCTGGCCGCCAACGTGGGGGCGGTGCTGATCTCGTTCATCGCGCTGGTGGCGCTTGCGAACCTCGCGCTCGGCTGGCTCGGCGGCCTCTTTGGCCATCCCGACCTGTCGCTCCAGTGGCTGCTTTCGCTGGTGTTCGCGCCGTTCGCCTGGCTGATCGGCGTGCCCTCGCAGGACTGTCAGACGATCGGGGGCCTGCTCGGCACGCGGACGGTGCTCAACGAGATGATCGCCTACTTCGACCTCGGGAAGCTGAAGGACACACTCACACCCAAGGCGTTTTCCCTGGCGACGATCGCGATGTGCAGCTTTGCCAACATCTCGAGCATCGGCATCCAGCTTGGCGGCATCGGCGCTCTGATTCCCGAGCGGCGGGCCGACCTGGCGCAGTTGGGCCTCAAGATGCTCGTGATCAGCACGCTGGCCAACGCCCTCTCGGCGGCCATCGCGGGCGTGATCATGCCGTGAGCCGGCCCTCTCCATGGTGATCGAGTCTCGGAAGCCGGCTGTCCAGAGGGCTCCGGTGTTGAGCCGTCGGTCGGGGAGTGGGGGAGGAAACGGCGGCGCGGCGAAGCCTGCGAAACCGCCGACCGTCCTGTCCGTTGAATGGGGAGCCATGCGTAACGCGCACCCGTTCACCCTGATCGGCATCGCCCTCGCGGTTGCCTCGCACGTGCTCGCGCATGCCGCGGAGGAGGCTGCGCCGGGCCATGCCTGGGTGACGCCGGAGATCGCGGCTCCGGGGGTCTCGTTTCACACGTTCGAGAGCGTCGCCGCGAAGGCCGCCGTCAGTTACCACCTCTATACGCCGGCCGCCTACGACCGCGACCCTCAGCGGCGATTTCCGGTGGTGTATTGGCTGCACGGTTCGCGGGGAGGTCTTCCCGGAATCCCGAAAGTCGCCGCTCGTTTCGCTGCGGCCATTGAAGCCGGCACGGTGCCCCCGTGCCTCGTCGTGTTCGTCAACGGCCTGGCCAACGGCATGTACGTCGATTGGAAAGACGGCTCGGCTCCGCTGGAGACGATCATCGTCAAGGAACTCGTCCCGCACATCGACGATTCCTACCGCACGATCGCCACGCGGGAGGGCAGGCTGCTTGATGGCTACAGCATGGGCGGCTACGGCGCGGCGAGGCTGGGTTTCACATACACCGACGTGTTCCGCGGCGTTTCCATCATGGGCGCTGGGCCCTTGCAGGCCGATCTTCTCGACGACGCGCCGCGTGCAGGAAAACGGCGGGCTGAGGAGGTGCTCGAGCGGGTCTACGGAGGTGATCCGGAGTATTTCAGGAGCGTCAGCCCCCGCGTCCTCGCCGAGCGGCATGCCGAAGCGATCGCCCGAGGCTCACTCGTGCGGGTGGTGTGCGGGGATCGCGACGAGACGTTCGCCAACAACCGCGACTTCCACGAGCACCTCGAACGACTCGGGATCCCGCACGCGTGGACCGTGCTTCCCGGCGTGGGCCACGACCCGCTCGGCACGCTCGAAGCCCTCGGTGACACGAACTGGGAGTTCTACCGGCAGGCGTTTGCGGAAAAGACGTGAGATTCCGAGTCGAATCTTCATGACGGGTGGCTCGAACCCCAACAAGCACCGTTCAAGCCGCTGGACGAGGTGGTGAAGTTCTGGGTCGCGGCGAACAAATCCCGGGTCAACCCCGTGATCGAGACCCGCGGGACGGTGACCACGACCGTTCACGAGGCGACTCAGGACGGCGCGGTTACGGAGTTCGTCGTCGATTCGGCGGGCGGGCACGGGTGGCCTGGATCGAAGCCTCGCCGGGAGGAAGTTGTGCCGATCAGCTCGTTTTCGGCCGCCCAACGCATATGGCAGTTCTTCCACGACAAGCGTCGGCAGCCACGGTGACAATGAACGTGCTCCGCACGCCGCTTCGAGCGATCGCCGAGGTTGAGGCCGTCAGCCGGTGACGAGCGTGGAGAGCCAGTAGAAGCCGCCAGAAAGTGCCATCGCTGCCGGCAACGTGAGGATCCAGGCGGCGGCGATCTCGCGGACCGTCTCGGGCTGGATGCCCGACTTGTTGGCCCACATCGTTCCGGCCACGCCGCTGGAGAGCACGTGGGTGGTGCTGACCGGCATGCCGAGCGAGTCGGCCATGGCGATCGTCGAGGCCGCCACCAGTTCGGCCGCACCTCCCTGGGCGTAGGTGAGGTGCGTCTTGCCGATCTTCTCGCCCACGGTCACCACGATCCGCTCCCAGCCAAACATCGTGCCGATCCCAAGACACAGCGCCACGCCCATCACCACCCACTCCGGCACGTATTCGACGGGCTTGGCCAGGTTGCCGGCGAGGCCCTTGAGCACCTTGCGGCGGTCGTCGGAGAGCGTGTCGCCGAACTCATGCAGCAGGGTGCGCACCGCGGCGCCGAGTTCGACGAGCTGGGTGCGGAGCGTCCAACGATCGTCGGCCGACATGCCGGCAAAGCTCTCTCGGCCGACGAGGCTCTCCCGCACCTCTCGCGCCAGCGGCAGCGGGTCGAGCGTGGCAAGCACGACGTCGTTGCCGGGGAAGGGATCGAGCACGTCGTCCACGAGATCAGACTCCATGACGGCGGCAGCGGCCACGCCGTCAGCCCGGGCGATCCTCTCGACGCGGGCGGTGGCGATGTGCCGCTCCTTGAGGGCCGCCATCATCGTCGCCAGTTGCGGCTCGGCGAGCTGCTCCTCGAGTTCCTGGGCTGCGGCCGCCGCGGCGGCGATGCCCTGCGGCGACGTGCGCATGTTGAGCGCATAGGCGGCGGGCACGATCCCGATCAACACCAGCATGATCAGCCCCATGCCCTTCTGGCCGTCGTTGGAGCCGTGAGCAAAGCTCACGCCGGTGCAGGTGCCGATCAGCAGCGCCCGGATCCACCACGGCGGCGGCTGGTCTCCGTGTGGAGGCTCGTAGAGTTCCTTGGCGGGAATGAGCCGCTTGGCGACGAGCAGCAGGGCCGCCGCGAGCCCGAAGCCGATCACCGGGGAGATCAGGAGCGCCAGTCCCACCTCGGATGCCTTGTGCCAGTTGATTCCCTTGAAGACAGAGCCCTGCTCCAGCCAGGCATTCATCATGCCCACCCCCATGATCGACCCGATCAGCGAATGGGAACTCGAGGCCGGCAGGCCCCGGTACCAGGTGGCGAAGTTCCAGATGATCGCGGCTCCCAGCAGCGAGAGGACCATGGCGAGACCACGGCCGGTCTTGATGTTGACGAGCAGATCGACGGGGAGCAGGTGGACGATGCTGAACGCGACGCCGATCCCACCGGCGTGCACGCCGATGAAGTTCCAGAGCCCCGACCAGATGACGGCCGGCGTGGGCTTCAGGCTCTTGGTGTAGATGACCGTCGCCACCGCGTTGGCGGTGTCGTGGAAGCCGTTGATGCACTCGAAGCCGAAGGCAATCGCGAGCGCCACGAGCAGCAGCAGCGTCTGTGGGATCGACAGCGACGAGAGCGAATCGAGAATCTCCACAGGCGAGCGCTCCGGGGTGCGGCGTCCGGTCCAGCGGCCGCAGGCCTGCGTCACCCTACGGCGGCTTGGAGTCGCGAACAACCGTTTTGGTCGGTTTGAACGCAATTCTCACAATTGGACTGAACCGCGCGGGGGCGAGAAGCGTAGATTCAACCCGGAGGAGGACTGCGCATGGCACGTGGAGACCGCCTGGAAGTCGAGCACCGGATCGTCGGCTCGACCGTCACCTACCTGCATCACGGCGTCGATCTCGGCGACGGCACGATCGTGCATGCCCGGCCGCACGACTTCCGCAACCCGTTCGGCGGCGGCCGCGTGGTGCGGACGACCCTGGCGGAGTTTGCCGAGGGCCGCGGCGTTCGCGTGCGGAACGAGCCGGCCGCCGCGTTTTCTCCCGACGAGATCGCCGATCGGGCGCTGGCCCACGTGGGCCGCGACGGCTACGACCCCGTGATCGACAACTGCGAGCATTTTGCGACCTGGTGCGCGACCGGCAGTCGGACGAGCCGGCAGGTCGACATCGTGATGGGGCGGGTCGCCGCGGGCGTGTCGCGGGCCGCGGCCGCGATCTCCGCGCGGGCCGCCGTGGGCACGGCCGAGCGGGTTGCCGTCCGCACGGCGCTCGGTACGACCGTGCGTGTTGGCCTCAAGACAATGCTCCCTGCCGCGATCGTCGGTGAGGCCGCGGCACTGGCTGCGGAGTGGACCGCGCATCAGCGCGGGGCATCCGAGCAGGAGAGCCGCAAGGCGGGCGAGGCGGCCGGGCTGGCGGCGACCAGCCTCGCCTTCGCCGCTGGCGGTGCGGCAGCGGGGCCTGCGGGCGCCCTGGCCGGTGCGGTGGCCGGCGCCACCATGTGGCTGGCGGGTTCGGCCACGGCCGCGGCGGCCACTGGTGCTGCCCGGCACATCACCAAGCGGCTTGCGCGTGGCTAGGGGATCGGATGCTGGTGCGACCGTCGCACCGCTCAGAGCCGATGTCGCGCTGCTCACCGAGCGCCGCTACGCCACCGATTCAGCGGCCGCCGACGACTGGTACCTCGGCAACATCCTTCGCGACGACGACCTGCTCATCGGGGCGCTCTCGCGGCGGGGCCTGTCGGCGGTCCGGGTCGATTGGGCCCGCGACGACGTCGACTGGTCGGCGTTTCGCACGGCGGTGTTCCGCACCACCTGGGACTACTTCGACCGCTTCGGCGAGTTCATGGCATGGCTCGGGCGGGCGGAGCCGCTGACGCGGCTGTGCAACTCGGCCTCGGTCATCCGCTGGAACCTCGACAAGCACTACCTTCGCGACCTTGCCGCCCGGGGTGTGCCGGTCGTGCCGTCGCGGTTTCTGGAACGCGGCCAGCCGGCATCGCTCGCCGACCTACTCGGCGAGACGGGCTGGTCGGAGGCGGTCATCAAGCCGTGTGTGTCGGGGGCAGCCCGGCATACCTACCGGTTGAATCGTTCAACGGCCGCCGCGGTGCAGCGGGTGATCGACCCCCTGCTCGCCTGCGAGTCGTTTCTTCTGCAACCGTTCGTGAGCGATGTCGTGACCACCGGCGAGGACACGCTCGTTGCGATTGCCGGCCGCGTAACCCATGGCCTGAGGAAGCGGGTCAAGGCGGGCGACTTCCGGGTGCAGGACGACCACGGCGGCACGGTTCACCCCCTGGAGCCGTCTGCCGAGCAGGTGGCGTTTGCCGAGCGGGCGCTGGCGGCCTGCGACGAGGTTCCTGCCTACGGCCGTGTCGATCTGGTCCGCCTCGACGACGGCAGCCTCGCCGTGATGGAACTCGAACTCGTCGAGCCGGAACTCTGGCTGCGGCTCCATCCGCCCGCGGCGGACGCAATGGCCGCGGCCATCGCCGCCCGCATCTCAGCCGACTCGTAACTGGTCAGGGCGCCGAGGCGATCTCGCTGCCCGACCGGCTCACCATCGCCTGGAGCAGGCCGGCCGAAATGTCCTCGGCTATCGGGCGAACACTGCCGTCGCCGGCCAGAGCCTGGAACACGTTACCGCCCAGCCGCGACCGCGGCTTGAGGGAGGTTTCCAGGGGCGACTGCCCGAGCCCCGCACCAAATCCCGTGTAGCGACCGACGTCGCAGACGTAGGGCCAGGAGTAGCGCGGCAGAGTCCAGGTGGCGCCGTCATCAGTCGTGTAGTCGTTGCACTCGGCGACCAGCAGCGTGTGCGACAGGCCGTCGGTGACCTCTCGTAGCCGCGTCGGCTTCTGCCGGATGGATGTCGTGTAGATGCCCTTGTCCTCGAGCCAGCCCAATCCTTCGGGCACGAGCACGCCATTGAAGGCGGTCGGTGTCGGAGCCGAGCCGTAGAACCACCCGTCGAGCCGCCGTGCCGGATCGGGCTGCGCCGGCCCGGGGCCGAGGAGGGCCGCAAAGTCGAGGCCGCCCGGAGCGCGCGAACACGAGTTGTAGACCCGGATCGTGGCGGCCACGATGCTGGCTTCCTGCGTTTCCGGCGGGCACGCCAGGCAGTAGGCCTCGTACATCGCCGCCAAGGCGCCCTCCTCGATGTACGGCAGGATGGAGATGGCCCACGACTGCGGCCGGATGTAGTCGATGCCATCGACCGGCCTGTCATCAAGATGAGAGGTTGTCCCCGGCCGTGGCCTGCCCGAGGCGAAGGGAAAGGCCCCTTTGGCATCGGTGTAGCACGAGAGGGCGATGCCGACCTGCCGCAGGTTGCTTTGGCACTGAGCGCGGGCGGCCGCCTGCCGGGCCTGCTGCACGGCCGGCAGCACGAGCCCGATGAGGGTGGCGATGATCGCGATCACCACCAGCAGCTCCACGAGGGTGAAGCCAGCGAGCGGAACGCACCGTAACCGCAACGAATCGCCCTCCGGCCAGTTGGTCGGAGCTGCTTCGGTGGGGACGGCGTGTTTCATCGTGGGAGACCCATCATCGAGACTGCGTGGAGTGCCCAGCGCCGCGAGGTCTAGAACGTGCGGCCTAGAACTTGCGGACCTGTGTCATCGGCTTGTTGTCGAGACCGATCGACGAAAAAGCGACTTCGCGGCCACTCTGCCAGGCGGCGATCACCGGCTTCGCCTGCCCGCCCAGCATGCTCTGGTAGGTCGAGTGGATCTGCACGGCGCCGCGCCGCGTTCCGAAGGGCCGGAACGTCGCCACCGGCATGGCGGGCATGTCCTCGTCGGTCGTCTCCTCGTCGGTCGTCATCTCCATGGCCGCCATGCTTCCCATGCCGCTCATGCTTCCCATGCCGCCCATGGTCCCCATGCCGCCCATGGTCCCCATGCCGCCGTGGCTCGATGGGATAAGATCGGCCATGTTCCAGACCTCCACGACGCCGGCTTGCTGGCCCGACTCCGCGGAGGTGATCAGGTTGGGCAGGTAGCTCGGCACCGATGACGGCGCCACATAGCCTGCCGCCACCTGCACGCCCCCCATGTCCTCCATGTTTCCGGCCACGAAGGTGAACAACTTCTTTGGGTCAGCCACACCATTGACGATGTCGCGGCCGTCGAGGGCCGTGACGATCGGCTCCCGTCCCGAGCGGGCCGAGACGATGATGTCGTCGTAGTTGTCGCCGTTGACGTCGGCAACCGCCACGTTGACGCCATTCGGGAACGTGCCGGGTAGGAAGTCCCGGATGTCCCGAATCGTTTTCCCCTGGGGGTCGAAGAGGCGGACGACCGCAGGGCCATCGGCGCGGGAGCCGGCCACGATCCGCGCTGCACCATTGGGGCTCACGCCGCCCACGGCCAGGCTCACGCCGCCCGCTATGCGGAGTTTACTCGTGAATGCCTTGAACACCGCCGTTTGGGTTGTTGAGCCGTTCTCATAAACCTTCACTCGCGTGGCCCCGGCCCCAGTACCAAAGGCCATCGTCTCCTTGGTGACATTGGTTCTGAAGTATGCGTTGATCTCATCAGCTGTGGTGGGAAGCGGGTTCGGCAACACAGCGGGAGTGGTCGCGGTGCCGATACCGGACGCGGTCACCACCGGGCCCGTGTAGGTAGGAAATGCCTGAATGTTCGCTACCTCGTTGCCTTGCCCATTAACGACCAGCGTCGATTGGGCAGTGGTGCCCAGGCCCAGTCGCAGCCCCTCGGTGTTGCCGAACTGAAACACCGGCGACATCATCCCCTCGTCTTCGTGCTCGAGGATGTGGCAATGGAAGACGTACTTGCCCGGGAAGTCAAACACCCGGAATCGAATGGTCACGCTCCCGAAGGCCGGCACCATGATCACGTCCAGCGGCGAGACGTAGTTGGCGGCATTGGCATTGGGAAACTTCTTGTCGGGCTCGATCGGGAAGCCGTTGATCTTCGTGACGATGAACACACCCTGGTGGATGTGGAACGGATGGTTGAGCGGGCCGGCATTGAGGATGGTCCACTCCTCGATCGTGCCGATCTCGAGTTGGGGCATCACGCCCTCGCCAAACTTCTTGCCGTTGATGTAGAAGTTGTCGATGTTGATGACCCCGCCCTCCTCCACCTGAGCCAGCTGCTCCAGTGAGTACGTTCGCTGGAAGTCAGGCGTCGCGCTCCAGAGCGGGTCTGCATCCTGAGCGGCAAACTCCGGTACCGCGGTGGTGACGGCATCCCCTTCCACGACGAGGGTGGCTAGCACGTAGTAGTAGCCTTCGCCGCCTGCGTTGATTCGCGCCTCTTCGCCGCCCCATCCGTCCATGAAGTAGTAGGTGCCCGGGGTCGTGGGGGCGGTGACCGCCATCGACATCCGGTTGCCTGGGCTGAGCACGGTCAGGGCGGAGATGTCGTTCATCCGCAGTTCATCGGCTCCGAGCGTCGTGGTGTACGGGTGGACGAACGCGCTGTTCCCATCCCTGGCGATGATCGTGGCCGTCCAGGGGTTTTGCAGGTTGTCGTCGGCGATGACGAAGTTCGTGGCGCCGCGGGCCCCGAACTGCCCCATATTCCAGATCTGCGTCTCGCCAGGACGGACCCGCATGATCGGATTCATCTGGCCATTGACTCGCTTCTGCCAGCCTGCGGTGTAGCCATCGCCGTAGTACGAACTGCTGTCAGTGCCCGTCATCATTTTGTACTGGCCATCTGGGGTGATGTTCACCTCCGAGATGGTCATGTTCACTTGCTTGAGTTCGTCCTTGTACTCCGGCCACGGATCGAGCGGGTCACCGACCATGATCATGCCGGCCAAGCCGCCCTCGACCTGCAGTTTGGAAACCTCGTGCACGTGTGGGTGGTACCAGTTCACGCCCACGGTGTTTTGGTAGGTCGCGATCGGGATGTTGACGTCCATGCTCTCGCCTGGCGCCAGTTGGACGTACACATTATCTCCCTGGGACTTGTCGGGTGCACGCGATCCGTGGTAGTGGAAATTGGAGATAAATTTCTTCTCCGATGGATCGTGGCCGACGGCAAGATCGTTCGTCAGGTGGACCTTGAGCAAGTCACCGCGGTTGATCTGCAGCATCGTGCCCGGAAAGCCGGCCGGGTACGACGTGCCGTAGGCGTCGAACTGATAGGCCATGGCGTAGGAGTTGTAGTCATGGTCATCATCCGGGAGGCTGCTGTAGACCTCTTGGCCGCCATAGAGGATCGGATTGGAGTCGAAGCCCGCCGTGACCATCTTCACGTTGGCCTCGAGCACGCCGTTTTGGCTCTTGATCACGTCCATCGGCCGCAGGTCTGCCTGCAGCGATTCATATCCCACGGGGAAAATGACGCTCTGCGCTGCCATCACCGTCCGCTGCTCGAGTGTTTCCAGGTCAAACAGACTCCTCGCCCGACTACGAGTACGGCCGGCGTGCCTGCGAGATGATCGGGTCGACCGGAACCAAGTGCGGCGGATCATCAAATCGTTCTCCGGGGCGTGAACAGGCTGAGGCAGGATTCAAAAAGATCCTAAGGAACAAATAGAACCAAGGCTCTATTCGTCAGCCGGCATCATAAGGTTCAGTGCAGGGGACGCAAGTTTTGGGCATGACGAATGTGCGGGTTCGGCCGACTGCGGGGAAATTGGCCAAAAATCGGCTGCGAGGCCCGAAACAGCGTCTTCGGGCGACGTGGCCGCGATCAGCGATTCGACGCAGGAGCGGTGGCCGAGGGCACCAGTTCGTCGGGGTCGAGGTCTGGCGGGGCGTGCAGCCAGTCGGAGGAGCCTCTGCCCAACTCGTAGCCGTGCTGGTAGAGCGTGTTCATCCGCCGCCGGTCGAAGTCGAGGCCGTCGAAATCGAGCGGATAGTCGTCGGGGATGCAGCGGAGGTTGAACTCCACGCCGTAGCGGTTGGCGAGCACGTACATGCGATAGAGACTCGCGGCGGCGGTGATCTTGAAGAGTTTCCCGATCGTCGCCTCCGCGATCGCCAGCGTCATGGGCTTGACCGACGCATAGCCGGGGCGGTCGTCGGCGCGGCCATTGCGGATCACGAACAGCCGGGCTTTGACTTCGCCGCGTGCCAGTCCGGCTCCCTCGAGCGCGTCTTCGACATCGAGCATGAACCCGCGGAGAAATACCTGCGCTTCCGCGCCGCCATCGGAGTGCATCTCGTAGTAGGTCGTGCCGTCGATGTCGACGTCGAAATAAACCGGCGGGAAGACCACCGGCACCGAGGCGGAGGCGACCAGCACGTCGATGTAGCGGCGGCGGGCGTCGGGGCGGCCGCTGGCGGCGATCGCGCCCATGTCCCAGATCGCAAACTCGTTGGCGTCCATGTTGGACGTGCCAATGAACAGCCGATGGCCCGCGCGATGCTTCGCGGCCACGGCGGCGAACACCTCGTCGTCGATCGCTCCTTCCAGCAGTCGGCGCAGGGGCGTGGAATCAAGCGTTCCGTCGGCGAACAGGCTGATGAGGGTGGACCGCCTGCGGAAGATGTTGTCGTTGGTGATCGTCGTGTAAAACCGCTTCAGCAGCGGGTCGTAGGCGGATCCCAGGAATGCCGGGGTGGCCTGCAAGGCGCCGGTCGAGATGCCGGTGACGACCTTGAAGTCGGGCCGGTCGCCCCTCTCAGTCCAGCCGCAGAGCACGCCCGCGCCGAAGGCGCCATACGACCCGCCCCCGGAGAGGGCCAGGAAGTCGTAGTGCAACTGGCCGTCGCTGCCGCGGTCCGCGGAGTCTTGGCTTCGCAGGGCCTCGGTGATCGTCGTCTGCACACCGGAGGGCGTGAGCGTATCGACCGTTTCCAGATCGACCGCTCCCCATGGTGTGCCATAGTCCGCCGCGTCGGGCGGCGGCGTGGGCCGGCGGCTCCCGGCCAAATAAATCGCTGCCAGGCCGGCCGCCATGAGGAGCACGGGGATCATGGCCCCGAGGATCAGCAGAGCGGCGGTGTGTTTCCAACGCATGCCAGGAGGATAGGGCGTGCGAGACCGGGCCGTAAAGCGGCCCAGCCGTGACCGGTAGCCTTGGGCAGCCACGCGCTGCAGGCGCAGCGGTGGTCTTGGCATGGCCGCTCATTGGCTGGCGAGTCGGCGGCGGATGCGATCGACGGTGCGGCGGGAGTATTCCTCGTCGTTGCCGAGATCGAGCGCCGCGGCGGCAGGCCAGAGCGGTGCCGTGATCTCGCCGAGGTCGTCGATAGCCACCAGCGCGGCCACGCGAAGGTCGGGGTCTCGTGAACCGATTTCGGCCTTGAGCGCTGCGCGGGAATCGTCCGCCGCCGTGGGCGTATCGCACCGTAGCAGCCATGTGGCGGCGGCGATGCGAACGGCCGGATCGGCGTCGGCGAGCCGAGGCGTCAGGGCTGCAGTCGGATCGTCGCCCGATCGCTTTGCGGCCCAGCCCGTGCCCGCCACCGCCCACCAGCGGACCGCCGCCTCGTCGCTTACCAGCCGATCGGCGAAGAAGGCGGCGTCGCGATCGTCGGCCACGGCCCAGGCCGTGTCGAGAATCGAGTCGTAGCGGGAACGCCCGGCGGCTTCGTCGCCGAGGCGGAAAATCGCCCACTCACTGCCGGCTTTTCTTGCTTCGGCCCGGAGGATCGGTTCCGGCAGGATGCCGGTATCAAAGGTCTCCTGCATCCACGAGCGAACTGCATGGCGCAGTCGCTCGAGATTGCCCCGCTGATCGGGTGCATCGGCGAGGTCGTGGAGTTCATCCGGGTCGGCCGTCACGTCGTAGAGTTCGTCAGCCGGACGGGTCGTGCGGGAGAACCAGCGAGCACCGGAGGGCAGGCCATCGACCGCACGGACCGCACGGAGTTCGTTCGTGATCGCCACACCGGTCGCGTAGTCGGGAAGATCGTCACCGTCGAGCCACGGGAGGAAGTTGCGCACGTAGCGGAAGCGGGCGTTACGGACGGATCGGCCGAAGCCCGGCGGTGCATCCATCCGGTCGCGGGCCGCGATCACGACGTCTCGGCCCGTCGCGCCCTCTCCGAGAAACGACCGGCCCTCCATCCATTGCGGTCGATCGATCACGGCGAGCGCGAGCATGGTTGGCCCGAGATCGAGCAGGCTGACGAGCGTCGTCGTTCTGGCCGGCCCACCGCTGCCCGGCAGCCCGGCTCGATGTCGCCACTTCTCCGGCACACGCACGAGCAGCGGCACGCGGAGCCCATGCTCCGTGAGTGATCGCTTGCCGTGCGGGATGCCTTCGCCGTGGTCACCCCAGAAGACCACGATGGTGTTGTCTGCCAAGCCGTCGGCGTCGAGGTCGTCGAGGATCTGTCCGGCCTCGACATCGAGGGCGGCGGCGAGTTCGAGTCGCTGGGCGAGCGCTCGGCGGATCAGCGGGGTATTAGGATAAAATGGGGGCACCGTCACCGCCGCCGGTTCGCGCCGGGCCTCTGGTGGCAGGTCGCGGCGGACGGCTTCGGGCTTCCCGCCAAACAGGCCGCTCTCATGGGTCACGGTGAGGTTAAAGACGGCAAAGAAGGGTTGGTCGGGCCGCGGTCGTGTTCGCCAGTGTGCGGTGCGGTTCGACTGGTTCCAGCCGGCATCGAATGATGGATCGAGGTTGTAGTCGGTCTTGGAGTTGTTGGTGCACCAGAATCCCGCTTCGCGAAGCAGTTTCGGAAACCCGACCACATGCGTCGGCACCGTGGCCTTGCACCGCATTGGCAGGCTGCCGAGCGTGGTCGGCATCACGCCGGTGATGATCGCACTGCGAGAAGGGGCACAGACGGGCGCGGCCGCGAACGCCGCCTCGAACAGCAACCCCTCGGCGGCGAGCCTGTCGAGCCGGGGCGTGTGGGCCGAGCCGCCGTAGCAAGCGAGCGTGCCGGCGGACAAGTCTTCGGCCGAGATCCAGAGGATGTTCGGCATCTCGGCGGCCCGTGCCGTCGCGAGCGTTAGCATGGCCAAGAGAATGCCGCCGAGCGACGAATGGATGGTCATGGGATTCACCGGTAGTCGGTGAGCGATCCGGGATTCCACGAGACCCGCAGCGCGTTGAGCACGGCCACGACGTCGATCGCCTCCTGGAGCAGCGCGCCGGCGGTCGGCGGCAGAAGGCCCGCTGCGGCAAGCCCCATGCCGGCCACGCTCGCCAGCATTCCGCCCACGGCGCTCTGCAGGGCGATCGACCGCATCCGCGAGGCAATGTGGAAGAGTTCGTCGACCCGTTCGAGCGAGCAGTCCATGATCACCGCGCCGGCCGCCTCGCTCGTCACGTCGCTTGCCGCGCCCATCGCCACCCCGACGGTGGCCGCCGCCAGGGCGGGGGCGTCGTTGATGCCGTCGCCGACGAACACGACGGGCGCCTGACGGACCGCCTCCTCGACGATCTTCAGCTTGCCCTCGGGCTGGATGCCCGCGTGGACCTCGGTGATTCCGACCGTGTCGGCGAGCCACTTCACCTCGCTCTCCCGGTCGCCTGAGACGAGCATCACGCGGTCGAGCCGGTGCGCGGGGCCGAGATGGCTGACAAACGAGTGTCCGTCGGCGCGAGGCGCGTCGCGGAACCGCAGGAGCGCCGCCACGCGGCCGTCGATCACGACCACGCACTCCAGCCCGCCGGCGGCGGCGGGAAGCGCGGCGGCGCCGGCCGGATCGGCGGCGGTGAGTTTCTGGCGGCTGGTGATCGCCACCTCGTGCGGCTTCGCTCCGTCGCCCGGCCGCTGTACGAGGCCGGTGAGCCCACGGCCCGGCTTTTCGGCGAGTTCCTCCACCTGGAGCAGCCGGAGGCCGCGCTCGGCGGCGGCCTGCGTGACGGCCGCGGCAAGCGGATGCTTCGAGTAGGCCTCGAGGCTCGCCGCGATAGCGAGCGTGTCGCTCTCCGAGAGCGACGAGAGTGGCATCACGTCGGTGAGCCGCGGCGAACCGTAGGTGAGCGTGCCGGTCTTGTCGAAGATGGCCGTGCGGCAGGTGTCGAGCCGCTCGAGGATCGCCGGGTCGCGGATCACGATGCCCCGCTTCGCCGCCAGCGACACCGCGCCGATGATCGCCACCGGAATCGCGATTAACAGCGGGCAGGGCGTGGCCACCACGAGTACCGCCAGAAACCGTGTGGCCGACCCGCTGAAATACCAGGCCGCCGCCGCGATCGCCACGGCCAGCGGCGTGTAAAAGGCTCCGAGCGCGTCGGCCAGTCGCCGCAGCTGCGGCCGCCGCTCCTCGCTCGTTCGCAGCACCTCCATGATCTTGGCGTAGCGGCTGTCGCCGACCACCTTTTCGGTGCGGATCTCGAGCGCCGCTTCGCCGTTGATGGACCCGGAGAGCACGGCCGACCCGGGGGCCTTCGCCATCCGGTAGGGCTCGCCGGTGAGATAGGCCTCGTCCATCGCGCCGCGGCCGGCCAGGACCTCGCCATCGACCGGGCAGATTTCGTGGGGCAGGACGACGATCACGTCGCCGACGGCGACGTCGCCGAGCGGGATGTCGGTGATGCCCGTGGCCGATTTGCGGTGGGCGAGCGACGGCATCCGCCGGGCAAGGGCCGCAAGCACGTCGCCGGCCCGGCTCACCGCCCGGCTCTCGAGCGCCTCGCCCCCAGAGAGCATGAGCACCACGAGCACGCCGGCGAGGTATTCGCCAAGCAGCACGCTCGTCACGATCGAGATACCGGCGAGCAGGTCGGAGCCGAACGTGCCGGCAAAGAGTTTGGTGAGTAGGTCCCAGACGAGCGGGATCCCGCCGAGCACGAGCATGATGACGAGCGGCAACTCGGCGAGCGTGAGGCCGCGGCCCGGGAAATATTGAGCGGGATCGATCGGGCCGAGCGACACCGACTGCGCGCCGATCCCCGACCAGGTGAGCACCGCCCAGGCCATGAGCGCCAGGATCGCTCCCACGGCGATCGCCTCATTGACGGGGATTGCGGGCTTCGTCGTATGGCCGCCGGCCGGTGATGTCATCGCAACCTTTTCAACTATGCATGCGGGCGACGGGATCGCCCTGGTCGAGGATCACAGCCTCGGCGGCGGCGAGTTCGTGGAGCCGCTGGCGCACCGCCTCCTCCGGCATGAAGCCGCAGGCGAGCCGCACGTAGGTGGAGTGGTGCCGTGCCTCCGACTCAAACAGGCTCCGGTAGAACGTGGCGAGCTCCTGGTCGGCCACGTGGTCGGCGAGCACCGAGAACCGTTCGCAGCTGCGGGCCTCGATCAGCCCGGCCACGAGCAGCCGGTCGACGGCTCGGGCCGGCTCCTCCTTGCGAATCAGATCGTGGAGCCGGGCCCCGTAGGAACTCGGCGAGAGTTTTCGGAACGGGGTGCCGCGCCGCTCCAGAATGTCGAGCACGAGCCGGAAGTGCTCCAGTTCCTCGTTCACGATTTCTGTCATCGCCCGGGCGAGTTCCGAGTGGTCGACGTACGAGAACAAGAGGTTCATCGCCACTCCCGCAGCCTTCTTCTCGCAGTGGGCGTGGTCGATGATCACGTCGTCGAGCGCGGCATCCACCTGGGCGAGCCAGCGGGGCGACGTGGGCGACTGGAGGCTGAGCATCCGCGGGGATCCGGAGGGCGTGTGGATGGTAACTGGCGCGGCAGGCTGTTGCCGCTGCCTGTGGCCAGTGTCATCATACGGCGACGGGACTGTTCCCGCCGTTCGTCCTCCGGGGTTCGCCATGATCGCCTTCGACCGTCCCGCCAGTGATTCGCCGTCGCATGGGGAAAAGAACGTGCTCGGCGGCCCGCTGGCATCCTGCTCCCGCGAGCCACTCACGGGATTCTTCCGGGACGGTTCGTGCCGCACCTGTGCCGACGACTCCGGCAGCCACACGGTCTGCGCAGTGATGACGAAGGAGTTTCTGGCGTTCACCGTGAAGGCGGGCAACGACCTGGTCACGCCGCAGCCGCAGTGGGATTTCCCCGGCCTCGTGCCCGGCGATCACTGGTGCCTGTGCGCGGCGAGGTGGCTTGAGGCGGCGAAGGCCGGCCACGCGCCCTTGGTGGTGCTCGAGGCAACACACGAGAAAGCGCTCGAGATCGTGCCGCTTGAGCTCTTGAAGAAGCACGCCGCTGACCCGGCATGACCGACTGGCCGCTCGCTGCCGCCGTGGCGGTCGTCGCCGCGGTCTACGCGTCGGTGGGCCACGCCGGTGCGACGGGCTACATCGCGGTGATGACGCTCTGGGGCCTCGCACCGGAGGTGATCCGGCCGACGGCGCTGCTGCTCAACGTGATCGTGGCCACGATCGGCACCGTGCAGTTTGCGCGGGCTGGCCACTTCGATCGCGGGCTGTTTTTGCCGCTCGTCGTGGCGAGCGTGCCCGCTGCCGCGATCGGCGGCTGGCTCACGCTACCAACCGCTGCGTTTGAGACGATCCTCGGCATCGTGCTCGCGTTCGCGGCGGTCCGCATCGTGGCGGAGGCGATCGGATCAGGTCGTACGGTTCGCGGTGGCCAGCCTGATCCGTCGTCGCGACTGCCCGGCGATCCGCTGCCGAGATTGGCCACGCTCGCGGCGATTGGCGGCGCGGTGGGCCTGCTCTCGGGCCTGACGGGCGTGGGAGGGGGCGTGTTTCTCACCCCCATGCTTCTCGCCCTCCGCGCGGCGCCGGTGAAGACGATCGCCGCGACGTCGGCCGCGTTCATCCTCGTCAACTCGCTCGCCGGCCTTGCCGGCGGCCTGATGGCGGGGCGAACCGTGCCGCTGCCGGGGCTGGAACTCGTGGCCGCCGCGGCCCTCGGCGGCGCGATCGGCTCGCACTTTGGCGCCTTCCGGCTGCCGGTCACCACGATCCGTCTCGTGATGGCGGCTGTGCTTGCAATCGCGAGCGCAAAGTCGTTGCTGTGAGGAAAAGGTCCCAGCCACAACACCAGGAAATCTCTCCAGGAAGCCGACCGGCCGTGAGGCCGCGGGCGAACCACGCTGGACGCGGCGTCTGGTGGCGGCTCGCCCCACGCCTCACGGCGTTGGGCTTGTACAGGTTGGGCTTGTCCAAACGGACGCGGAAGAATCGAGCGTAACTCGGCTTACCCGACTCCGGCCTCGCCGCGAAGTTGATCGAGGAGGCCGGATGTGCCGAGCCGCCGGCGGAACTCGACGATGTTGAATGACCCGAACTCGATCACGACGTCGGCATCGTCGGTGGCACGGGGCACGCCGTAGAGATTGCTGGAGTAAGCGCCCACGAGCATGTAGCCGACGCCCTCTCGCTCGAGGGCTTCGATCAGCCGGGCGACCGCCTGCTCACTCGTCATAGGTCGGCGACCAGCGTGAACACGCCGCGATCCTCGCGTTCCAGGAGGACCCGCAACTGCCGGCGAAACTCTGCGTCGATCTCGGCGTCGGACCAGTCGGGATGACCCGACCGAATGCCCGCGATCATGCGGTTCCTTGCGACGTCGAAGAGACGGGCCCCCGCGGTGAGCTTCAGGCCGGGATCCATGTGCCTGGCCTTGGCGGCCTTGTCGCGAAAGATCGATTGCTGCAAAGCGGATTCATTCGAGCCCATGACGCACCCAGTCGGACGAGTCGTTCCTCTGTCGAGCAAAGGAGCGGTTTTCCATCGACGTCAACGGTGTGCCCTACGCCGGTTCATGAGACCTCCAAAGGGTCAGGATAGGAACGGTCAACGGCACTTTCGCGAGCGTTTGACCGGGGACGGGCGGTCGACGGGTGTGGCCAAAAGGTGCCAGCGACCAAAACGAGGGAAGCTGGCACCTTGCCCAGATTTGGTGGCTGGCACCTTTTCCCCTGCTGGCTGCCGCCTCGTCGAATGAGAGGCCCTGGAATGTCCGGAGCATGATGATCTCACGATAATCGTCGGGCAGGGATGCGATCGCATCCGCCAGCGCGAGGGAGTCTTCGCGCCGCATCGCGCACTCACTCGGTGAATCCGCAGAACCAGCGATGAACGATTCCAGGTTGATGGCGGAGCAGTCGAGGCCTTCCGCGACGGTATGGAGAGACTGTTCCCGCCGCACGTCTCGCTTCTCGGCCCAGACGTGCCGTTCGAGAAAGGCGAGGACGTTGTTGCTGAGAATGCGTCTCAGCCACGCCTGGAACTGCGGCAGCGTGGTTCCGCGAAACGCGGCGAAATCGCGATGAGCCTCGAGGAATGTCTCCTGCACGATATCGGACTCGCTGCAGCGCTTGCGGCCGGGGCCCACCAGTTGGGGTGTCGCAAGCAGAATGAGATAGTTGCGATGACGATCGAGTAAGTTCCCCAGGCTTGCCCCGGAACCAGCGAGTGCTGCGGCGAGCAACTCCGTCGCCTCGTCGGGAATGCGATTCTCGTTGGATTCGGATGGGCCCATCGGCCAGAGACCCTCTGAAACGCCCTGTACCCCGAAAGGCCGAATGGCGGGCCGCGTGTCACGCGCGTCTGCCGACAGCGGAAATCCGCGAGGCCCGCACCGCTGCTTATTGTGGAACGCCGGGACGGGGCCGTCCACTCAGTGGAGGGGATTTTTTCCCGGGCATCCGCCGAATTTCCCCTGAGAAAATGGCGGGCACCCCCTCGGGGTTATCGAGGTCGGGAGAGGTCGTGCGGACTGGCCGATCGCCTCAGTGAGCCGCCACCTTCGAAAACAGGTTCAGCACCACCACGCCCGCCACGATCAGCGACATCCCGAGCACCGCCGGCGGGTCGAGCTTCTCGCCGAAGGCGAGCCAGCCGATCAGGGCGATCAGCGTGACGCCCGCGCCCGACCAGATCGCGTAGCCCACGCCCACCGGGATCCGCTCCAGCGTGAACGAGAGGAAGAGGAAGGCCACGCCGTAGCCGGCGAGGACCATCAGGCTGGGGCCAGGCTTCGTAAACCCCGCCGACGCCTTCAGGAAAGTCGTGCCGACGACCTCGGCGACGATCGCGATCGCGAGATAGATCCAGTGCATGCCGCCAGCCTCCCTCGGACCATGGACGAGCCGCCGAGTGCGGCCAATCTGTCTGCTAGAGTGTAGCCCGCATGTCCGCCGTGGCATGCACCCGAGCAGTCCTCCCCAGAGAGCCGAATAGACGCATGAAGGACGTTGCTTCCGCGACCGGTGGCCACACGATCGACGCGATCCTCTCGGCGTCCACCGACGAGACGCGAGCGGCCCTCCGCACGCTTGGCGAACTGGTGGGCAACGAGCCGACGACCGTCCTCTCGCCCACGCAGTTTGCCGTTCGTCATCTTGGTGTGGATCAGCTCGACATCGCGAGCACGAAGTTCACCGGCCCGAGCACGTCGCTGGCGGTGCTCGGCAACCTCCTCCGGCTGGAGATGGAGCGGCACGCCGCTCGAATCGTGGTCGGCTCCCCCGGCGACGGCCTGCCGCCGACCTGGTCGCAGCTCGACGTTGGCCCCGATGAGAAGGTGGCGGTGCCGGGGCGGCTGGTCGCCTTCTTTCCGGGAGGCACGCTGGCCGCGGAGCCGCTCTGCGTGGCCATCGACGACCGCCACTGGCAGCGGGAGTTTGCGATCCTCTCGTCGCAGACGGCCAAGGCCGTCGCCGAGAAGACCCTTGAATCATTTCGAGCCCGGCTCAAGACGCCCGAGAACCCGCTTCGCGGCCGGGTGCTCGAGGCCTGTGTCAACGACGGCTGCGTGCGGATCAGCGTCAGTCCTTCGATCACGAGCGAGCGGGGCGGGCTGGTCCTGCCCGACGACGTCTGGCAGGAGGTGGACGTGTTCCTCGCCTCGGCCACGAGCCGCCGCGACCTGCTGAAGTCGCTCGGCCTCGGCACCAACCGGGGCATGCTGATCGCGGGGCCGCCGGGCGTGGGCAAAACGCATCTCGTTCGCGTGATTGCCAGCGAACTCGCCGGCCGCTACACGACGATCCTCGCCGACGCCAACGCGATGCGGCACACGATCGCCGACCTCTACGCCGAGAGCGACACCTTCGGGCCCACGCTCGTGGTGCTCGACGACATCGACCTCGTGCTCGGCCACCGCGACTCCAGCGGCACCAACACCTCGCTTGCCGATTTTCTCTCCACGCTCGACGGCGTTCGCCAGCGGGACGACATCCTCACGATCGCCACCACCAACGACCCCAAGTCGCTCGACCCGGCCGCCCAGCGGTCGAACCGGTTTGACATGGTGATCACGCTGCCGATGCCCGACGCCACCAGCCGGGCGCGGATCCTGGAGCGGCACCTCGGACCACTTGGCCTCGACCTCGATCTCCACGCGCTCGCCGAGTTGCTCGAGGGAGCGACCGGCGCTGACGTCAAGGAAGTGATCCGCCGGGCGGTGCTTGAGCACGGCGATCGCTTCACGCAGGCCCAGCTCGTCGAGATCGCCGACTCGGGCCGCTGGAAGGCGACCGTCAACCGCAGGAAATACCTCTAACAGGAGAACGACATGGCCAAGAAGCAACCAGCCCGCCGCCCGGTGGCGAAGGGCCGGATCGTGCTACGAACGGGTGAGGCGCTCGTCGAAGACGAGGCCGCCTGGAGCGCGGCCGAGCCCGAGGTGGTGATCGGCGAACTCGACGGGCCGGTCGGCTACGCGATCGCCAACCTTCTCGGTGACCAGACGAAGGGGCATTCGCGGGTGTTCGCGATCCTCAACTCCGACGTCCAGGTGCGGCCAGCCACGCTGATGGTGAGCAAGGTGACTGTGAAGAGCGAGAAATACACGAACATTCTCATGGGAACCGTACAGGCGGCGATCGCCCACGGCGTGCTCGACGCGGTGCGGGCCGGCGACATCCCCAAGAAGAAGGCCAACGACCTCGGGATCATCGTCTCGGTCTGGCTCGACCCGTCGATCGTGGAGGCTGAGTACGACCCCGAGATCCTCTTCCGCACCAACCGCGAGGCTACGGCCAAGGCGATCGGCAAGGCGATGCGGCACGAGCCGTCGATCGACTGGCTGCTCGCCAACCAGACGAAGGTGCCGCACTACTTCCACGAACTCGCCGTGAAGGGTGAACTGTAAGAGAGGTCACCGTCCGTCCTAGCCCAACGCCGTGAGGCATGGGGCGGGGTGAGTGTGGGGCGGCGTCCAGCGTGTTTCGCCCGAGGCTGACGGCCTTCGGCTTGGACGAACCAGCGGTGAATGATTTACGCCAGGGGTTTTGGGGTTTCCGCGCGATCATGTCCGTCCAAGCCCAACGCCGTGAGGCGTGGGGTGGGGTGAGGCGTGGGGCGGCGTCCAGGGTGGTTCGCCCGAGGCCTTACGGCCTTCGGCTTGGACAAACCGGCGGTGAGTGATTCACGCCAGGTGTTTTGGGGTTTCCGCGCGATCATGTCCGTCCAAGCCCAACGCCGTGAGGCGTGGGGTGGGGTGAGTGTGGGGCGGCGTCCAGCGTGGTTCGCCCGAGGCCTGACGGCCTTCGGCTTGGACGAACTTTTGGTCGCGTGCGGTGTGGTCGGCAATCGGAAAACCGTATCATGCCGGTGGGCGCATGGCGATCGCAGCAGGGAGCCACAGTCTCATGGATGCTTTACGACGACTTCGCAGGCGAACCTTTCTCCGTGGAGGCCTCGCCGCCGGTGCGGCTGCAGCGGCGCCAATGGTGATCCCTTCGTCGGCGCTGGGGCTCGACGGCGCGACGCCGCCGAGCGAGCGGGTCCGCGTGGCCGGCATCGGCATCGGTCGCCGCGGTGAATACGACCTCGGCTGCTTCCTCCAGCAGCCCGATGTGCAGTTCGTGGCGATCTGCGACGTGAAGGAAGCCCGTCGGCAGGCCGTGAAGGCGATCGCCGACAAGCACCACGGCACCGCCGACTGCCGCACCTACCACGACTTCCGCGAACTCCTCGACGAGCAGGACGTGGATGCGGTGCTGATCGCCACCGGGCCCAACTGGCATGGGCTGATGGCGATGCTCGCCGCCAAGGCGGGCAAGGACGTCTATTGCGAGAAGCCCTGCACGAAGAACATCGCCGAGAGCCTGCTGCTTCGCGACACGATGCGGCGGTGCGGCACTGTCTTTCAGGCAGGCACGCAGCGACGGAACCTGCCCCACTTCGCCTTCGCCTGTGAACTGGCGCGGACCGGCCGGCTCGGACGGATCACCCGCGTCTACGCGCATCCAGCCGGCATGAAGGCCTTTTCCAGCGGCTGGTTGCCGGAGGAACCGCTCCCCGATCCGGCGGTGGCCGACTGGGACATGTACCTCGGCCCCGCGGCCTGGAGGCCCTTCAACGCGAAGACGCTCGGAGACGGCTTCAACTTCGAGAAGGGGGGCGGGCTCGTCGGCGGCGGTGTCTTGGAGTGGGGATCCCATTGCGTCGACCTCTGTCAGTGGGCGGTGAACGACTGCCTGCCACCGGTTGACTACGCGCCGCCGGTCGATGAGCAGATCGTCTGCCGCTATTCGGGAGGCGCCGAACTGGTGTTTCGGGAGAAGGACTGGATACCGCTCGGTTCGTGCCCGGTCCGCTTCGAGGGTGAGACAGGCTGGGTCGAGGCCGGCGACAGCGGCAAGATCGTGCTTTCGTCGCCCGAACTGATGGCGGGCCGCAAGGTCGAGGAGATCGGCGGCTACCCCGCGACGTTCCACGTCCGCGACTTCCTCGACTGCTGCAAGACCCGGGGCAAGCCGAAGGGCAACGCCGATGCCGCCTGCAACGCGCACATCGCCTGCCACGCCGCGAACATCGCGCTGTTTCTGGGTCGGCCGGTGAAGCTCGACACCGAGTCGTGGCAGTTTGTGAATGACGAGGCGGCGAACCGGCTGCGGTCGGAATCGCTCCGCGAACCGTGGAGGCTGTGATGCTGAAGACACACAAACGCTGGCCGTGGTGGTGCGCGGTGCTGGCCTGGGCGGCCGTCATGGGCTCGAGCCACGGGCGGGCCGACGAGGCCGCCCCGCAGGCGCGCGAGCAGGAACTCGTCGCGGTGCTTCGCTCGGAGACGCCCGAGGCCGAGAAGGCACTGGCCTTCAAGGGTCTTGCCGTCCACGGCTCGCCGGCGTGTGTCGAGGGGGTTGCCACCTACCTCGGCAATGAGCGGCTCGCCTCGTGGGCGCGGATCACGCTCGAGGCGATTCCCGGCGACGAGGCGTCGGCAGCGCTGCGGGCGGCCGCTGGCCCCGACACGAAACTCGCCAGCCGGCAGCTCGTGGGCGCGATCAACTCGCTGGGCGTGCGGCGCGATGCGGCTGCCGTTCCGCTCTTGACCACGCGGCTCGGCGATGGCGATCCGAACGTCGCAGCGGCAGCGGCAGCGGCGCTTGGGAAGATCGGGACGGCCAACGCGGCCGCGGCGCTCTCGCGGGCGCTGGCGGCAGGAAAGCCGGATCGCGCCGCCGTGGCCGAAGCTTGCGTCGTGTGCGGCGAGCGGCTGCAGGCCGCCGGCGATGCAACCGGGGCCGTGGCCCTCTTCGATGCGGTTCGGCAGGCCGATGTCTCCGAGCAGCGGCAGGCGGAGGCCACGCGGGCGGCGATTCTGGCCCGGGGCAGGGATGGAATACCACTGCTCGTGGATCTTCTGCGGTCGCCCTCCCAGCGGCTCTTCAACATGGGGCTGTTCACCGCCCGCGAACTGGCCACCGGACCCGACCGCGACGCTGCCCTCGCCTACGAGGTGGACTTGGCGCTTCTCAAGGCGTTGTCTGGGGCCGGTAACACCACGGTTTCACCACGCCGAAAGCCGCTGCTGATCGACCTGCTGGCCGACCGCAACTCGGGCGGAGCTGGCCGGGCCGTACAGTTGGCGATCCTGGAAGCGGCGACGCAGGATGATCCTGAACTGCGGCTCGCTGCGATCCGGGCGATCGGCCGCTGCGGCGATGCGGCGGCGGCGGACGGCCTGCTCGGCATCGCGTCGGCAGCCGACCCCGCGGTCGTCGCGGCGATTCGTGAGGCGATCGCCACGATGCCTGCCGAGGGCGTGGATGAGCGAATCACGGCGCGGCTGGCCGACGCCGACCCCGCCGCACTGCCGCTGGTGGTCAGGCTCGTCGGCGACCGGCGCATCAGTTCGGCCACGCCGAAGATCCTGCCACTGGTCGATCATGGCGACGCGTCGGTGCGGACTGCGGCCCTGGCGGCGCTTGGCGCCGTCGTCGATCTCGGAACCATCGACGTGCTGATCAAGAAGGCGGTGACGCCGCGGGACGACGTGGAAGCCGCCGCGGCAACCACGGCGCTCAAGGAAGCGGCGGTGCGGATGCCCGACCGCGACGCCTGCGCTGCCCGGATCGCCGAGGCGGTCACGCCGGCTGGTTCACGAACCGGAGTGCTCGTGGAGACGCTCGCCGATGTTGGCGGCACGAAGGCGCTCGCGGCGGTTGCGGCGGCGGCGAAGTCGGGCGACCAGTCGCTTGCGGACGTCGCCACGCGGGTGCTCGGCAAGTGGATGACGGCCGACGCGGCACCGGTGATCCTTGAACTCGCCACGACCGACGCCGCGGGCCCGTACCGAGGCCGGGCGATGAAGGGCTACCTGCGGATCGCGCGGCAGTTCGCGCTGCCAGAGGCCGAGCGGGCCGAGATGTGCCGCAAGGCGCTCGCGGCCGCGCAGGATTCCGTCGACCGGAAGGCCGTGATCGAGATCCTCGTCCGCTATCCGCACCCCACCACGCTCGCGGTGGCCAAGGAGGCGTGCGCGATCCCCGACCTGGCCGACGAGGCGAAGGCAGCGGTCACGACGATCGAAGGCAAGCTGGCGCCGCCCGCCGGCGGAAAGTAGCCGTCCACTCGCACGGGCTCAGGAAGCCCAATCGCGTTCGCGAAGGAGTCGGAGGCGAGGAGAGATGCAGCCGTACGCCTCACGGCGTTACGCTTCCTGACCCCGTGCCTTACAACTCGCGTGGGTACGCCCGCGGCCTTACGGCTGGCCGGCTTGTGTGCAACTGCCGTACAAGCCCAACGCCGTGAGGCGTGGGGCGAACCGCCACCAGACGCCGCGTCCAGCGGCCAACTGCCGTACGCCTTACGGCGTTACGCTTCCTGGGCATGGCCGTACGCCTTGCGCTTCCTGGGTAGATGCAACCGCACCGCTCGCGCGGTTACGCTTTCTGCCTTGGGAGGCTCAATCGCGTCAGCGATAGGGGCCGCTCACGTGTCACGAGTTGCTCGTATCTGATCGCAGGAGATCGCCCGATGAGCCGCGGATATTGCTGCTTCATGATCTGGTTCTGTGGCACGGTCGTGCTCGCCGAAGTGACCTTCGAGAAACAGACCCTCACCGAGCGGTTCGTGGCCGAGGGCTGTGCCGTCGCCGACTTCGATCACGACGGCCATGCCGACATCACCGCGGGCAACACGATCTGGCACGGGCCTGACTTCTCGCGGACGACTGAGTTCACGCCACCGGCCAACAATCCTTCGGGCCCATCGAAGACTCCTTACGACCCGGCCCGCGGCTATTCCGACTACTTTCTCGCCTACGCCCACGACTTCACGGGCGACGGCTGGCAAGACATTCTCGTCTACGGGTTGCCGGGTGAGCCGGCGCACGTGTTCGTGAACCCGCAGGGCCGGGCGGGCCACTGGGAGAAGCACGCCATCTTTGATGTGGCCGACGGCGAATCGCCAGGCCTCGTCGACATGACCGGCGACGGCAAGCCCGAACTGCTCGTGCACTCCAGCGACCTCGTCAAGCCGCCGGAGGCGAATGGCATGCGGGGTGGGCAGCTTGGCTTCGCCGAGATCGACTGGAGCCAGCCGCTGGCGAAGGCCCGCTTCCACCCGATCACGCCGCGGTCGCCCGAGAACGACCAGAAGTATTTCCGCTACACGCATGGCTACGGGGCTGGCGACGTCAATGGCGACGGCCGCATGGATCTGCTCACGAAGGAAGGCTGGTTCGAGCAGCCGGCCGACGCGACGGCTGCGATCTGGCCCTTTCACCCGGGGCCTTTCGGTCCGGCCGAAGCCCACGGCGGCGCCCAGATGCTCGTCACCGACGCCAACGGCGATGGGCGGAATGACGTCGTCACCAGCTACAACGCCCACGGCTGCGGGCTCGGTTGGTTCGAGCAGCTTCCCGATGGCGCGTTCGCCGAGCACCGCATCATGGGGGCCGCGCCGGCTGAGAACGAGCAGGGTGTGACCTTCAGCCAGCTCCACGCCCTGGCGCTCGCCGACATCGACGGCGATGGTCTGCAGGACGTCGTCACCGGCAAACGCCGCTGGGCGCACGGAATCACCGGCGACATCGACCCCAACGCCCCGCCCGTTCTCTACTGGTTTCGGCTGGAGCGGGACGGCTCGGGCGGCGCCCGCTACGTGGCCCAGAAGATCGACGACGACAGTGGCGTGGGCACGCAGGTGACCGTGGCCGACCTGAACGGCGACAAGAAGTCCGACGTGGTCGTGGCCAACAAGCGCGGCGTGTTTGCGTTCACGCAGCGGTGAGGTGCGGGTCTGCCTCCAAAAAAGCGATGAGCGGTAGGGAAGCGTACCCGCGAAACCGCTCCAGTGGCACTCCCGCGGACCGCGGTGACCCCGGCAGCGCGGCGCGGTACGCTATCGTGGCAGGCCGCAGGCTGAGTCGGAACACGATCGAGGTGCATCTATGGCGGTCGAACTCCGCGATTTCTCGTGGCAGAGGATGATCGAAGCCGTGCAAGCCGTCCGCGAACGAGCCCTGCGAGCGACCGCCGCCCTGGAACGGGCCGGCATCCCGTATGCCGTGGCCGGTGGCAACGCCGTAGCCGCGTGGGTGTCGCGCGTGGACCGTGCCGCCGTGCGGAACACGCAGGACGTGGACATCCTCGTGCGGCGCAGCGACTTCGAGGCCGTCAAAGCGGCGCTGGAATCGGTCGGGTTCGTGCATGCCACGGTGATGGACGTGACCTGCTTCATCGACGGCCCCGGTGGTAATCCGCGGGACGCCGTTCATCTGTTATTTGCCGGGGAGAAGGTTCGTGAGTCGTATCCCCTGCCCACGGCGGACGTCACCGAACGGGAACGGGCCGACGATTACCACGTCGTCGCGCTCGATGCGCTCGTGCGCATGAAGCTCAACTCATTTCGCCGCAAAGATCAGGTGCATCTCCAAGACCTGATCGCCCTCGGCCTTATCGACGCCTCCTGGCTCCCGAAGTGCCTCCCCGAGCATGCGGCCCGTCTGCAGCAACTGCTCGACGACCCGGACGGCTGACGGTTCTCTCCACGTGTGATACGGCTCACACGTGATCCTCGCGCTCGAGTGCACGGCACGTGAAAGCCGACCGGCCGTGAGGCCGCGGGCGAACCACGCTGGACGCCGCATCTTGTGGCGGTTCGCCCCACGCCTCACGGCGTTGGGCTTGGACGAGGGCCGACAGCGTCGGCGATGGAATGCCCGCCAGTCCGCGTCGGCGTCATGGCCGGTTCGTGATTCGGTAGAGAGCCGTGTCGGTGCGGAGGTAGAGCGAGTCGCCGACGGCGGCGGGTGTGGCAAAGATCCGACCGTCAAGATGGTTGGTGGCGATGACCGCGGGCTCGGGCTTGGCTCCCGGATCGATCACGAACGTGTCGCCGTCGCGGTTGCCCACGTAGATCCGCCCATCGGCGAACAGCGGCGACGAGGAGAAGTTGCCGCCGAGGCGGAGGGTCGCCACCGTCGTGCCCGTGGGGGCGTCGAGAAACGTGGCCACGCCCTTGTCGCTCACCATCAAGAGCCGCTCGCCGACGACGAGCGGCGAGGGCATGCTCGGTGCGCCCTTCTTCTCCTGCCAAGCGATCTCCGCCCCGCTGCCGTCACTGGCGAGCTTCACGGCCAACAGCCGCGGCTGGTTGAAGCTCGTGCTCATGAAGAGCAGGCCGTGGCCAGTCACCGGCCGGGGCACCACCGAGAAGCCGAGCTCGCCATAGCTCATCCGCCAGAGCTCGGCGCCCGTGTTCGGATCGTAGCCATAAAGCCAGTCGGCGCCGGGCGAGACCAGTACGTCGCGGCCGCTCTGCTGCAGGATGATCGGCGTGGCGTAGGCCTTTTTGACATCGGGGTCGTCGCGGAGCTTCCCGCTTCGCGCGGTCTTCCAGGCAAGTCGGCCGGTGGCGGTGTCGAGCGCCGCGACGAACTGCACGTCGATGCCGTCGCAGTTCACGATCAGCAGGCCGTTCCAGACGATCGGCGTGCTCCCAGGGCCGTTCATGTGGTCGAGCCGTAGTTCCCGGTTCGCCCACAGCACCTTGCCTGTCGCTGTCTCGATGCAGGCCGTGCCAAAGTCGCCGAAGTGGCAGTACAGCCGCCCATCGGCAAGCACGGGAGACGGTGACGCGTAGGAATTGAGGGCATGGATCGGCTGTGGCTCGTCGATCCCGAAGAGTTCGACGTCGTGGACGACCCGGCCCGTGTCGCGATCGACGGCGAGAGCCCGCAGGCTGAGGGACGTGGCGACGTTTCGGGCTTGGCCGCCCGAGGGCTCCACCGCCCGCCGCGCCTTCTCCTCGTCCGTCGCCTCCCGCTCGATCGCCGTGGTCATCCAGACCAGCTGCTCGTCCAGCACGGGTGACGACCAGCCGCGGCCTGGTAGCGGCGTCCTCCAGACGACGTGTTCCGTCTCGCTCCAGGTGAGCGGGAGATCGTGGGCATTCAGGGCATGGCCTTCGCCGTCGGGCCCACGCCACTGCGGCCAGGGCGCGGCGGCGACGGCGGTGATCGCGGTCAGAGCGGCCGCGATCACGAGGCAGGCCCGGCCGGCGCAGAGGCATCGCGAAGTCATGCAGGGATCTCCGGGGATGGCGTCAGGATAGCGGTCTTCGGCGGTGGATGCCCGCCCGCAGGAAGCCGTAGTTCTCCAGTCGCATCCGGTCGGCGAGGTCGTCGATCGTGGATTGGGGCACGTCGTAGATCGAGAGCACGCGGTCGAAGAGCGCCAGGGCCGTCTCGAACTCTGCGGGAATCACCTCGTTGGCGCCGAGGTGTCGCAGTTCCTCGACCTCGAGAACATATTCGGTGCGAACGATGATCCGCACGCCGGCTGAGAGTTCACGGGCGATCCGTACACTCCGCCGCGTGCTGGCGGCGTCGGAGATCGCCAGCACGTAGGCCCGGGCTCGGGCGATGCCCGCGTGCTCGAGCACCGCGGCGCGGGTGCAGTCGCCGAAGTGGATGTCGAGGCCATGAGCCCGCTCGCGACGAACCGTTTCGGGATTGAGTTCGAGGACGACGTGGGCCACGCCAAACTCGGCGAGCGCCGTGGCGAGGTTGCGGCCGTTGAGGCCGAAGCCAGCGATGATCACGTGGTCTGAAAGGTGCGGTCGTCCTTCCTGCGGGCCGCGGTCCGCAAGCCAGCGGCCGCAGAACCGCGTTTGCGAGAGGCGGTCGAGCCAGCCGGGCAGCCCCGCGGAGACGAGTGGCGTGGCCGCCATCGTGAGCACGGCCGCGGCCAGAAACGTCTGGTAGTCGTCACGGCCGAGCAGCCCGGCCTCCGCACCGCGGGATCCGAGCACGAACGAGAACTCGCCAACCTGTGCGAGTGCCGCGCCGGCGAGCAGGCTCGTTCGCGGCGGATAGCCCGCCACGATCGCCGGGAAGGCGGTCATCGCGGTCTTTCCCAGCACGATCGCCAGCACGGTGACGGCCACCAGCGCGGCGTGCTCGGCAAGGAACCGCACGTCGAGGAGCATGCCGACCGACACGAAGAACAGGCTGGCCAGCGTGTCGCGGAAGGGGAGCACCTCGGTGAACGCCTGATGGCCATATTCGCTCTCCGAGAGCACGAGGCCCGCAAGGAAGGCCCCGAGCGCGAGCGACAGACCGACCTGGGCGGTGATCGCGGCGGTGCCGAGGCAGGCGAGCACGATCGTCATCAGAAAGAGCTCGCGGTTCCTCAGCCGGACCACTTCGTGGAGGATCCGGGGTACGACGAGGCGGCCGACGGCGAGCACCGCGGCCACGGTCGCGAGCCCTGCCGCTACCGAGGCGAACGGATCGGTGAACAGGCCAGGGGTGCCCCCAGCCGTCTCTGGCGGATGGACGCCTGCTGCCTTGGCGAGCAGGGGAACGGCGAGCATCGCCGCGACCACCACGAGATCCTGGAGCAGCAGCACCGCGACGGCGATTCGACCGTGCGGCGTGGCGGTCTCGCCGCGATCGGCAAGGAGCTTGAGAACGATCGCCGTGCTCGACATCGCCACGAGCATCCCCGCGAAGATCGCCTGCGGGAGCGTGCCGAGATACCACCACGTCGCCGCTGCGACCACGGCGGTGGTGACGACGATCTGCGGCAGGCCCACGCGGGCCATCGTCGGCAGCATGACGAGCAGTCTCGAGAGCGAGAACTCGAGGCCCACCGTGAACAGCAGCACGACGACGCCGATCTCGGCGAGCACTTCGACGACGTGCAGGTCGGAGACGAGCGACAGCCCGTAGGGCCCCACCAGCACCCCCGCGACCAGCAGTCCGACGACGCTCGGGAGCCGGAACTGACCGAAGGCGAAGACGACGGCTGCCGCGACCGCGAACACGATGACCAGGTCGGCGAGGAACATGGGCGGTTCGGCCAGTGGTCGCGGGAGGGGAGACACTCAGAGCGTAGCGCACGGCTCGCTGAAAAGCCATGTTTTCGGGCCCGGGAGCCCGTCTTGGGCGGTCAGCCCTTCCCTGCTAGCCTCTCCCGCCCTGGAGGCTTCTTTTATGCGCGGCGAAGCAGGCAACACGGTGCGTCTGGCAGCGATGGTGGCGGTCGTCGGCGCGGCGGTCTGGGCCGGTCGGCCGAGTGCCGCAGAAACGCCCGCCAACCTGCCGGACAGAGCCTGTGACCTGCGGGTGGAAAGCGAACTGTTCGCCGCTGGAGGCGACAAGCCCGTCGCCCGAAGCCTGACGCTTTTTCACAACGGCGTCGCCTGGGACTTTCTCGAACTGGTGGATGGCGACACGAAGGCCGCGGCGATCGGCGAAATCGTCCTCCACGATCCGGCGCGTGAGCGGGTGGTGGTGATCGACCCGGTGCGGCATGTGAAAACACAGGTCGAAATGATCCGGCTCGAGAGGCTGTCTGTCTCGCTGGCGAAGTGGGCGCGGGCGAACGACGACCGGCTCGTTCGCTGGGCGGGTGGCCCGGACTTCGCCTCGGGCTTCTCCGAGGAGGATGAGCGGATCGAACTCGTCGGACCGCGCGTGAAGTATGCGGTGGCCTACGACGAGGCGCCGTGCCCCGAGGCCGCCGGCAACTACCGGCGGTTCGCCGACACCGCGATCCTGCTCAAGGCGCTGATGCAGCCCGGTGGCATCCCGCCATTTCCGCGGCTGGCCGTGAATCGGCGGCTCGAGGATGTCGGCGCGATCCCCCGCGAGGTCACGCTCGAGATCGAACCGCGGCTGATCGGGATCACCGGCCGTCCCGAGCGGCTGCGATGCGTGCACAAGGTTCATCCGCGTCTTCTGGCCGGCGACCTCGAGCGCATCGAAGACGCCCAGGCGCACGTGGCAGCCGCGGACGCGGTCGATCTGGCGACGTTCATCGACCGCGATGAGGAGCCGTCTCGGTCCACTCCGCCCGGATCATGAGTTGGACGGCGGCATTCCCTACGCCGCCGTCACGACTGGCATGCGCGGAGGAGTTTCGCGCCGCGGCAAGAAACCCAGCCCGACCGGACGATGTTTCCTGTGTCTCACATCCTTCCCAACCCGTCGGGTCGGGCGGAAGGGTTCGGCGGTTCGGGCTGTTCGCGAGAAGAACTTCAGGCCGGTGGGCGCCGTCGAGTTCGGGGGTGGGGCATGTCGAGAGGCTCGCGGAAAATGCCGCGGCCCAGACGTTGACATCTGTACACATATCTGTTTCAATCATCAACATCCATATCAAGGCATTTACTACGGAGGGTCTCGATGCTGGTGCTCTCACGCAAGCAAAACGAACGGATTCGGGTCGGAGACTCGGTGGTGGTGACGATCGTCCGCGTCAGCGGCGACAAGGTGCGGATCGGGATCGAGGCACCGGCGAACGTGCGGGTGCTGCGGGACGAACTCGACGCCGACACGCTTGGGACGGTGACCATCGAGGGATCTGCGGAACTGGCCATTCCGCGACTGCTCGGTGTGGCCGGCTGACGAGGCCATGCGACGTCGCCCGCCCGAGCATCGGCCGGGCGGTGCCGAACCTTCGAAAACGGGCCGCCGGGCCGTGGGACTCCACGGTGCCGGCGGCTTGCTTTCGGGGACGGTTTGGGCGGCGGGCTGTCCGGGCCGGTGTTGGCCGTTTGAGTCGTCGCTGTCGGATTTTGCCGCGGTCGGGCAGAATCATGCCATGAACGTGACCGAGGCCGGCTTCCTGCCGGATGCCGACGACGCTGTCATGGCGGCCAGCCCTGCGAAGCGGCGGTCGGTGGCGCGGTTGGCGGTCGTGTTGGCAACGCTGACGGTGGCGGCGATTGCCGTGGCCGGCTTTGCCGCGACGAGAGTTCCCGAGTTCTATCGGCAGCGGCTCGCGGTCGAGGGAGCGGAGGATTCGGCCCGTCGTCTGGTCAGTGACGTCTCGGCGCTGCACGCGTCGTTCATTCGTGAAGGCGCCTGGGAGGCGGCCTTCTCCGAGCGCGACATCAATGCCTGGCTCGCCAGCGATCTGCCCCGCAACCACGGCCGCTTGCTGCCGCAGGCCGTCGCCGAGCCGCGACTGCGGTTCACGCCTCGGCGGGTTCATGCCGCCGTCCGGCTCGGAGCCGGACGTGCATCGACGGTGGCAGTGCTCGTCGCCGAGGTGCAGCTTCGGGAGCCGAACCAACTCGGGATCGTGGTGGAAGATGCCCGTCTCGGCAGCCTCCCGCTCCCCCGGGGGCTCGTGCTGGGCGAGATTCGTCGGCGATTCGACCAGATCGGCATGGTGACAGCCGTCCGGCGGCTGGATGGCCGCAGCGTGCTCGTGGTGTACATTCCATCGACTCACGAGTCGGGTGGCATGAGCCACTGGCTCGAGTCGCTGTCGATCGGCGAGGGTACCGTCGCCTTCGCGGGGCACACGCGCCCCGGGCGGCCGCCACTGGTGCCACCGCCTGCCGGCAGTGGATCGTGAACGGATAACGAGGCAGAAAACTCCGCGACAAGGGGGCAGGCATGCCAGGGCTGACATTTCTCGGGGCGGCGGGTGTGGTGTCGGGATCCCGGCACCTGGTCGATGCGGCGGGCGGTCGGGTGCTTGTCGACTGCGGTCTCTTCCAGGGAGAGAAGGATCTCCGCGAGAAGAACTGGGATCGATTCCCGGTGCCACCCGGGTCGATCGACGCCATCGTGCTGACGCACGGTCACATCGACCACTCGGGCTACCTGCCGCGTCTGGCCCGGGAGGGCTTCTCCGGCCCGATCTACACATCGCCCGCCACCGCCGACCTGCTCGGCCTGCTTCTCTACGACTCGGCGAAGTGCCAGGCGGAAGACGCCCTCTACGCCAACCGCAAGGGTTATTCGAAGCACGCGCCGGCCCTGCCGCTCTACGAGGAGCGGGACGTCGACCGCGTGCTCCGGCTCGTGCGGCCGGTCGCCCGGGAATCGTGGTTCTCGCCTGCCGGCGGCGTGCGCTGCCGATTTCATGAGGCCGGCCACATGCTCGGCAGCTCGTTCATCGAGATGGAGGCGGCGCGGGAGCAGGGGGGCGTACCGGTGCGGATCGTGTTGTCGGGCGACGTGGGCCGCTTCGACGCGCCCCTCTACAAGGATCCGATCTCACCGCCGAACTGCGACTATCTGGTCTGCGAAAGCACCTACGGCGACCGCGACCACACCCCCTCACGGCCGCTCGACGAACTCGAACAGGTGACCAACGAGGCGATCCGCCGCGGCGGCATGATGCTCGTGGCGTCGTTCGCGATCGGCCGCTGCCAGCAGCTCGTGTACCTGCTCCGGACGCTCATGGCGGCCGGCCGGGTGCCGGAGACGCCGATCTGGGTCGATTCGCCCATGGCTGTCGATGCCATGCAGGTGTTCCGCAAGCACCGCGACGAGCACGACTTCACCGAGGCGAAGATGCAGGGTGTGGCCGAGTCGCTGGCCAGCCCCTTTGTGCGGATGGCAAAGACAGCCGACGAATCGAAGGCCATCAACGGCCACCACGGCGCGGGCATCGTGATCGCGTCGAGCGGCATGATGAACGGCGGCCGGATCCTCCATCATCTGGCCCGGCGGCTGCCCGACCCCAAGACCACCGTGCTCGTGGCCGGCTACCAGGCCAAGGGCACGCGGGGCAGGAACCTGATCGAGGGAGCGGAGTTCCTGCGGATCCACGGACGCGACGTGCCTGTTCGCGCGGTGGTGCGGAAAGTGGACGCCCTCTCAGGCCATGCCGATCGGCACGAGATCGACCGCTGGCTGGGAAGCATGGCCGCGCCGCGGCGGACGTTTCTCGTTCACGGCGAGCCTCCGGCGGCGGCTGGGCTCGCCGAGTTCATCCGCTCCCGCCGCGGCTGGGATGTGCACATCCCAGCGCTCGGCGAACACGTTGAGCTCGATTGACACAAACACCCAGGATCAGGAGTCACCATGGCCAAGAAGCCGAAGCACGATGAGGCTGCGATCGGGTCGAAGGTCACCGGCAAGGCATGCAGCATCCTCCCCGACACCGTACTCGGCGACGACGTGGCGCTCGTCGCGGAGAACATGGAGCGAATCCTCGGTTCGCCGAGCTATTCCCTCGCCCAGGACGACAAGCTGTTGCTCACGCGGGAGGAAATGCGGGGCGTGCGGATGCTCCTCGAGCTCGGCAAGCCCGAGATCGCCCTGCAGGCCGACAACATCAAGTCCACCGTCATCGTCTTCGGCGGCACGCAGATCGCCGATCGCGCCGCCGCCGAGCGGCGGCTTTCCGAGGCCCGCCGGGCCGCCCACGCCGCCCCGGCCAACCGGGCCCTCGTTCGCGAGGTCGAGCGGGCCGAGCGGCTGCTCTCCATGTGCCGGTATTACGACGACGCTCGGACGTTCGCCCGGATTGTCTCGATCGACAACCAGTGCGAGGACGAGCGTGACTACGTGATCATCACCGGCGGCGGTCCCGGGATCATGGAGGCCGCCAACCGCGGCGCTTTCGATGTCGGCTGCAAATCGATCGGCCTCAACATCAAGCTGCCGGCTGAGCAGCAGCCGAACCCCTTCATCACGCCGGAACTCTGCTTCCAGTTCAAGTATTTCGCCCTGCGGAAGTTTCACTTCATCCTCCGGGCAGCGGCGGTCGTCCTCTTTCCGGGCGGCTTCGGCACGCTCGACGAGATGTTCGAGACGCTCACGCTCCGGCAGACCCACCGCATGCAGCCGGTGCCGATCATCCTCTACGGCCGCGACTACTGGTCGAAGGTGATCGACTTCCGCTTCCTGGCCGAGTCGGGCGTGATCGCCGATCACCACCTCGACCTGTTCAGCTATGCCGAGACGCCTGAAGATGCCTGGCAGCAGATCCTCGACTTCCACGCCAAGAAGCAGCAGGTGTGACGCCGCGGCGGTGATGAACAGGCAGGCACAGGCTGAAAACCAGCACGACGAGGTGGGGTTCGGCGAGGGGCTGTCTTGAGCGTTGCAGCAGGCATGCCCCCATCGCTTACGCGATTGGGCTTCCCGGACGGAGCGACCGACCAGCGAGGGTAGTCCCGAGCCGCCGCGATCGACAGACACAGGCTGAAAACCTGTGCTACGGGGCGGGGAGGCGGATCGTGAATGCCGTGCCGATGCCGGGCGTGCTCTCGACGGAGATGGTGGCGGCATGGGCCTGCACGATGTGCTTCACGATCGAGAGCCCAAGACCCGTGCCGCCAAGGTTGCGACTGCGGGCCTTGTCCACGCGGTAGAACCGCTCGAACAGCCGCGGCAGGTGTTCCTCCGCGATCCCGCAGCCCTCGTCGCGGACATGGATCACGGGGCCGGTGGCATCGGCGGTGGCCGACAGCCAGACGGTCTTGCCGGGCTCGCTGTACTTGATCGCATTGTCCACGAGGTTGATGACCGCCTGTTCGAGCAGCGGGCCGTTGACCGCCACCATCAGATCCGGTGGGCCGTCGACCTCCAGGCGGATCGACCGCTCCGCGGCCCGGGGCCGGCAGTCGTCGGCGGCAGTGAAGAGAATTTCCGCGACCGGCTGCGGCTCCAACGGCAGCTTTCCGCTCGTCTCGCTCTGCTCGATCCGCGACAGCGCCAGGAGGTCTTCGATGATCGCCGCGAGCCGGTCGGCCTGTCGGGCCACGATGCCCAGAAACCGCCGGGCATCGTCGGGCTCGTCGAGCGCTCCGTCGAGGAGCGTCTCGACGAAGCCCTTGATCGACGCCACCGGCGTCTTGAGCTCGTGCGACACGTTGGCCACGAAGTCACGGCGGATGTTTTCGAGCCGCTGGACTTCGGTCACGTCGTTGAGCACGATCACCGCGCCGCCGTCCCCGGATGCGTCGCGGAGAGCGGTGCCGCGGAGGCGGATCGTGCGGTCTCGGATGCCGCGGAGGAGGAGATCGTCTTCGACGGGATCTCGGCAGTCGATGGCGGTGAGTGCGAATCGTCGCAGGTCGGGGTTGCGGATCACGTCTTGAATCGGCCGCCCCGCGGCCTGCTCTGCCTCCACGTCGAGGAGTTCGGCCGCGGCGCGGTTGATGCCGAGGATGCGGCGGCGACCGTCGATCGCCAGCACGCCCTCGATCATGCTGCCGAGCACGGCTTCCTGCTGCGTGTCTTGTCGGCCGATCGTGAGTCCCCGTTCCACCAGCTGCTCGCGGAGCCTGACGAGGGCCGCGGCGATGTCGGCGAACTCGGCCACGTCGGTGGCGGGGGGGTCGGCGCGGACGTCACCGGAGGCAAGCCTCGCAGACGCGGCCCGGAGGCCATCGACGGGCCGGGCGAGCTGCCGGGCGAGGGCGTAGGAGATGGCCGCTGCTGCCGCCGTCACGGCCAGGCAGCCGAGCAGCAGCGTCCGCTGCCATTCCGCGAGTTGCCGGTCTGATTCGGCCGCATCGGCGGTGACGAGGATCACGCTCGACGGACTGGAGCCGACCGGCAGGGCCACCTCGACCGACCGGCGGCCCGACCGACTGTCGTAACGGCTGCGACTCGCCACGCTGCCGGCGCGGGCCACCGCCACCGTCTGATCGCCGTCGCCTGGGCCGCTGGCCGTCGCGTCGAGCAGGCGGCAGTCGATGCGACTCGTGTCCCGCAGTCCGCGGGCCGCGGATTCGAAGGCGGGCCGGTCGATCACGCCGGCCGCATCGACCGTTGCCGCGGCGAGTCCGCGACCGGCGTCGGTGAGTCGGTCGCGAAGGGCCGCGTCAGCCAGCCCCGCGAACTGGATGCTCGCGATCCAGCATGCCGCCGCAGCGGTGGCGGCGACGATCGCGGAACAGCCGGCGAAGACGTGCCAGACGAAGCGATTGCGGGGCATGGTCGAGCGTCGCGCGGCGTGGGTGATGTCCTGGCCCGCCGGAACGTCGCTGCCCGTCGGGGCGGCATGCGGCCGCTCATCAGTGTCTCACGCGCCGGCGTGTCGGGAAAGCCGCTGCCACGGATGGCCGGCGGTCACTTGCGGAACCGGTAGCCGACGCCGCGGACGGTCTCGACGTAATGGTCATGGTCGCCGAGTTTTCGCCGCAGGCCGGCGACCTGCACATCGACCGACCGCTCGGTGACCGGATAGTCGGTCCCCTTCACGGCGTCGACGATCTGCGCCCGGCTGAAGGCCCAGCCGGGCCGTCGGGCGAGAAACATGAGCAGGGCGAACTCGGTGTAGGTGAGGTCGAGCAACCGGCCCGCGAGCGTGGCCTCGTGGCGGCCGGGGTGGATCGACAGCTCGTGCACGTCGATCGTGGTCTCCTGATCCTCAAGCCGCCGCGCTTCATCGCGACGAAGCAACGCCCTCACCCGTGCCGAGAGCACGCGGGGGCTGAAGGGCTTGGCGATGTAGTCGTCGGCGCCGCGTTCGAGTCCGGCCACCATGTCGGCCTCTTCGCCTTTCGCGGTGAGCATCACGATCAGGATGTCGCGGGTCTTGGGGTCGGCCTTGAGCCGCCGGCAGACCTCGAGACCGTCCACCGCCGGCAGCATCAGGTCGAGGACGATCAGGTCGGGCGGACTGGTGCGGGCGGACCGCAGGGCCTGCTCACCGCTGCCGACGCACTCCACGTCGTAGCCGTCCTTGGCGAGGTTGTAGCGGACGAGTTCGAGCAGGTCGTCCTCGTCGTCGACGACGAGCACCCGCGGCTTGTGCGGCTCCTGCAGACCACGGTTCCTAGTGGGCATGTGCGTCGCCTCGGCCGAGGGCGTCGATCGGTTGTCGGTGGTGATCATAGTCGCCGACATCCTCGGATCGGATCGTGAGGATTTCGTGAGCGAGAGCAGCGCGGGGATGGTGCCGCCCAAAGCCGCGATCCGCCGGCTCGGGGGCGGCAAAAGTCTCCTCGCCGGGGCCGCGGCGGCCCCCAAGGCTCGTCGAGCGTTCGCCGACCCCCTCGCCTCGTCCAGGCCGAACGCCATTCCCCCGTTTCGATGGCGGGCGGCGCCGGCTAGGAAAGCAGCAGTTCGACGTCCTCGGGCGTGAGGCTCGAGATCATGCTCTCGTCGGCCGCCACGATCGACTCGGCGAGTTCCCGCTTGCGGTCTTGGAGGGCGAGAATCTTCTCCTCCACCGTGTCGCGGGCGATCAGACGGTAGGCGAACACGCGGCGGGTCTGGCCGATACGGTGGGCGCGGTCCACGGCCTGCGCCTCCACGGCGGGGTTCCACCAGGGGTCGAGGATGTAGATGTAGTCGGCCGCGGTGAGGTTGAGGCCCTGGCCGCCGGCCTTGAGGCTCACGAGGAACAGCCGGCAGTCCGGGTCCTCCTGGAAGCGGACGACGCGAGCCTGCCGGTCGGTCGTGCGTCCGTCGAGGTATTCGTAGACCGTCTTCTTCTCGTCGAGCCGGCGGCGGAGGATTGCCAGGAAACTGGTGAACTGGCTGAAGACGAGCACCTTGTGCCCCTCGTCGAGCACCTCGTCGAGCTGTTCCAGCAGCGTATCGAGCTTGGCACACGACTCGTCCACGCGGGAGTGATCGACCAGTCCCTGATGGCAGGCGGTCTGCCGCAGCCGCAGCAGCGCCTCGAGCACGGCGATTCGCGAGCGGCCGATGCCCATCCGGCCGATCCGCCCGGCGAGTTCGGCCCGGAAGTGCTCGCGGAGTTCGTCGTAGGCCTTCCGCTGGGTCTCGCCGAGTTCGACGAACAGCGTCTGCTCGGTCTTCTCCGGAAGATCGGAGAGCACCTGCGCCTTCGTCCGCCGCAGCAGGTAGGGGCGGACGGCGCGGGCCACGATCTCCGAGCTGCCGCGTCCGTCGGCGAGAAACTTCCTCAGCCGGGCGGCGCTGCCGAGCTGTCCGGGGTTGAGAAATTCGAAGATGCTCCAGAGTTCGCCGATGTGGTTCTCGACCGGTGTGCCGGTGAGCGCCAGGCGATGGCGGGCGCGGAGCAGCCGGCAGGCCTTCGCCGCCTGGCTGGCTGCATTCTTGATCGACTGGGCCTCGTCGAGGATCACGTAGTCGAACTCGGTCTCGCGGTGGGCCACGATGTCGCGGCGGAGCGTGCCGTAGGTCGTGATCACGATGTCCCAGTCAGCGAGCGTGCCCGCCTCGTCGGCCCGCGTCGTGCCCGTGTAGTTGGCGACCCGCAGGTTCGGCGCGAACCGGCGGGCCTCGTCCATCCAGTTGAAGACGAGGCTGCGGGGCACGATCACGAGCGTCGGGCGGTGGGGAATGCCGGCGGCACGGACCTCGGCCTGACGTCGGGCCAAGAGAGCCAGCACCTGGATCGTCTTGCCGAGACCCATGTCATCGGCGAGACAGCCGCCCAGTCCGAGCGACTCGAGAAACACCAGCCAACCGAGCCCTTCTCGCTGATAGTGTCGGAGCGTGCCCTGGAAGCCCTCCGGCTCGGGCTCCGCCTCGGGCCGTTCGCCGGCGGCGAGCTGCTCGCGGAGGCGGTCGAATGCCTCGTCGAACGTGGACCGTGGCTGGCCGGCGAGCAGCGCGTCGAGCAGCGCCATCTGGATGCGGCCGTAGCGGAGCTTGCCGTCATGCTTCTGCGCGAGCGCCGCCATGGGCGCGAGTTCCTGCGCGAACGTGTCGGGCAGGATGCCAATCGAGCCGTCGGGCAACTCGACCGACCGGCTGCCACGAGCGATCGCCTCGAGCAGGGCCGGCAGGTCGGCCGTCACGCCGCCGAAGTCGATGGCCGCAGAGAGTTCGAACCAGTCGATGCCGCTGGTGACGTTCCAGGCGACGCTGCCTGCGGGGCGGTAGCGGCGGCCTGCGACCTCGACGAGCCAGCCGGTGGCGGCGAGCTGCGACACCGAGGTGTCGAGCCTGTTGCGCGGGATTTCGACGTGGTGGGCGGCGGGCGAGCCGTCGAGTGACTGGCCGCGGGCCGCGGTGGCGCCGTGCCGCGGCAAGAGCGCCAGTGCCTCGCGCTCCGCGGCCCGGTCGCGGCGGACGAAGACGCGGTGCGTGGCGTCGGCGGCACCCCCCGCCGGATCGTCGGCGGCGATCGACAGGCCCGCGTAGTCGAACCAGATCCGGCCGGCGAGATGCACGCGGGGCTGTGTCCGCCGCCGCTCACCAGGCTCTGGGTCGAGCGACACGGCGGGCGAGTCGTCGAGCACGAGTTTAGGGCGCGGCGCGCCCGACTCGATCCGCCAGCCGGTCCAGGCGGGCAGGACGAGCCGGGGCACATCGGCGAGGAGCGCGAGCCGCTCGATCAGGCCGTCGACCTGCGCTCCGGCCACCTCGATCGGGCCCCGGCGCTCGAACTGTTCGAGCCAGCCCGACGAGATTCCGCCAGTGTCGCCGTCGTCGATGGCCTTGAGCCGCGCGATGCGATCGGCAAAGACTACGAGCCCGGCCCGGAGGACCGCCTTCGGCTCGCTGAGGTTCTTGCGCTGGCTTCCCCGCACGAGCATGCCGCGGAGGGTGGCCTTCGCCGGCCGCGGCAGGGCGTCGTCATCGCCGTCGTTCCGGCCCTTCACCGGCCTGAGATCATCGTCATCGGGCTCGAGCACGAAGGCGAACTCCCAGGGCTGGCCGCCGTCCCACGTCATCGGCACGACCCGCTCGGGGTCGCGGCGGGGTTCCGGCTGCACCACGAGCCGCCCGGTTTCGCAGAGCATCGCGAGATGGGTGGCCGCCGACCGCGGGCTGACCACGATCCGAACGATCGACCTCCGCTCAACCGGATCAGGCAGCCCGTGGCCGCCTGCAACCGTCGCCCCGACGAGCTGCTCGACGATCAGCCGTTCCTGGGGGTCGAGCTGATCGAGCTCGACCTCTTCGGGGCCGAGGACGACCGGCCGTGGTCGGCCGGTGGCGTTGCCGGCGACGTCGAGCTGCATGCGGGCCGGCACCAAGACCGCGGCTCGCGCCTCCGACGATGCCCCGAGGTCGAGAAGGAACACCAGCGCCCCACCGGCCCGGCGCTGGTCGGGGATCGAGAGGCCATGGGCGCGGACGGCGGGTTCCACGAGCCGCCGCCGCTCCTCGAGTTCCGTCGCCCAGGCCGGGAGCCGTTGGCCACCGCGGCGGACCGCCGGCGGGGGCGTCCAGGTCGGCACGGCCGCGGCGGCAGCATCACTGGTCTGATCGCCGTCGTCCGCCTCGTCGGTCACGTCGTCATCGGCCGGTCCGACTTCCGCGACATCGTCGGCCACGATGTCGAGCGTGACCGGCGTCTGGTCGTGGATGCCCGAGAGGAGGCGGCGGCGATCGACCTCGAGCAGCACGGCGGCGAGCACGGCGCAGGGAAGGCCGGCACGGCCGGCGGTCGTGGTGCAGCGGGTCTCGAGGGTCATGCCGCCGCGGCGATGGGCCGACAGCTCCAGCTGCACTTCGTGTTCGTCGCCGTCGTCCCCGAGGACGGTGGCCCGCACCTGGCCGACTCGCGGGCAGGCGACGGAGGCGGGGGTGATCGTGCGGGCCTTGGCGACGTCGGCCGAGGGAAAGAGATGAAAGAGGCGCTGCTCGAGGGTCTTCATGCTGCCGGTTCGGAGGGTCGAAAGACACGCTGCGGCGAACCGGACCCACGCGGGGCCCCGCGGGCGCAGCACGTTGTTGTACCCCGCCGAAGCCGCGTTTGGCGAGGGCGGGCGTCGTGGGCACCGCGGACCGCCGCGATCAGCCCCCCTTCACCGTCGCCACAAGTTCCAGCACGTTCTCGACCGGCGTGTGCGGCAGGATGCCATGGCCGAGGTTGAAGATGTGGCCCGGCCGGCCCGCGGCGCGGGCGAGCACGTCCCGCGTTCGGCGGCGAACGGTGTCGCGATCGGTGAGGAGCACGATCGGCTCGAGGTTGCCCTGCACCGCACGGTCGTGGCCGACGGCAGCCCAGCCCGCGTCGAGGTCGATCCGCCAGTCGATCCCGATCACCGAACCGCCGGCGTCGCGCAACAGCGGCAGCAGCGCGGGGTTGCCGGTGGCGAAGTGGATCGTCGGCACCCGCTTCGCCGCCGCCGCCAACGCCGTGCGGCTGTGCGGGAGCACGTAGCGGCGGTAGTCGTCGGGGCCAAGGCAGCCGACCCAGCTGTCGAAAAGCTGCACCACCTCCGCGCCGGCGTCGATCTGCGCTACGAGGTAGCGGCTCACCCCGCGGGCGAGCCTGTCCATCAGGTCGTGCCATGCCGACTCGTGCCGGTACATGAACTTCTTGGTGAGCAGCCAGGCCTTGCTCGTGCCTCCTTCGATGCAGTAGCCGGCGAGCGTGAAGGGGGCGCCCGCGAAGCCGATCACTGGGATCGAAGCGTCGAGGCCGGCCCGCGTCGCCCGGACGGTGTCCATCACGAAGCCGAGGCGGTCGATGTCGTCGAGCTCCAGCACGCGGCCGACGTCGTCGGGCGACCGCACGGGGTTGTGGATCACCGGCCCTTCGCCGTGGGCGAATTCGAGGTCGAGCCCCATCGGTTCGAGGATCGGGAGGAGGTCGCTGAAGATGATCGCCGCATCGACACCGAGCCGCGCGACGGTCGCGATCATCACCTCGGCGGCGAGCCGCGGCGTCTTGCAGAGTTCGAGGAATCCGACCTTGTCGCGGATCGCCCGGTATTCGGGGAGGTAGCGGCCCGCCTGCCGCATGAGCCAGACGGGCGTTCGTTCCACCGGTTCCAGGCGGCAGGCCCGCAGCAGGAGCGGGGCGGCGGGCGGCGGCGTCATGATGGAAGCGGCAGGCATCGGGGCGAGTATATGCCCGACCCGGGCCATCCGCAGGACGGGTTTCGCAACTACAATACGACGATTCACGATCCGCTCGGGCATCGCATGGCCGCATTTCTTTCCGGCATCTCCATCGTCTGCTTCGCGGCGAGCTACGCCGTGGCGCTCGCCTGCGAGGCGTCGCGGCTCGCCTTCCGCTCCGGCGTTCGCGGGGCGGCGATGGTGGCCTTCGCGGCGGCGGGGCTCTTCGCCCACACGCTGTTCCTCGTCTGGCGGGCCGTGGATGGCGGTGCGGCGCCGCTCTCGAGCCCCTTTGACTGGTATCTGCTGGCGGCCTGGCTGCTGGCGGCCGGCTATCTCTGGCTCACGATCGCCAATCCGCGAACGCCGGTGGGCCTGTTCCTGCTCCCGATCGTGCTTGGCCTCGTCGGCGCCGCGACGCTCGCCAGCCGCGTGCCATTCCTCCACGACTCGGCGTCGCTCTTCTGGGGGCGGATTCACGGCGGGCTGCTGCTGGTGTGCAGCGTGAGCGTGGTGCTCGGGGCCATCGCCGGCCTGATGTGGCTCATCCAGGCGGGCCGCCTCGCTCGCAAGGAGGCGCCGGTCCGCGGCTTCCGCATGCCGAGTCTCGAGCGGCTGGCCAGCATCACCGCTCGCACGCCGATGATCGCGGCCTGGGCCGCAGCGGCGGGCTTCGCCTCGGGCATCGTGCTCAACGCGGTCAACCGCAGGCGTGGCCTGCTTGAGACCGTTCCCTGGACCGATCCGGTCGTGCTGCGGATGGCCGTTGTTGTCGTCTGGCTGGTGATCGCCGCGCGGATCGCCGCGGCTGCGCGGCGGCGGCCGGACGGCGGTCGGACGACGGCTCGACTGGCACTGGTGAGTCTGGTCGTGCTCGTGGCCAGCATCGCCTGGGGCGTGCTCGGCAAGACTCAGCATGGCAGGCCGGCGACGGTGCAGGCTCCGGCCGGGGAGTCGCCATGACGCTCGCCCTAGTTGGAGGTACGCACCGCACGGTGCCGCTGGCACTGCGGGAGCGGCTCGCCTTTTCGGCGGAGCAGGCCGCCGAGGCGCTGGCACGGTTTCGCGACCGCTTTCCCGGCCGCGAGGGCGTGCTCCTCTCGACCTGCAATCGCGTCGAGTTTTACGCCGCGGGCGAAAACGATGCCGCCGCACCGCCGCCTGAACAACTCGTGTCGTTCCTTGCCGAGTGCCGGGGGATCGACGCTGCGGCCCTCGGGCCCCTGCTCGCCCGCGAGCACGACGATGCGGTCGTCCGCCACCTGTTCGGCGTGGCGGCAGGCCTCGACAGCATGGTGCTCGGCGAGCCGCAGATCCTCGCCCAGGTCAAGCAGGCATGGGCGATCGCACAGGACAGCCAGACGTCGGGACCGCTCACGGCCGGGCTGTTTCAAGCGGCTCTGCGAACCGCCAAACGGGTCGCTTCGGAGACGGCGCTCGGCCGGGAGCGGGTCTCGATCCCGAGCGTGGCGGTGGCCGACTTTGCCAGCGGCGTCTTCGAGCGGTTTGACGACAAGCGGGTGCTGCTGGTGGGCGCGGGCAAGATGGCAGCGGAGACGCTGAGGTATCTCCGCGAGGCCGGCACTCGGGACGTGGTGATCGTGAACCGGACGGCGGCCCGGGCCGACGATCTGGCCGCCCGCGTCGATGCCCGGCCGGCGGCGTTTGAGCGCCTGGACCGGGAACTCGTCGCGGCTGACCTCGTGGTGAGCACGACCGGGGCGAGCAATCACGTCGTGCCGCTCGAGCTCTTTGTTCGTGTGGAACCGCTGCGCGAGGGGAGGCCGCTGGTGGTGCTCGACCTCGCGGTGCCGCGAGACTTTGATCCGCGGATCGGCGAGCGGCCGGGTGTCTGGCTCTACTGCATCGACGACCTTGCCGCGGCGTGCGAGGCGAACCGCAAGAGCCGGCAGCGGGAGATGCCCCGGGCGCTGGCGATCGTCGATGAGGAGGCCCGCCGCTTCATGGGCGACATGCACCATCGCACCACGGCACCGGTGATCGAGCAGCTGCGGGCGGGCTGGACGGAAACAGGCGAGGCGGAACTGGACCGACTCTTCCGGCGACTGCCCCATCTCGAGGGGGCGGATCGCGAGGAGATCCGCCAAGCGTTCGACCGGTATGCGGCGAAGATGCTCCACCCGCCGCTCGCCTCGCTCCGCAGCGAGAGCCACTCCGGGCCGCCCCATGGGCTGCTCGACGCGCTGAAGCGGCTCTTCAATCTTCAGGATTGACTGGGAAGACGATTCGGGCGGCTACTTCTCACGGGCGCCACGGCGACAATGACCCGTACAGAGTACCACCACTGCGGTTATACATCGCAGCAAACGACAGGGTGGTTGATCGCGACGGCTCGATAAGTTATTCAATTTGGGAACCAGTCGGATTGTCACCTTTGTAACACCGACCTGGTTTCCCCCACGTACTATTCCTGGAGCAGATATGGCCGACCCGAAGAAGTCCGTCGAGAAGAAGCCCGCCGCCGACATCAACAAGTCGGCAGAGATCCGCAAGGTTGCCACGGCGATGAAGGCCAATGGTGAGAAGCCGCGTCCGGTCACCATCATCGCGACCCTGAAGAAGCATGGCGTGGCGGTTTCGTCGCCGCAGGTGAGCATGGTGCTCAAGCGGATGGGCTTCAAGCCTCGCAAGCGGCGAAAGGCCGGCAGCTTGGCCGCGGCCGTGGCTGCTGCGAACAAGGCTGGCAAGACGGGCAAGTCGAAGACGAAGATCTCGGTCGAGGATCTCGTCGCCGCCAAGAAGGCGGTCGGGCGGCTTGGCGGGCTCGACCGGGCGGTGGCCGCGATCGAGGCCCTGCGGCAGTTCGAATCCTGATTCCAAGGGCCGGCTGGCCGCCGAGCGGCCAGCCGGCTACTGTTTCATGGCCGGGTAGTGCCCCTCGTCATGCCCTGGGCCTTGACGGCAGCCTCGCGGAGTTGGGTCAGCATGATCCGAGCATCCCACCCCGAAGTCGTGGTCATTGGCGGCGGACCAGCCGGCGCGACGACGGCGACGCTCCTGGCCCAGCAGGGTCGGTCGGTGCGGCTCTACGAGCGGGAGCGTTTTCCCCGCTACCACGTCGGCGAGTCTCTGATCCCGGAGACGTTCTGGGTGCTCGACCGGCTCGGCATCCTGCCGCAGCTTCGCGGCGGTCCGTTCGTCGAAAAGCACAGCGTGCAGTTTGTCTCGGAGCAGGGGCGGTTGTCCGAGCCGTTTTACTTCGCCGATTACAAGCCGCACGAGAGTTCGCGAACCTGGCAGGTCACACGTCAGGAGTTCGACCAGCTGATGCTCGACAACGCGCGCCGGCATGGTGTCGATGCCCGCGAGGGTGTGCGGGTGCTCGAAGTACTCTTCGAGGGTAGCCGGGCGGTCGGCGTGCGGACGGTGGATGAGGCGGGCTTCGAGGAGGAGGTCCGCTGCAGCGTCGTGGTCGATGCGGCCGGACAGAGCGGCCTGATTCTCGATCGCCTGGGCTTGAGGCAGTGGGATCCGGTGCTCAAGAAGGCGGCGATCTGGAGCTACTTCAAAGGAGCTGCCCGCGAGCAGGGCCGCGACGCCGGCGCGACGCTCGTCATGCAGACCGCCGGCAAGATTGGCTGGTTCTGGTACATCCCGCTCCAGAACGGCATCACCAGCATCGGCGTGGTCGCGCCATTCGATCATCTCTTCAAGAACCGCGACACCAAGGACCTGGAGGCGATCTTCACCGAGGAGGTGGCGAGGTGCCCTGGTCTGAAGCCCAGAATTGCCGGAGCGGAGCGGATCGCGCCTCACCGGGCGGCGAAGGAATATTCATACCGCTCCTCGAAGGTGGCGGGTGATGGATGGGTGCTGGTGGGCGATGCCTTCGGGTTTCTCGATCCTCTCTACTCCTCGGGCATTCTCCTCGCACTCAAGAGCGGGGCACTGGCCGCCGATGCGATCGCCGCAGGCCTGGAGCGGGGTGATGTGTCGGAGGCTGCGCTTGGTTCGTGGGGCCCGGATTACGTCGCCGGCCTCGAGCGGATGCGGCAACTCGTCTGCGGCTTCTACGACGGCCTGAACTTCGGCAAACTCGTCCGGGATCACGGCCACGCCAAGCCGCTGATCACCGACATTCTCATCGGCGACATTTTCAAGGGCGACATCGACGCCCTCTGGCCCCTGGTCGAGGCGGCGAAGGAGCCGGCGCCGGCCTGAGAGCGCCGCTCGGGGCTACCCACGCCCTCTCGCCGGACGTGCGCTACGGGGCAGCCTGCCAATCCTGTTCGGCACGGCAGATGCAGGACAGGTCGACCCGCATCTGGCTTGCCTCGGTGCCTCCCGTAGCACAGGTTTTCAACCTGTGTCTGTCCATCGCGGCGGCTCGGGGCTACCCACGCCCTCTCGCCGGACGTTCGTCTCGGCCCTCCAGGCCTCGACTCACTGCATGTCCGCGGCGCTTCGCCATCCTGGCTGCGCTTGCTCCCATAGCCCGCTCGAGGGCATGGGCAGCCCCTCGCTGAGTTCTCCCCTCAACTGCGCAGCAGCGAACCCCGCGTGCCGACAAGGCCGTGGCCTTACGGCCAGCAGGCTTGTACGAGTGTGCACGAGTCGGCTTCCACGCGGTGGGAAGAACGCGAACCTGCCGGTTGTGCCGCTGCTGCGGGTAGCGGCGGGCCATTCCCGGCCCCGCCACTCCCGGGCCGGCGCCGGGAAACCGGGTGTATGCTTGAGCGGATCGGTCTGCCGGCAAAGTTTTGCCAGGCCGCTTCTCTTTCCTGTTCCGCAGGGTCGCCTGTTCGATCGGAGCAGCGCCCGTCTCGCCTCATCCCGAGTTCGATGTCCGACAACCGCGAGTTCATCGAGGAGTTTCTGGTCGAGTCGAGTGAGAACCTCGACCAACTCGACAAGGACCTGCTCGCGCTGGAGGCCGATCCGGCCGACCCGCAGCGGCTTGCGAGCGTGTTTCGTACGGTTCACACGATCAAGGGCAACAGCGGCTTCTTCGGCTTTTCCAAGCTCGGAGCCCTCGCCCACAGCGGCGAGCACCTGCTCGGCAAGCTTCGCGACGGCAAGCTGAGGCTCGATGATCGCGTGGCGGGCACGCTGTACTCGATGGTCGATGCCGTCCGCACGATCCTCCAGTCGATCGAAACCGCGGGCAACGAGGGCGACCACGACTACCGCGAGCTCTCGCGGACGCTCGCGGCGGTCGCGGAGCAGTCGCAGGCGGCCGTCCAAGTCGCTGTGGCACCATCACCCCCGGCCATTCCCTCCACGCCGCCATCTTCCGAGCCGGTCGCTGTGGATCCGCCGGCGTCAGAGCCGTTCGCGGCGGCCGCGGCCGAGCTGGTGGAGCCTTCGCCGCCCCCCGTGGCGCCACCCCCCGTATCGCCGCCGCCGGCTCCGATCCAGGCTGCTGCCACGGCGTTCGCGTCATCTGGCAGCGCCGCCCCCACTTCGCCTGCGGCATCTCCGCCGGCGACCGTCTCCGCCACGGAGACGACCGTCCGCGTCGATGTGGAATTGCTCGCCTCGATCCTCGACCTGGTGGGCGAACTGGTGCTGGCCCGCAACCAGCTGCGGAGCGTCGACAGCGACGACCCGGCCGTGCAGGCCTGCGCCCAGCGGATCAACGTGGTCACCAACGCCCTGCAAGAGACCGCCGTCAAGACGCGGCTGCAGCCCGTCGAGCATGTCTTCAACCGGTTTCCCCGGACCGTCCGCGACCTCGCGGTGTCGTGCGGCAAAGAGGTGCAGCTGGTCATCGACGGCGCCGACACCGAACTCGACCGCTCGCTGATCGAGAGCATCCGCGACCCGCTGACGCACCTGATCCGCAACGCCGTCGATCACGGCATCGAGCCACCCGACG
>Ga0315904_10000679_pt1 | contig 54524 bp, 102 predicted proteins | sample LakEriMetagenome_6_FD_203529 | JGI IMG/M metagenome (GOLD analysis project Ga0315904, IMG submission 203529) | Freshwater fungal communities from buoy surface, Lake Erie, Ohio, United States - Buoy 12 MA120 | ecosystem: Environmental > Aquatic > Freshwater > Lake | place: USA: Lake Erie, Ohio...
GTGCTAATCAATTAAAAGACCGTGAACCGCTAAGTGAGAGCGTTGTGTTACGAATGTACTCGTTTTTTGCAAGACATGAAGTAGACAAAAAAGCAACGGGCTTTCGCAGCGGTGAAGAAGGTTTTCCAAGCAAAGGTCGTGTAGCTTGGGATTTGTGGGGCGGCGACGGTGGCTACTCATGGAGCACAGCCAAGCGTAATCAAATTATGCGTGCACGTGAAGCCAAAGCACTGCACTTGGTAACTGTAACCAAATCGCAGATTCCACACACAATGTTGATGGCTGCTGCACAAACGCTAGAAGACTACGCCAATGAGTACATTTCAGAAGAGCTAGATGCTTTTGGTCAGTTTATGTACCATGCACAGCTGCTACGCAACAACCACTTGGATACTTACTTACTAGACTTGCACTTGGTGGAACAACCATATCGCGATATACTAGTACTAGTATTCCACGAACTAGCACCAGAAGACGTAATCGACTACGAAGATGTAGACGACGAAGACAGCTTAGAAGACACACAATAAAAGAAAACCCGCAACCATTACTAGTTGCGGGTTTTTTTATGGTTGCATTGATGAGTATAACATCCAACCGTGTTTGCGGTGTTCGTCAATACGTTCACTTAGAAAAGCACTTAAACCGTGTTCAGCATATTGTTCTGCTAAAGCATAGGCTGCTAATAGTTCTACGTGCACTTTTCCGTTGTCAACGTATAGCGTGCGCAGCATTTCATTTTTAGGTAACACTTCCAAAGTATCTGCAATCGCCGAGTGCTCTGATAACTGTGAAAAGCTAGCAGGCACATAACAACGCATAGCGCGAACGCGCTCAGCAAAATCATCAAGTTCATCATCTACCTCGTCGTATATTTTGCCAAACAATTCATGATACTGCAAAAAGTCCGGGCCTGTTACGTTCCAGTGAAAGTTTTCAGCTTTTACTAAAAACGCATAAGTTGTTGCAAAAGCGCGTTTAAGCGCCATTTTTAAATCTTCCATTTTTATTCCTTTAGATTGTCCACCAGTTACCATTGCTGTAAATTACATTAAGCGACTCATAAGGAGTCGTCATGGTAATTGCAGTAACGCCGTTTATTAGTGCTGGTGATTCTGGTTGTACGGTTAATTTTCGATTACCAACTGGTGCACCAAATTCTAATTTGATTGCATACTTGGTACCGTCAGGCACTGACTTAGGTAATGTAACCGTTGCCTTTTCTTTTAGTTGTGCACCAATATAGCAATCGGTTTCTGTAGCACAATAGTCCTCAGTAATGGTTGTGGTATTGCAAACACAACCACCACCAGGTCCAGGTGGTCCAGGTGGTCCAGGTGGTCCAGGTGGTCCGATTACAGGTCCTGCATTAATTATAGTACCATCAGTTAACAGTATTAATAAGTCTCCTGGGTTAGGGGTTACTTCTGCTGATGCAACTGCTACACCTGCTTCGCCTTGGGGTCCGGTAGGTCCTGTGGGCCCTGTGGGTCCTGGCATACCTGCGCCGCCGTTTACCACACTGTTTATAAACAAATCTCGGTCATCGATTATTGGAGGTAATGTCAAGTAATTTGGTAAAGGCCAACCAAAAGGCATTGTTTGATATTGCATATTAGTTCCTTAACAAAAAAGCCCCCACGACTTGTGGTCTTGGGGGCTTTACCTAATTAACGAATGTTAGTATTAGTGTTTGCTGGGTTAGCAGTTTGTGTACCGCTTCCAACGTTGATTGCAGCATTGCTGTTTTGAATGTTTTGACCTAGAGTCCAGATCAAATTGGCCAGTTGGCCATACTGTTGCTGTTGTTGCTGTTGTTGTTGCATCTGGTTGATGTTGTTAGTTGTAGTAACTTCAACACCGCGAGTTGCAGCAGCTAGTTCTTGCTTGTTGCGAAGTGCAATAATTTCTGCATTAGCATCGCTAAGTTGACGATTTAGAGTTGCCTCGTACTGTGCAGTAATTAGTGCACGAGTTTTTTCGCCGTCATCTTTTACAGCAGCAGTTAACACGCCTGTTTGAACCGCTATGTTACGATCAACATTAGCAATACTTGCGTTAATTCCAGCTGTTTCACGTAGAACGTTGTTTTCAATTTGATTTAAGTTTTGTACTTGAGCGGCAAAACCTGCTTGAGTTACAGTTTGTGCTTGAAAAATGTTTTGCTGTAGTGCGTTTTGTTGTGCTGCTAGTGCAGCTTGTAGACTAGCTTCGGCTAATGGAACAGCAGCTTTTAGGTCTGCTAGTTCTTGTTGTATAGCGCTTTGGTTAACAACGCTTTGTACACCAGCTTGTGTAGCCACTGCACCTATGTTACCATCACCATTACCGCCAAATAAGTTTCCGTTGTTGCGTAGTAGACTGCCTAGGATAAGGCCGCCGATTAAACCGCCACCAGCACCAAACATATCTCCGCCGCCACCGCCCATCATAATACCACCGGGTGTCATAATTTCTGCCATTTTATCTTCCTTAAAAGTTTCTTTAACTTGAGATGCTAGTTTTTTGTAATAATCTTCCGCAAAACTAGCTTGTTTTTTAAGCGCTTCCATTGCTTCTTCAGCTGCCGCTGTAGAAATAGGTACGCCAGTCGTTGTATCATCCATAGTGTATAAAATTCCTGTAGTGGATGTATATGATACTGCGTATCATCGCGCAGCCCTTAAAATTTAAGAACTGATATAATTATACAACAAAATGGTATGTACTGCAACCTTACTTTTAGGGTTCCAGGAGCAAAAATGCACGGTAATAAGAAATTATGCTGGATATTTTTGGGCAACAGCACAGATGCAGGCTATGAAATTTTGACGACAAAAAAGCCCCCGAATCTTTTGATGCGGGGGCTTTTCTTTTGGCTAAATTATTGCTCGGTTTCTGGTGTATCCGGTTCAGCTAATTGCTCACGAGCTTGTTGCTGAATCTTTGCAGTCAGAGGGTTAGATGCTTTAGCTGGTAACTCTTGTAGACCTGCTAATATTAAGTTAGCTTCTTCAATAGTTATTTTAAATGTTAGTTCTGTTGAATTTAAAATCATATTATTTAATAGGGCAACTTCCGGTTGCACATTCAGCATCGGTGATTTCATCAAATGAGTTGGTGTTGTTTAGGTCAACGTCTGTAACCGTGGCAACATACTCGCGGTAAGTTTGTTCGTCTACAACTTCTTGTGGAAGGTATAGGTAACCTAAGTCTTTGGCAGTTTTTGTTGGGTCTGTGCGGTAAATAAAACTCACGCCAACATAACAATCCCAGTTGTCTAGCAACCAATCAATGATTTGAGGAATCTCACCTGGATCATAACTAATAGTTACTGATGTGTTTTGCTGATTCCAAGAAGTTTGCAGCAGCTTGTAACGCTCCAATTGCGTAACAGCCGACTCTAGGTTAACTTCTTTGCCATCAACCTTATCAAACGGAACGCCATCCCACATTACTGGGAACGTAACAAGAACTCCAGAATCATCAACAGGATGATTAATAACACGGTAACCCGCTTGACGTAGCTTTTCAACCACCGGGTCATGTTTGCTAAACTGAACATTATTGAAAATATACTTTCCTAGTGGTTTGTGCACACCCTCAGTTGTATCCATGATCTTGCTTAGTGTACCGCTCGGCTTGATACAAGTTACATTTTTAGGAGCAGGTAAACCCAACTCTAAACTCATACCAACTGCGGCACTTGTAGCAGTACGCTTTAGGTATTCATAATCGTATGAGCCCATATCAGGACGCATTGCAATACCTGTTAAGCCTACACCGCAAAGTCGTAGGAAATAGTTGTTAAGATGCCAAGATTCTTGAAGAATGCCGTCCTGAAGATTAACACAGGTTTGTCTGTAGTTGGCACGAGCTGCCAGTCGTATAGCGTTGTGCAAACCGGCAGTGTCGCCTTTGAACTTGGCAATGTCAGTTTCGGTAAGGTTACAGAAAGCCTTATTACCGAGTAAGATTTCAACGCATGGATTGGCTCCCTTAAACCACGGTGCGCGTCGGAGTGCTTCAACTTCATTGATAAATCCAGGTTCCGAACCGCCTGCCTCAGTCATCATTGCAAAAATGCGTTCTAAGTCAGCTTTTAGCGGCTTCTTTTTAAATACTAGCGAATTGTTTGATTGTGTGCGGTGCTGATTGTTGTGCAACCACCAGTCTTTTTTGGCTACTGCAAATTCTTCCCACTCCGGCTGGTCATAATCGAAAAGTGCGATTTCAGCACTTCTGCGGCTACTAAGAATGGTGCCAAGATGATTAACAATATCAAGGATATCCATGCGAGTAAGCAGACTATCAGCACGACCATTAAGTATATTGGCGATAGCGGTATAAGCAGTACTAATAGCACTATCACCCGAGCTAATCCATCCATAACCTTTTAGCCTTTCACCAGCAGGTCGTAGTTGACTAAAATCAAGAACCAAAGTATCAGCAGGGTACTTACCCGCAAGCAGCTTGCCAATAGACTTTGCCCAAGCTTCTGCACTGTCTCCGACTTGAATAGTCCAAGTTTTTGTTTCAGCATCCCAAGTTTCGGTATTGTGCTCATTACCACCTTTTTCAGTACGGGTACTACGCACTACCCTGATATTTTTAATTGGCTTTGAAAATCCGTTTAGCGTACCAACAATTGGTTTAAAGCCAACGCCACAACCTTGTAGCAACAGCCATAGCACATCTACTACGTCATAAATAGTTTCAACGTGTGTAAACGAGCAGTTAAACTGTGATGCTTCACGAGTTTTAGCTACGTTTGTGCCACCAAGCCAAAGTGTACGTCCACTCATTAGCACTTTACGATCTAGCATTAGCTGTTCCAGATCATACAGTTCTGCGTACTCAACGTCGTTTAAGTCACGACCTACTGCCCGCTCCCACAACCACTGCTGGTGGTCAATAACTCGGGCTACTGTTTCTTGCCATGTTTCAAATTCTTTACCGTCGTCTGAGGTAGGGCGATTATATGTACGACGTGTGATTACTTGTGCTCGTGTGCTTACTGCTGTCATCTAATATCTTTCTCGTTATTGTCCGGTACTGCCAAATCCGCCAGTACCTCGTTGTGTGTCATTCCAAATATCCTTAAATTCCGGCAGCAATACTGGCATAACCACTAGCTGAGCAATTCGGTCGCCGGGCTCGATAACATAAGGGTCTTCGCCAATATTTTTTAGCAAAACTTTTAAATTTCCACGATAATCAGAATCAATGACTCCAACCGAATGTGGGATTGTAATGCCTTTTTTCCCTTGCGAGCTCCTATTGAAAATAAAGCCCCCATAGCCTTCTGGAATTTTAATGGCTACTCCTGTATCAACAAGTTTTTGTTCGCCAGGATAAATTTCATGTGAGTCAAATGCAAATAAATCTGCACCTGCATCAGTGGGGTGTGCACGCTTTGGAAGTTGTGCTCCTGGCTGTAATTGACAATCCAGTACTTGGGTTATTGCTACTCCACGATTGTGGTCGTAGTCTCGGTTAATATTAATATAATTGCTCATTTTAAGTAAAGTTCTAGTGTTTGGTCGATTTCGGCTATGTTTTCTTCACCAATAGCTTCGCGGCAGTGTGTTACCAAGTCCATTAGCTGGTAGTTAAGTAACAACAAGTCGCGGCACTGGTTTAGTTCTTGAATATATTTGTACTTACCGGGTAGTGGAATGTTTGCAATAATGTCGTAAGTACTGCCGTACTCAGCCACAAGTGAAACTGCTCGTTTAGGCCCAATGCCAGGGACGCCAGCAACATTATCGCCGCTGTCACCTGTAAGGCACTTAATACTAATGTAATCTTCAGGATTGAAATCATAATGGTCATTCCAGTTGTCAATGGTAACTTCTTTGCGTGTAACGTAACTAAATCGGCTAACGCCAGGCCTAATTAAAAGATCATAGTCTTTATCACTTGAAATTAACCAAATATTTCTATTAGTTACTTTACTACAGATATAAGCACATATGTCATCAGCTTCTACGCCCTGAAATCGAAGAACAGGATATTTTCCTTGTTCTTCAATAAGTGCCATAGTTCTTTCAAACTCTTCAAAAAACAGTGCAAAAGCAGCGGCTTCGGCCTCTGTTTGTAGAGCTTGCTTGTCTTTTCGATTTTGCTTATATTCAGGACTTAGCGTTTTTCTATAAGAACTAGATCCCTTATCACAAGCTATGATTACTTTATCTGCCTTATAAGACTTTTTAAGACTTTCAACTGTTTTTATGTAGTCTTCCGCAAAGTCTACGGCTCCGCTGTGCTTCCAACGAAAACCTAGGTTGATAGCGTCCACTATTAGCAGAGTACCATCAGATTCTGTAACCTGTTTAAATGTTTTCATATTTTTCTACTAAACTCCAGCCCATGGTTGAAGCTCTTTTTCCTGTTATTACTTTTGATAAATTAGATGTTTGTATATTATTAGTTCTGCAAAATTCCGAGTATTTACCAGATATTAGTTTAACTACTCTACCGTCCACATGCTGTAATACTACTGTACTTTTACCCCTAGTATTAGGGGCTTTTTGTCTTATCAGCTTATCGTACTTTTCGGGGTAGAGTTCTTTCATTTCCGTAAAGGCTCTGTTTCTTCCAGCACTTATATCATGAACAGTATTAATATCTATACCTACAAAATCTGCTACTTCTTTGTGAAGAATTCCAGGATTTTCTACAAGTAGTAAAAAAACTAACTCTATATCAGAACTAAGATATTTGGAAGTAAGCGCATTATATCCAAAATTAGAGTCTCCGCCTGCTTTAATGTTTAAGCAAAGATTATTACTTAAATCAATTAAAGCATTTTCATGGGTATTTAGTTCTGAAGTGTTACACTCTATTTCTACTATAAATTCCGGCAACTCTTTTAATTTATCGTATAATTCTTGAACTTTGTAGTTATGATGATTACCTAGTAGTAATAATCTATAATGCTCTTTTTTTCGTATATCTAAATTTACGGTTTGGCCTATATAAAAAGCCCCGGTTTTAAACAGTAATTTATATATGCCTGATTTTTGCATAAATCTCCTTTGTATGAACTATTATACTACATATAACAATCATTGTCAAGGAATAAATTTTGTTTGCTTCAAGTTACAAATTCCGGGTGCTCATGTTGCAACCAGTCTTCTAGTAGTGCAACATAAAACTCATGCGACTCGTGATTGTAGTAAATACAACGATAGTTTTGTGAATTAGGCATATCTTCAAAAGCCACAAATATTTTGCTACGATTAAATTTAAATATTAACAGGGGCTTTTTGTCAACTTGCTGGCCTTGACGTATAGTTTGCTGCCAAAACTCTATTAACTGTGGAGTTTTGGATGTAAGCAACTGTGAGGTAAGGTGATCTTCGGCATAACCTTTTACTTCAACACACCACAGGTTAGTGCGGCCTGGAATATACAAATCACCTTTTAACAAGTGTTTTGCGTCCAGTGCCCCACTACCAGGTATGCGCTCCCACCCTAAACCGGTATGTTTGCGTAGTAGGTCACGTACTACAGTTTCGGTACGTGCACCTTTTGCACGTGCATCAACGACCATTACGCTTGCGGTGTTTTGGCAGTTTTACGTGCAGGTTGAATGATTTGCTTGCCAGGCGGGGCGGTAACAATAGTGGCGGGGTCTGGTACTGCGTCAACAACTGGTGCTGGAGCGGGCTGTTTGGCTGGTTGAAAGTCAATGGTTTTAACCTCCATTTCATCCACGCTGTACAAAATACTGCCGCTGTCAGCTGTTAGACTTGCCAATTCTTCCTCACTAATAGTCATGTTTAGTGTTGCTGGTTGGCGCTTACCATTTCGCACTATTGTAGCATTTGTTGCCGTGCTTCGTTCAATTTTAATCATGTTATACCTCGATTTGTGATATGTTGTTGTGCTTAACAACATTTACCTTTTCCAGCAGTGGATGTGTAAATCCGTGTGATACTAAAAAGGTGTTTAAATGTTCTTCTCGCAGTAGAACTTCTACTAGTCGCTCTTTGCCGTCTACGTCAAGTGCTTCAACGGTTTCATCTAGTATTAGCAAGTTAATTCTGCTCGAACTTAGGGTCTGCATTAGTTTGCGAATTGCAAGCAGTGTGGCTACGTTTACACGGGCACGTTCACCACCACTTAGTGCAAGCATTTCAATGTCACGACCATTGTCAGTGATAACAACATTTAGTTTATCACTAGCTGATATTTTAAAACTGATTTGAAAACGGCCGTCTGACAAGTCTACCAAGTAGCTGTTAGTGATTTCTTCCAGGTCTTTGACTAAGCACTCAATTTTGTAAGCAACTAATCCAGTTGTTGAAAAAGTTTTAGTTAGTACATTAACAATACTCATGCGCTCTGATAGCTCATGTAAGTTGTTACTGTAAGTTTCTAACTCAGCATTCATTTCTGTGATTTGTGCACTCAATGACTCTACACGAGCATTATGTGCACTAGCAGCTAAGTTATGCTTTTCAGCTTGTGCAATTGCAGTTTTTAAGTTGCTGATTGCCGTTTGTAGTGCCTTAAACTTCGAGTCTAGCTCATTTTTGTCTAGTAGATCTTCACCTAACTCAGGGTCTATTAGTGCATGGTACTTTTCCCACTCTTCACGGGATTTGTTGGCTGAATCCCATACTTGCATACGCTTGGCAATATCTGCACGTAGCAGATCTAAGTCACCTATACGTGTTGTTAAGATAACATTACTTGCTTCAGCACTTTGTTGAATAGTTTGCTGCTCAGCTACTAATTCAGCAATTTTAGCTTCGTCAATTTCTTGCAAACAAGTTGGGCACGTTCCGTGCAGTGCAGCAATCTTTTTAACAAATGCTTGCGAATCACGAATTGTTTTTGAGTGCTCAACCACTTGTTTATCTAGTTGTGCACTTTCCAAAACCAGTGGCTTTAAATCTTCAGTAGGCTTTTCAGGAATGGGGAATAGTTTGATCTTGGACTGTACTTGGCGGTAAGTATTGTTTTGCGTAATCTTTTTGTTAATAGAGTCAAGACCAGTGATCTGAGCTTCTAGTTCTGCACTGCCAGTTACCAAGTCATCCGGAATAGTGGGAACAGGCTGCAGCGGCTTTGGATTTAAGTCAGTTTTAGCGTATTTGTCTAGCCAGCTGTTTACAGTGGAGACTTGCGCTTGGACTTTGGCAATGTCTTTGCTTAGTTCTTGTGCAGTTTCTTTGAAAACTTCTTGTGCCTGAGTATACTTGCCTAAATTTAGGATTTCAATTAAAAACTTTTTACGTGCTGTGTCAGGTGCTGTTAAAAACTCTAAGCTACCTGCATTTGACTGATAAACAATCTGCGAAAAAGTTTTGTGGTCAAAGCCTAGTATGTCCTCAATAGCTTTGTAGGTTTGTGTGCTTGTGTGTGCACTAATATCTGTTTCACCGCGATACAGCTTAACAGTTTGTGTTGAGCCACGGCGAGTTTTAATTGTGTACTCTACACCGTCTTTTTCAAACACCAGTGAAATTTCATAGTGTTTGTCGTCAACATAGCGGTTGATAATATCTGCTTTTTTAATTGACTTTGAGTTCTTGTTAAACAGCACTTCTTCTAGGATAAGTGCTATAGAACTTTTACCGTGACCGTTTTTACCTACTAGCTGTGTTAATTGTGCTGCTGAAAAGTCGATTGTGTTGTCTGCGCCGTAACTAAAGGCATTAGACCATGCTAGTGTTTTTATTGTTATCATTTAGGAGTTTTCGTTTTAATTCTTGCAAGCCGCCTACGTACTCACCGTCTACAAAAATCTGTGGAACACTACGTGCATGCGGAACCACATCAATTAAGTCTTTTTTAGTGTAACCGTTAACGCCTAACATACGTTCTTCGATTTGTACGCCAAGTTGATCTAGCAAACGCTTGGCTTCTGTGCAAGCTGGGCAGTTAGTTTGTGACCATACTTGCGCTGATTTAGGAGAGTTTTTCTGCATGATTTTGCATTTCCTTTAAAACTTTATCTACAGTAGGTTCTGGTAGTTCTAGTATGTAAGTTAAGTACTCGCGTACTTCTTGATCTAGTGACATTTCAGGGTCAAGCATTAGTGCTGAATCACTATCACGCTTGATAACTTTTGAGGCAATCAGTTCTGAATCGGCTAATTCTCCGAGTTCTTGCATATCGCCTTGGACTTCGTAGACGGTATGGTCAAAGTCTGTAGGAATTGGCGTCTCGTCTGCGGCGATTGTTCGTTTAATGAGTTGCGGCAAGTTGAATTTAAGCCACCTATGCTCCAAGCTACCAGCATCAAGCAAAATAGCACCGGTATCAACCCTGGAACGATGGAAACTAGTAGTATAAGGACTACCAGGGTATAGAATATTTCTTTGAGAATTTTCATAACTATGCAAGTCACCTGCTAAAACTACATTCCAGCGATCAAAAAGAGCCAAATCAAGCTCTGGTTTAACGTGCGGCGGAATCTCGCCACGAACGTGTGTGCAAAGAATCTTGTTGTTTAGCGCACAGCCGTTTTTCTCAAAGTCTTTTAGCTTGTTGTAAGGAATAATATCAACCACATCATTTGAGTAGTATTCATCAACCACACTTACCAGTGGGTTTAAACGATGTGTGGACTTTTTTAAGTGCGTTAAGAAAGTTGTATCTTTCTTTAACATTTCGTGATTGCCAGGATAGATCAGTGTTGGCTTAGTAAATGACTCTACAAAATCAAAGTAAAGTTCTACTTCGTCCATTGTTGGCAATCTGTCAAAAACGTCACCGCCTATTACCACTAAGTCTGCTTCACTTTGCATTTCTGCAAACTGCTCAATAAACAACTTAAATCTGTTTTTAGCCCAATCCAGCGGAACGTTTTTCTGACCTAGTTTTATGTGTACATCTGCTGTAAAAAGTATTTTCATATTATACGAGACAAAATAGCCCGCTAAGCTTTTACCTTTAGCGGGCTACGTGTTTTTAACCTAGTTCTTTAACAGCTTCTTGCTCGGCTTCGTCGCCTGAGTCACCGTCTTCAGTGTTTGTGGTAATCTTTTCCAACAGTGCCAGCACTTCGGCTTCAGTTGGACGTGGGTACTTTTCGTCAATGGACTTGGCTTCAGCAGCTGCTGCACGCTCGGCTTCGGTTAGTGGGCGTGGCTTGCAACGCAGTACTGAGAGGTCATAGCTGATGTTAAAAGCCAATGGGCCTGTTTTGCTACGCTTGAACACAACATCCCAGCCAGTGTCTGGATCGGTTGGATCACCAAGATCTTCTGCTGCTGACACAATCTGCTCAAACAGTTTCTTTTTCAAGTTCAGGGCTTTTACTTTACCGTCTTTTGGGTCAATACAGTTAACTGTATAGCTCCATGAGCACTTCAAGTCAGGGAAAAATGCTGGAACGTGGTCTTTTTCCAAGTTGTCAAACTTTTCCTTGTCACGGCTAAAAGCAAGGCACTCAACTGGAATATCTTTGTTGTTTGCGCCTTTTAGCCAGTAGATGTAACGTGGAAGAACACCACCGATTAGGCGAACTGTATTTTCGCCGTCTTTGTACTCAAAAGCCTCAACTTTGTTGGATTGTGCTTTGCCTTTGGTATTTTTAAATGAAATTGCCATGTTTAATTCTCGTATTTGAAATATATTTTGTTTTGTTTTATTTGGAGCAGGGGATTTAATGCAATAGTGTTTAAGTCTAGGTCTTTAAAATAACTTAAGTCTAGGTAAGTAACTTTGTACAATCTGTATAAGCTATAGTCCCTCCGGCCTGCTAATCGAATATACTGTGCTTTAAAAGCTATATCCGTGGGGTCGTCAAAAAGTGAAGCGGCATCTAACAAGAAACTGTGTCCGACAAGGTTGCGGTAATTATTTGTGTCGCGATGGTTTTTCGGTATTAGTTTTTTGCCAAAGTGCCGTTCCAACATTAAAAGCATTAATTTAGGGTCACAGTTGGTTTCAGACTCCAGTAGTTCTAAGTTGAAGAATAGGGCCATAATGTGTTGCTAAGACTATATTATACTACATTGACCAACGTTTGACAAGTGTAAATTTGTCATACCGTTATTACTTGCCAGCCTTTACGTAAGTAAAGCGCAAGCCTGTCATTATTTTGTTTCTTATCTGCATATCCAGCAAAGTTAATGTCCACTACTAGTGGGTCTAGTTTGCCGTCATGCATACGTTGTACACGACCCACAATTTGTTCTAGCAGTGAGTCATTGCTCATTGGAGCAGCTAGGATAACACAGGACAAGCTGTTAATAGATATGCCTTCTGAGAAGATTTGCCTGCTACCGCAAATGGCTTTTTTCTCTCCTGAGAGCACTTGCTGTTTAACAAGTTGTCGTTCTTCGTATTCGGTGTCGCCTGTAACAACCGCGCAATCTTCACCAATGTATTCCTTTACTTTGTGTAGAAACTCTACTCGATCTGCAATAACCAGTACCGAATGACCATTGCTAATATGCATTTGTGCAAGGCCAGCAATAAACTGTCGGTAGTTTTCAGACTCTAGTAGTTCTGTTACTTTTTCAACCCAAGGCACGCCAGGTTTAAGCGTAATTCCACTTTTAACAATGTGCACTGTGGGTGTTAGTGTATGCGACTGTGGCGGTTTGTAGACTAGTGGGCCAAAGTAGTCGCCGAATAGGATGTGTTTGCCGTCTTTGCGAATCATTGTGCCACTAAGGGCGATTCGGTAACGAGCATGAAAAGCGTCCACTGTTTGTGCAAATGTAGTGGCAGGACAGTGGTGGGCTTCGTCCAAGATAATAGTCCCAAACTCCTTAGCCAGGTCACCAGTGTGTTTGCTGAGCGTCTGTATATTGGCCACTGTGATAAAGTGGTCTTCGTGGTCAACTCGTCCACCACCAATAACGCCTGGTTGTATCCCGAATAACACTTCGACTTCTTCGCACCACTGGTCTCGAAGTGCTGCGGTATGGGTGATAACAAGAGTTTTTTGTCCAAACTTGTGTGCAAGGTGTAAGGCTGTAAAAGTCTTTCCCCATCCCACAAGGGCATTGATAAAGCAGGTGTCGTCGATTGGGTCATAAACCACTTGCTGTTCGGGTCGTAAACCAAATTTAGGCGTTGGGAAAGGCACATCCTCAAGCACTCGTTTATCAATGATTTCATAGTCTTCGGGCACTAAATCTAGTCTGCCTTGCGGTATGCTGAGTATACCTTTTGGCAGGACTTTGTAGTTTTTGATAGTTTCTACTGGTGAGAACTTTTTAGCGCCAGTGTCTTTTTTGATTTTGTACGTAAGTGCACTAATAATCTTTTTGGTATGTTCCACACCAGGATTATCCATGTAAATACGGTTTGATATTACTGCTTTAGGCATTAGACCATTCTCCAACTATCTGGCTCTAGTTTTTCACAAAAGCCATAAAAAATAAATCCCATGCCGTGCTGCAACACTCTGGCATAACTTTCGAACTCACCTGGGTGTCGCATACATTTAAATCGTGAACTAATGCCACATAATTCAACAACACACCCTAGACCATCTGCAGGTAAAACTTGTTTTATCTTCTTTGTTGTTAGTTTGGCGCGTAGCGTTTTTCTGTACTGGAATACGTGTCCGCTACTATCAATAAACCAAGTCTTTGATTTTGCCAACTTAACCAAGTCTGCTAAAAAATAAACCGCAGTGCGAATTGCAAACAGCTTTTCGTCCTGCGATTTTAGTTGTAGACGACGTAATCCTAGTGTTGCACCAGGCACCGATTTATCGTCTACAACTTTAAAGCTAACAGCAGGCTGGTTTTGTTCGTCAACATAGTTAACCAAGTAGTATACCACACCATCACGCTGTTGAGGCTCACGCTCACCCAGCTTGAACACGGGCCAGGTTATTTCCGTTAAATTCATAGAACTTTTCCCAGTCACCAAAACTGTAGTCATTGCCAACGTCTTGGTCAACACCAATAGGTGTGCCAGGAATCTCACAGCCCCATTCGTGCTGAGTGTTACGCTTTAGGATCTCGCAGTATTCCACCACATCTTCGTCTTTTACAAGCGCAACAATCGAGTCATGAACCAACATAAAGATTTTAGCATCTAAGCCCTTTGCTGAAATCTCATTTGCTGTTCGCATAGCTCCAAGTAAGTTAACGTCACTGGCGAGACTTTGGACTTCTGCGTTGATTCCACTACGGACTTCGTGAGCTGCAATGCCTTTATCTGAGCTAAACACATTAGGTAGTCTGCGTTTGCGGCCGAAAAAGGAATAAGTGTATCCGTTTTGCTCAATAAACTGTTTTCTGTCATTTAGCCACTGTTTTAGTTTGTTGAATTTTGTAAAGTATGCTTTGATATCATCACGGGCTTGTTCAACCGGATAGGTTTCACCTTCAGGTAGACCCTTGGTAACTGTTTCGGCAACTTTGTTAGCACCTGAACCGTACAAAATACCGAATGAAATAGCCTTAGCACTCTGACGCATATTGCCGTATAGTTTTTTAACATCTTCAACTGGACAAGGCAGTGAAAACACCATTTTAGCAATTGTTGAGTGAAAGTCGCCACCGCTGGAGAATACCTTTTGCAGGTTCTTGTCGCCTGACAACACAGCAGCATAGTACATTTCAGCTGTTGTCAAGTCTTGCGATACAATTTTATAGCCAGCTGGAGCCTGTAAGCAACCTTTGATAATAGGGTTGTCCCTAGGTATTTGCTGAGCGTTGAACTTGCCACTACTAGACAGGCGACCACTAGTAGTAAAGATAAGATTAAAATTTGTACGGATACGACCATCACGGTCAATTTCCGGTAAAATCTTGGAAATATAGGTATTTTGAATCTTGCCAAGTTGACGTACCTTTAAAATCGCCGCTGGCAATGCATGCTCTTCGGACAACTCACCGAGCACTTCTGCATCGGTTGAGACGGCTCCGGTAGCAGTCTTTTTACCAGTAGGATTGAGTCCCAAATAATCAAATAACACAACACGAAGCTGCATAACTGAGTTGGGGTTAAATATTTTTCCGGAATCTTTTTCATACTGCTTTACCGCATCAAAACTGTAAACCAGCTTTTTGGCTTCTTCAATTTCACTGTCCAAGTACTTTTCAGCAGCTGCCATACGCTCACGGCTAACAGGAATACCTACTTCTTCCATGTCCATTAGGAACAGTGTACCAGGAATCAGGATTTCTTCATAGACTTTGCGTAGCTTGGGGTTGGCTTGAACAATAGGCCAGAACTTGTGGAATAGATCAAAAGTAACCGCAGTGTCAATCGACGCGTATTCGCTGATTACATCAAACGGAATCAAGTCGTAAGTAAAATCTTCTTGCAACATACCATGCTGTGCACAGTATGCTTTTTTGTACTCGTCTAGCGGTGTATCGTAATCGCCGTAATCGGTGTACTTTAGGGCCAAAGGCTTCAAACCATGACTATCAGTTTCATCCAGCACATAGTGCATTACCATTGTGTCATGTACACGACTACGTGGAAAGTCGATGCCAAGATGATACTTAATCATCTTGAAGTCAAACTTCATGTTGTGAAACACTGGATGGAATGTATCAGCAATTTTTTGCAGCAGTGCAATACATTCTTCATCTAAGCAGTCAGTTTCAATGTACCTGCCCTGATGAGTTTTGTAGGTTAATGACAAGCCTAGCACATAACCATCACGAGGGTAAAGTGCAGTTGTTTCCGTGTCCCAAGCAACATAGCCTTGGGCATTGTCTAAGATTTCCTGCAAGTAACGCTTGGCTTCTGCGGTATCTTGAATACCTGCATAGTCGCCAACCACTTTGGTGGCTTTTAGTTCTCCACTTACGTACTTGTGAATTTTATCGCAAGCACGTTGAAAGTCTGGTTTGCCTTCTGGCTTAAACGCCAGCATAGCTGGATTACTAATGGCGATAAATTTATCGTCTACTAGTTGTCCAGCCATGTTTGTTACTGACGTAATCTTGGCGTATTCCTTGGCGGCTTCTGCACCTACTAAGATAACAAAGTCGTAAGGCTCCAAGTCAACTACTAAGTCCACATCTTTTTTCAGTAGTTTTGTAACTGGTACACTACTCATATGGTAGTGGTCAAATTCAAACTGAAAGTAGTCTGTGTATCTAGTACGATTAGGTGCTTTGTCAATTAACGCAATTTTCATGTAATAATCCTTGTGATACTTTATTATAGCGTATCTGGGCTAATAGTTCAAGTTTGTTTTTGTTCTCTGGCTGCTAAAATACGATCAAGTAGTTTGTACTCTGTTTCAGCTATCCAGTAATGTGGACGCTGTAGCCATATATCTTTCCACTCATCACGCAGCTGTTTAATGCGTTCAGCGGGCAGCGAATTTAAATATTCTTCTTTTGTGCTCATTTGTTTACATACTCTGCAATACTTCGCACATTTTCGGCATCTAATTCGCCTGGGTCTGTGCCGTCTGGTAAGTCGATGATTTCAACAACAAAGCCTTCTGCTTCGAGCAATGGTTTGAGTTCACGGGCGGCACTGTTACCGGCAGCATCCCCGTCAAAAAGCAAGTAAATGTGCGTGATTCCTTGAGCTCGGAATGGTAGCAATTTTTGTTTTGTGTCATTTTGAAGTGTTTTAGTACCAAAAGCGCAAACAACGTTTTCGCAACCGTTGTCGTATAAGTTAAGCATATCAAACATACCTTCCACTATTACCATTGACGAGTACCCACTGGGTAAGTGTGCAGGAAATAGCGGAATTTTTACACCACTAGGGTAGTTTATATATCGTGGATTACCGGCACTCATGGTGTGGCGACCAACAAACACTACTGTTTTTTGTGTAATGTCACGAATAGGGAACACAATACGATCTTGTAGCTTTTCAACTTGATTGGTATAAAAAGCACCAAAGTGTTTTAATGTTGCTGGTGAAACACCACGAAATGTTTTTGTCCAAGGTGTGTAGCCTTGCGGCAATTCTAATTCTTGACCAAATGCTTTTAGTGCTGCTAGTTTTTCTTTTAGTTGTGCAATCTTCATTGGTACGGGGTTGGTAAAAACTCCGTAAAACTTAAAAAGATTGGTTTTAAAGCCACAAGCAAAGCAGTGGGCAACTCCCGACACCCTGTCAACTCGAAAACTGGGATTTGAGTCAGGATGCTCTGGGTTTAAGCATTTGATAAGATAATCACGACCCGACACTTGATAGCCTAGGCCGTTCTTTTGTAGTAGTTCTAGTACTGGGTCGCTCATTATGCATTCCAAGGTAAATCAGCACCACTATCAGGCACTGCAACTACTTCTTCACTATTTTTCTTTGCACGTTTTACCGCTTCTTTAGCAGCAGGTTTGTCCACGCTCTGTGGCGAGATGCGTAGTGTGTCCCAGTCAATCGGGCATGTAAACGCCATTTCCTTGCCGCCTCGGATCTTAGTGGTTTCAAAAGAAACTGCATTGGTTTCTTTGTCGTGAGCTTCCATTGTAAGTGCGATATCTGCGGCATCCAAAATACCTTTGGCAAAACGGGCTTCTCCGTCTTTGTCGATCTGATACGGGCTAACCATAACGATCTCGTACTTACGGGCCAAGTTTTTAAGTTTCTTGGAGACTTCAATTTGTGGTTTCCAATCATACTGATCGTTTCCTTCTAGCACAATTTGGTTTAAGTAGTCAACTACCGCAACCTTTAGCTTGTCACCGAACTTTGCTTTGGCTTTGCCAATGTGCAAGTCGATACTGCTTAGGGTCAGGTCACGATCGTCAACAATAATCATTTGGTTGTCAGCTTTTAACTGAAAGTTACGTACTAGTGTTTCTTCAAATTTAAATCTGTCACGATGACGCAAGAACTCGCCAACAGTGTCATCAGCGTTTTCAAACATTCCTGCTCTTGCACGTACCACTCTTAGTACTTCTTCATCTGTTAATTTGTGTTGCTTTAGGTTCTGAAGATTAACATTGGCTAAAATAGCCAAGTTACGCTCCATGGTCTCTTTTGCAGTCATTTCAATACTGAAATAAATACAACTGTTACCAGACTCATATTGATTAATAAAAAGATTGCTACAACTAATAGATTTACCGGAGCCCCGCTTACCCCCAATGAGAATGAGTTCCTGGCGAGCAACCCCACCAAGAACACTGTCAAAGCTATTATTAAGGCCAAGGTAAACACGTTCGCGCTCCAAGTCTTCAGGATGGCTAAACATCATCATGTCAGCCATTGTAAACACCTTTTCACTGGTGTGAGTTTTTTCTTCGATTGTTAGCGCAATTGTCGCTAAGTTTTCTTTTATTTCATTTGTGTCGTATAGGGGTAATTTATCTACGAACTTATCTAGTAATTTTACCGTTTCACTTTGAGTGTACTGGTCGATTAGTGCGTCCAGTGCAACTTCTGCTGAAACGTCTGGTACCTCGGTTAACCGGAGAGTTGCCAGTGTTTTTGACGCCGGACCCTCCCTTAAGGTTAGTTCGAGTTCATCGAACGACGGAATAGCGCTGTACTTTTCATAGTACTTGTTTACCACGCTATACAAGGAAGAATACGCAGGATCTAAAAACACTAACTTGAGTTTGGCCCAGATATCCAGGTTACGTTCTGTTAGTAATTTATTTAAGACTACTGCTGATGTATCCAAGTTACCCTACTTTCGCTTCATTGTCTATAATAACTTGATCTACGATTTCAGTAACTTTGTACATTATCTGATCTCGTAACTTTTTTAAATCTTGCTGATATGTTGCACCACTGTCATACAGCAAACTCAACTGCTCGTGAGTTATCAACTGCTGTAGTCCAAAGTAAATGTGGTCATAAGCCATTGTAGATTCTGGTGTGATTTCTACGTGTGCGGCTTTGCCGTAGTTGTGTACAGCTTGCTTTACAACTTCTTCCATTGTAAACGATTCGTTGTCGTGGTATGTGATTGTAACACGCATACTTTGACCTCCTAAAACAGAAAAAGCCCGGGAGCTTTATGGGACTCCCGGGCTATTGGTTTAAACCAAATTAAGCAGCTGCTTTAGCTTCGGCTTTGGCTTTCTTAGCTGCACCATCATAGTCTGCAACTTTAATGCCACGGCGAGTCAGCAATGTACGCAGACCACGCTCTGTTTTGTCAACTGCTTGAGCAATTTCTGCAACAGTCATAGTGTGGATACGGTCACCAAGTGCAACCACTGGATCAACGGACTCTTTGGCATGAGATTCGCGCTGTGCTGGAATCTTGCTGATCTGACCTTTACGAGTCAGGCTCAGTGCCTTACCACGAACTGAAGCAACAGTTTTGTTTAGCTTAGCGGCAATATCTTCGATAAAGTTACCGGCATCAGCCATTTTCACAAAAGTAGCTTCTTCGGCTTCTGTGTAAGTACGTGCAACTTCTACTTTTTCAGCAGGCTTTACACTACCAGTTAGTTCCAGGGCCAACAGCTTGCCTTGGATTTGTTTTGCAGAGAACTTGCCGTCAGCAAAGTTTTCAGCGATTTCTTTGTAAGTCAAGTTACCGGCATTTGCCTGAACGAAATCGGCAAGATCAGCGCCTTCGTCAGCAGTAAATGCACTGGTTTTTTCTTTTGCAAGACTAGCAACTTCACGGTCAAGTTGACGCAGTTTGCTAGCGATACTGCGAGTGGTTTTACCCAGTTGTTCAGCAGCACGCTCAACGCTATCAACGCTAACAGGGCTTTCGTTACCAACGATTTGCATCAATTGGTCAACAGCTTCGTCAGACCAGTTCTTAGTGGCTTTTTCAGTCATTTGTATTTTCTTTCAAGAAAGTATTTAAGTTTGTTATAATTGGGATGCCAAGTGATTCGGCTTTTTTGCGTTTTGTACTAGCCTTATCTTCTTCATCAACTAAATAGTCTGTTGTTTTAGTAACAGACTCTACTGCTCTGTAACCGGCAGCTTCCAGTGCGGTGTACGCCTCTGCTTTGGTTTTGTAAGAAGATAATTTTCCTGTGATACAAACAGTCTTGGAATTATTATTACTGATTGTATTGGAATTGAGATTAGACTTAAAAGAGAACGGCAAAAACTCTCGCAAGTCAGGAAAATCAGTTTGTAACCAAGTAATTAGGTTTTCGGTTACTTTATCACCTAAACCTGCGCTTTTGCAGGTTTCGTATGTGATTTGGTCAATATGCTCAACCACTTCACAAATCTTTTTACTAGCGGTGTTACCTACCAGTGGAATTGAAAAACTGGCAAGCACTGTGGCTAAGTCAGCGGATTTAGCACGATTAATTTCATCAAGGAGTTTAGCCGCTGTTTTTTCACTGCCTAGTGCCACGGCTACACTATCCAAATCTAAATAAAACAGCTCAGTTAAATCTTGCAAATCAAGTTTTTCAATTGACTTTGGGCCCATACCTTTGATGCCTAGTGTCTTGCAAAAGTGTTCAACTTTTTTACCAAGTTGAGCACCGCAAGCCGTGTTGCGACAAAAGAGTTGATCGTTGACCAATTCTAATGGGTAGCTACAGCAAGGGCAGGTTGTTGGGATTTCGATCTTCATGGTGTTTTATTGCTTTGTAGACTATATTATACCGGTTTGGGAGTGCTGTGACAAGTGTAAATTTTTATTGCTTAAGCATCAACTTTATGTAAAATGCAAGGAATGATTTCGCCTGCTCTGATAACGGCAACTGTGTCACCAATTTGCAGGTCTAGCATTTCAATAAAGCCTGGGTTGTTTAGTGTGGCTCGTGATACTAGAGCATCGCCGATTAGCACAGGCTGTAGGATAGCAACTGGACTTACTTTACCACTCTTGCCGACCTGCCACTCAACACCAAGCAGTTGTGTTTCAACATGGGCTGCACGTTCTTTTTTAGCGTAAGCACCACGAGGATGTTTGGCTGTGTAGCCCATTTCATAAAACTGAACATTATCATTAACACGGAACACAACACCGTCACAAGGAAAGATTTTGTCCAAGTCTGGTTCATTGATTACACCAAAGCCTGCGCTTTTAAGCAGTTCTAAATCTTGGTTAAAGGTGGGGGTTAGAATTGGCTGAACACCATAAGCAAAGAAGCTGAGTGCTCGTGACCGGAACTCCGCCACATCTTTTAGGTTTAGTGCACCAGCTGCGTAGTTACGAGCGTTTTCAATGTTGATTGGAGCAACAATCTCACCAGTAATCTGGTAAATACCGCTAAACGGCACTGTTTGCGGAACAATCGGGTTGCCCAAGAACTTATCAGTTACAATTTGACCTTCTACACCATCCCCACGGGTAAGAACTCGAACAAGATTACCGTCAACATAAAGTAAGCTGAGAGCTGCCCCATCCAGCTTAACACTTGTAGCAATGCCTCGAATGCCTTGGAGAGGTTGGACTCCTTCATCTTCGTAATACTTTTGTAGTGAGTACATCTGATACAGATGTTTCTCGGTTTTGGAATTTTGCTTAGCACCCACAGCACCGTAACCCACTGAATCAGCAAGCGCATCAAACTGTGCGTCACTGATAAATGGGCTACCTGCGTAATACGCGGCTGAAGCTGAGTCGAGATATTGTGTGATTTTGTTCATAGCAACTATTATAGCAGTTTAGGGTCATTGAATCAAGTGTATTTATTCAATACCCTTGATCTTGTTGTAATAATGCTGTATAATTTCTTCACCTTCGGCCTGGGCACAAATATCCAGCATACCATCAATAATGGCTCTCATATTTTCCATAGATGCTGGAATTGAGACACCTTCGCGACTAGGGACCCACTCACCTTCGTAACTTAAAAAGTATTTACGTAGTTGAATGTACGTAGTTTCACGAAAGTCGTTTACCACTAATCGAACCTGAAAACCTTTGTCCATGTTTTCTTCGATTAGTTTTTCGTACTGAATATTAGTGTCCATAATTATTCCAGGTTTGGCGCAGATATGATTTTCTGCAAGCTTTCGTGATCTGCTGGCCATGCCCAGTGTGTAGCAGCCCAATCAGTAATACAATTATTTTCTGAGATTTGCGACTCTCGACCTACTGCACGCATGGTACTAGACCAATAGTCCCAGTAGGTGTCTAAGATAGCACGATCTGAGTAAATCTGGTATACTGCTTCGCTGGAAGTTTCTGAGGCTGGCTCACAGTAAATCCAGTATCTCATATTATTTTGGCATCATTAGTGCGTTAAAGTTGCTCGGCACAACAATGGTTTGAACTTTACCGGCTTTAATACCTTCGGAAATATTCAACATAGCTTGTGCTTGCATAAAGGCAATTGAGCTACTACTATTATTGGCCAGGGCCGCCATACGACGTGCTTCTGCTTCAGCAGTTTTGACTTCAACTTCTTTTTGCTTTAGTTCATTCTTGCTACGAACCAAATCGTTGGCACTTGCAACCACACTGTCGGCTGGCACAACATTACGGATTAGAACCTGGGCGATACTGATGCTACCATCCAGCTTTTCTTCTGCAAGGTTACGAATGATTTCTTCTTTAATGAAGTTCTCCATTTCGCTACGATTGTCTGCCATATCAAGAGCTTCGTACTTACGCGCAGCTTTGTAGATAGCGTTACGTGCATTTTGAACAATGTAGTTGTACATCAAATAAACATCGCCCTTGAACTCTGCGTGAAAGGCACGATTCTTTTGACTGTAAAGCTCAGCTACTTGCTGACTGTTGATGTTGTAAACAACTACGGCATCAAAGTCCTTCATAGTTGAGTTATCTTTAGCCACAGGCGTCATGTCGTTTAGAGCAACATTAACGTCCTTGATCGGAAATGTAAGCACATTGCCAACCAAGGTTTGATTAAATGAACCTGGCAATAGTTCTCCTTGCTGAACTTGTTTGTCAAATCCAACACGTACACCAACCTCACCAGTTTCGATACGGGTACATCCCGTAGCGGCAACAACAATAGCAGACAAGGCAAGAAGTTTAAAAGTATTTTTCATTTAGAATAAAAGTGTGATAATAACAAGAATTAGTGCGGAAGCCAAGGCAGCAGCCACAATTTTAAACGCAAGTTTGTACTCGCGCAGGGTAAAAGTACTAACACTATGATATGCAAAAGCTACCAATAGTGTAACTAGTACAAATGATACTAGTATTTGAATCATATACGAACTCCTAGATCGCGTAAGTGTTGTAAACTGGCGAGTTCACTAGCGGGCTGATAAGCACTTTGCAACCACTTATCGCTTAGTAGATATATAGCATAAACCCAACCATGTACTGGATGGTTTTCACGCTCAGCATCAATCCTAGCAGTAGAGTCGTAGCGAGAACTATAAACAACTTCACCGACTTTGAATCGATCACGTACTGCACCATCTGGAATAAGCTGTGGGTTAAAGTAGCTGTGGCCAGGTACACGCATAGGGACTGCGTGTGTTTCTAGCAAGTTTTTAATAAATGTAGGTGAACGATAAGTCATTTTTGAAATACCATCCACTGTTTCACCGTTTAAGTACTCAGTGATAATGTACACAATATCTTCGTGGCTAGCAGGTTTGCCACGCAGTTCAGCACGACGTTTGGCACTACGAGCCTGAGCTTTTTTAAATTCCTCAATGATCGTACCAAGTCGTGTGGTGTTATAACTCATGCCTAGAATCTGACAGGCATCTTTTTTAGTAATAGGCTTGACGCCTTCGTCTTGAGGCTCAAGCAAACGAATAACCCGACTAATGTTAGCAGGAGTCATTAGTTCTTCTTCACTAGCGGATTTCTTTCGTGTTGCCATTATTTTGCCTTTACGCCGTATTTTTCTTGGTGATTGGATTTTTGTTTAGCAGTATACACAGCAATGGCTGTGCGTACTTCTTGTAACAGTGCCTCGTCGTCCCAAGACAACTCGGTTTTACCGTTTTCATAGGTAGTAACTGTTAAGTGTTTGCCCTTAACTACTTTTGGCCACACTTGTTTTGTTTTCTTAGTTGCCATAATAACAAAGGCGGCACTAGGCCGCCTGGGATTAACCTTTGATAACGCCCAAGAAGTAAACAGCGGCTTTGCCAGTTAGTTTACTCAAGATATCAGCGTCAACTGTTTTACCGGCTTCTTCAATAGCAGCAGTTAGTTCTGCAATAGCCGACTCTTTTGATACGCGAGCAGGCTTGTCACCAGTGCTTGCAGTTTTGGTTTTGCCTGCAGGAGCAGCACCTGGGTCTTTTTTCACATACACACCAGCTTGCACTAGTACCATACGCACGCCGTTAGGCGACATTTCGATTTCTTCGGCAATGTCTTTGATAATTTCAGTGGAATTTTCAGGAGTTGGGCCAGCACCTTCGTACTTGGCAATAACTTCTTGTTTCAATTCATCAGTCCATGTAGCAGCCATTTTGTTTTCTTTCAGTTTTGTTTAAATGTGGTTTGTAGTTACGTCGGTCATTTTTTCTGGAAGGAATCGACGATAGTTATGCTTTAAGTCATACTTTTGCATAATACTAATTTTAGCATTATACTGTTCAGCAAGCAAGTCACGATATTCACTGGTGAACTCAGCGAACACATCTTCTGGCATATCAGAAATGTCAATGCCTTCAAAGTGCTTGCAGGGTTGCAGTACTTCGATTACAGCACGCTCGCTGGTTGTGCCGTCTGCTTTTGTGTATTTGAATTCTACGAGTTTCATATGGTTTGCCTTTTGTATCAATCTAAGCCTATATTATACAGGGATTGACTGTATGCTTCAAGTTAGAAATTTTTAATCTTGTTTGAAGATTTCACGGTGTAGGCCAGCTTGAAATCGCTCGGCCATTGTTTCACTTAGCATTGGCGGCACAAGCAGTGGAGCAACTACTGTGCTTATTAGTATGTACACTACTGAGCTAATTTTGGGATATTCTGTAAAGCTGTTTTGAACGCCAGCAGCACGAGCCTGCTGCACCATTGGCCAAAACCATAAATAACACGCGGCAATTGCAGTACTAAGTGCAAAAAGCAAATAGTATCCAATCAATTCCATGTGTTAGCCTTACGCATAAAAGCACGAGCGCCTAGTGAAAAGTCTACTTTGCCTACTGGCAAGTTAACAAATTGCTTGGTACTTGGTGCACTTAGTGCCGCTTGCTGCACTTTAGGGTTGCTTGAAAACAATTCTTTTGGAGCACTGCCGCGAAAATACTTAAATAGTTTGGCTAGGCGAATATTGCCGTGTGACCACTGTGGTGTGTTTGGCTTTTTACGAGCCTGACCTGTTTCTAACACAGCGTTTTGCAGCTGTTTGTTGTTGGGTTGCTGCTTTAGCAGTTTTAATAGTCTGCGTTTGCGATTAGCTTGAGTACGGGCTACTCCTGCTGGTGTGCTTGTGGTGGCTGCTGGTTTTTGTGATTTTGTTGCCATTACATTAGCTTTCGTATTTTAAATTGGGTTGCGTCGCCGTTAAGCGGCACAAGTTCTACTGCACGGGCTTGTGCTAAAAACTCCAGTGTTTGAAAAGCTTCACCGTAAGTTTGAATCATTTCTCCGTGCATATTTACTGTGTTGGTTACTTGTTCTAGTAAGCCTAGTGTAACCGGCTGAAATTCATCAGTAAATATCTCGTTCAGCAATTTCGTGAACGGATTCGGGGTCGTGTCGGACTCGGTCATTTTCCACATAAGCTTCTGAGGTACTTTCTGCATACATTTCAAGTTGTCGGGCAAGGGTCAAGGTATCACTAATACGTGCAACTTCTGAAAGTGCTGCAATTAGGTCTGGAATATTGTTAACTGAAATGGGCATAAAACGACCACAACCATCTGTGATGGCTACTTCTTCAACACCGCCTGGGTTAGTGCCAAATTCTAGGTAGTTGTAGTAAAAGTTGCCGTTTACATCAGGGCCAAAAAGACCATCATCACCAAAGGTGTCAACGTCGTTGGCGGGAACTTGTGCGAAATTAATTTTCATGTGATTTTCTAGTAGAGTTGCGTTGTTAAAAAATAATTATATCAAAAAGTATTCGAGATTTCAAGTGAATATTTCCACAAACAAAAAACCCACCTTGACGGTGGGTTAAGTGTGGTACGCCGAACAGGACTTGAACCTGTGACCAACCGATTATGAGTCGGCTGCTCTGACCAACTGAGCTATCAGCGCAAACTATCCATTATTTGCTGTCTTTGCTCTGGAGTGTAGTATTGCCACTCCACTATTTGTTTTAGTGTTCTGCCACAAGCTACACACTGTTGCAGTTTAGGGTCAAGATTGCACCTTTGGACGCAAGGACTTTCAATCTTCGAACTCAACGTAGTCTTCCTTGCCTACGCCGCACTCAGGGCACTCAAAGTCGTCAGGCAGATCTTCCCAACGACCTTCTAGTTCTTCATTGTGAACATGGTCACATACTACGCAAATATGTGTCATTTTACTGTCTCCCAAACTTGTTGATATGCCTCTGCATGACGTTGCTCTACGCGCTTTAGTGCAGCAAAACGTTTTTCGGCTTTTCTGAGCACTGCCAAAAATTGTTCCGCGTGTTCACGAGATTCAGCGGCTTGAGCATTTGCTTCTTTGGCAGCTTCGTAATTACCTTCACGAATTGCTCGGGCTTCAAACGTAGGATACATTTCTGTGTACTCATAGGTTTCGCCTTCGATTGCTTTTTCTAAGCAAACTTTGGTTGAGGGTCTACCGATAAGCAGCTCTAGGTGGCCCCAAGCGTGTTTTAGTTCTTGCGCTGCAGTGTGCTCAAAGTGTTTTGCAACATCTTCAAAGCCGTCTTCTCTGGCGATACGTGCAAAGTATAAATACTTTACGTGTGCCATTGATTCACCGGCTAGTGCACTTTCTAAGTTTTGTAATGTTACTGACATTGGTTTCTAACTTTCAGTGTTGTTGGTACCTTGTGACGGGATCGAACCGCCGACCTACTCCGTGTAAAGGAGGCACTCTACCGCTGAGTTAACAAGGCATTATAATGGTGATATTTTTCTTAGTGTGCTGATTTTATGACCCACAATAGTATCTGTGGCTTCGTACTTGCCGTCTGAGTTAGGCCTGTATACTCGAATTAGTGCACCTGGGTCTTCTGGTGTGCCAGTAATAGTAAAACTACTACCAGGAACGGCTTCGCTACCTGAAGTAATGACTTTAGTTACTTTTCCACGAGCAGTACCTCCGCTACTGTTCCAGCTAACGCTGTCACCACGTTTAATACTCTTTGCTTCCTTGATAAGAGCATCAAGGGCTTGAATATAGTGTTGTGTTTGATTTGTCATAGACAACCTTTATTTGGAGCGGGGTACGAGGATCGAACTCGTCTCAGAAGCTTGGAAGGCTACGGCACAGCCACTATACCAACCCCGCGGTTTAACTTAACATTTGTGGCACATATCCAGTATCTGGGCCACTAGCACCTGGCTTGCCTACCATGTTGGCATAATCTGAAACCATGGTAACATAAAGCATTCCGCTTTTGCGTAAAAACTCGCAACATTCCAGTGCATTAGACAAAACACTTATGTCTTGCCAACCAGCAATGTGCGGCAGTTTAGGGTCGGTGTAATAAACTCGGTACATAGTGTTTTGTGTGGAGCAGGATAGGAGGGTCGAACTCCTGACATTCTCGTTGGCAACGAGACATTCTACCACTGAATTAATCCTGCATTAAAAAGGAACATCGTCATCTTGAATACTGCGAATCATTTCACGTTCGCGTTTAACCAAGTCGTCTTCAAACCAAGGTTTTATTTCTTCTTCGTAATGAACTTGCCACTTGGCAAAACTAGCTTGCTCTTGTATTAGCTCAACCACTTCAGGTTGAAACTTAACAAATCCGGACTTTTCAGCCCAGATTAAGTATTCGTAGTGATCTTGTGCAACATCACATATTCTGCATCCAGCTAATTTACCAAATGTAATTGTGTCTGTTAAACCCAGTTTGGGGTTTTTTAGTTTTGAGAATCCAATAGCCACTACCAGTGCCTCCATACGCCTGCAACAATAAAGCAATTTGTGCCTATATAGCAAAGTACAATTAAGGTGCGTATAATGGCTACTGCATCGGCTTCTGCATCAGTTTTTCCGGCTTTGGCGCCGAGGGCGTTTGCCCATAGTCTCCAAAGTTTTTTCATAGTATCTGGCGGGTGGCAGAGGAGTCGAACCCCATCCCATTTCTGAGAACCTGGTTTTCAAGGCCAGTCGCAGGACCAACCCCGCTGCATTACCACCCACTGGTTATTCTGTTGTTTGTGTTGCTTCAGCCGCTTTTGTTCTGGCTTCCTGCAATTTTTCTAGCCGTGTCATAACTTCGTTGGAAGTCATCCAAATGTCTTTGTTGTTTAGCATTGAGTGGATTTCTTCACCAGTCAAAAAGTCTTTGTACACAGCTGTCATAAAGTTTTCCGACCACTTGCGCTCAAATTGCAGTTGATCGTACATTTCGCCACCTTTGCCAAATGTACCGGCTGAATAGTTGTGAAACATAAACAGCGAGTGTGGCGTGATTTCGTGGTTATGGCCGTGTAGAAAGATCATGGTTGCTGCACTCATGCAAGCGCCTTCTACTGAAGTAATAATGGTAGCTTCAGTGTCTGACATTACTCGCAAAAATTGTAGTGTGGTGTACAAATCACCACCAGGCGAGTTTATGTAAATACGAATTGTATCTACTGCCGATGCGTTGCGGATTATGTCAAACCATTCAACGTATTCTTCTGCGTCCAAAACAGGGCCGCTTAGGTAAAACTCATGAAGTTGTGCAACTGGCTTTGAAAAGTTGTTAACATACTTTTCCGGCTGAAACAGTTTAGGGTCGAAGTTATTTGTTTTCTTCATGTGTTCCTTTAATATAGTTTAATACTCTAGTTAGGATTCAAACCCAGTTCTAGTCTTGTCGATCTGCGCTTCTCACAGTGCTGACCAGAGTATTAAAGTATAGTGCCAGTATTCTGTTACGAGGAACTGGCAGAACCCTAAGCGGCAATTAAGCTGCTAATGCGTAAACTTGATCGTTTGCGTTTATTTTTGTTTTGCTGCTGCGGCCAGGAATCCCCAACCCTACGGCTTTCACATTGCCGAGTTGTCTGCTATTTTACTCTTTGCCCTGTCGAAACCATGACTGGCCCATTAGGAAACTCTCTGAGGTACTTGAAACCACGGTAACCCATCTTCCTGGCTGGTCCTTGCTCTGTCTAGAATTCGCAAGTATTTCAGTTGTTCCAGTGTAGTTACTCAGAAAGTTTTCTGGTGGACCAGGCGGGAGTCGAACCCGCGTCCAAGACACTTTTCTCGTTGCTTCATACAACCATAATTAAATTGCTTCTATAGTTTTAGAAACAATTGTTTTACCGTATTTTTCTGCTAAACTTGTAACGTAGTCTAACCACTGTTGTGCACTGGTTTCGTCCTGAAATTCAATAGTTGCACTAAAATTAGTGTTATTAATAGTCGGTATACCTGTGGTTTTTTCTATTGCTACTAAACTGTTTAAAAATGCTCTTCTTTCAGAAACAAATTGTTCGTTATCGTACAAATCTGACTTTGTAGCCCACTGTACTGTAGTTCTAAACATATATTACTTTCTTATCTGTCTGCTAAGCTTTTTGGCGTAAGCACCATTTGGTATCATTTCTGGAGAAATAATATCGTCTGATACGTCAGTGTCTCGCAAGCCATGTACGCAGTAGGCTGTTGTATTAGGCTCAAGTGCTGTTAACTTATGTTCTATATCTTTGTTTATATAAATCATTGCAGGAGCAGTAAAGATTGTTGTTTCTTGTCCTACTTCTACTAATAGTTTACCTGTTGCAAGTAGTGTTAAATGATCGAAACTATGTTTATGCCCCTGCTCGGTATGGCCTGCTTGTTTAAAACACATTTGACGAACAAACATATTTGCAACACACCCAAGTGCCACTTGTGGGGCGTCAGTTCTTGTTGATCCTGGATAAAATACCTCTATACCAGAAGAGGCTGCTGTAGGTGGCTCTATCATATTATAGTAATTCTATATTTAGTATTGCAATACTATCTTGGTAGGACTCGTATATTGCCGTAGCTTCAGTTACAAAAGCTTCTCCGCTTGCTATATCTATAAATCTTATTTCAATAGTGCTATCATCTATAAGAATAAAGTCACCTATTATTTTGCCTTGTGATTTATACCTTTGAAGCAGCTGTACTATAGCATTCTTTTTGGCTACAGAACTTTCTTCTCCAATAGGCGTACCTATTTTTGCTACTACTGATATCATACTATTTTTCTTGTAATATCAACATAACCCTGATGGGTATACGCATCAGGGTAATATTTTTTAATCATAGCTTCATGTACTGGCCCATCACTTTGACCTTTCCAGTTTACTGAAGCAGACGTCATCTGAACACCATTACGCCATTTTTCAATGGCTAGGAAAACGGCTCCAGCATCTGTGTTGAATGCAGCACCATGACTGCTATCAGCGGTAAGCAATGGCCCTGCTTTTCCTAATACGGCCATAGTATTCATAGCCCCTATTTGAACCATAAATAGCTCTATATCAGGATGGTAATGTTCAGCAGCTTTAGTGTGTGGATTTACTAAGTAAAGTTCTACCTGATAAACATCGTGTCTAAAAATAACTATTGATGTAACTTGACCTGTGTTATATACAGCAGATTCTGCAGGTATTCTAATAGGTACTTTGTTATCTAAATACCAACGACTGAATTCTTTTAAAGAATCCCAAGTTTTTGGTACTTGTAAGGATTCGTGATAGTTGAAAAAATTTATAGAACTCATTTTTATTTATAAAACCATATTTTAGCACACTACCCAAGCTAGGTGCTCCTAGTTACCCGCGGAAGGTGTGCGTACGTTTACTCCGCATTTATGCATTAAGTGGCAAGTAATGTGCTAAAATATGGTGCCCCAGTAAGGAATCGAACCTTCTTTTGATGCTTACAAGGCAACTGTAATACCAATATACTACAAGGGCATGGGCAACAGTTTTTATAGAACCGCTGCGATAAAACTACTAACTGTGAACTTATGCCTTCTCCGTTAGCGATTGGGCAGCCCGTATTTTTTGCCATCAGGGACTTTGGCTAAACTGGAGTTGGTGACAGGACTCGAACCTGCATAAAACGGATTTGCAATCCGTGGCCTAGCCGTTCGGCTACACACCAACATTAAATTTGACGAGTACGCACACAGGTTTCAAAACTATCCCAGCAACGCTCAAATTTCATTTGATACATTTGCTTGAGTCCGATCAAGTAGTTTTGCTTTTGATCTTCATCTAGCTTATCCCAATGATCTAACATTAGCTGAATGTCATCACAAACATTCCAGCACTGCATAATATTTTGTTCTAAGTCAAAGCGGTCAGTCATTTTAGTTTGCTAATATAAATTTTAGTCGGTCAGCAGCATAGCTTGCTGCAAAAGCATTGGGTTTAACTTGAGCATCTACGTTACAAGTACCTTTGATATAACCAATAGCTTGTTGTACAACACAGCTAGAGCCGTATAGCAAATTAGGGTTAATATCTAAATGCACCTCAACATGACGATCTTGTAACACATCACTTAGCTCATGAAATAGGTCTGATACTTTGTAAACTTCTTGCATTAAGCGTAAGGCAGGCTTTGACACTTTTTGGTCAAAGTCGCGTTCTCTGGTAATAGTTCCAAAAATTTTGCAACCGTGATTGCCGTCAATGTGTACTACCACTGCTAGCGTGTAGTCAGCGTGCCATACACCATTAACTTTAACACGCTCTGAATCGGCACCAAGATAAATCTTAGTTTCTGGTGATTGTGCTGCAATAAAGTCTCGGACTTCTTGTAAGTTAAATTCGTGCATGATAGTTGTTGTGTGGAGGGTCTGGAGGAAGTCGAATCCCCAACCTCTTGGTTCGTAGCCAAGTGCTCTCATCCATTGAGCTACAGACCCGTATGTGGCAGAGGGACTAGGGATCGAACCTAGAACGCATGAATCAAAATCGTGTGTGATACCATTTCACCATCCCCCAACAAATTTTATAGCTGTTCTACTGTGATTTTAAGGAGATTAGTCTCCACCTATATGTATGTTACAACACTTTGTACACCATGTGCGCCGGTGCTATAGGCTAGGTATACCCTAGTAGATAGGCTGTGCACTCATTTTCTTTCACAGCTATAAAATTTGGCTCCACAGGCAGGGATCGAACCTACGACCAATTGATTAACAGTCAACTGCACTACCGCTGTGCTACTGTGGAATATTATTTTAGCATACAACATACGCTAAAATAATAGTGCTGCTTACGATATACAGCGTGACATTGTCGTAGTCACCGATTGGGTTACGGACGCTCTAACCGGAACATCACGGACCTAAGGCAGGTTTTGGCGGTCTTAAGGGGTAACGATCCCCTTCTTCAAGCGTGACAGGCTTGTGTGCGTCCATGAACACTTTAAGACCATATTTGGTACGACTGGAGGGACTTGAACCCTCAATCAATGAAGCGGCAGATTTTAAGTCTGCTGTGTATACCATTCCACCACAGTCGCGTTATTGGTGGAGAAGGAGGGGATCGAACCCACTTGCCGAAGCCACGACTTTACAGGCCGCTGTCCTACCATTAGAACATCTTCTCCGCTTTAAAAGATAATTATACCCGATTCAGCAATCTGCGGCAAATCTAAATTTTGGCACGCCCCCACGGACTCGAACCGTGACTAATAGTTTTGGAGACTAACGTGCTGCCAATTACACTAGGGACATATAATTGCCCCACACTTCTAACACCAGACTGACTACTGGCTAGGGTCGTGGGATTCTGTTGGTGGTTTTGGTGGGATTCGAACTCACGACCAACGCCGTATGAAGACGGTGCACTACCGCTGTGCTACAAAACCAAAAAGCCAGAGAAAGTCTCTGGCCAGTAAAATTTGGGCCGGTTACATTCTCCGGCGACACATTTCGTTGTGCCTGAAGACATTGACGCTGTTTAAAGTCCATTAAAGGGGCATAGTCTGTAGCCTTAAGTAAACAGATACATAGTTATTTTTGTGTCAGGAAAACTTTAACCCCGTGAGAGCAGCCCATCTTGTTTTCGCTTCAGCGGACGCAGGATAATGCCTTTTCGCATTAATTTGTATACAAGCCTGCAATTGTAGTTAACTGGGTACTAATCTCCCTGTATAGCCGGAGCACACCGGTAGCTTACGCTAGTCTAGCAATACGTGCTTTTACAATTTGGTTGCGGGGGAAGGATTCGAACCTTCTAGGCGGAGCTTATGAGACTTGCCTCTACCCTGACTCCCCGCGATATATTAATATTATACCGGAATTGCTAAATATATTCAAGTATAAAATTTTTATGGCAAAGCTGTAAGTTTTTCGTTTACTGAGCTTAACAATGCTGGGTCACTTGGTGACTGGTATATTCTGTCAAATTTTAGTTCGTAGGTATCCAACTGTTTAAAGACACCTTCAGCAATTTCTTGCGTTATACTAACCCTAACCGTTGTTTCGTGGGGTAAGCTGTTAGTGCTCATATAAACAATAGTTACTATTTTGTTTGATAAATCCATTATAAAAAACTCCAAATTCTAGCAGTATATCTTAAATATATTGACGTTTGTCCGGGTATTATATCCCCATAATTAGTTCTTCGGTAAGTAGAAAATCTTAAAGTATTATTTATCGAATCAATACATAATGCTTCGCTGTCTACTGCAGCCTGATTACTTACATTTCTTCCAAAAAAATCTACAAGAATCGGACCACTAACAGGAATTTCTCTATTAATTAATGCAGAGTTTAGGTCAGCTTGACCACTAGCACTTAGAATTTTAATTGTTAGTACTAATATATCTTGTGGCTGTAGAGTTTCTAATCCAACAAAACTCACACTATTAGGCCCCACAAAAACTTCCTGATTTCTATACAGTCTTTGATACAATAACTTATTATTGCTATTGAATTTTTCCACTCCAAAGGAGTTATTTATTTTAATTAAGGAGTCTGATACTACTACGGTCATGGTGTTACTGCCAATGCTATTTTTATTGGATTTCTAGAAATATACATAGATTGTGGTCTAACAAAAACACCCAGGCTATTATAGGGGGCTAGTTGAGCTAGAGTAACTACTGTAGCATTGTTATAACCGTCTACCACAGTAGTTGTATAATTAACGTGTTCGTTGGCTTGATAGTTAAGTAGAAATATTCCACCTGCAGGATTTATTGGACCAGGCGGCAAGTTAAGTATAATGGGGTATATCATAAGACTAATTGTATTATACGCCCTATTGCCGTACTGATCAGTAAGACCTTCATTTCTACCAAAAAGGGATACTTGCCATTTATAAATAGCTTGAGTGCTCTCAGTTATTCCTGTATTGTTATTATAATAAGTAACACTTCGCCAACTAGGGGTTTCAAAAACTCTAGACCCTGATGTACGCTCCCAGGCACGGCTAAATTGTAAACTTGCGCTTCCGGTCAGGTTTGGCACTTCGTAGCCAATGTCTCTGCTAAAATTAGTATTAAAAGGAGCGTAAAAGTAATTAGTACCTGAAAAAAAGCCGCTGGTTGTGTCGTCGACGATACTATTTTGCCCATAGATCATAGGGCTTCGGGTGTTGCCGCCAGCAAATAACTCACCGCTTGGATCTGTTTTTAAGTACAAATTATTAGTATTAAAAGTTATATTTCCATTTGCATTGCGTGTTATTATTTGTTGAGGAGTAATGCTTATTCGTTCACTCAATTACAAGTACCTCCACATTGGGCAAACTAAAAGCAGGTATATCTTCGCCATAAGCAATTGTTTGACACGCAACAAAAATATTACCTGTTGCAGCATCAAAAGTACCATAAAATGTACGATAACCACCTGCGTAGGTTACTCTATACCCATTAGCATATTCTACACCATTAACAACAAGCATTATGTAAGGATTAGGTATCGTGGTGTTTCCAACGTATATTTCTTCTATTCTTTGACTTGGTACAAAAGCTGAACCCATATATTTCCTTAAACTATTTCGCCAGTTTCACGAATAAATTTGGTATCTGTGCCAAGTACATCAAATACTTTCATCCAAAGCTTCTTAAGTGGAGTAAATATCCAACCCCAGCTATTATAACCATAGTACCACTTTGCATAATAAACCGCAGGAGTGGCAAAAGTAGCAATAATTAAAAACTTAATTAATTTGTATTCTCGCATTAGTGGAACCACAACTTCTGCTAGTTTATAGTACCCACGTTTGTTTCTTTCAGTAATGTGTTCGTCTCTGTATCGTCTAATAACGGCATCTAATACTCCTGTGCCATATCTTGCCTCTAATACAATAAAACAGCATCCACTACAACCCTTACTTCCATCCTCCCAACTAAAAACACCACGAGGTTGGGCAGGAAAAGTTAGTGTGCCTGTGTTTATTTTTTGACGAATTTGTACATAGGGTAGATTGCTGTGAAAAAATAAGTTTTGTCGATTAGCAATTGGGTTACTAATGGCGTTAGCAACATTTATATCGGCTGTGCCAATAAGCATTGTGCCACTATTTCCATCTACATACAGCCTTCTAGTTGACATATCTATAACACCCTAATATTTTATTATAATCAATTGTGTCTATGCTAGATAGTCTGCCAGGTAAGTGGTGCAGTATTTTATTTTCTGCTACGCAAACACCAACATGATTATTTGGAATAACTTCTGTTACGGCATCTGCGTACACTAAGCAATCCCCTCTAGCAGGGTTGCTAACTTCGCAAAAATTGTTGTCTTCATACCACAAACGCATACCTGATTTGTAGTATTTTAAGAATTGTTTATTTGAAATAGTATTATAGATATTTCCAAAACTTGTGTGCAAGTGATCGTCAAGCCACTCTGTAAATAAGGTAATACAGTCAGAGCGTTTTAACACGTAAGCTCTAGCCAAGTAACTCTTTTCGGGTGCTATTGGCGCCCATGTTTTTTGTTGCTTGTTTAAGTATATTGAGTACTGTTTAAACTCGTAGGATACGGTAAATAGTCCACACTCGTCTTCAACTAACAGTCCTCGAACTAAGGAGAATTGCTTGCCTACCTTGTCTGCAAAAAAGTTATAATCCATAGACTAAAACACCCCAAACCTAAATTTGGGGTGTAAAAATTAAATCATTGTGGTATGTTTGTGAGTTTCTACTGCTTTGCTGTATTTTTCGTACTGCTCAATCCAGTAATTTAACTCTTTACTGTTTTGTGGATTTTTCGATTCCAAGTACGTTTCAAGCAGCTCGTGCTCTGGTCTAAACACTGATTTAAGCACACGCAGTGCATAGTTTAGGCCGCTCATTTTTGATTTACGAATTCGTAAAACTGTTTTGACTTAGCCAACACTTCACCAAAGTCAAAAGGCTTTGGCATAAACTTTTCCATCATTTCTTTGTTGGCAAGAGTTTTGTCAGTGATGTTATCAAACATTTCTTGTGCAAATTCTAGGTTTGCTGCATACTCAGCTTGCATAAGCTCAGCAGTCATCTTCAAGATTTCAAGACGAATTTCAAAAGGAGATTTATTACTCATTGTAGTTCCTGTGTGTTGTGTGTAAAGTGCAGGCTTTTCACCTGCTTGGAGCGCTATTTCAGCTCATGTGTGGTACTGAGGGAGGATTCCGAGACCTCGACCTATCGCTTATCAAGCGAGTGCTCTGCCGCTGAGCTACCCCAGTAAAATTGTGTGGTGCCTCGAACTGGAGTCGAACCAGTGACACACGGATTTTCAATCCGCTGCTCTACCGCCTGAGCTACCAAGGCCTTGCCAAGTATTAATAGTTTGCCACTGTTCGGCTTCGTAGCTGTCGCAGTCAATACGCCAAGGGCAGGTGCTTAGTATCTGTGTTGAGCAGTCGTCGTTGCCCCAGCAAACTGGCGGTTCTGTGCCACGTAGTACCACTATTTGTTTGTGTACTAATTCACGTCGATTAGCTAAACTAGCTTCTTTGTCTAAGAGTTCTTGGATGTTTGACATTGGCAATTTCCTGGGCAGACAGTCGAGTTTCGATCTCGGTCTACGACTTTCACAGAGTCGGGTGCTTCCATTACACTACCTGCTGCATTGTTTTTGGGCTTGGCATGAATAGCGGCTTCTGCTGCTCGGCACGCTTTTAGGGTGTCAAACTGACAGCGACCACGTTCGCCATACTTCCACTTACCGTTAGCACATTTCATGCAAGGCATAAATTCCTTTGTTTGGCGGAATACGTAGGAATCGAACCTACCCACCCATTACTGAATGACAGATTAGCAATCTGTTGCCTTAACCGCTCGGCCAGTATTCCATATTTATTTGGTAGCCCCACCGGGAGTCGAACCCAGATGAACCAATTATCTGTTGCTTACGGGATATAAATCCGCCGTTTTACCATTAAACTATAGGGCCGTAAGTACCATATAGAAACACACTATCTTCACTCACTTACGATTGTCGTAACCAGCGGAAGTTAGCAATCTGCTCATGTATTGCTATAATGTGTTTTTATATGGTAGACGCACAGAGAATCGAACTCTGATTTGCTGGTTAAAAGCCAGCTACTTTAGCCGTTAAGTTATACGTCCAGTGTGCGCTTCCATTTGCCACGAAGCTGCTTGTGGCTTTTTTGATGTGAACCACTGCCACCACGCTTCATTAAAGCTAGTGCAACATGGTTCCGAGGTTTTCGTGTTTTCATATATTCCTTTTGGTGGAGAATACAGGGATCGAACCTGCGACCTACTGCTTGCAAAGCAGCCGCTCTCCCAGCTGAGCTAATTCCCCAAATTGTGGTGCGTCGAGAGAGACTCGAACTCTCAATCCTTTCGGCACTGGCTTCTAAGACCAGCGTGTATACCATTCCACCACCAACGCATTATACTTTTATGTCTACGTTTACGCCTTTGGTTGTATCAACTGATCTGTAGTACACTGTTTGTTGCACAAACTGAGCACCATTGTTGTCAACTTTAGTTGCATAAACTATCTCACGTATTTTATCAAAATACGGAGTAAATGTTCTTGAAACGCTTTTTGTTTCCATATTGTTGTACCTACTGTTTACTACCCGCCCCGCTAAGGGCGTGTTTCTGGTTTATTGTGTTCATGACTCACACCTGTACCAGAACTCAAACCATACCCACTAACTTTCCCGGGTGTTAATGTTCTCAAGCCTGCAATGTTCCATAACTGAATTGGACACTAGCAGTAGGTACAACAATATGGTCAAGGCGGCAAGAATCGAACTTGCGCTACAACGTCCCAAACGTCGGGTGATGCCATTTCACTACGCCCTGATATGTTAGTTTATTGAAGCAAACTAACAAAACTTACTGGAGTACGCATAACTGTCCAGTGCAACAAAGAATAATAATTATACTTGAAAAAGCATTTTACCACAAGTGTAAAATTTTAAAGCCATAATTTAACACACTAAACTACTTAGGCCGCAAAAGGGGCCATTGTTCATAAAATGTGTTAAATTATGGTGGATCAGGCAGGACTCGAACCTGCTTCCTAAAATTATACAACACACGACCATGTATTCGAACTCAGGCTGAACTGTAGTTGAATGTACCGTTGCGGCGGTCACAGGGTCAACACTCCACATTCAAAGGTGTTGTATGCCGGCTTTGTGCTTTAACCATGTTAAGCTACCGATCCATATATTAGCACACTATAAAATATGCTAATATATGGAGACACTCCCTAAAGTGTCCACATATAGTCTTATTACCGAGGGCGACAGCCCCGCTGTATCTTAGAATATCCAAACATTCCCTCTACAGCGGCGGGACGTTTATTTTAATGACGGAGCTTGCATCCGCCTCGCTCGAATTGTGCTGCCACATACTAGGGATGTATGTGGCAAGCCTAAGCGGGACTTAATTATAAACTATTTTTGTAGACTCGGATTGCTTCAGCATCTAAACTGGCATATGTACGGAAGCTGTCACGACCTACTCGATCATAAAGATCGTTTGCCATTTGTTCTAGATGTACAAGCTGCTCAATAGTAATCAGAGTACATTTAATGTATCGTGACATAAAAGCATCAATTAAAAAGTCTCGTGAATAGCCACTCATAATATCTCCAAATCAGCCTATATTATAAGGCATTTCGGTTACTTCGTCAAGTGTCAAAACACGAATGTGGGTATCACCACGCTGATCAGCTTGTTTTAGCCAGTTGTCGAGCACACCATGCATCAAGCCACTCATGTGATAGTTGCCTGCACCACAGCGGTAAGTGCTGCCCGAATAACCATCAAACTCAAACCAGTCGCCACTACGACGTACTGCAACAATACCTGAGTTCAGTTTCCACGAATTCGACCCAGCAAAGCCACCGTACCAGCCAGCAAATACTTTGCGGAGTGGAACCTCTAAGTCTGGGTGGTCGAATTCTAGTACGACCCAAACGTCTGGTGTGTAGATACTCATATTATTTCTCCAAATCAGACTATATTATAATCTGATTCAGGCAAATACTCAAGTGTAAATTTCTTGGCCCGGCTAGCAGGAATCGAACCCACATTAAGGGCTTAGAAGACCCCTGTATTATCCGTTATACGATAGCCAGATGTATTACTGTTTAAAAGTTACTGGGCTGTACACATCGAACAGTTCAGTTTCAAAGTGCAAAACTAGACCACGTTCCATGTACTCGTAGTTGTCTGGAATATCTAGTACAATTTGCTTTTGCTCAATCTGTGTTAGCAACTCACGGTGGCCTAAAAAGTTATCTTCTAGTTGCCACAAGTTTTCACGATTAACAAACACAATTTTTTGCGCCCAGTTAACTAAGTTGGCACTGCAAGGAATAAGTGCGTAGTTAAAGTTTGATCCACACGATCTGGCATTAATACCACGCTGCACTGCCATAGCTGCGCCTGTTGGTGAGCGAAGCAATCCAGCACTGCAAACAAACAACCAACGCGGAGCTTCGCCTTGATACTGGTTGGCATACGGTGCTGATGTTTTAAAAATTGCGTCGTTTTTACTGCCTTGAGCAAATGGTGTGTTTGTCATAGTGTGGTTTTGTAGTTGTGTAGGGCAAAGCTGGCTGTGTTTTTTTGTTTTGATTCGCACATAATGTCTGCATAGGGATTAAAGCTAAGTGCCCAATCATTGCAGGCTTGGTTCCAGTAAAACTCTGAGTGTGCACGAAGTTTGGCTGCAGTAAAGCCCATTGTTTTAAGTTGCCGTAAGTCTGGGCGAACCAGTGGGTCGTGGTCTACTAAGCAATCTTCTCGACTTACTGAATAGTGAATAGTAGGGCGAACACCACGCCAAGAGTCTACAACACGCTTAAACTTAGGGTCATCAGGTGTGATATACTCACCGCTGTAAATCCAGTGGTGGTGAATGTCTAGTACAAGTGCACAAGTGTCTGCTAGTTCTAGACTATGGTCAATGCCCCAGGTAAACTCGGCGTTTTCTATGGTTAAACAGTTACGTGCTTCGGGTGAGAGACGACGCAGTGCGGCTTTGATACCGTCTGGGCCACGCTTACCGCCGATATGTACGTTGCACTTAAAGTCTTGAAACTCACGACCAAAGCCCATGTAACGGATCAAGTCGCAGTGATACTCAAACTCGGTAATTGAGTTTTCGATTACGTGGTCTTGCTCCGATGCCAGCACACAAAACTGACCAGGGTGGAATGAGAGCTTGATATCCAGGTCGCGAGCACGTTGGCCGATTTTCGACAGATTGGTTTCAAGAAACTGCACAACTTCCGGCTGGAAGTAAAAAGGCATCCAGTCGTCATGTGTGTAAGCTGGTAGTAAATCGCTGGTAATGCGAAACATACGCAACTCAGGCACTTGACGGCCGATATATTCAATCTGACCGGCCAGGGCTGCAACGTTGGCACGCATAATATCCCACAGTCGTTCACGAGCACGATCAGGTGTTTGTGAACTGAGCCATTTGATAGTTGTGCCTGACTGATTCAGTTTAGGGTCTGCTTTAGACTCCGAAACTTGAACTTTACAGGCGAAACCAATGCGTTGGATATTTTGATTGAACATTTTTGTGCGGTATTTGTGTGTTAATTGATTATTATACTATAAACAGTGCTGTGTGTCAACTTTAAAATTATCTGCCCACTAGCCCAAAGCAGATTCGGCAAACAGGAAAGTCGTCGACGTCAGTTTTATGATCTGTGCCCCAGATTCCACAATGTGAGCATTCTTTGCACCATTGCTCTAACAAGTAGTCGTCTACGTCTTCTATATCTATGCCTGCATCTATGCAGGCTTGGGTAAGTGTTTTGCGAGTACCTGACAACTGTTTAGTTAGTCGGCGGTACGTTTGGTCGATATCGGTCATCTAGGTGTCGGTGAGTTTTCTCAAATTCTAAAAGGAACATAATACAGCAAGCTGCATGAGCCAGGTGCGATAAGCCCGACTCGGGGTCTTTGTCTTCACCATCATTAAATGCTGTAATGTGTCGCATTGCTGCGGCTAAGGGTCGGCTCCAGGCAAAGCCTGCACGCCAGTTGTGTGCTGCGTACTTTTTTGCACCAAATGCCAACACTGCGGCTGTTTGGTTCATTGCTTCAGTACTCAGTAAGTTAAGAGGTAGTTTGTTGGTATCGAACTTTAGTGCTGTGCCTGCTGTTTTTGCTATTTGTTCAAGCTGGGTTTTATTTAGTGGGCCGTTGTCACCTGGGTAGTTAGGTGCAGAGCCAAATACTGTGATATGTTCGATTTCGTCTAATTTAGGCATTGTTTTCTGTTGATTTTGGTTTTAGTAGTGCACACACTTTTACTGGAGCAACTTCTTTTATGTCTACTACAGGTTCTAGTTTATTTCGCTTGCAATAATCAAGATACGCTTGTAATGCGTAGGTTTTAATAAACTCACTTAGTTTCATAAATAAAAGGCCCAGATGTGCTAGATTTGTAATTATATCACGGCGGTACAGCCAAGTCAACACAAAATTTTTTTGTGGTTTGGCGCACAGCACGAAAATTTTGACTTGCCCCAGCACGGTGTTTGAGTTATAATGTAACTCTAAGCAATTTTTTAAAAGAAAATATGGACATTAATTGGCTCGTACAACGATTAACGCACGGAGATAGTTATACAGTACAAGATGGTGACAACGATCCTTACCAAGTAAATACTCCGCCTACACATCTAACCATTAAAGCAGCAGCTGTAATAGTTACACTAAGTAATCAACTACAGCAATCTAATATAGCAATGCTTAACCTACAACGTCAACATGAGGAGTTAGCTGATCAATATGAAACCCTTCGAAACACTAGCTCTACTGCAGCAACTGGCACTAAAACTTGACGGTGGAAGTGGAACTGATCTAGAGCAGCGCAGCTTTGACTGCATCTTGGAGATCTTAAATGAAAACATTAAAAACAGGAGTGCTAGCAGCCACGCTGTTGGCATCACTAACACTGGGTACTGGAACATTAGCTCCAGTGTACCCAGTTAAAGCAAGTGCTAAAGACATAGAGTGCTTGGCTAAAAACATTTACCACGAATCTCGCGGTGAATCACTACTTGGACAAATAGCTGTTGCCCAAGTTACACTAAACCGTGTTAACAGTGGTTTATTTCACAGCACCGTATGCGGCGTTGTTTATGCACACCGACAGTTTTCGTGGACATTGGACAAAACAAAGCGAGTGCGTGACACCAAAGCTTGGCAAAGTGCACAAGAAGTTTCTCGTGCAGTATTAACACAAACTGTTGCTTTGCCGAACTTTACTGCCACGCACTTTCACACAAAACAAGTAAAACCATATTGGGCCAAAACCAAAACACGTGTTGCAGTTATTGGAAACCACATTTTTTACAGTTGAAGCGCCCAGCTTAATGTGTTATAATAAACACATTAAGGAATAAAATTATGAAAATCAGACTTCTTTCAGACCTGCACACAGAATTCCGTTTACCCTACAAAACTCACGCCATGAGTGAATATCGTGGCGAGGATGTACTTGTGCTTGCTGGCGACATTGCCAGCGGTTCAACCAACACTGTACAAGTTATCAAACACTTTAAAGACTTGGGTTTTCCACACATTGTGTATGTGCCAGGTAATCACGAGTACTATGGTGGCGACTTTGACGACTTTAACCACAAAATGATGCAAAAGTGCGCACAGCTTGACGGCGTGCACTACTTAAATCCAGGCAGCGTTGAAATTGACGGCGTGTTGTTTGTTGGAGCTACACTGTGGACTAACTTTGCTGAAAACCCTTTCTCGCAATCGGCAGCCAAGCGTGGCATTAACGACTTCCGTGTAATCAAAGGCTTTGATGTGAACCGTTGTGCACAAACTTACTACCAGCACCTAGACCATATCAAGTACAAATATGAAAATCGTGGTGATAAGAAGGTAGTGGTTGTTACACACTTTTTGCCAGCCCGTGAGTGCATTGCACCACGCTTTCGTGGACCGGACCTAATCAATGACTACTTTGCTAATAACCTTGGTGAGTATATTTCTACTATGTCTGACACTACTTGGCTTTTTGGCCACACACATGATGCTACAGATATTGTCATTGGTGATACTCGTGTGGTTGCTAATCCTCATGGTTACTACAATGCCATGAATGACGGTGTTGGGTTTGACGCACACAAAATAATTGAGGTCTAACATGAAAATGGGCGACTACTTACACAATATGCTTGTAGCACTACTAGGTGACCCAAAATTGGTTATGACCTGGTGGACTACTCCCAACAAAGCATTTAATGGGCAATGCCCACAAGATGTTGACGAAACCACAGTTAAAAATTACCTAGAAAGCCATTGCTTTAGATGAAGACCGCAAAAGAACTTATTACAGCACGTATCCTAGCCGACTCGGTGTCCCCCCGTGGTCAGCGTATGACCACCATGGAAATCGAGTATCCACGGTTTATTTTAGCTGAGTTGAACACACACCGTATGCTATCAAAGAATAGTGCATCTAGCCGCGCTATTCCGGTTAAGGCTATGCATCAGCACATGACTGAAAATCCTGCACGGCCTGTGCACTGGGGCAAAAATCAGCCTGGTATGCAAGCCAAAGAAGAATTGGCTGGCATGAACTTAACTGATGTACAGTTTATGTGGCAACGTGCACAGCAAGATGCAATGCATTGGGCACAGCAAATGTCGGAACGTGCTGGTTTGCACAAACAAGTAGCCAACCGTATTACAGAGCCTTGGATGATAATGAAAACTGTTATTTCAGGAACAGAGTGGGCTAACTTTTGGTGGCTGCGTGCTCATGCCGATGCACAGCCAGAAATCCACGAATTGGCTATGAAGATGTGTAATGCTTATAACAAGAGTAGTCCACAACTGCTGCAACCAGGTGAGTGGCACTTGCCTTATGTAAAGTCGCACCGCTTAAGCAGTGGCGAGTTAATTTACTTGGACGCAACCGACACACCAATTACCACAGAACAAGCCAAGATCATTTCGGCTAGCTGCTGTGCACAGGTTAGTTACCGCAAAAGTGACGACAGCTATGAAAAAGCACACAAGATTTTTAAACAGCTGATCGAATCACAACCTTGCCATGCGTCACCAGTTGAGCATCAAGCTACACCCATGGACTTGACCACTTATGCTAATTACGAGCCAGAAACCTGGGAGCCGGGTGTTACCCATGTAAGTGCCAATGGTGATTTGTGGTCAGGCAACCTTCGTGGTTGGATTCAACATCGCAAACTTATTGCTGGAGAAGCACAATGGTAAAGCCAGAATATGAGTATGAAGCATTTGATCGTTGGTTTAACCAACCAGAAGAATATGGACTAAGATCAGAACGGTTTTATGACTTAGTAAATAACACAACTGACCCGCTGAAGCGGTTTGAAATTATTACGCAGTGGATGACAGCGGCATTTGATGCTGGTCGTCATCCAGAACACAGGTATGTATAAATGAATGTTTCTAATCCATATTCATTTAATTTATCTGTTGGTGAAGTTACTCCAGATATATTCAATGTACGCAGTAATGTCGCAAAAGAAATAATCAGGATTACTCCAACAGGAGAAATCTACTGGCACGGTAAATTAGTAGAAACTAATGAAGATTTCAAAACCAGTATGTTGGAGTTGGCAGAGTATTTTAAAGGACGAAAGCCATGAACGTTGTGCTTTACACCCAAGACTTTGAAGCCATTACTGTACTAGACTTGCCACAATGGTTACTGGAACAATTAGAGCGTCAGGGTGCAGTACGTGTTGCTGTGTTGCGACCTGTGCAGTTTGGTGAGAACCCAAACGTAGCAATTGGTTCAGTTGAGGGTCCACAAACAGTTACTATTTATTGTGAAAAGCTGCGTTGGCGAGATGGAACTCTTAAGACCATTTTAGTAACACACGACGAAGAACTTGCACTTGCATTACGACCTCACTGGCTGCCAGGCCAGCAAGCAACTGTGCAAAGCTACCGCAAAGCAATTCGTCACCTTACTGACCAACTTGTCCGTGTAATGCGAAAATAAACTGTTGAAGTCTCTGAGCCATTATGATATAATAATTCATATTTCGGAGACTTCAATCATGTATTTTTGCGTAAAATGTTCAGATGACGTAAACCCACGCCGTTGGGCATTAGGCAAACACACTTGTTTGCCTTGTGGTGAGAAAGTTGCACGTGCCTTTAAGCACTGCATTGTGCCAATGGCAAAGTCTAATTACCAACCAGTAACCGACCTTTCAACACTCAAACAACTCAACAAATATGCTAGAACTTAAAATTACTTGCCAAGATGCTGATGAAGCCAGGATCTACCTAAATGCACCGCAGTACCACAACTTGCTAGATGATCTACGCAATGCACTTCGCAATGCACAAAAGCATGGCAGTGATAGTGATGTTGTTCGTGTTGTGCAAAACTTTTTTCCTGATATTACCATTGCTTGTGACAACCACCAAGGGCCATACTAATGATTTTCAAACTACTAGACCAAGTATTTGTTTTATTTATTAAAACCCTAAGCTATATAGCTATTGGTTTGGTAGTAAGTCTTTGGTTCTTAGTGGCACTTGCCATTGTCGTTAACATTTATAAACTTTTTGTATGAAACAGCCCAAATATAACATTACTCGTGAATTCAATAACTGGTTTTTTGACGAAGCCTATCCAGATACTGGTAGCAATCGTGCACAAGTTTACATGAGTGGCAATCCTGGTAACAAAGAGAATCGTGACTACTGGATGCGTCAGGCATTTGTAGCTGGAGCCAACTCTATGTGGGACGAAATCAACTTGTGCCTGGCTCAGTACGCTTGTGCAGTTGAGGGTCTAGACCCAGAACTGGTAACTCCCAGCGAAGTCTATGATCGTGCTCGTGAAAACTTGCACAGCCACATCAATCAGCTGGAGCTGTTTTAATGAAGCTACGCAAAATGCGTCGCCGAGCCAACCAAAAGCGTGGCTTTGGTTATGGCAAACGCTGCTCAGAATACTTTCGTGGATGTATAGTTTGCGAAGCCTACCACTACTACGACGAACACAAACGTTGGCCTACATTTGAAGAAGCCAGCGAAATTTGTAAGCAACACATTTTTGAGGATTGTTATGAAAGTAAAGATTGGACCGTACCCTAAGTGGGTGGGACCTTACCAAATCGCAGAAGCACTCTGCTTTTGGGCTAAGCCACAAACTGACGAACATGGCTTTAAGGTGAAGCCTGACTGGGTTCACGACTTTGGTACTTGGCTGGCTGAGAACCAAGATGGTTCGGATAGCTGGATTACCAAAACCTGTCAGTGGATTCAAGACCGCCGTCAACGCCAGGTTTATGTTCACATTGACAACTACGATGTGTGGGGTGCTGACCATACACTAAGCCTAATCGCACTGCCACTGCTGGAAAAACTAAAGCAGCACAAGCACGGTTCACCATGTGTTGACGACGAAGATGTTCCCGAAGGTCTGGGACTACGCTCAACCGAAGCGCCGCCAAAGGAAAATGACTGGGATATTGACGATAATCACCACGATCGCTGGGACTGGGTCTTAGACGAAATTATCTGGGCACACCGCCAAGAAGCGCTTGGTGATCCAGATCAAGATGCTTGCTGGCAACACGATGTACCTGATGAGTGCTGGCCGTTTCCAAGCGGCAAAACTGGCATTGACAAAATGTTGGGCAACGTCAAATGCGATGATGAAGCACTTGAGGCTTTTACAAAGCGTAAACAAAACGGATTTCGTTTATTCGGCAAATACTATCAAGCACTGTGGGATTAAACTATGACACTTTTAACTATTGTAGCAATAATTTGTTTGGCGACAATTGTTGGTGGGCTGACATGGTGGGCACTAAATGATCGCACACTAAACTGCACCAACAACGGTTGTACTCAAGACTGTGATCAAGGACGTCGTTGCACTTGTGGTTGGCCTGGTACAACTGAGCAGTGCGCTACCACTTGTTATAAAACTCAACGCCAGCATCAACTTGAAGACGAGTTTAACAACTCAAACTGGCCGTTTCCAGTTAACAAACCCTAAATGTTGTTTTTCGGCAACACATAAAAGCCACAATTGCAGAAATGCACTTGTGGCTTTGTGCTTTTTGGGTTATAATATATACTTAAACGGAGAAATTATGATTAAACCTGGAACACTTTGTATGATTCGTGGCGTGCCAAGCAAACAACTTGGCCACGACTGCAACGGCAAGATTGTGGTTGCTGAGCAAAACATTTTTGACGATGTGTGGAAGATTACGCCAGAGGTGGTTACCGCCGTAGGCGGCGGACTGCGGAGCTTGTTTGCCAGCAAAGCCAAGTACTTGCACCCACTGGACAATCCACCAGAAGATGCTGTAGATGAATACTCAACCCGAAAGGAACTAGCATGAAATTTGCACAACGCAGAACAGTTTACGCTGATCTCAAAGATTACTGCCACCTGGCTAGGCCAGTTGACATGGTAGAAGTATGTGAGTGGGCAAACGGCGAAGGCTGGGATGTTGCACTTGGTAACAGAACTTTTCAGTTAACACACGGCGAGCTGCAAGCTCTCGCAGTGCTTTGCAATGTTGCACATCCAAAGGAATAACATGACACAAAAAATTGTAATCAATGCTTGCCACGGCGGGTTTGGCCTTTCAGATGCAGCCACTGAATTGTACGGCAAGTTAACACACCAAAACTTAGTACGAGGCTCAGAATCACTTTTTGGTAAAAGCAGTTGGTATGTCAATGAAATTGCAGACGAAAACTTCTTTTATGACGGAAACATTCCACGAGACTGCCGATACTTAGTGCAGGTTGTCCAACAACTTGGTCTAGCCGCCAATGGCCGCTACAGCACTTTAAAAGTTGTGGACGTGCCAGATGACGTTGAGTGGTTTATTGCCGAATACGACGGCTGGGAACACGTAGCTGAAATGCACAGAACTTGGGGTTAACATGAACCTAAAACAAATACTAGACCAAACACCAAGACTGCGAGCCTGGGCTGCAATCGGCCCAGTGCAACACGCAGAATTAACGCAGTTTGCTGAAGCAGTGCTAAACCAACGTGCTGCTGGTGTTACTGCTGATGGATTTTTCGTGGAACCAGGCAATCGTGTATGGATACTAGACAGCTTGGGTTCGCCTAAACCCACCACAGTGCAAAAGACTCAAGCACTCACAGACTACTACTTATTCGGCCAGATTCCAGTTTCGGAAAGCTGGCTAGACCAACAAAACCTACTAAACCACATTAAACACAACAAATGAGCCACTTTTACAAATCTATCGCGCCGCCTCAAGCAAACTGGCGTTGGAGTTTTGGGAATAGCACAGATGTGTACTTTCAGTTTTACATCGCTAAACCACCAAACCGACTACAACGCTGGCTAACACACAAACTACTAGGCATCCGCTGGGAACCTGTACCACCTACTAAACCACAACTATGAAATCCACACACAAAATTGCTTACAACTACTGCATGGCCAACATTCAGCAACGAGCTGGGGAGGAGGCCGTCAGCCAAGCTTTTGCCGCCTTAGGGTCGGATAACTCGATCTTTGGTCTAGCAGAACCCATTGAAGGTGCTTATACAGAACTTGTCGAACAGCTACTTGGCCCAGAACTTTTTGAGTGGCTGATGTGGTGGATGTATGAAACTAACTGTGGCACTAAAGCTATGGGTTTTGAAATTGATGGTGTAGACTACGACCCCACACAAATGACACTGTTTAAATTCTTGGAGATTGTTGATGCTGAATAAATTACCGCCCATTAAAGTCTGTGTAGCCATTGCTGTCTTGGTAGCAATGCTGGTAGCGGCAGTAATAACAACACCAATTATAGGTGGAGTACTGGTGGTTGCACTGCTGTTAGTCTGGTCTATTAACACTCTGGTAGAGCACTACATTCAATGAGCTATAAAATTCAATACCTAACAGCCAAACTACAAGAAGAAGCGGCTGAAATAATTCAAGCGGTTTCGAAAATTAACCGCTTTGGTGAAAACAACAAGCACCCAGATCGTACAACCACTAATCTCCAAGAACTGGTAGGCGAACTCGAAGATTTTCTTGCAATTGTCGCGGCTCTTGAGCACTATCAATACATCGACTTGACCCTAAGCCGAGACCAAATAGCCGTCAAAGCAAAAGCATTACTACAAGGCTAAAATGTTCACAAATACACGAGATTACACAAAAACCTGGCATACTTTTGCTGGCTACGATTTCTTGGGAAATCCACAATTCACAACAGAAACGCAGCACGTGCTAATTGGCAGATTCGATGAATTCTTTATTCATTACCTAAGCGACCATTTAGCACACCTACAAATAAACCCCAATGACGACGGGCTAGAACGTGCCGAACAGTTCCGGGAATTGTATATTCAATGCCGCTTGGATTGTCAGCACGAATACGAAAAAGACCAGGCCGTATCCCCATAGAAAAAATACACCTTGCTTTCTTCCAAAAAGTATGCTATAATTTAATATAACTTCTAGAGAGTTAAGATTGTAGTTATAGTGATAAATTCACTAAATGCGGTAGCTTGAAACTTAGGAGCCCTGTCGACGTTAGGTTTCAACGGCTGCTGCAATTTAGGGTCAATTTATCTAGTATAACTAAACAATCTCGCATTGCTGATTGGGGCAACTTTTTTGTTTTTTATTGCTTTGTGTATTTGTTATGTACCAAAGCAATTTTTGTGGGTTGAGTATTCGTCCCACCTTTTCCACCCGACACGGTTCGGGATTTTTTATTTTTAGGCGTTATTATGTCATTTTTAAATCGCTACACAGGAGTAGTGTTAACAAAGCAGGATATTTCAGCATATCCTTTTGAAGAGTTCGCGGAAGCCACCTTAGAACAACTAGAAGAAGTTGCACAGCGTCAACGGATTCCACAGTATAATTCGTGGATGATGCCACAAATGCTTGCTAAGTTCGGCAGCTTTAAGCCAGTGTGGAAGGATTCAAAGATTGATGCAGCACAAACACTTATGCAGAATTTGGGTTCCGACCCTAAACTGCGCGGTATGTACTTGGTAGCCACAAAACTTTCACGTGGTCAGCTAATCCAAAAACAAAGCTCGCCACAAGGTGCTCACTATGGAGCACTAGTACCGCTTGTGTTGGCAGCCTTTAAAAAGTACCAGAACATTCCTTATAGTTCATGGAGTCGTGACGATATCAAGTATGTTGTAGACAAAAATCTAGCACAAGCCATGATGCTAACAGAAGTTCCACAACTATCACTAGAACGACTACTAGAAATTCGTGAGATTGGTTTAACAGCCAAAAGTGGTCGAACTGAGGGTCAGACCAAGAACCCGCTTTCAACATGGTCCCTGACTGGTATCCAAGATACCGAATTGGGTCACCTGCCTAAGCTGGCGGTCACAATGCTTACACAAATTTGGTTAGCACACCCAACCATTCGCAACGAATATATGGTACTAGACCCTGTTAATTGGGACAATGTTCCACAGCCGCTAGTATCCAACGATATTTTTAAGCCGGCAGCACCAGTTGCGCCAGTTAAGACTCCAACAAAGCAAGACAACAGTTACTTGCCTTGGGAGGTTTAAAATGCGTTATACCAAAGAAATTTGTGACCACATGGTCCAACAGTACACTGCAGGTGTTTCGGTGCCGGACCTAGCTTTAGAGCTTGACGTGCCAGAGCGGAGCGTAATTGCCAAGCTGAGCAGCCTCGGGGTGTACCAAAAAAAGTCATATGTCAACAAGCGCGGTGAAATTCCAGTTAAAAAGTCAGAGCACATCGAACGAATTGCACATTTGCTCAACACCAACCTAGAATTGCTGGAATCGCTGGAAAAGGTGAACAAAACAGTGCTGGTAATGATTGAGCGTGCTTTATCTGACCCTAAATCGACACAATCGGACAAAATTTGACTTAATTTTTGTTAAATGCAGCAAAGCCCCACTATCTTCGGATAATGGGGCTTTTTTATTGCCTCGAATTTGCCACGGCTTAGGGTCAGATAAGTGAATATCCACTTGACAGGATAGGTTACCCACTGGTATAATTTGGCGCAGACTGGGCAACACAAGTTAGGCAACCAAAACAAAAGCCCCTGGCAGGGCGACTGCGCAGGGGCTTTTGAACTCTCGAGGTTTTTTACTCTGTTCAGGAACATTACTGCGGAGTAACCAACTCCGACTCTTACTACCTGACCCTAAAGTATAGCAGTCGTGCCTGGTGTTGTGGTTAATTCCAGAGTACGCTTGTCTTTTGTGGGGAGTTTGGGTTGCACGTTTCAGTCCTGGGTGCGTCTCGGGCATTGTCCAGGATATCCGTGACTTACAGTATTGGTTCGGGTCTTCACCCCACCACATTTTTTGCGACTTTGGGCTTTGTCGGCTTACGGGTCCACCGCTTAGCAACCTCACATAATTTTTAATGACCCTTGTGTGGTTTGGGGTCGTGCTTTGTTACGGTTGGCTCCGACTAGATAATTTTACGAACCCTCTGCAGTTTAGGGTCGAACAACCTTACGGGTTGTTATTGCTCGGGCACTATATAGTCCGCCACACTAGCTATTTATAAGACCTTTTAACGTGGGTACAGGATAAGACGACATGGGATATAGGGACGGTTCCCTAGCATTACTCATTTCCAGAACAAGTCTGGGTTTTCATCCTGACCCTAAACTGCGCCAGCGAGCGATTTGGGAAGATCGCTGCAAACTGTTGCTGAGGTTTAAGGTTTCGCACAACTTGCATGTGCTCATCAGAGGGTTGGTACTCCCGAACGGTTTCGATCCGTCTTTTCCGCCTTGAAAGGGCAGCGTCCTAGCCAGTAGACGACGGGAGCATGTAAGTTGGCTGGTGGTAGAGGCCTTCGCCACCAATTAAGTTGTTATCCAGATGCGCACAGAGCTGGTCTCATAACACCGAATTCTTTAGGGCTGTGGCTCGGTGATTTCCCACAATTAAGACGGTATCACATAGCAGTAATATATCGCTGTGTCCGCTGTCACCCAATCTATTAATTTATATAAGTATTATACAGTAATCAAGGAAAAGAATCAACAAAGAAATTCCAATCGTTTCCCATAGACTAGCTTCGCAGGTGAGACGTCATTCAGTGACTGGTTAGTGGTTGCGGCTGCTTGGGCAGAACTGGCACCGGTTGAGTAATCACACGGTATTCATTAAGCCATTCCCGATTGGGGTTCTTTGTTAATTTCTAAGATATTATTATATCAAAAGTGGATTGAGGCATCAAGTTAAAATTTCTTGACCCTCAACCGTGGCAGTCAGGCCAGTTCGGCAACAAGTCGTTCCAAGACTTCGTGGTTGGCTTTTTCCAGAGATTCAAACACTTCTGGAGCCACACCGCAAGCGTGTGCCAGTTTGTCAACCAGCTCAGACTTTTTCACACGAGCCACACCGACCTGGCGGGTCTTGGCCACGTACACGCCTTCGCGCGACAGCTTAGCCACAACCGACCTGACAGTTTTGCCCAGGGTCTCGGCGAGTTGTTCCACGGTCTTACCCGACTGGTAGCCAGTAACGAGTTCAACAGTTTGTTCAGGGGTGTAATTTTGAGTGGTTGCTTTAGTCATCATATGTCCTTTGATTGGTTTCTGCGCTGTTTAAGATATTATTATACTGTTAAAAGGGAACATCGTCAAATTCAAAAATTTCGACTTGTGGAGTAGTATCACAAAACATTTCGCGGAGTTCTGCTTCCACAAATTCCGAGTAGTGCTCACTATGAAAATCTGCGAAAAAATCACGTGTTGTCATCTGCCATTCCTTCTAAGTAATATAAATATTATACAAAACTTGATCAAACACTTCAAATAAAAAAATTTTCTCTTGACAATTTCGATTCGGCACTGGTATAATTTGGCGCAGGTCCACCACTTGGCCGGAAAGCTCAAGGTTTTGCACTTGAAGGTTTCGCACTGGCGCAGCACCACTGTGCATGCGTACTAAAGTACACATATAAGCGTTTGCTTATATAAGTGCATGATTATATAAGCATACACGCAATTGCGAATGCAAATGAGAATGATTCGTATTCCGCGTGGCGCAAGAATCGTGCCAAGTGGCAGAAAAACAACACCCAATTGTAACAGTTTGTAACAGTGCTTGACACGGGCGAAAATTATATGATATAATTTTGGCGCAGTTTTGCAAACAAAAGTATTCATTTTGGGTTTGCAAACAAAAGTAGTAATTTGTGGGCAAAATAAAACCCGCATTATAGCGGGTTTATTTTATTCAACTAATGCTGATCTGGGGATTTTAATTAATCCTGCGAGATAATCAATTTCCCATTCATAATGCGCGAATGTCTCATAATCACGATCGCCCGTTATTTCCAAGAAATAATCAGCGGCAATATTAATATATTCCGGCCTGATTTTTGAAAATGGCAAACCATTATAATCGCTGGGATTAATTCCCAGTTGCTGAAATGTGAGAATTAGGGGTTTATCTGCAAATGAGGGAAAGTTAATCATCATTTTGGTTTCCTTTTAAAATTAAAATAATGGGGCATAATGCCCCATTAATCAAATTGGCTTTGAATTTGCCAATGCAGAGAAAATCTTTTCCAATGCTGTTTTATTAGCTTTTGTAAGACTTTCGATTTCAGCTTCAGTCATTTTGAGAATCGCACCGATTGCATCGGCATGGGCATCCTTTTTAACTACTGGAGCGCCAGTTTTTGAAACGTAAGTTTTAGCCACATACACTTTTTCACGGCTAAGTTTTGCAACAACCGAACGAACAGTTTTGCCCAAATTTTGGGCAATGGTTTCAACTGCAACACCAGCCTGATAATCGGCCACCATTTTGGTGGTTTGCTCTGCGGTATAATTTACCGCTTTAGTAGTCTTTTCCATTTTGATTTCCTTCACGTTAAAAAACAATTATATCACACAATTTCAACATTTGCAACCCTGCCAAGCCCCAAATAGTCAAATTTTACCTTGACTACTTTGGTATTAAAAAACTTCATAGTCATTTCACGCTGAGTTGCACCAACGTAAACAGTAAGTTTACCATTTACAATGGTGGCAAAGCCACGGCTTTTTGGAAGGGTTTTTGTTTTCATCATGTGTTCTATTATACAGACAAAACAGCCAAAAAACAAGTGTTTTTTAAAATTTGCGAAAATACAACATAGGTGAAAACCCCTATTGACAGCTTTTCAGCCGTATGGTATAATTTTGGCGCCAGGCCTGTAATGCTTTGGTTCACAGAAATCGTCGCAAACAAAAGTATTCATAAAATTTTTGGCGCGCCG